>ERZ802824.1067-NODE-1067-length-14865-cov-38.1879_pt1 | contig 14865 bp, 10 predicted proteins | sample MGYA00345650_ERZ802824 | MGnify/ENA primary metagenome ERZ802824 (study PRJEB30503, sample SAMEA104212361) | marine metagenome | biome: Westerlies Biome; feature: [SRF] surface water layer (ENVO:00010504) within the epipelagic zone...; material: water... | reverse complement strand
ACGTGCCAGCCTGTAACGTCCGGGCCGCCTGGTCTGGGCGGACTCATATCACTACCGCACCCGTCGCCATTACCAATATTGCTGCTGGCCATGCTGCTGCTGACCAGCCTTGCCGGATGCGCGATGAATGACGGTGACAAGATGGCGCTGACCAGTAACGAGCAGTCGGCCGCCCCTGACGTCGCAATGATTGAGAGTGATGACAACACCATCACCTTCGAATTCGGTGTCGGCATGACCGGCCCCACAAGGGTGGTTGCTGTCACCCGCAGCAACAGCATTCCGGCCAGCAGCGATGATGATGTCTATCTTGAATATCTGGCGCGGCAGAAAATTGCCGAATGGCGGCAGACGGCACAGAGTGTCCGGCCGTCTTCACCGCAGCTTGAAGCGCGGTTGCGCGCGGCCAGACGTGTCTCGCAATCCGGTGCCGATACGGGCGTGAATGGCACTGGCGAGACCGCTACGGACTGGACAGAAAATACACGCATCACACCGCAGGAACCGGCTTCGCGCGCGGACCTGATCGTGCGCCGCCTGTCCCCCGACGGGCAGACCGCACCAACCGTGCTGAAAGTCATTCAGGAATAGCGGGCGGATATGTCCGATTTATTCAGCTGAGTGGCTCAGCCGCCAAACGGATCAGTCACCAGAATGGTATCATCACGTTCCGGACTGGTACTGAGCAGCGTTACCGGCGTCTTTGTCAGTTCTTCAACACGGCGAATATATTTGATCGCATTTGCCGGCAGCTCGGCCCAGCTGCGCGCGCCATAGGTGCTTTCCGACCAGCCGGGCATGCTTTCATAAATCGGGGTGCACGCCGCCTGCGCCGCTGCATCTGACGGAAAATGATCAAGGCGTGTGCCGTCAACATCATAACCGATGCAGATATTCAGCGTTTCAAACCCGTCCAGCACATCCAGCTTGGTCAGCGCCATGCCGGTGATGCCGGCCACCGCATTCGCCTGGCGCACCATCACCGCATCAAACCAGCCACAGCGCCGCTTGCGCCCTGTCACCGTGCCGAACTCGCGGCCGCGCTCACCCATACGCTCACCATCCGCGCCAAAATCCTCGGTCGGGAACGGGCCGCTGCCAACGCGCGTTGTATAGGCCTTGGTAATACCCAGAACGAACCCGATATTGGTCGGGCCGGTGCCGGCACCCGTCGCCGCCTGACCCGCCACCGTGTTCGATGATGTAACAAACGGATAGGTGCCGTGGTCGATGTCCAGCATCACCCCCTGCGCGCCTTCGAACAGCACGCGTTTGCTGTCGGCATGCGCCGCTTCCAGAACACGCCAGCTTTGTCCGGCAAAGGGCAGCACGGTATCACGCACCGCCATCAGCCCGCGTTTCAGCTCAGCCGGGTCGGCTTCGGGCTCTCCAGCCGCCTTCAGCCAGATATTGTGATGCGCGGCCAGTGCCGCCAGCTTTGCATCCAGCGTGTCTTCGCTTGCCAGATCACCAAGCCGCACGGCGCGTCGTGCCACCTTGTCCTCATAGGCCGGGCCAATGCCGCGGCCGGTCGTGCCGATCTTGCCAGCCCCGCGCAATGCTTCACGCGCGGCATCCACCGCCTGATGGACAGGCAGGATCAGCGCGGCGGTGTCGGATACCACCAATGTATCGGGCGTGATCTCGGCCCCCTGTTCGCGCAGAAGGGCAATTTCAGACACCAGATGGTTCGGATCGATCACCACACCATTGCCGATGACCGACAGCTTGCCCGGGCGCACAATGCCCGATGGAAGCAGCGACAGCTTGTATTCCACCCCGCCAATGACCAGCGTGTGCCCGGCATTGTGTCCACCCTGAAAGCGCACCACCACATCGGCGCGGCTGGACAGCCAGTCGACGATCTTTCCCTTGCCCTCATCGCCCCACTGGGCACCGATCACGGCTACATTCGTCATGTTTTCATCCTGTGCAGCGCGCCGTGACAAGGCGGGACCGGCCCGCATGGCGCGGCACCTGTGATAGCCCAATCAACCGCCTGCCGCAAGACAGCTGGCCCCTGGCCGTGCCGGTTGTTGCGGGCTGGCTATCCCTGGCTGAAATGCAGCTGGTCAACCCGTACCACCTGTTTCAGTGACCGCAGCTCGGTCATCACCTCGGGTGTCAGTGCGCCATCCACTTCCACAAGGGCAATCGCCTCACCACCGGCATCGCGCCGTCCCAGATGGAAGGTGGCGATATTGATACCGTGCCGCCCGCACAGGCTGCCCAGATCACCGATAAAGCCCGGCTTGTCATAATTGCGCAGATATAACAGCGTGTCAGGAAAATCGGATTCAACGGGGATGTCCTGTACCTCGACGATCCGCGCCTTGTCACCACCGACCAGCGTGCCGGCAATGGTGCGCGCGCCCGATCCGTGCGTGACCGTCACCCGCAACAGCGTTTCATAATCGCAGCGCCGTTCATGCCGCACCGTCGACACCGCGATGCCGTTGGTGGCCGCAACCGAGGTGGCATTGACCATATTCACCGAATCCATCGCCGGGCCCAGCAGGCCAGCCACGGTGGATGCCACCACAGGCCCCGGGTTAAGACCCGCCGCCCGGCCATCAAACTCGATGCTGACACTCGACAGCCCGCCGCTGTCCACCTGTCCCAGAAACGCTCCAAGCTTGCTGCCAAGTGCCATATAGGGGCGCAGCACTGGCGCTTCCTCGGCGCTCACGGACGCCATGTTCAGCGCGTTGGTCACCGCACCGCTGATCAGATAATCAGACATCTGTTCAGCCACCTGCAGCGCCACCTTTTCCTGTGCCTCCAGCGTACTGGCGCCCAGATGCGGTGTTGCCACCACATTATCCATACCGAACAGCACATTGTCGCTTGCCGGTTCATTCTCGAACACATCCAGCGCCGCCCCGGCCACATGTCCGTTAGCAAGCGCCGCGGCAAGAGCCAGCTCGTCAATCAGCCCGCCACGCGCGCAATTGACAATCCGGACACCTTTTTTGGTGCGGTTCAGCGCGTCGGCAGACAGGATATTGCGCGTCTGCTCGGTCAACGGCGTATGCAGGCTGATGAAATCGGCACTGGCCAGCAGTTCATCCAGTTCAACCTTTTCGATACCGGTATCGCGGGCATGGTCGGCCGACATGAACGGGTCAAACCCGATCACCTTCATCCGCAGCCCCTGCGCACGGTCAGCAACGATGCTGCCGATATTGCCGCAACCGATCAGCCCCAGTGTCTTGCCGGTAATCTCGGTACCCAGAAAGCGTGACTTCTCCCACTTGCCGGCCTGCGTTGACTCGTTGGCTGCAGGGATCTGGCGCGCCAGTGACAGCATCATCGTGATCGCGTGTTCAGCTGTCGTGACAGCGTTGCCATGCGGCGTGTTCATCACCACCACACCGCGGGTTGTGGCGGCCGGGATATCGACATTATCAACACCGATACCGGCCCGGCCGACCACTTTCAGCCGCGTTGCATGGGCCAGCAGATCGGCAGTCACCTTGGTTGCGGACCGGATCGCCAGACCGTCATAATCACCAATGACCTCGGCCAGCTGTTCGGCTGTCAGGCCGGGGGTCACATCCACCTCGATACCGCGCGCCTCAAAAATGGCGGCGGCATCTGGGCTCAATTTGTCACTGATCAATACTTTAGGCACCGAAAGGCTCCTTCATGGGGTCACTATGTGAATTTGGGGGTCGCCACAGTGGCGGGATATTGGCGGGCATACAGATGCCGGTTAACGGGTAGCGGGAAGAGCGGGCCAGACGGCCTCTGTCTCGGCCTGATAGGCAGCACGCGCCGTCTCATACGCCCAGTCCAGCCATGGCAGCAGGGCAGCCGTATCCGCCGGATCAACCGTCGGCCCACCCCAGATGCGCAGCCCCGTCGGGGCGTCGCGGTAAGCCCCGATATCAACAGCCACATCTTCAGCCTCAAGGCGCGCCTGAAGTGCCTTGACGATGGCCTTCTGCGCCTTGTCGTCCTGTGCGGCAAACCACGCATCGGTGATCACCAGGCAGATGGCGGTTGTCGACATGGTGCGCATATCTTCGGCCAGAAAGGCAAAATACGGGGTTTCGGCAATCCATGTGCTGACATGGCTGAACCCGGTTTCAACCCGACCGACAAGCGCGTCGATCCCGCCAATGGATTCGGCCCAGACAAGCGCATCGATCGCATCCTCAATCACCAGCATCGACGGCGTATTGATCGTCGCACCTTCAAAGATACCGGCATCCAGCTTGCCGCCCTTGGAAAGGCGCAGGATTTTCGGTACAGGCCATGATGGCGCGTGGGTGTTGGCGCGTTCGACAGCGCGCGGCGACAGAATGATCACGCCATGACCACCCTCACCACCAAGCGACTTCTGGAAGCTGAAAGTGGTGACATCCAGCTTGTCCCACGGCAGATGCATCGCAAAACAGGCCGAAGTGGCGTCACAGATCGTCAGGCCCGCCCGGTCATCGGCAATCCAGTTGCCATCCGGCACGCGCACACCCGAAGCGGTGCCATTCCATGTGAAGACCACATCATGATCAAAATTCACCTGCGACAGGTCGGGCAAAGCGCCATATCCGGCTTCGTGGCGCACCAGCGGTTCAATCTTCAGCTGATTGGCGGCATCGGTGATCCAGCCCTTGCCAAAGGCTTCCCAGCCCAGAATATCGAGGCCGCGCGGCCCCAGCAGCGACCACATCGCCATCTCGACCGCACCGGTATCCGATGCCGGCACGATGCCGACAATATAATCATCAGGCAGTGCCAGCACCCGGTGAATGCGGGCGATACAATCTTGAATTCGTGATTTCGGGTGGGGGGCGCGGTGTGATCTGCCAAGCGAGGCAGTGTCGAGAGCATCCGGGGTCCATCCTGGCCGTTTGCGGGTCGGTCCGGTAGAAAACAGCGGCGATGCCGGCTTGGTTACCGGCGTGGCAAAAGCAAACCCGTGCGTCGGGTTACCGCGTGTCGCGTTCATAGCGCCCTCATCAGTCATGTGGCCACCCGTTGGGGGGTGACGGCCCACGCATAAAATGCCGACAGGGTGCCGCGCCGTCAACCCGCCAAGTGGATTGGACGCAGAAAATATTTACCGATTGGTAAATATCTGTAATCAGGCTATTTTCTTGGACTCATCCTGAAGAAGCAAAATTATTTCATCCATTTTGCTCTGTAACAGCTCTTCGGTATCCGCTTCAACCATGACCCGCACCAGCGGTTCGGTACCTGACGGGCGCACCAAAATACGGCCCGCATTACCCATGTCGGTCTCGATCCTGGCCAGCGCGTCGCGGATCATCTGCCGTTCCAGAATCGCCCCGTCCATGTCGCGCAGATTCTCCAGCCGCTGACATTTTGGCGCGAACATATGAAATGTTTCACTGGCGGGTTTTGTTGCGCGCGACAGGATATGCAGCATCTGCAGGGCCGCAATCAGACCATCGCCGCTGGGGCATAATGATGTCATCAGGATATGACCCGAAGATTCGCCGCCAAGATTCATCCCGCCAGCCCGCATCATCTCCAGCACATAGCGGTCACCGACACGCGCACGGTGCAGCTTCAGCCCCTTGTCAGCAAGGCAGGTCTCAATACCGCCATTTGTCATTACCGTGCCGACAACACCGCCGCCACGCAGACTGCCTTCATCATGCATCGTGCCGGCAAGACAAGCCAATAATTGATCACCATTGATGATACGGCCAGTCTCGTCAGCCACAATCAGCCGGTCTGCATCGCCATCCAGCGCGATGCCAACATCCGCCCCATGCGCCACGACCGCCGCCGCCATCACATCAGGATGGACTGCACCGCAGCCCTCATTGATGTTGAAGCCGTCAGGATCAGTCGCCAGCGATATGACCTCGGCGCCAAGATCGTTCAACGTGTCCGGAGCGGTGCGATAAGCAGCACCGTTGGCACAGTCGACCACCACCTTCATACCGTCAAGGCGCACCTGCGCGTCCAGTGTCGATTTGGCGAATTCCACATACCGCCCGACCGAATCCAGCATCCGGCTGGCGCGGCCCAGCTCGGTCGGTTCGGACAGGGCGATGGATCCCGCGGCGAGCGTCGAAATACCGCTCTCGATCTCATCCGCCAGTTTTGACCCATCCGGGCCAAACAGCTTTATGCCATTATCATAGAACGGGTTGTGACTTGCCGAGATCATCACCCCAAGATCGGCGCGCAGAGATTGCGTCAGATAGGACACACCGGCAGTTGGCATCGGGCCAAGCAGACGGCAGTCCATACCGATTGAAGTAAAGCCGGCAACCAGCGCCGCCTCGACCATATAGCCCGACACACGCGTGTCCTTGCCGATCACCACAAGGGGCCGGCCCGTCCGTTCCTTGTTACTGTTGATGAACCAGCGTCCGGATGCCAGTGCCAGCCGAACAATGGCCTCAGCCGTCATCGGGCCGGTATTGATGCGTGCCCGTACCCCGTCGGTTCCAAACAGCCCCGCCATGTCTATTGCCCTTTATCAGGTGATCATCCACTGGCAAACAGCGACGCGCGCCAGACAGGTCTATAAATACGGCCGCCGCCAGATCGGCACAAGCGGCGAAACAGGCTTATCCCGTATTTTAATCCTTCAGACCAGTATGCGCCGGGTCATACCGGCGCTTGGGGATGGCTAATGCGCGTCGGCAAGCGCCATCTCAACCGCCACAGCCTGCGCCGTTTCGGCCACATCATGCACGCGCAGCATCTGCGCGCCCTGACGCAATGCCGCCATGCCCAGTGCCAGCGATCCCGGCAGGCGATGATCGGCATCCTCACCGGCAGACATCTTGGCGATACTGGATTTGCGGCTGGCCCCGATCAGGATCGGCACACCCAGCACATGCAGCATCGAGACCCAGTTGATCAGCTGCAGATTATGCATAACCGACTTGCCAAACCCATAGCCCGGATCAACGGCCAGCATGGCCCGCGGAATGCCAGCTTCTTCGGCAGCGGCGATCCGGTCTTCAAGAAAGGTCAGAATTTCCACCGGTGCAAATCCGTATTGCGGATCATCCTGCATGGTATCGGGTGTCCCCTGCATATGCATGATGATCACCGGCACCTGCGCAGCGGCAGCGGCTTGCAGCGCACCATCTCCGCGCAATCCGCCAACATCATTGATCACAGCTGCACCGCCAGCAACCGCACGCGTCATTACATCTGCATGGCGCGTATCAATCGACAGCACCGCATCACCGCCGCGAAGCCCGGCCAACACCGGCAGCACACGCGCCAGTTCCTGATTTCGGGTCACCGGTTCAGCCCCCGGACGGGTGGATTCCCCGCCGATATCAATGATCGCTGCGCCAGCCTCAAACATCGTGCGGCCGGCCGCAATGGCGCGCGCCGGGGCGTTATGCCGCCCGCCATCGGAAAAACTGTCAGGTGTCACATTCAGGATGCCCATCAGCTGGGGCCGGTCCATTGGCAGCCCGCAGAAATCGCCGCGCGGAGCCAGCAACCGGTCCAGCATGCCGGACGCTGCGTTCGGATCATCCGAGGCTGCCATAAGCGCATCCGGCACCATGCGGCAGATAGTATAGCTGCCCGTATCCTGACGCTGTACGACATCCAGTTCGGAAAACCGGGCCCAGCCAGCGGCCAGCCGGTGTATACCTGATGGCACAATCACCGGCCGCAGCCATGTCGGAACGGCAAAAGGCGGCACACGCGGCGCCGCCTCCTGTTCTGGTCTTCTGTCAGTCATACCGGTCAGGCAGGCTCGCTGCCCGGATTTTTCGGCCGGTTGGAACCCGGGATCGAGGCGCGCTTGCGCTTGGTCCGCGGGGTATCCACCTCATCCGCCGGGTCAGGCCGCGACAGGGTTCCGCCTTCAACGATGATTTGAATTTCATCACCATTCAGCGTCTCATACTCCAGCAGGCCCTGGGCAAGACGCTCCAGCTCATTACTGTTTTTCTTCAGAATGTCTGTCGCGTGCTTATAGGCCTCATCGACAATCCGGCGAATTTCGCTGTCGATGATCGATGCTGTGGCATCGGCGACATTTTTCTGTTGCGATACCGACCGGCCAAGGAACACTTCCTGCTCGTCAGCGTTATAGGCAAGGAAGCCCAGCTTTTCCGACATGCCCCATTCCGTCACCATCCGGCGCGCCATATCGGTCGCCATGCGGATATCGGATGACGCACCGGTAGTAACCCGCTCCTCACCAAAGATCAGCTCTTCGGCAATACGGCCACCACAGGCCACCCGCAGATCGGCATAGATCTGTTCACGGGCCAGCGAAATGCGGTCGCCTTCAGGCAGCCGCATCACCATGCCAAGGGCACGGCCACGCGGAATGATGGTCGCCTTGTGAATCGGGTCAGATGCCGGGCAATGAAGGGCCACAACCGCGTGACCTGCCTCGTGATAGGCTGTGAGGCGCTTTTCATCATCAGTCATCACCATGGACCGGCGTTCCGATCCCAGCATGACCTTGTCCTTGGCCTCTTCAAATTCTGCCATCGACACTGTGCGGCGGCCTTTACGGGCAGCCAGCAATGCGGCCTCATTGACCAGATTGGCAAGATCGGCACCGGAAAATCCGGGGGTGCCACGGGCAATCACACGTGGCTCCACACCTTCGGCCAGCGGTGTCTTGCGCATATGGACCTTCAGGATTTTTTCCCGACCAACCACATCCGGGTTCGGCACCACAACCTGGCGGTCAAAACGACCGGGGCGCAGCAATGCCGGATCAAGCACGTCAGGACGGTTGGTAGCGGCGATCAGGATCACCCCTTCATTCGCTTCAAAGCCGTCCATCTCGACCAGCATCTGGTTCAGTGTCTGCTCGCGTTCATCATTGCCGCCGCCAAGACCGGCACCACGATGGCGGCCAACAGCGTCAATCTCGTCGATGAAGATGATGCAGGGGGCGTTTTTCTTGCCCTGTTCGAACATGTCACGGACACGGCTGGCACCGACACCGACAAACATCTCGACAAAATCGGAACCTGAAATGGTGAAAAACGGTACATTGGCTTCGCCGGCGATGGCCTTGGCCAGCAGCGTCTTACCAGTACCGGGCGGTCCGACAAGCAGAACACCCTTTGGAATCTTGCCACCAAGGCGCTGGAACTTGCCGGGGTCTTTCAGGAATTCGACAACCTCTTCAAGTTCGGTCTTCGCCTCGTCGATACCGGCGACATCTTCAAAGGTGACACGCCCCTGATGTTCGGTCAGCAGCTTGGCGCGCGACTTGCCAAATCCCATGGCCCCGCGCGACCCGCCCTGCATCTGGCGCATGAAAAAGACCCAGATGCCAATGAACAGCAACATCGGGAACCATGACAGCAGGATCGACAGGAATGACGGCATGCCGCTGTCTTCCGGGCTGGCGATGATGCGCACGTCATTGGCATCAAGAACAGCAACCACATCCGTGCCTTCCGGCATGACCGACGTGATGATGCGCCCGTTCTTCGCGGTGCCCTTAAGATTGCGACCTTCGATAACCACCTCGACGACTTGCTGGCCTTCGACCTCGGCAATGAAGTCGGAATAGGCCAGCTGGCTTCCAGGTGTGGAGGTGGATGATCCCTGGAACAGGTTGAACAGCGCCAGCAGCGCTGCCCCGAAAACCAGCCAGATTATGATGTTGCGTCCCAGGTTGTTCACTGTTTTATCAATCCTTCAAACAAAGGGTCCCATTGAACGGCCAAATGCCGATATCGGGGCTGTATTATGTGCCGGGTTAATATCGGGACCGGCGCCTTGATTACGCGTGACGCCTGCTTCTGGCACCGCACAGCTGCTTTTCGACCCTGCCAGACCACGTGTGGCCGCGCCTTCGGCAAATGGCAGAAAAACTGCCTGCGCCACGAGGCCGGTGTCAGGTCTGACAGACGTCATGGTTAAGTGGGGGTAGACCGGTGTGCCGTCAAGGCTTTCAACCACCGGCAAAGGTGCGCGAACCGCCGCAGACAGGCCCTTCCAGCTTGACAGGCCCCGCCATCCGGCATCTCCCTGCCCTGACAGCACACAACATGGTCTCACCATGCCGTCAATCTGGCTGGTGACAAGCCACCGTCCGGCAAACAGGATCGTTTCACCCGCCCTGACGCTGACAGATGGCGGATTACGGCCAACTTCCGCGATAATCTGCCAACCCTGCCCAGCCATGGGCCTGAACCGACACGCCCCCAAAGTCGAGGCACTGCCCGCCTGAAGACGCGTCCACAGCCGGTCCAGCGCCACATGCGTTGGCGGGTGCGGGTTGCCACCAACGATCTGCGTGACACGCGACAAAACGCGCCGAAAAACACCCTGCGGCAGGTCAAGCACTGATCTGTCCAGCATCGCACTGCCATCGCTTGCCAGCTTTACCGCATGCTGGCTGGCAGCCACAGCCACCATCAGATGATCATCGATATATGATGCGGCGGCCGCAAGGCGGCGCAGCTGGTCATCCATCCCTGTCAGAGACGCCAGCGCTGCCCTGACGCGTACCCGCTCAAAACGCCTGTCATGGTTGCTGGGATCGGTCTCCCAGCCCACCCCGGCTTGTTGGCACACGGCGTCAAGCTGATGCCGGAAAAACCCCAGCAGCGGGCGCAATACCGGCACGCCGCCGCGCCAGTCCACAGCCCGCATCCCGCCAAGTCCGGCCAGTCCCGACCCGCGCTGCAAACGCATCCATACTGTTTCTGCCTGATCCCCGGCATGTTGACCCAGCAGCAGGGCCGCGCCGCTGCGCCGCGCAATATCGGTGGCAATCGCATATCGCTGCGCCCGCGCCCATGCCTGTACACCGGTTGCCGGGGCCGCGGCCGCCACCTTATGGACGGTGACGGCAATGCCGGCTTCCTGCATCCGGCGGCCAACGCGGGCAGCTTCCTGCGCCGCCTCGGGGCGAATACCATGGTCGATGATGATGGCGCTGTGCGCGCGCGCATTGCGCCGCGCATGATCTTCTGCCAACAGTGCCAGTGCCGTGCTGTCAGCCCCGCCAGACAAACAGGTGATCCATGGGCGCGCGCTAACTTTCGGATTGGCACCGTTCAGGGCGACGCCCATATCCCGGATGCCCATATCCCGGATGCCCGTCTCCCAGAGGTATGCCTGCGTGTTGATGGCAGTATCGAAACGCTGCCGGGCGGCGGTGGTCAGGTTCAGTTCATGTGCCGTTTCAGCTGCCACAATTTGCCGCTTTACTGAGCGCAGCCAGCTTGGCGGTAAACTGGTCGGTGGGTGCTGCCACCAGATTTGGCAATTCCCTGTAGATCGTGCATGCCTGCTCTGCCGGCGCAAACTTGGACACGGATTCAGCGATCAACAGCGTTGTATCGCCAATCCGCGCATCATCGGGATAGATACGACTGAATTCGGAAAAGGTAATCGCCGCGCGTTCATATTGCTGACGCAGATACTGAATACGACCAAGCCAGAACAGCGCATCTGCCTCGCGTTCATTTCCCGGGTGGAGTGTCCGAAACTCGGCAAAGGCCGCCTCTGCCGTTTCCAGATCATTCTGCATCGCCCGGCCAAGGGCGAAGTTATACTGCTCTTCTGCGCTGCCAACCGGCAACACTTCCGGACCAGCAGGTACCGTGACCGGCGCATCACTGTCTGTATCCTTGGCGTTTGCATTGGCCGGGCTGGCCACGTCACTGGCATCAACCGCACCATCCGAGGCATTTCCATCAGCGTCATCAGCATCGGTCTGCGGAGCATCGCCAGCAGCTGCAAGTTGTTCTTCCAGCTTAGATTCGCTCATCTGCCATGTGACCTCGCCAGTTTCGGCATCACGCGACATCGACACATCCGCACCCTCACCGGCTGCAATCGTATCATCCTGAACGGCCGCACTCGCCAGGTCTTCACCGCCAAAATTCATCAGCGTCTGCAGGCGCTTTTCCATACGCAGAAGACGAAATTCCATATCCGAAGTCACTTCGAGGGTTCGTTCCATCCGGCGACTGGCCATTGCCACCGCATCGGCAAGCCGTTCAACCTGGTCGCGCAGATCGCGGATTTCCGCCGAGGTCGTGGTCTCGTCGCTGGAGGCGTTGTTCGACAGCTGCGTAATCTGCATTTTCAGCGCCCGCAGGTCAGTCTCGACAAGGCCGCGCAGCCCCTGCAAATCCTCTTCAAGAAGGCGCGTCCGCTCGTTCTGGCGCGTCAGCAACACCGACACGCTGGACCCGGCGTCGCCGACCACTGATCCGCCCGATGCGCCACTATCCTGCGCCAACGCGGGCGCAACGGGCGCAACGGTCAGAAATCCAGCCGCAAAGATGGCTAAAAACGCATGAGCGTCGGTCTTCAAGCTGTAAGGTCGCATCGACAGGCCTTTTTGTTCGACTGTTCCACAATAGCATTACCGTCGGTTTGCGGCACAAATTTGGCAAAACGGTTCGGCAAAAAAAGAGGAGCCAAACGGCTCCTCTCTGATATCTGTTCTTCTCGACCCCGGCATCACCGGGATCGCGCGGTGCGAACTAGTTGAGAACCGTTGCAGCGCGGCGGTTCTTTGCCCAGCTTTCCTCGTTCGAGCCTGCCATGGCTGGCCGCTCTTTGCCGTAGGAAATCACCTTGATGCGTGCCGGATCAACACCCTGTGCCAGCAGATAATCGCGTGCCGCAGCGGCCCGGCGCTCACCCAGGGCAAGGTTGTATTCACGCGTGCCCCGCTCGTCGCAGTGGCCTTCAATCGTCACTGTCAGCGCCGGGTTGGCATTCAGGAACGCTGCCTGACGGAACAGGGTCCCCTTTGAGTTGCCATCCAGTGCCGCGCTGTCATACGAGAAGTAGACAGTGTTGCCGATGGTGGCCAGCGTATCTGCAGCGCTCGTGATGTTTCCTGCTACACTGCCTGAGGATGAAGACCCCGAAGATGCGCTGCCGGACGATGAAGATGCGCTGCCGGACGATGAAGATGCGCTGCCGGACGATGAAGATGCTGTGCTTGAAGTCGATGAAGACCCAGACGCAGATGCTGTTGAAGAGGTTGACGACGCTGTTGTGTCCCCGGCGCTGTCGGTGGATGTCTGCGATGCGGTTTCGCAAGCGGCTACGAAAAAGGCCACGGCGAATAGTGCAATCAGGCGTTGCAACATGATTATGCTCCCTGTCTTTGTTCCGGCGCGCCGGAATGTTTTGCCAACGTTTCTCAACTACTGGCGTTACTCGACTTCTGACTTTGCCAGCTTTGTCCCTGTGTCTGGCGCCCTAACAAGGTCTAAACCATCGGCATGAGCAGATTTCAGTATCTCAGGCATCAGGCGCGGACACAGTCCGAACCGGAAAACTCGCCCACCTTTACCCAAAAAAGCTGCCAATGGAAACAAAAAAACTCCTCATTGCGGACCAATTCGTCATAAATGCTGCCGCATTTGCGCTGTATTAACCTGACAATGACAATTCCTTACAACCCATAGGCGTTATTTACCCCTCGTTTGCGGATCAACGCCGTAACGGTGACCAGGCCGGATCAGATGCCTGTGACGGCGTTATGATCTGGAGCTCATTATAGCCGGTGATATCGATCCTGTAGAGTGCCGATTCACCGCCGCCACCTTCGCTGTTGAACGGCTCCTGCTTGAAATACATCAATACACGGCCATTCGGCGCCCATGTCGGGCCTTCAACCAGAAACCCCTCGGCCAACAAGCGCTCGCCGGTACCGTCAACATTCATAACGCCGATATAGAAGGTACCGCGATGCATCTTTGTAAAGGCGATGATGTCGCCGCGTGGCGACCACACCGGCGTTGCATAACGTCCCTCACCATAGCTGATTCGCTGCACATTCTTGCCATCGCTGTTCATGGTGTAGATCTGCTGGCGACCAGCCCGGTTGGATTCAAACACGACACGCTTGCCATCCGGTGAATAGGACGGTGCTGTGTCGATAGCACGAGAATTCGTCAGCTGGCGAATTTCCTGCGTTCGCAAATCCATCTCATAGATGTCGGAGGCACCATCTTCGTCTTTGGCCCAGCTCATGATCAGACGATCACCCTGCGGCCCGAACCGCGGGGCAAAGGTCATGCCGGGAAACGAACCAAGGCGTTCACTGCGGCCGGTCCGGATGTCCTGGATATAGACATTCGGTTCGTCATTGAAGAAATTCAGATAGGCAATTTCCTGCGTTGTCGGCGAAAAGCGCGGTGTCAGCACCAGATCAAGTCCGCTGGTCAGGAATTTATGGTTGTGCCCGTCCTGATCCATGATTGCCAGACGCTTGACGCGCCGGGTCTGGCTTCCGGCCTCGGCAACATAGACGATCTGCGTATCGAAATAACCGGTATCACCGGTGAATTCCTCATAGACCAGATCAGCAATCTTGTGGGACAGCTGGCGCATCGCATTCATGTCGGCGCTACCGGCACCCGATGTCAGATCGCGCCCGGTCACCACATCCCACAGAACAAATTCAACCTGCAGCTTGCCGTTTTCATCCAGCTCCGCAGACCCGACAAGCAGACCCTTGGCGCCAAGCGGTTCCCAATTGGCGAAATTCGGCTTGATCGAGGGAGAGCCCGGCGGTGCGATAAAGGCGGCCTCGTCAATCGGTTCAAACAGGCCGGAGCTGACCAGATCATTCGCGATGATCGAGGCAATCAGCCGGCCTTCATCCGTTTCCTTGCCATCGGGGCCGGTAAAATTGGCAATTGCGATCGGTGTGGGGGCGACAACCCCTTCGGTGATCTCGATCCGCAGCTGGGCGTGAGCGGGTGCAATCAATATGCCCAGCAATGCCATCAGCATGGCCAGCGTCAACGCGCCGTCGTGCACGCCGCGCTGCCAGACATGTGAAATGGCGCCCTTCCAGTCGGTTTGGTGATTCCAGCGGGTCATGCAGACGGCTACTCTCATTGGTATCATTCCCATTAATGGCCCGGGTCCTGTCGATTTGGGTCCTGT
>ERZ802824.1062-NODE-1062-length-14915-cov-34.884_pt1 | contig 14915 bp, 11 predicted proteins | sample MGYA00345650_ERZ802824 | MGnify/ENA primary metagenome ERZ802824 (study PRJEB30503, sample SAMEA104212361) | marine metagenome | biome: Westerlies Biome; feature: [SRF] surface water layer (ENVO:00010504) within the epipelagic zone...; material: water... | reverse complement strand
AAAAGCATATCTAGATCTCCAGGAACAATATTTTTGGCACCTGTTCCTGAATGAATATTAGAAATTTGGAAACTTGTAGGTTGGAAAATTGCGTTTCCATTATCCCAAGTAGTATTTTTTAACTTAACGATTACATCGCTGGCAGAGAATATTGGATTATCTACATTTTCTGGATATGCAATATGGCCTTGTTTTCCTATAATTCTTAAAGAGCCTCCAAGTGAACCTCTTCTTCCAATTCTTACGCTATCACCAATCTTCTCATAAGAAGTGGGTTCTCCAACAAGACACAGATCAATTTTTTCATCTTTCTCAATCATATCATCAACTATCTTGTCTATAAATCCATCTATTGCATCACCTTCTTCATTTGATGTTAGCAAGATAGCAATTCTATAGTTAAGTTCTGGACTGGTGGCAAAAAATTCTTCAAGTGATTCAAGAAAAGCAGCAATAGAAGCTTTCATATCAGCCGTTCCTCTTCCGTATAACAAATCTCCATCAATATGAGCTGAGAAAGGAGGGTGCGTCCATTGTTCTTCAGGGCCAGTAGGAACAACGTCAGTATGCCCAAGAAAGCAAAAGAGTTTTCCCTTATCTCCATAGGTAGCATAAAGATTTTCTACATTTGCATAATTAATTCTTTCACAATTGAATTCTAGTTTATTTAATCTTTCTTCAATAAGATCGAAACAGCCTTCATCTCTTGGAGATAAAGATTGGATTTTTATAAGTTTTTGTAGGAATTCAATCATTTTTATGTAGTTGTGTATTTAATTCTATTGATTTTGTATTTGGTTTTGCAATTACCATGCCATTTAAAGAGTTTCTTAAGAAAACTAAATTAGCTGAACCAGCTACTTCTAATCCTTTTTTAATAACTGTTGGATTCCCATCAGCATCAAAAAGTTGAATTTTTGTTCCGCTAGTTATGTATAAGCCCGCTTCAACAGTGCAGTTATCACCTAGGGGTATTCCAAGCCCAGAGTTTGCACCTAGTAGGCAATTTTTTCCAACAGAAATTTTTATATCATTCCCTCCAGATAGAGTGCCCATGGTACTGCATCCACCACCTAAATCAGAATTATCTCCAATAACAACCCCAGCAGATATTCTTCCTTCAATCATGGCGTTTCCGAGAGTTCCCGCATTAAAATTGACAAAACCTTCATGCATTACGGTTGTTCCAGAACTCAAATAGGCCCCAAGTCTTACTCTTGATGCGTCCGCAATTCTGACGTTTTTAGGAATAATGTAATCTGTTAGACATGGAAACTTATCTAGTGATCTTATATATAAGTTATTCGTACCAACCTTTGATTCTAATAATCTTTCATCAACCTCATTTATAGAAATAGGTCCTTGATTAGTCCATGCAACATTTGGCAGAGAGGCAAAAAGTCCATCTAGATTTATAGAATTAGGCAACACAAATTTATATGAGAGCAAATGTAGCTTTAGATATGCAGAGACAGCATCACTTATAGATGCATCAAGATCATCTTGATTCCATGATAATTCTATAATTTCTCTTTCTGACTCTATGCTATTTAGATCTTGAGTTTCAGTTTTTTCTCCATTGAAATTAACAACAGGGAAGAAGACATCAAGGACATCTCCATTTCTAGATCTATTTATTAAGCCAGTAGCTGTAATATTCATGCAGCTATTATAGTGATGATAAATATTATTTATAGGGTTTCTTTAAGACTTACGCTTATTTTTTCAATTTTATTCTTTGAAACAGAAGAAAGTGTCATATCTTCAATCTCAAATGTGTCTTCTACCCTATCTCCTAAAGTGTTAATTCTCGCTGAATAAATAGATGTTCCATTTTCATGAAGAACTTTTGCAATCTTTATAAGAAGACCCGGACTATCTGAGGTTTCAATTGTTAATAGGTTTCTTTTCTTAGCGGTCTCTTCAATATTTGTAATATTAATTTTTTTATTAAACGTTTCAACATTTTTCTTTTTCTTGAGAACGTTTTTCTTTTGAACTGAAAAAGTATTGAAATTATTAGTAATTTTTAGTTGAAGATCTTTAACTTCAGATTTGCTGAGCACTCTATCATGATATGAAAACTTAGTAATGAATGTATTAGCTGCAATAGTTTTATTTAAGCTTGTTGATATATTTGCATCTATTATCTCAAGCCCTGAAATCTCCAACACTTCTACAAGTTTCAAAAATAACCCATCAGAATTATCTGTTTTAATAAAAATTTCTAATAAATTTCCAAAACATTTTCTGCACCCGATTACTGAAAAGTCATCAATAGCATCAAGAATAAGATTACTCTGCCACTTTAATCTATCTAAATTATTTTTTGTAAAATATGAATCATCGAATAATTTAAAGTAACTTTGAATTTCTTTCTTATCATTAATATCAGCAAAATGCTGAACCGCATTCTTTTTTCTATCTTCAGAGATTTCTTGTATTGTTTTGATAGGCTCTTTATTTAATTGTGATCTTGTTAATAAAAATAAGTCCCTTAGTAGACCATGTTTCCAACCATTCCACAGCGCAGGGTTTGTTGCTCTAATATCATTAATCGTCAAAAGGTAGAGATAATCAAGTCTTTCTGTGGTTATGGCAAGATCAGCAAAAGCAGTAATGGTATCTGGATCGGATATATCTTTCTTCTGAGAAATAGATGACATTTCAAGATGATTTAATACAAGCCAGGAAATAAGATCTGCATCAGCTTTTGAGAGACCAATTTTTTTAGCAAAATCTAGACTTGTTTTAGCGCCAATTTTTGAGTGATCTCCTCCTTTGCCTTTACCTAAGTCATGAAAAAGTCCAGCCAGATAAAGAATCTCTATTTTTGGCAACTTATTGATCAACTCATACTCAAGTTTAAACTCTTCTACATAATGAATATGCATTTGTCGCATATTCCTAACAACTTTAAATGTATGCTCATCTACGGTATAAACGTGAAATAAGTCGAACTGCATCTGGCCAATAACCTCATCAAGCTCTGGTATATATTTTTGAATTACTCCTATACTTTTCATTGATTTTAAAATTGAAGAAAGGTTGTATTTTGATTTTAAAATTTCAAGAAATTTAGATGCATGCTTTTGATCATTCCTAAAATTTGTATCTATTAAATTTAGATTATTTTTTAAAAGAGACATTGATGATGTTTCTATGGCATTAATTTTTTTACTTTTTCCTATTGCAATAAAAATATCGAATATAAGCTCTTTTTGCTTTTCAAGATTAGCATCTTTCTTAAGACCAATTTTACTTCCTCGTACGAAAAACTCTCCATAATTTTTTGTAATTGCAAATTGATTTTGTTCTTTAAATTTCTCAAAAACAAGATTGTTAAAATTTGAAAGATTTGAAGCATTTTCATAAAATTTTTGCATTAATTTTTCTACAGATCTCTTTGTTGTGCCTTCCTTAAGTTTAGCTTTATCTGCTATTTCTACTTGTATTTCAAAGGTAAGTCTATTTTTATTTGAAATAATATTTGTTATATATCTCATAGCCTTTACAAAATTATATGAATTGATAACTTCTTCAATTTCATTTCCAAATTCTTTAGATTTTTTAATACCATCTATATTTTCAAGATCAAAACAATGCTGTAATATCCATAATGATGTTTGAAAGTCTCTCAATGTTCCTGGAGATTCTTTGAGATTTGGTTCTAGGTTGTATTCTGTTGAAAAAAAAGATTTATATCTTTCTTCTTGCTCAGAAAGTTTTACTTTATAAAATTTTTTCTTTGACCATATTTTGCTTAATGCCAGATTTATACTCTCATCAGTCTTCTTATTAGTTAGCAGGGGTCTTCTGGTTAGATATGATGTAAATTCTTTTGGATCCTCTTTTGCAATTTTTTTAATATCTTTGATAGTCCTGACAGAGTGACCCACCTGAAGCCCTAAATCCCATAATTTAGCAATGAATTTTTCTAAATTGTCAGAATTATTAATATTTTTTTTCTTCTGAATAATTGAAAGATCTATATCAGATGAAGGATAGAGCTCTTGTCTTCCAAAACCTCCGTTAGCATAGATTGCAAAATCATCTTTAAGTCCAAAATTAACAAAATCTTTTACGATTATTTCCTCAATATTTTTTGAATAATCTTGAAGATAAGCATTAACTTTTTGAGGAGAGTGAAATATTTCAGGAAAATCATTAAGAAAGCTCTTAATTATATTTGAGCTATTTTTTGTCATATAGACTCTTCATGTCTTTTCGTAAGAACTTCTACTCCATTTTTCGTAACAGCTAGTGTATGCTCCCATTGTGCAGAATTTCTGCCATCTTTTGTTTCTACAGTCCAACCATCTTGTAGGGTTTTACAATATTTTGAACCTTGATTGATCATTGGCTCAATTGTAAAACACATACCTTCAAGAATCTGTGTACCTTTTCCAGGTTTGCCATAATGTAATATTTGGGGTTCTTCGTGATAAACATTACCAATACCATGTCCACAATAATCTTCTACGACGCTATAATAGTTTGATTCAGCATGCTGCTGAATTGCATGCCCTATATCACCAAGATAACCACCAGGCTTCACAACTTCTATGGCTTTATATAAACATTCTTGAGTAATCTTTACCAATCTTTCATTATGAGGCTGGCATTTACCAACTAGATACATTTTTGATGTATCACCATGCCATCCATCTTTAATAACTGTGACATCAATATTTATAATATCACCCTCTTTAAGGATTCTATTCTTATCAGGTATGCCATGACAAATAACTTGATTAATACTAGAACAAATAGTTTTTTCAAAACCCCTATAGCCAACGTTAGCAGGAATAGCTTTTTGAACATTTACAATGTGCTCATAACATCTTCTGTCCAACTCTTCAGTAGATACACCAGGAATAACATAGGGTTCAATCATCTCTAAAACCTCAGATGCAAGCTTTCCTGCAATTCTCATTTTTTGAATTTCAGATTGAGTTTTTATAGATATTTTCATATTTTTTTTCATTTAGTATAGACAGTTGGCAACTAAGTCTATAAAGTACAATTTTAATGCCAGCACAATATTTTAGCTCATTAAAAACCAAAATTTCTTTAAATAGCTTCCCATCTTATTTCTTTAAAATTACTCTTACAAGAGGTCTTTTTTGATGTCATTTCCTGCCATATTAGCTCTTGAAGATGGAAGTATATTCTATGGAGATGGTTTTGGTGAAGAAAAAATTGAGGTTGGAGAAATTGTTTTCAATACATCAATGACAGGGTATCAAGAAATAATCACAGACCCTTCTTATAAAAAACAAATCATTACTTTCACTCATCCTCATATAGGAAATACAGGAATCAATAATGATGATAATGAATCATCGCAAATTCATGCATCTGGAATGGTTATTCATGAGTTTTGTGAAAAACCGAGCAATTGGCGCTCTACCAAAACACTTGAAGAATTTTTGGTTGAAGAAAAAGTTATAGCAATTTCAGGTATCAATACTAGAAAATTAACATCGCTTTTAAGAGATAAAGGATCTATGAACAGCTGTATAGCATCTTTGTCTCAAATTACAGAAGAAGAAGCTGTTAAAAGAGCAAAAGGTTTTACTGGATTAAAGGGGCTTGATTTAGCTAAGGTTGTTAGTTCCAAGGAAGACTATGACTGGAATGAAGGAGTTTGGCCTGAACATGCTGTCTCTTCAAATGAACCTTTAATAGTTGCATATGATTTCGGAATAAAGACAAATATTTTAAGGCTTCTATCAGACCATGTAGGTACTGTTCGTGTTGTTAATGCAGAAACAACTTTTGAAGAAGTGTTGCAACTATCCCCAAACGGAATTTTTCTTTCAAATGGTCCTGGAGACCCTGAGCCTTGCACTTATGCAATTGAAAATATTAAAAAATTCTTAGAATTAAATATTCCAATATTTGGCATTTGTCTTGGTCATCAACTTCTTGCCTTAGCCGGAGGTGCAAAAACTTACAAAATGAAATTTGGTCATCACGGAGCTAATCATCCAGTACAAGATCTAATCACAAAAGAAGTGTTTATCACAAGTCAAAATCATGGTTTCGCTGTTGATTTAGATTCTTTACCAAATAATATAAAACCATCTCATATTTCTTTATTCGATGGTTCATTGCAAGGTATTGAGTTTAATGATGTGCCAGCATTCAGTTTTCAAGGTCACCCAGAAGCAAGCCCAGGACCTCAAGAAATTCAGACATTATTTAACAAATTTAGAATCATGGTAGAAGAACATGCCAAAACGTAAGGATATTAATTCAATCTTAATTATTGGAGCTGGTCCAATAATCATTGGTCAAGCATGTGAGTTTGATTATTCTGGAGCGCAAGCATGTAAAGCTCTCAAAGAAGAAGGGTTTAGAGTTATTTTAGTAAATTCTAATCCCGCAACAATAATGACAGACCCACTAATGGCAGATGCAACATATATAGAGCCTATTCACTGGAAATCAGTTGAAAAAATTATTGAAAAAGAAAAGCCTGATGCCATATTGCCAACAATGGGAGGGCAAACAGCATTAAATACAGCATTATCTTTAGATAAAAAAGGAGTTCTAAAAAAACATGGGGTTGTCTTAATTGGAGCAAACAGAGAAGCTATTGATAAAGCTGAAGACAGACAGCTCTTTGATGAAACCATGAAGGCTATTGATATTGAAACTCCTAATTCAGGAATTGCTCATACTATGGATGATGCATTCGAAGTTCAAAAGCATATAGGTTTCCCTTGTATTATTAGACCATCCTTCACAATGGGTGGAACTGGTGGAGGAATTGCTTATAACATTGATGAATTTGAGGCTATATGTAAAAAAGGTCTTGAATTATCTCCCACCAGTGAACTTCTTATTGATGAGTCACTAATTGGCTGGAAAGAATTTGAGATGGAGGTTGTTAGAGATTGTAAAGATAACTGTATTATAGTTTGTTCAATAGAAAATCTTGACCCTATGGGAGTTCATACAGGTGATTCAATAACCATAGCGCCTGCTCAAACACTCACAGATAAAGAGTATCAAGTAATGAGAAATGCCTCTTTTAAGATTTTAAGAGAAATTGGTGTTGACACTGGTGGTTCAAATGTTCAATTCGCAATAAATCCTGAAAATGGGAAAATGGTTGTTATTGAAATGAATCCAAGAGTCAGCAGGTCATCTGCACTTGCATCTAAAGCAACAGGATTTCCGATTGCTAAAGTTGCTGCTTTGTTATCTGTTGGTTATACGCTTGATGAACTTAAGAATGATATTACAGGAGGGCTCACCCCAGCTTCTTTTGAGCCCAGCATTGATTATATTGTTACAAAAATTCCTAAATTTGCTTTTGAAAAGTTTCCCCAAGCAGATCCTAAACTTACAACGCAAATGAAGTCTGTAGGAGAGGTTATGGCAATTGGCTCAAATTTTCAAGAGTCACTTCAAAAGGCACTTTCAAGCATGGAAGAAGACTTGAATGGCCTTAATTCAGTAGTAGAAAAGCCATATGAAAACCATGAGGATAAAATATTATATGAATTAACTTTTCCAGGCCCAAAAAGACTATTTTATGTTTCTGATGCAATAAGAGCAGGGTGGAGTCTTGAAAAAATACATAAGCTAACAAAAATTGATTACTGGTTCTTAGATCAAATTGAAGAAATTTTAAATCTTGAAAAAAGTATTCGAAATAAAGAACTAGATACGTTAACTAAAGATGATATTTTTGACTTAAAGAAAAAAGGTTTTACAGATTCAAGACTTGCTGAGCTTACTCAATCAAGCGAGATGGATTTCAGAAATTTAAGGATTTCTCATGATGTATTCCCTATTTTCAGAAGGGTAGATACTTGTGCGGCTGAGTTTGCTACTTCAACTTGTTACATGTACTCAACTTATGGGGATATGTGTGAAAGCAATCCATCAAAAAATAAAAAAATCCTTGTTCTGGGAAGTGGACCAAATAGAATTGGTCAAGGTATAGAGTTTGATTACTGTTGTGTTCATGCATCTTTAGCTATGCAAGAAGAGGGCTATGAATCAATAATGGTTAATTGTAATCCTGAGACTGTTTCAACAGACTATGATGTTTCTAATAGACTATATTTTGAGCCCATAACGGCAGAAAAAATCCTAGATATTATTCATAACGAAAAACCAGAAGGTGTGATAATTCAATTTGGAGGCCAAACCCCTCTTAAGCTTGCTGATATTCTATCTGAACAGGGTGTAAAGATTCTTGGTACCAATGTTGATGCAATTGATAGATCTGAAGATAGAGAAAGATTTCAAGATTTGATTATTAAATTAAATCTTAAGCAACCAGCTAATGCTACTGTAAAAAATATTCCAGAAGCAATCGCTCAGGCTGACAATATTGGTTTTCCAATAGTTGTTAGGCCATCTTATGTTCTTGGAGGAAGGGCGATGCAACTTGTTCATAATAAAAATGAATTAGAGTTGTATCTCACAGAAGCTGTTGAGGTATCAAACAGCAAGCCAATTCTATTAGATAGCTACCTTACTGATGCAATTGAAGTTGACGTTGATGTAGTATCCGATGGAAACAATATTAAAATAGGTGGAATATTGCAACATATTGAGCAGGCTGGAATTCATTCTGGAGATTCAGCGTGTTCATTGCCTCCATATAGCCTCTCTAGAGAAGTCCAAGATGAAATATCAAAACAATCTATAAAGATAGGAAAAGAGCTGGATATTATTGGCCTCATGAATATCCAATTTGCCGTAAAAGAAAACGATGTCTATATTATTGAGGTCAATCCAAGAGCTTCAAGAACTGTACCCTTTATCTCAAAAGCTATCGGAAACTCTCTAGTAAAGGTAGCCTCAAAGGCAATGATAGGAAAATCTTTAGATGAGCAAAAATTTAGCAGTCAACTTCCAGCAGGACTATCTTTTGTAAAAGAAGCTGTCATGCCGTTTGATAAATTTCCTCTTGTAGATCCAATCCTTGGGCCTGAAATGAAATCAACTGGTGAAGTAATGGGAATAGGTATTAATTTTGGTGAAGCCTATGCAAAGGCTCAAAAAGGAGCCAATAAAAGTATGCCAAGATCTGGAACTGTTTTTGTAAGTGTAAAAGATAGCGATAAAAAATATTTAGATGAACTAGTCCCGTTAATTGTTAATAGAGGCTTTGAGATAGTTGCAACAGGAGGAACGGCATCTTATATAAAAGAAATGAATTATGAAGTGCGGAGAATTAATAAGGTTAATGAGGGAAGACCTCATACAGTAGATAGCCTCTTAAATAATGAAATCGATTTGGTTATTAATACAACCGAGGGTAAGCAATCTATTCAAGACTCTGCAGCAATAAGAAGAACAGCTCTTCAAAATAAGATTTTTTGCACGACAACTATGTTTGGCGCATTTGCAATAATGCAAGCTCTAGAGAGCAAAGAAGCTGATTGGTCATACAATACACTTCAAGAAATAAATACTTAACCATCTTAATTGCTATAATCAACCAATGAGTAGAATTCCTATAACAAAAGAAGGTGAACTTTTTATAAAAGAAGAGTTGTCACAATTAAAATTTATTGAAAGGCCACAAATTTCTGAAGCTATAGCTGAAGCAAGGGCTCATGGAGATTTAAAAGAGAATGCAGAGTATCATGCTGCCAAAGAGCTTCAAGGTCTTATGGAAGCAAAAATTAGTGAAATTGAAACTGCTCTTGCAAATGCTCAGGTTATTGACGTAAAAGATATACCAGAAACAGGAAGAGTTGTATTTGGTTCAACAATTAAGCTTTATGATGTTGGTGCTGAAAAAGAATTAAGCTACAAGATAGTAGGTAACTTAGAATCAAATCCTGAGAAAGGGCATATTTCTATTGATACTCCAATTGCAAAAGGACTTGTTGGAAAATTTGTTGATGACGAAGTCTCTATCGAAACACCTTCAGGAAAACTTACTTATGAGATCATTGAAGTAAAGCATATCTAATGCATGCTGATAATTGGGCAAATAAAGCAAAACAAGAAGGTTATAGAACCAGGGCAGTATATAAGCTTGATGAAATTATTCAAAAAACTAGAGCCTTAAAAAAGAAACAAAACGTTTTAGATTTAGGATCAGCACCTGGAGGTTGGTCACAATATATTAAAAAAAAATCACCTCTATCCGATGTATATGCAATTGATATTTTAGAAATGGATCGTTTGGATGGAGTACATTTCTTTTTGAATAGCATTGAAGAAATTAATGAGATAGATTTAATTCATGATCTAAAAGGTAATTTTGGTCTTGTAATTTCAGATATAGCCCCCAACATTACTGGTATAAATGCTATAGATATTGAAAATATATATGAGCTTAACTGTCTTACATTAGACACAGCAGTAAAATATTTAGATTCATCTAACGGTTCATTTATTATGAAGACCTTTCAAAACAGCATGTTAAAGAATCTTCGAAAAAAAATGGAATTATCTTTCAAGATAGTTCAAACTTTTAAACCTGCTGCTTCAAAAAAGCAATCAGGTGAAATATATTTGTACGGAGCATATAAATAATGAATAGTGTTTTAAGAAATCTTGCAGTTTGGTTCGTTTTAGGATCATTACTAATTTATGTATTCAATAATATTGAAAACTCTGGAGTTACAGAGCAAATAAGTTATAGCCAATTTAAGGAAGAGGTATTATCTGATCGAATTGCTAAAGTAGTTTACAAAGGCGATCAGATGACCATTACTGGTGAACGTTTAGATGGTTCAAGGTTCGAGACGACACATCCAATCTTCAAAAAAGATGAAGCTGTTGATAATGCCATTCAAGATAATGGGATTATCGCTGTATATGAGAAGATTGAACAACCCTCAATTTGGTCACAATTATTAGTAGGCGCATTTCCAATTATTTTACTTCTTGGTATTTTCTTTTTCTTCATGAGACAGATGCAGGGAGGTATGGGTGGGAAAGGCGGCCCCATGTCTTTTGGAAAAAGTAAAGCCAAACTAATGGAAGGCGGAAAAGTTAAGACTACTTTTAAAGATGTCGCTGGTTGTGAAGAAGCTAAACAAGATGTACAAGAGCTTGTAGATTTTTTAAGAGATCCTACAAAATTTCAAAAGTTAGGTGGAAAAATTCCAAGAGGTGTTTTAATGGTGGGTCCTCCAGGAACTGGTAAAACTTTACTTGCAAGAGCGGTTGCTGGTGAAGCCAAAGTTCCATTCTTTACAATCTCAGGTTCTGATTTTGTTGAAATGTTTGTTGGGGTTGGCGCTTCAAGAGTTAGGGATATGTTTGATCAGGCTAAAAGACAGTCTCCATGCATTATATTTATTGATGAGATTGATGCCGTTGGAAGACATAGAGGTGCCGGTCTTGGCGGCGGTCATGATGAAAGAGAACAGACCCTCAACCAATTACTAGTTGAGATGGATGGATTTGAAGGTAACGATGGAGTTATTGTAATAGCTGCAACTAACAGACCAGATGTATTAGATCCTGCTTTATTAAGACCTGGAAGATTTGATCGACAGGTTGTTGTTGATCTTCCTGATATTCGAGGTAGAGAAGCAATCTTGAAAGTCCATATGAGAAAAGTTCCACTTGATTCAGATGTTGATCCATTGGTCTTAGCAAGGGGTACGCCTGGATTCTCAGGAGCGGACTTAGCGAACTTGATTAATGAAGCTGCTCTATTTGCTGCTAGATACTCAGACAAAAAAATTGATCAGACGCACTTAGATTTAGCTAAAGACAAAATAATGATGGGTGCAGAAAGAAAATCTATGATTCTTAGTGAAGAACAAAAAAGAATTACTGCATATCATGAAGCTGGTCATGCAATAGTTGGAAGACTATGTCCTACGCATGATCCTGTTTACAAAGTTACTATTATCCCAAGAGGAAGAGCTCTAGGAGTAACAATGTTTCTTCCAGAAGAGGATACATATATGCAAAGTAAGGAATATCTTTTAGGGAGAATTGCTACATTATTTGGTGGAAGAATTGCTGAGAATATCATTAATGGTGACCAAGGCATAACTACTGGAGCATCTAATGATATTGAAGTTGCTACAGGTATTGCTACAAATATGGTTACAAAATGGGGTTTTTCAGATGCATTAGGTACTATTAAATTCGGAGAGGATGAAGGCAGTCCATTTTTAGGAAGATCTGCCTCATCACCTGCACAATTTAGAAGTGAAGAAACTTCAAAGCTCATTGATTCAGAAGTTAAATTAATTATTGATACTTGTTATGAAAGAGCTGAAAACTTACTGAAAACTAATTTAGATAAACTCAATGTAATGGCTGATGCATTATTAAAATATGAAACTATAGATGAACCTCAGATTGATGACATTATGGCAGGGGCTGAACCAAGAGAGCCTAAAGGTTGGTCTGATGATGAACCTACACCAAAATCTAATAAAAAAACATCGATAAAAGGTGCCGCTGAAGAGTTATAATCTTTAGTTATGAATTTAAAATTTGGAACCGATGGTATTCGTGGTCCTGTTGAGACGCATATAACACCTGAAGCATGCTTACGTATTGGCCATGCAACAGGCATTGTTATGAAAGAGCAAGGATGGGGTACAGTCATGATAGGCAAAGATACAAGAGTATCAGGTTATATGTTGGAATCTGCTCTTCAAGCTGGCTTTATTGCTGCTGGAGTAAATGTAAGCCTATGTGGCCCTCTTCCTACACCAGGCGTAGCATATTTAACCAAATCCCTAAGACAAAAATTCGGAGTTGTAATTAGTGCATCTCATAATGATTTTCTAGATAACGGTATTAAAATTTTTAATGCTGATGGTGAAAAATTATCAAGAGATCTTGAAAAAAAAATAGAAAAACTATTAGAGTCCGATTTAAAACCAGTTAAAACCGAAGATTTAGGCAAAGCTAAAAGATTTGATGAATCTGGAGCAAGGTATATAGAGTTTTGTAAGTCTACTGTTCCGTCAAATATTTCATTTTCGAATTTAAGGATTGTATTGGATTGTGCAAATGGAGCTTGTTACAAAGTAAGTCCAGATGTTTTTACAGAGCTCGGTGCAGAAATAATACCAATTGGCGTAACTCCAGATGGATATAATATTAATGCAAAATGCGGCTCTACATATCCAGAACTTGTAAAAGAAGAGGTTTTAAAGCAGAGAGCTGATTTTGGAATATCTTTAGATGGCGATGGAGATAGGGTTATATTAATAGATCGTGATGGAAATATATTAGACGGTGATGATCTTCTTTATATTTTAGCTTTTGCTAATCCAAATAGAATTGGTCAATGGTCAGGAGTTGTCGGGACTCTTATGAGCAACCTAGGCTTTGAGGATGGAATTAAAAAGCTTGGATATGATTTTATTAGGGCAGATGTCGGCGACAAATATGTTAGCAATATGCTTACAAAGAAAGGATGGTTGCTGGGTGGAGAAACCTCTGGTCATATCATATGTAAAGATTTAGTTAGTACTGGTGATGGAACCATTGCTGCCTTGAAAGTTATATCGTCACTTTTAATACTTGAAAAAGACCCTTCAGAGGTTTTATCAAATTATGCCAAAATGCCGCAAATAAATGAGGCTCTTGCAGTTAAAAATAAAGATATAGTAAATGACAAAGACTTATCAAATTTAATTAAAGAAATTGAGTCTGATATTACTGTTGGAAGAGTTTTGGTTAGACCTTCTGGAACCGAAAGTAAAATTAGGGTTATGGTAGAAGCGCCAGAAGAGAAAGTTGCCAAAAAGTATACAAAAGACATCTGCGAACTTATTAAATCTAAAGCTTAGTTGTGATAGTTGCAAATTGGAAAGCAAACGGAGACATTAAAAAGAATTATCTATGGTGTGAAACATTTCAAAACTTGTTAGACAAGTCCAGTTTTAACTATGTTGGCATATCTCCATCCCACATACATTTCCATCAATTAAATACTTTTTTTAAAGAAACTAATGTAATGATAGGAATGCAAGATATATATATTGAAGGCGGCGCAATAACTGGATCTATTTCTGCTGAAATGGCATCAGCTGACGGATGTTCATTTTGTTTAGTTGGACACTCAGAAAGAAGAGAAATTTTTAATGAAGATGGTAATTTAATTAGTAAAAAAATTAGTAGTCTTTTAAAAAATAATATTAAACCAATTTTGTGTATTGGCGAAAGTTTTGAAGAGCATAAAGCAGGAAACACTAGAGATAAATTAAAATCACAGATCATAGAGTCAATTCCAAAATCATATGTCTTAAATGAGTTAATTATCGCTTATGAACCCATTTGGGCAATTGGCTCTGGCAGAACACCAGAGGCTGAAGAAGTAAATTCAATTCACGAATTTATCAAAGATGTTGTACAATCCGCAACTGCAAATAATATTGTGCCAAAAGTTTTATATGGCGGAAGTGTTAACGATATCAATGCTAGTGATTTTTTTGATGAAGACAGTATTGATGGAGCCCTAGTGGGTGGCGCATCACTGGATGCAAATATTTTTGCAAATATTGTAAATATTTATAAAAGGCTTAAAAAGATATGATAGTTTTAATAAAAATAGTATGTATAGTTTTAGCAATTGCAATCATTGCATTGGTATTGCTTCAACAAGGAAAAGGTTCAGACTTAGGCTCTGCTTTTGGTGGCGGATCATCTAATTCAATGTTTGGTGCATTGGGCCCTTCAGATTTTTTAGGTAAACTAACATATGCCCTAGTAGCATTATGGTTAGTATTAACACTAGCGCTTGCATATTTATATAAAACACAAAACACAAAAGAAATCTTTGACACCCCTTTAATAGAAGAGGTTATGGAAGAGATTCCTTCTGACGAAGTGCCGGTAGAGTAAAAGAAAAATATTGGTGCCGAAAGCGGGACTTGAACCCGCACGAGCTTTCGCTCACTAGCCCCTCAAGCTAGCGTGTCTACCAATTCCACCACTTCGGCAAA
>ERZ802824.1059-NODE-1059-length-14924-cov-22.2379_pt1 | contig 14924 bp, 14 predicted proteins | sample MGYA00345650_ERZ802824 | MGnify/ENA primary metagenome ERZ802824 (study PRJEB30503, sample SAMEA104212361) | marine metagenome | biome: Westerlies Biome; feature: [SRF] surface water layer (ENVO:00010504) within the epipelagic zone...; material: water... | reverse complement strand
ATCCTGAGCCAAGCCGACAGTACACTGTCGGAAGGTGCAGAGACTACCTGAGAGCAGGTCGCTTCACAGATGAAGCACCGAGAGCTCTTAATAACAGGCAAGAGCGTCCCGCTCCCTAACGCAGCGCGCTGGCGAGGGAGATGAGATAGTCCGCACACGGTTGAAAAACCGTGAGAATGTGAATCCATTGGTCCCAGGTTCGAGTCCTGGTGGGCCCACCAATTTCTCAATGCAACAGCCCTTTTGGGAATTGTCTCACGTGTATCCGAGCGAGGAGGCCGCGTGCGCTCTGAGCTTTCGCGTTGGATTTGAGAAAAGAACCGGCGCTGTAAATGCTGAGAGGTATGAAGCCAATGATGGTTTTCATCAATCTGGTGGATTGCCTCGGAGGGAGAATCACAGAGGGGGAGAGGGGATAGCGATTTGCTGCACCTCCGAGGCAAAGAAAGATTACGTCTGGGCCTGTGAAGGCAGAGTCGTTTCTTATTGCGATCCCCCCCACGCAAAATTGACGGGACACAAAAAGACCCTCGATCAAATGATTAAAATCGAGGGTTTCGCTAATACCCTGCAATCACACGAGTAAGGGAAAAACCCGAGGTGATCGATCAGTGCTGCAGCGCGTAGGCGATCACCTTGCCGCCTGCGCGCTGAGCTACTGCGCCGTTTGCGTCGGCTTCATGGCTTTCTTCAAAGTCTCGACGACCACCGGCGGCAGGCTCCAATACCAAGATGTATTGCTTGCCCGATCTGGCGCTGACATAACTCATGGGTGTGGCGCCGGAGGCTCGTTCGAGACTGGCGGACCAAAGCAGGTCGCCGTTTGCCACGTCGATGGCGCGGAGCTTGTTGTCCATCACGCCCGCGTTAAAGATGAGCCCGCCTGCGGTCACAAAGGATCCCGCAGTGTAGGGCACACCAATATTAAGTAACCCAAATCCGCGGCGCCAAACGATTTGTTGGGTGGTCAGATCGACAACGGCGATCTCACCATAGGGTGGCTTCAGACAGGGGATAAAAAGCGCTGAGCTGAACATCTCCACGCGAGCGGCAAACGGTGTGCCGCGCTGGGGTCCGCCGATGCCATAAGCGCGTCTGTCGCCCTCGTTCTCGCTGCGCGCTATGTCTTCATCACGGGGGATCATTTTAACCTGCCAAGGCAAGTGCAGGTTGTTGATCACCATTAACTGTCGACGCTCGTCCACGGCCACCGATCCCCAATTCATGCCGCCAGCGGGCCCGGGGTAAAGCAGGGTGCCCTGGGTTGACGGCGGGGTCATGGGACCCTCATAGCGCAATTCGTGAAATTGTTGGCGACAGGCCATCTGATCGAAAGGTGTGATTCCGAACAGATCTTGTTGCCGAATGATCGGGTGGGCAAAGGAAGGCATGCCCGTGGAGAATGGTTGGGTCTGGCTGGAACGCTCATTGGGTAGGTTGCTCTGAGGTACCGGGCGTTCTGTTACCTCGGTAATCGGCTCGCCAGTAATGCGATCAAGCACGAACACCTCGCCACGCTTGGTCGGCACGATCACGACTTTACGCAGCGCGCCGTCAATGGTGAGGTCCGTGAGCGTTGGCTGCGAGGGTACGTCGTAATCCCAAATATCGTGATGGGTGGTTTGAAAGTGCCAACGTGTGCGCCCTGTTTTCGCGTCGATGGCAACTACAGAGCTGGCGTATTTGTCCATCACTTCGGTGCGGTGGCCACCGAAGTAATCGGGGGTGGCATTGCCGGTAGGCACATAGACAAGTCCTAGCTCGTCATCTGCCGATGTCAGGCTCCATACGTTCGGAGTGCCGCGAGTGTAGGTTTCACCTTGGGCGGGCAGCGATGTGTCGCCCTCGCGGCCCATATCCCAAGCCCAGGCGAGTTCGCCAGTGCGTGGATCGTAGGCCCTTACCACTCCGGACGGTTCGTCGGTTTCTTGGTTATCCATCACCCAACCGCCAACGACCAGTACGCCGCTGGCAAGCGTTGGTGGCGAGGTGACAAAGTAGTAGTAGGGCTTTACTTCACCCATGCCGGCGAGCAAGGAGATTTGTCCCTCCTCGCCAAAATCTGGGCAGGGTTGGCCGGTGTCTTTGTCTACAGCAATCATGCGCGCATCGGTGGTAGCTGTGACGATGCGCTCCGCACAAAACGTGCCCGGCGCAGCATCCGGCAGCGCAACATGGGTAACACCCCGGCAGTTGCCGATGATGCCGAAAGGTGGGGTCTGGTTGTCTGGATCAAATCGCCAGCGCTCAGCCCCCGTGTCCGCATCGAGCGCTAACATGACATTCTGCGCCGTGCACAGGTAGATGCCGTCGCCAATCTGGATAGGCGTGGCGCTGAATCGGCCAATACGGCCGGTATCAAACTCCCAAGCCTTAGTCAGCTTATGGACATTGCTGGTATTGATTTGGTCTGAGGGTGCATAGCGGGTGCCCGCATTGCTGGCGCCATAGGCGCTCCAATCGCTGTCGCGATTCAAGGCCAATGCCGGGCGCTCAGGGATGGCATTTACGGTGTTACCGTTCAAATCGATAACCATGGAGAGTAATACCGTCATCGCAGTGACTGCGCAGACCTGCACTGTGCGCATGCGCAGCAGCGGAGGCATGTCGTCGCCCCAGAGCTTGCGACGAATCATCGGCGTGCATAGCCATAAGGCCAGTAACCCAATCAACCAGATGCGCGACCCCACGGTCCAAAAGCCGGTGCCAGCCTCACTGACTGCCCAGACCAAGGTCAGCAGTAGCAGCACGGCGAAGGTATAAAAGCCACGGACTCGGCCGCGTAGTAGTTCGATGCCACTTGCCATTAGCAGCACACTAGCCGCGAGATAGTAGGGGGTGCCGCCTGCTAGCAAGAGCTGCAGTGCTGGCCACAACATTGCGGCACCCAAGATTGTGATGGCAGCACCTGTGACAACAGGTTTGCGCTGGGCTCGTTGCGGCATCAGATCTCCCCTTCTGCTAGCCGGGCATCGGTTTAGCCGCTGCGCATATTGCTCACGACATAACTCGCAAGATCAGCAACCGCTACGCGCTCTTGAGCCATGGTGTCTCGGTTGCGAACGGTAACGGTGTCATCATCTTCGATGGTTTGGAAATCGACAGTGACGCATAAGGGCGTACCAACTTCATCGTGCCGACGATAACCCTTACCAATGTTGCCGGTGTCCTCGTAAAAAATACGACCAATGCCCAACTGCATTAGGTCGCTCTTTATCGCCTTGGCTTTCGCCACGATGCCTTCGTGATTGCGCTTCAAAGGCAGGATGGCGACTTTGATGGGGGCTAAGTGAGGCTTGAATGCCATCACCGTACGCTCGCTCCCATTGTCCAATGTCTCAACCCGATATGCCTCGTTCATCACAGCCAGTACGCCACGGTCGACCCCTGCGGAGGGTTCTATGACAAAAGGCACATGCCATTTCTTGGCTTCCAAGTCCTGTAGGGCGAGCTTGGCGTTGGAATCATTGTTGGGCTCAACCTTGGCACTGAGGTCGTACTCCTCTTGATTCTTGGTATGTGAGCCAAGATCGAAGTCTGTGCGGTTGGCGATACCCTCCAGTTCCTCCAGACCATGAGGAAAGCGGTACATGACGTCAACGGTGGCCTTGCTGTAATGCGCCAACTCGTCCGCAGGAACGTGATAAAGCTCCAGCTGCGCGCGCTCCACGCCCTGTTGTTCCCACCAATCGAGGCGCATCTCAACCCAACGACTGTGCCAGTCTTCGTCTTCGCCGGCCTTGACGAAGAATTCGAGTTCCATTTGCTCGAATTCACGCACGCGAAAAATAAAGTTTCGTGGGGTGATCTCGTTACGAAACGCCTTACCAATCTGCGCAATACCAAACGGCAGTTTGGGAGAGGTGGAATCCACGACGTTTTTGAAGTTGGTGAAAATCGCCTGTGCAGTCTCTGGACGCAGATAAGCAAAATTATCACTGTCCTGTACCGGTCCAACCTGGGTTTTGAACATCAGATTAAACGGCCGGGGTTCGGTAAGGTCGCTAGACCCACAGCCTGGACAGGTGTCGCCGTCTAGGTGATCTGCTCGCCAGCGGCTCTTACAACTTCGGCAGTCAACTAATGGATCGGTAAAGGTTGCCTCATGCCCGGAGTGCCGCAGCGTCAGCGGATTGGTCAAAATCGCCGCGTCTATGCCTTCGATGTCGTCGCGTTCGTACACCATGGCTCGCCACCAAGCGGCCTTAAGATTGTTTTTCAGCTCCACGCCCAAGGGACCGTAATCGTAGACCCCCTGCAGGCCGCCATAGATGTCGCTGGATTGAAAAATAAAGCCTCGACGTTTGGCTAGGGAGACGAGCTCCTCCATGGATGTTGCAGTCACAGAATTTCCCGAAAAAGTGATTAGTAGAGGTGGGGAGATGCCGAAAAGCCCCGGCGCGCGACTATAACGCTAAAGCAGGTTAAATTCAGCGCTACAGCGGTTAGTAGCCGACAATACATGACAGGAAAGGGGAGAAAATCGATGTCTAGTAATCTGTTTGATATGACCAACAAGGTCGCACTGATCACTGGCTCCAGTAAGGGCATTGGTCGAGCGATCGCCGAAGAAATGGCTCGGCAAGGTGCCAAGGTTGTAATCAGTAGCCGTAAGGCTGATGTATGCCAAGAGGTGGCAGATGCGATTAACGCTGAAGCCAAGGCTTCTGGTAACGAGACCGGCGAGGCCATCGTCATTCCAGCTCATGTGGGACAGCGTGAGGCACTGCAGCACTTGGTAGACGAAACACGCGCGCGCCTAGGTCAAATAGATGTGCTGGTTTGCAACGCGGCGGTAAATCCGTTTTACGGTTCGATGCAGGAACTGCCTGACGATGCCATGGATAAGATTTTGGACATCAACATTAAATCCAACCACTGGCTGGTAAATATGGTGTTGCCTGAGATGATCGAGCGCAAAGACGGCTCCATCATTATCGTGTCCAGCGTGGGTGGCCTGCGTGGTAGTCCGGTGCTGGGTGCGTACTGTATTTCCAAAGCCGCCGACCTGCAGCTAGTGCGCAATTTGGCGGTTGAGCACGGCAAACACAACGTTCGAGTCAACGCCATATCGCCGGGCCTTGTGCGAACGGACTTCGCTAAGGCGCTTTGGGAAAATCCAGATATCTTGAAGGATCGCACCGCAGGTGACCCGCTGCGCCGCATTGGTGAGCCGAGGGAAATTGCCGGAGCGGCAGTGTACTTGGCCTGCGCTGCGGGTTCTTTTACTACCGGTCAGAATTTTGTTGTCGATGGCGGCGCGACGATCAGTTAAGTTACGCCGCCTCATTTGGTGTCCCTTTGGAAGATGGTTAGCGTGACAGAAAACGACATTGAAAAACCCCGTTGGTGGGCTCAGGCCATTTTGATTGGTGCCGTCATTGGCGCGGTGCTTTTGGTCATGAGTGGTTTTGGTACCCGTTTGGGTATGTGGAGCTATAGCGGCGGATTCACTGTCGCCAGTGGCGGCATACTGCTGGCGTCGGCGGGTTTCTTTTTGGGTGTGATCGGCTACATCGTCGCGCTGAGGAAAGGACTGAAGGCAGAGCGCTCGAGTATTTTGATCGCTCTGGTGATCTGCACAATCTTACTCGTGCAAGTGGGTATGCAAATGAATGCATTAGCTTCCGTACCCGCCATACACAACATCTCGACGGATACCCAAGATCCGCCAGCGTTTGATGCACTGGTGGCAGTGCGTGAGGCCGCAGGCGCAAACCCCTTGGCCTACGACGCCAGTGTGCTAGCCGAACTGCAGCAACAGGCCTATCCCTGGGTGCGAACCCTAGAGCTACCGACCAATCCCGGCATCCTATTGAACGAGGCGGTCACCGTACTCGAGGACATGGGCCTAGCCGTGGTCAATGTATCTGCGGAACGGGGGATCGTTGAGGCGACGGCGACAACGTTTTGGTTTGGCTTTAAGGACGACGTGGTGATTCGCGTTCGCGCAAGCGCCGTTGGCGGCAGCGTGATTGACGTGCGTAGCGTCTCTCGATCCGGTCGATCCGATCTTGGCGTGAACGCCAAACGCATCGGTACCATTCTGCAGAGACTGCGGGGTTAGCTCAGGCGGCTCAAAAGTTGAGCACCTTACATTCTAGGGTGCGCAGGTCCACCACACCGACCGCGTTCCTGCCGATCATCATGCCCGCGCACTCTCCCGGATTGAAGATAACCTGATCGCCTGAGGTTTCGAGGCGGTATCTGTGGGTGTGGCCATGTAGGGCTAACTCTTGATGCGCAAGGTGGCCCTCAAATTCCAGTGGGTCGTGCACGACAATGATCGAGCGCTCGCACCAATGAAGGTTCAAAGGCGGGTCTTGAAAGGCGAAGCCGTGGCGTTCGATGGCCTGCGCGAGGGCCTCGCGCTCTTGATCGTTGTTACCGAAGACGCCAAATAGCGGTGCGTCTAAACCGGCTAATACGTCCAAGGTTTTTGCTTGGCTAATATCGCCGGTGTGAATGACTCGGTCGACGCCTTCGGCGTTAAACAGTTCGACGATTTTGCGAACATTCTTCAAATTATTGTGCGTGTCGCTGACAACGCCGATGCGCATAGTAAGTTCCTGTTCAGGTGTTGGTGGCCAACAAAAAAGCCAGGCGAGCCTGGCTTTTCGTGGGCTTTTGCAAGCGAATGCCTAGGAGGCGCGCTCCAGTACGTGAATGGCGCAGGCACTGCCTAGGCCAATGACATGGGTAAGGCCAATTTTTGCGCCCTCGACCTGGCGAGAGCCTGCCTCGTTGCGCAGGTGAGTACTGACCTCGTAAATGTTGGCGATACCGGTGGCGCCGAGCGGATGGCCTTTCGAAAGCAGGCCGCCGGAAACGTTGACAGGGATGCGCCCGCCCAAGGCGACTTCGCCGTCATCGATCATTTTGCCCGCATCCTCTTGTTTGCAGATACCCAAGTTGCCGTAATGCAGTATTTCTGCCGTCGCAAAGCAGTCGTGAAGCTCAATCAGGTCGATATCTTCAGGTCCTAGCCCGGCCATTTCGTAGGCTTCCTTGGCGGCTTTCTGGGTGCAGGAATTTACATCGGGCATAACCAAATCACGCTCTTGCCATGGATCCGATGCCAAAACTGAGGCCCGAACCTTGATCGCCCGATCCATCAGCCCTAACTCGCGCGCTTTTTTCTCCGAGCAAATCACTGCCGCAGCAGAGCCGTCGACATTGACGGAACACATCAACTTGGTATTCGGATAAGAAATCATCTCCGCGTTCATTACTTCTTCCAGCGGGGTCTCAATCTGATACATCGCCTTGGGGTTCAGGGTGGAGTGGTGATGATTCTTTACCGACACTTTAGCGAACTGCTCGAAAGTCGTACCGTAGTGGCGCGAGTGTTCCATGCCGGCTTCGGCAAATACTGCTGGCATGGTGCCTGAGCCCATCAGACCTTCCTTTGGAATACCGGTCTTACCCCCCGCGCCGCCGAGTAGGCCTTTGCCCATTTGCTCAACGCCAACGGCCAATACGACGTCGTACAGGCCTGCCTTGACCGAGGCCCAGGCTTCGCGAAACGCCGTTGCACCAGTGGCGCAGGCGTTAGCGACGTTGACCACGGGAATACCCGTTTGACCAATCTCTTGCAGTAGTCGTTGGCCGACCATGCCTGAGGCTTGGCCCAAGTTGCCGCAATACAGCGCCTGCATGTGCTGAATGCTCAAGCCGCAATCATCCAGCGCCATCAAGGCCGCTTGGGCACCAATTTGCGGGACGGTCTTTTCGGGAAAGCGCCCGAATTTGATCATGTCGACCCCTACGATATATGCGTCGGTCATAGTCGTTCTCCGTTTGTTCTGCTGTGAAATTAGCTTTTTGGTTGAAAAAAGTAAGAAAGGTAGCTGTTGCCGTCGGCGTCTTTGCGACCTAGGGCATCTGCAAACACCACGTCCACTGGCATATCGAAGTCGATGCTTTCAGGATCGGGCTCGACGTTGATCAGGTTGCCCTTGATCGCCGTGCCATCATCTAAATCTACGATGGCGCTGATGTAGGGCACCTCAATGCCAGGAAAAGAGCGATACACGATGGAGTAAGAGTATAGTTTGCCGCTGTTTGGCAGGGTGACCGCGGCCATCTGATCGCGTGCGCCGCACTTCGAGCAAACGCTGCGCTCGCCCAAAAATGTTGAGCCGCAGTTGCCGCACTTTTGGCCCTCGAGATATGGGCTGCCGTCGGCTGGAATTTTCAGGTATGGAACCGCTGGTAATGGCTGATTACTCATAACTCCCCTTAAACACGTTGAATTCAATCTCAGTCTCGAAACAGCAAGTCTCGACCGACTCCAGATACTACTATCGCCCGTGGCAACTCGATAGAGCGAGATATGCTTCACAAGTTTCGGCAAACAGCCTCGCGTATCGCGTACGCGGGATCGTCAATCACCGTATGGTCGAGCACTCCAGAAGGAAACGGAGTGGGATAGCATGAAGTCACTGAAGGTAAGAGACTCTATGTCAACAAATGTCATCACCTTTGCCCCCAACGATTCAGTGGTGCATGCGATGGCAACCCTGCTAGACAAGGGCATCTCTGGCGCGCCGGTCGTAGATGAGGATGGATCGCTCCTCGGCATCCTGTCTGAGGTCGATCTTATTCAGGTGGTGGTTCAAGACAGCTACTACGACGATCCGGTGGGAATCGTTGCAGACTTTATGCAGACACAGGTGGAATGTGTGGATCCAGATACCGACATTTTTAGCCTGGCGCAGCAATTCATAAGCCACCACCGACGGCGATATCCAGTGCTAGAGAGTGGCCAGCTGGTCGGTCAGATTTCTCGACGTGATGTACTTCGGGCAGCGCTGGACTTTTTCCAAGCCTAATACCGCCAACAACCCTAGGACGCTCTCGCCGTCGTCGTGGGCACGAAGTCATGGCGGCACAATCAGAGCTTGTCGCGAATGATTTGATTTACTTGCTGCGGGTTAGCCTTTCCCTGGGTCGCCTTCATCACTTGGCCGACGAAGAACCCCAACATTTTCTCTTTGCCACTACGCAGCTCGTCGAATTGTTTCGGGTTCGCTGCGATCAACTCATCGACGATCTGAGTCAGTGCGCCATCGTCGCTCAACTGGGCAAGATTGAGTGTCTCAATAAGTTCGTCTACATCGCCGGCTGGTCCTGCGCTCCAAAGAGCATCAAACAAAGTTTTTGCAGTCTTTGATGACAACGTGCCGTCGTCGATGCGAGCAATTAACTGGGCTAGTCGCGCTGGTGCAATCGGGCTTTGCGTCATGGTGACGTCGTGCTTGTTTAAGTACGCGGATAGCTCGCCCATCATCCAGTTTGCACTTTGTTTCGGATCCGCACCGGCCGCTAAACAGGCATCAAAGTAATCTGCGCGGTCGATATCGCTGCTGATTGCCACAGCATCGCTAGTCGATAATCCAAGGGTCGATGTGTAACGCTGTTGTCGTGCGTCGGGCAACTCAGGCAGCTCGTCGCGAATCCGCTCGATGAATGCTTCGGAGATCGAAAGGGGTAGCAAATCCGGATCCGGAAAGTATCGGTAGTCGTTACTCAGTTCTTTGCTGCGCATCGAACGCGTCTCATCTTTGTCTGGGTCGTAGAGGCGGGTCTCGCGCTCGATCTTGCCACCGGCTTCCAGCACATCGATTTGACGCGCAATTTCATGCTCGATGGCTTGCTCCACGAAACGAAATGAGTTGATGTTTTTAATTTCTGTGCGTTCGCCAAATTCTGTTTGTCCGCTTGGGCGCACGGAAACATTGGCATCACAGCGCATGCTGCCCTCGGCTAGATTGCCGTCGCAAATACCGATGTAGCGAGCCAAGGTGTGCATCTGTCGGAAGTAGGCGGATGCTTCTTGCGCAGAACGCATATCGGGCTCCGAAACAATCTCCAGCAAAGGTGTCCCGGTGCGATTGAGGTCCACGGCAGTCATCCCCGGATACAGGTCGTGGACAGATTTGCCCGCATCCTCTTCTAAATGCGCGCGGGTAATGCCAACCGTTCGCGACCTGCCGTTCTCAGGCGTAATCGTGATCGTGCCCTGACCAACAATGGGTGTCTCAAACTGGCTGATTTGGTAGCCCTTGGGAAGGTCGGCATAGAAGTAGTTTTTGCGGTCGAAAATCGAGTGCTGATTGATTTGCGCGCCAATGGCGAGACCGAAGCGCACGGCTAACTCTACGGCTCTTTCGTTGAGTACCGGGAGTACTCCGGGTAACCCAAGATCGATGTTGCAGGCCTGGGCATTGGGCGATGCGCCATAAGCGGTGCTGGCGCCGGAAAAAATTTTGCTCTGGGTAGCGAGCTGTACGTGGATCTCTAGGCCAATGACGGCTTCCCAACTCATACCACTGCCTCCGGTCGCTTTAGGTGCCAGTCAGTTTGGCGCTGGTATTGGGCCGCGAGCTCAAGCAGCAAATCTTCGCGGAAGGCAGGCGCGATTAGCTGCATGCCCATGGGCAGGCCGTTGGAGAAGCCACATGGCAGGGACATTGCGGGCAGCCCTGCCAAGCTGGTGGGTACCGTAAATAAATCTTGTCGATACATGGCGACGTGGTCATCGGTGAGCTGATTCTTCTTAAAGGCCGGCGTTGGCGAGGTGGGCGCCAGCAGCACATCAACCTGTGTAAAGGCTTGTTGAAAATCTTCGCTAATCAGCCGGCGTATCTTTTGCGCTTTTAGGTAGTAAGCGTCGAAATAGCCCACAGACAGGGTGTAGGTGCCGGTCAAGATTCGCCGCTTTACCTCCGCGCCAAAGCCCTCTTCTCGTGATCGTTCATAGAGATCCTGTAGCGACTGCGGGTCCTCGCAACGATGCCCGTAGCGAACCCCGTCGTAACGAGACAAGTTGGTCGACGCCTCTGCTGACGCCAGCACGTAATACACCGGTACGGCGGATTCGGTATGTGGTAGCGACACATCCACAAGCGTATGGCCCATTTTTTCTAGCTCGGTCTTAGCCGCTTCGATGCCGCCAAAATTTGGGTTGTCGCTAAAATACTCACGAGGCAGGCCGATGGTCAGCGGACGGTCGAGTACAGCGATACCGTTAGCGACGACACCATCAAGCCAATCATCGTGTCGCTCTGAGCTGGTGGAGTCCTTGGGGTCAAAGCCCGCCATCACGCCTAGCATGAGCGCTGCGTCTTCGGCGGTTCGCGTCATCGGACCGGCCTGATCCAAACTTGAGGCAAATGCGATCATGCCGTAGCGCGACACGCGACCATAGGTAGGCTTGAGGCCGGTAATACCGCACAAAGCCGCTGGCTGGCGGATGGAGCCGCCAGTATCTGTGCCGGTTGCTCCGGCTACGATTCCAGCCGCCACTGCGGCGGCAGAGCCTCCGGACGAGCCGCCTGGTACCCGGGTGTGGTCCCACGGGTTGCTGACCGTGCCAAAAAAACTGTTCTCGTTTGACGAGCCCATGGCGAACTCATCCATGTTGGTTTTGCCCACACTGATCATGCCCGCCGCCGCCATATTGCTAACGACGGTGGCATCGTAGGGGGCGACAAAGTTACTCAACATTTTCGATCCGGCGGTGGTCAAAATGTCTCGTGTGCAAAAAATGTCTTTATGGGCGAAGGGCAGACCAAGGGTTGCTCGTTGATCACCTTGCGCACGCTGCTGGTCAGCCTTGGTGGCAGCAGCTAGGGCAGACTCGGCGTTAATGGAAATAAAACAGTTAAGGGCCGCGTTGGCAGTTTGTATTCGTTCCAAGTGCGCTTGGGTTAGCTCAACACTTGAGTAGGCACCCTTGGCCAAATCAGCGCTCATCTCGCGCAGTGAAGAAAATTCGCTCATAGATTTGCTCTACTCGACAACGCGAGGGACTAAATAGTAATGGTCGGCAGTTGCTGGGGCACCGCTTTGAAAATGTGCGGGGTCAGGGTGTTCTGTGACCTCGTCGCTGCGCAGTCGCGCGGTGGTATCCAGCGGATGCGATAGCGGTTCGACACCGTCGGTATTCACCGCTTGCATGGTGTCTATCATCGCGATGATCGCCTGCAAATCGTCGGCGATTTTCGCGCTCGCGTCGCCGTGAATCGCCAGTCGCGCGAGTGCGGCCAGATGGCCTACATCTATCTCGTTGCTCTCACCCTCAGGATCAGCGGTTGGCTCTTGTGACATTGAAATTCGTTACTCGTGAGGTGCTCACATTGTAGACCGGTTCCATTGGGAATGCTGGTATGCCGTGAATATGTCGAGGTTGTCAAAGCGGCGAAAAATTTTTCTCGAGTCGCTGCGGCTGGATGCAAAGACAGGTCATCTTAACCGTGCTTTTCGAATGTCATATGCCTATGATTACGCTTTATTTTTTCGGGATTGAAGCGTCGATGCTTAAGAATTTCCGCGGTCTCTTTTCGCGTGACCTGTCTATCGATTTAGGAACTGCGAATACGCTGATTTACATCCGCGAAGAGGGCATCGTTTTAGATGAGCCTTCCGTGGTCGCACTGCGCCAGCAGGGAAACCAACGCAGCGTTGCGGCTGTGGGTTTAGACGCCAAGCGTATGCTCGGGCGAACACCCGGCAATATCACAGCGATACGTCCGCTCAAGGATGGAGTCATCGCCGATTTTTTGGTGACAGAAAAAATGCTCACCTACTTCATCGCCAAAGTGCACGAAAATTCCTTTATTCGCCCCAGCCCACGAGTGTTGATCTGTGTGCCATGTAAGTCGACGGAAGTTGAGCGACGCGCCATACGCGAGAGTGCGCTGTCTGCTGGTGCTCGAGACGTGCGCTTGGTGGAAGAGCCTATGGCGGCTGCCATTGGCGCAGGTCTGCCAGTACACGAAGCTGTTGGTACCATGGTTGTCGACATCGGCGGCGGTACGACAGAAATTGCCATCATCTCTCTCAACGGTGTGGTGTTTTCTGATTCAGTGCGTGTGGGTGGTGACCGATTCGACGAGGCGATTGTGGCCTACGTACGGCGAACCCAAGGCAGTCTGATCGGTGAAGCCACGGCTGAGCGTATCAAGCAGGAAGTGGGAGCGGCCTACCCGCAAAAGGATATTCGTGAAATCGATGTCCGCGGTCGCAACTTGGCGGAGGGTATTCCGCGCAGCTTTACCTTGGACAGCAACGAGATTTTGGAAGCACTGCAGGAGCCGCTTTCTATGATTGTGCAAGCGGTAAAGTCAGCCCTAGAACAGTGCCCGCCGGAATTGGCCGCAGACATTGCCGAGACCGGCATGGTTCTCACCGGTGGCGGTGCCTTGCTGCGTGATCTGGATGTGCTGTTGGCGGAAGAGACGGGCTTGCCGGTCATCATCGCTGATGATCCGCTGACCTGTGTTGCCAGAGGTGGCGGCAAAGCACTGGAGTTGATGGATCAATCGGGCAACGCTGATTTGCTTTCTACTTCTTGAGGCAATGATGTCGTTGCGCGGCGAACTGCAACCACCTCCGCAGGCGCGGGAGAACTAAGATTAAGACGCTGTTCGCCAAACGGCCCGGCGCTGGATACCTCTTGGTGACATTGCTGGTGCTGTCTGGTGCTGCGATTTGGTTGGACAGTAACGGGCGTCGAGTTGTGCAAAGCGGCAGCGTCGACCAACTCGAAGGTGCTGCCAAGGTTTTGTGGCAGGTGCGCAGCGTCGTATTATCCCTCGCGACGCCAATTTACGTTATCGCTGAGGCGCCTTACACCCTCTATGAGTTTGCTGCGGATATTTCCACCGACCGGCAGTCTTTGTTGCAGCAACGCGAACAACTGAGTGCGAAGTTGTTGCGCTTGGAAGAAGGCCAACAGCGCGTGCTTTTTTTGCAGGCAGAAAATGCACGGCTCCGACAGCTCTTAGGCTCGAAAGCACAGCTACCCAGTCAGGCGACCATTGCGGAAATCATTGGCGTACCACCGGATCCTGACCGAGCCGCGGTCATTTTGGACAAAGGCCAAGACGATGGTGTGCAACCCGGCCACGCCGTGGTTGATGCCCAGGGCTTGTTTGGCCAAGTGGTGGACGTGTCTTCCTCGACGAGTTGGGTGATTTTGATTACTGATCGCAAGCATGCGATTCCTGCAAGAAATAATCGCACCGGCGTCAGAATGATCGTTGGCGGCATCGGCGTCTCGGACCGACTTGTGCTGGAGGACCTACCGGCATCGACAGACGTGCAAGACGGCGACTTGATCGAAACCTCTGGGCTTGGCGGGCGCTTTCCACCGGGCTACCCGGTAGGCACGGTCGCCTCAGTGGAAGCGACCCAGGATTCTCCCTACCTACAAGCCTCACTGACACCCACGGCCGCATTGCTCAAGGTCGGACATGTCCTTGTGATTGCACCGGCAGAAGTGACCCAAGACATTGCCGGTAACTTGGTATCGGAAACCGTCGAGGCGTTGGACTAATGGTTTCTCATGGTCCATTTATGGCGGTGCTGATCATTCTCAGTTTGGTCTTAAGCGTCTTTCATTTGCCGCAATCTGCGCCAGACTGGCTTGGTTACTGGCGCCCGCAATGGATGTTGTTGGCGCTGATTCTATGGGTGCAGCGCATACCCGCGTATCGCGGGGGCTTATTTGCACTGCTGTTTACAAAGAGTGCATCGGACGATGGAACCACGGCACGTCGGGTTTTGGTGGTGGTGTGGCTGCTCGGCTTCTACCTCGATACCCTGTTGGGCGATCCATTTGGCCTCAATGGCGCGATTTGCGCCGCCATTGCTTTTTATCTGCTGCGTTTTCAGGAGCGTTTACAAATGCAAACACTCCTGCAGCAAATGATCATGGTGTTCATGATGATATTTCTTGCAGAACTCCTGCGCGCCTACGTTCGTAACACCGTCACTGGCCAGCCATGGAGTTTGCAACCCCTAGCCCTCGCGGGTAGCAGCATGCTTTTCTGGCCACTGTATGTTTTGGCCCCTGAAAAACTGCTTGGCGGACAGCGGCGCGCCTAATCATCATGCTCGAACGCCGCTTGTTACTT
>ERZ802824.1058-NODE-1058-length-14948-cov-19.2685_pt1 | contig 14948 bp, 17 predicted proteins | sample MGYA00345650_ERZ802824 | MGnify/ENA primary metagenome ERZ802824 (study PRJEB30503, sample SAMEA104212361) | marine metagenome | biome: Westerlies Biome; feature: [SRF] surface water layer (ENVO:00010504) within the epipelagic zone...; material: water... | reverse complement strand
TAAATTGATATCACAGTGGTTGTTATTAAAATAACTTCAAACATAGGCGAACAAAATTCAAAAAAAATATTACGTCTAGATATCGTATTCCAAGTTTTTGAGTTCTAATCGCACTATCTAAACTAGTTTATAAGTTATCTTTTATCGTCTTTCTTAACCCAAGCATCATAGACAAAAAAAATAGATAGGGTAATTAAGCCAATATATAAAAAATAATATATAGAGAGTTCGGAAGTTTTTAAAAACGCATATGAAAAGATAATTATTACAATAGAGCTGATTACAATTGGTATTAAAATATTATAATTCTTACTCATCTTTTTAATCTCTTAAGTTTACAAATTGGACAGGCATCTCAAGCTCAATATTTTTCACAATCTCCATAGTTTTTTGCAGATCGTCTCTTTTTGCACCACTTACTCTTAATTCATTACCTTGTATTTTAACTTGAACCTTCATTTTTGTGGACTTGACTTCTGAGATAATTTTTTTGGAAGCTACTTGATCAATACCCTCCATTAAATCGTAAGTTTGTCTGATTGTATTTCCACTAGCTTTCTCAGAATTCTTAAGTTTTAAGACAGTTGGATCAATATTTCTTTTAACAAAATGCCCTAATAGAATTTCATTAACTTGTTTTGCCTTTAATTCATCCTCAGTTTCTAAAATAATGTTTTTTTCCTTTAAATCAATTTTTGAGTTAGATCCTTTAAAATCATATCTTTGTGAAATTTCCTTCATTGAGTTAGAAACTGCATTAGAAACTTCCTGCATATCAATCTTACTAACTATATCAAAAGTTGGCATGTTATTTAATTACTTCATTATTTAAAAAATTAGAAACTTCATTTTCACTATAACCAATATCTTGCAATATTTGTTTATTATCCTGACCTAACTCAGGTGCCGATCTAAGTTCATCAGGAACTGTCTCACTAAATCTAGGTGCGGGAGACGGTTGTATTACACCATCTAAATCTATGAAATTTTTTCTTTCTACTAAATGTGGATGATATCTTGCCTCATCTAATGATAGGACTGGTGCATAGCAGGCGTCACTATCTTTAAAAGTTTCATTCCATTCATCTTGAGTTTTTGTAATAAAAATTTCAGAAAGTTTATTTGATAATTCAGGCCAATCAACCTTACTCATCTGTTTATCAAACTGAGCATCAGTTATTTCAAGTTTTTCTAAGAGTAATTTATAAAATTTTGGTTCCAAAGATCCAATTGAAATATATTTTTTATCTTTTGTCATATACGTATTATAAAAATGTGCACCACCATCAAACATATTATTTTGTCTATTTTCAAGATCCCACATTCCAGTTTTTGATAATAAATTAAAAATAGTCATTAAACTTGATACTCCATCTACCATTGCAGCATCAACAATTTGCCCTTTACCTGTTTTTTGAATTGAAAGAAGACCGCTACAAATACCAAGCAATAAAAACATTGTCCCTCCACCATAATCGCCGACAAGATTCAGCGGTATAGATGGTTTAACATCTTTATTACCAATGGCGTGAAGGGCGCCAACTAAAGCAATATAATTAATATCATGTCCAGCTGTGTGAGAGAGGGGCCCATCCTGTCCCCACCCTGTAATTCTGCCGAATATAAGTTTTTTGTTAATACTCAAACACTCATTGGGACCAATACCTAACTTTTCCATAACACCTGGCCTATAGCCTTCTATTAAAGCGTCTGCAGTAGCTATCAGTTTAAAGAAAATATTTTTGCCTTCTTCTGTCTTTAGATTCAGCCTTATAGATTTTTTATTTCTTCCAGTAATGTCAAACTTTGCAGGTGGAGATGGCATATCAGTCTCAAATCTATCGATTCTGATAACTTCTGCTCCTAAATCAGCAAGCATCATACCAGCAAGAGGTCCAGGGCCTATACCAGAGACTTCAATAATTTTATATCCAGCAAGTGGGCCCATTTTTATAATTCAGATATTTTTTCTATTAACTTTATTAACCTTTTAATATTAAGAGCCTTGTCAGGAATATCAAACATATAAATCAGACTTTGATCAGGTCTTATCTTCACGTTTTTATGATGTAATTGAATTAAAGTCACCAAACCCTCTGGATTTGTAAATACATTATCTTTAAATTTAATAGATCCACCTTTCTGACCTAAATCAATTTTTTCAATATTAGATTTTTTGCATAGGGATCTTAACTCTGTGACCATAAATAAATTTTTTACTTCAGTTGGCAATTCTCCAAAGGTTGTAATCATTTCATCCTTGATATCTTGAATTTTACTATTTTCTTTTAAATATGCTAACTTACGGTAGAAACTTAATCTTGTATTTAAACTGCCGATATAATTTGTGGGTATGAGCACTCCGATACCTAAATTAATTTGTGGCGACCATTCACTCTGAAGTGAGCTGCCATCATCTTGTAATTCATTTATTTTTTCTTTAAGAAGTCTATGATAAAGCTCTAGTCCTATTTCTCTAATATGACCCGATTGATCATCGCCTAAAATGTTTCCTGAACCTCTAATATCAAGATCGTGACTTGCTAGGTTAAATCCAGAGCCCAGACTGTCAAGCTTTTGCAATAATTTAAGTCTTTGTTTTGCCTGATCAGTTAGAGCATCAAAATCTTTAACTGTGTAATAGCAAAAAGCTTCAGTATTTGAGCGACCAATTCGGCCACGTAATTGGTATAATTGTGAAAGTCCAAAATTATCTGAATTATGAATTATCATTGTATTTGTGTTTCTTAAATCAAGTCCTGACTCAACAATTGTGGTACATAGTAATATAGAAAATTCATGATTATAAAAATCAACCATAACATTTTCTAAATTTTTTGACGGCATCTGTCCGTGCGCAATCTTATAAGAAACATCAGGTAACTCAGATTTAAGAAAATCTTCCACCTCTTGAATTTGATTAACTCGTGGACAAACATAATAAAGTTGCCCGTTGCGATTTACTTCATTAATAATTGCTTCCTTGATTAATTCTTTATCAAAGTTTAACACCTTAGTTTTAATCGACTGTCTATTAACTGGTGCTGTTGAGATTATTGAAAGCTCTCTTAATCCAACTAGTGACATTTGTAAGGTTCTAGGGATTGGGGTTGCTGTTAAAGATAATATATGAACATTGGTTCTAAGTTTTTTTAGTTTTTCTTTTTGTTTAACACCAAAATGTTGTTCTTCATCAATAATTAAAAGTCCCATTTTTTTAAATGATATTTTTTCACTTAATATTGAATGTGTACCAATTAATATATCGATCTCGCCGTTGGCCACATTTTCTATTGTCTGCTGAGATTCTTTTTTAGAAACCAATCTTGAAAGTTGACCTATTTTAATCGGTGATTTTTTAAATCTCTCTGTTAAATTTTCAAAATGTTGTCGACATAATAATGTTGTCGGTACCAATATTGCTACTTGATAGCCACTCAAACCAACAGTAAAAGCGGCTCTTAATGCAACTTCAGTTTTACCAAAACCAACATCTCCACAAATTAAGCGGTCCATAGGAGTTCCCTTAGCTAGATCTTCGTGTATCTCAGAGATTGCATTGACCTGATCTTCAGTCTCATCAAAGGGAAACTCAGCATTAAAATTCGAATAATAAGGTTCTTGGATATGAAATTTAGGCGCACTTTCTAGGGTTCTTGACGCTGCTGTCTTAATTAACTCGGCAGCCATTTCTTTTATTTTATTTTTAGCAACAGCTTTTCTGTATTGCCACTGCGTAGCACCTAGTCTATCTAAAACAACAAGGTCATTTTTTCCACCATACTTACTTAACAATTCAATATTTTCTACAGGAATAAAAAGTTTATCATCATTTAAGTAATGAATTTCAACGCAATCGTGATTTGAGCCTAAAACTGAAATAGTTTTTAAGCCTTTAAATCTTCCAATTCCATGATCAACGTGAACAATTAGGTCATTTAATTCGTAGGTACTTAAATCTGTTAAAAAACTATCAGCATTTATTTTTCTATTATTTTGATTAAAAACAAATTCATTGAATGGGTAAACAATGACTCTTTTTAAATCATTAATAGATTTTTGATCAGTTAAGTTGAATAACTGAAGTTTCTCAATTGTATCTCCAAAAGAATCTAATCTTACAGGATTATCATAATCACTTGGAAACAAGTCAATGACATCACCCTTTACAGAAAATTCACCAGGTTCACGAATACTTGTTACTCTTATATAACCATTTTCACTTAAGTAACTTATCGTTTGATTGTAATTAAAGTTTTCTTCTTTATTGATTATAAGAGAGGTTTCATCCTTTTGGACTTTGGATAATGAAGTCATTACTTATTAATCGCGGTATCTTTTAACAATCTAAATACTCTTTGATCTATTATTTTTGGAGTTGATTCTTTATCTAATAGACACTTATAGATAAGATCATCTTCACAATCTAAAATATCACTGAACATGTTTAACTCAGTTTCATCAAACAATTTGATATATTTCATTGCAAAATTGCCCAAAAGTAAGTCCATTTCTTTTGTTCCACGGTGCCCTGCACGAAAGACAAGTTTTTTTCTATGTATTTCTATATCATCCATATTTTTTAAAATATATTAGAGTTATGCGACCTAAAATCTTATATCCACTATTTGCACCACTAACATCATTAAAAGGTGTTGGTCCTAAAAATGCGATACTCCTTGAGCATTTGTGTGGCAGTAGTATTTTAAGTCTTCTTACCCATTCACCATCTAATTATATAGATAGGAGGAATAACCCGAAAATAAAGGATTTAAAAGAAGATTCTATTGTAACATTATCACTTACTGTTGAAAATCATGCCCCATCTTTTAATAAAAGAATGCCTTATAGGATTAATTGTTCTGATGAAACGGGGTTTATTTCAATCGTCTATTTTAATGCCAGACCAATCTATTTAAAAAAACTGTTGCCAATAAATAGTAAAAAAGTAATTAGCGGAAAGGTTGAGGCATATAAAGATGGTTTTCAAATAGCACATCCAAAATATGTAGTTGATATTGGCGATTTAGATAGTGTTAAGCAAATAGAGTGTGTATATCCTCTTACTTCAGGAATAACTTCAAATATAATAAGAAAGTCTTTAGATGGTGCTTTAAAAGCGTGCATTGATTTACCTGAATGGATCCCTGATGACATTCTTAAATCTAATGATTGGAAAAATTGGAAGCAATCTCTAATTAACCTTCATAAACCTAAAAAAATATATTCAAGTGATATTAAAAACTCCTACTTAAATAGACTTGCTTTTGATGAATTATTTTCACATCAACTTAAATTAAGACTTGTACGCAACAAGCTCACTAAAATTAAAGGAAATTCTCTTAAGCCTACAAATAACTTAATTAGTCAACTCAAAAATAATTTAGATTTTAAACTAACTCCAGATCAAGAAAAATCAGTACATGAGATTAGCCAAGACTTAATCTCTGAAAATAAAATGTTACGTTTACTTCAAGGTGATGTTGGTAGTGGCAAGACCATTGTATCAGTCTTTGCATTTTTACAAGTTATTGAAAATAATAAACGTTGTATTTTAATGGCACCAACGGAATTACTGGCCCAACAACATTATGCAACTATAAATAGTTTGTTAGAGCAGATGAATGTATCTACTTCATTGATAACTGGTTCAATAAAAAAAGATAGAGACTATGACGCAGACATTATCGTTGGTACTCATGCACTATTTCAGGAAAATGCAGTTTTCACCAATGTAGGGATATTAGTTATAGATGAACAACATAAATTTGGCGTTCATCAACGTATTCTGCTCAATGAAAAAGTTGGCAAAGAATGTGATACCTTGCTAATGACAGCAACCCCAATTCCGAGAACGCTTGAACTTGCTGCATATGGTGACATGGATATTTCCAAATTAGTCACAATGCCATTAAACCGAAAGCCAATAGTAACAAAATCAATGAGTACTGAGAAAATATCTGATCTTAAATCTGCCTTGCTGAAAAAAATAGAAAATAATGAAAAGATATATTGGGTGTGCCCACTTGTAGAAGAGTCTATTACAAACTCAATACAGTCTGTAACTAATCGACTGCAAGATCTTCAAGAGTACTATGGTAATGACAAAGTTTCTATGGTGCATGGAAAAATGAAGAATGAAGAAAAAAATTTAATCATGAAAAATTTCAAGACAGGTAAAATCAAAATTTTAATCGCAACTTCAGTTATTGAAGTAGGGATTGATGATCCAGATGCGACTGTAATAATAATTGAAAATTCTGAGCGTTTTGGATTATCTCAATTACATCAGCTACGTGGTCGAGTTGGACGAGGTTCCAAAAAATCTTCTTGCATACTTTTATTTCAAAAACCCTTAACTGATAATGCAAAAAAAAGAATTAAGATTATGAAGGAAACAAATGATGGTTTTTTGATTGCTGAAGAAGATTTAAAAATAAGAGGTTCTGGTGATACCTTGGGTGCAAAACAAAGTGGACTTCCAAATTTTAAGTTGGCCAATCTTGATGTTCATCAAAAATTACTAGAATTAGCAAGAAACCTATCAGTAGAAACAGTAAAAAATGACCCATCGTTAAAATCACCTTTGGGTAAAGCACAAAAGACTTTACTGCATCTTTTTAAAAATGAAGTTGCTATAGATTATATTAAATCTGGATAACTATTGATTTTCAGGAATTACCATACCCGCTGATACAATTAGTTTAATTGCATCTTCATACTTCATATCTAAAATTACAACATCCTCTTTTGGAACAAAAAGAAGGAATCCTGATGTAGGATTTGGAGTAGTTGGTACGAATACATTAACCATTTCGATACCAGCTTTATCACGAATTTCTCCCTTTGCATGGCCAGTCATAAAACCTATCGCTTGTATGCCTTTACGTGGATATTCAAACATAACTACTTTTTGAGATGATGAATCCGTTTTTGAAAACGTTTCAGTAATTTGCTTAATGGCAGTATAAATATTGCCTGCGAGCGGGACTCTCTTAATTAATGTATCAAAATAACTAACAATAGTTCGTCCAAATAAAGTTGATGTAACTAAACCTAATATGATAAAAAATATTATAGCTATAACAAGCTCTAACCCAGGTATTTCATAGGGCAAGAATTGATTTGGGTTAAATTGCGAAGGCAGTAACCCAGCAATAAACTCAACTATGAAAATGGTTAAATAAATTGTTGCTCCAATGGGTGCGGCAACAAGGGCACCTGTTAAAAAATAGGTCTGTATTTTTTTTAAAAAGCTGGGTTTATCTTTATTGGACATAATCTAAGTAAATAATTAACTGTACTATAAGTATATAATAAATATCATAAAAATGAGATTATGACTATATTTAAAGAATATCAGAATTACGATGGCATCGGTCTTGCACAATTAATTAAGAAAAAAGAAGTTGCTGTTAGTGATGTTTTAGAAACAGCAATAGAATCACTAATTGAAAATAATACAAAATTAAATTTCATAACTACTGATTTATATGAATACGCAAAACTAGCGAGTACTCGTATCGACATTGAAAATGATGTGTTTGCTGGTGTTCCTATGCTTTTAAAGGATATGGACTCCGCTATGGCCGATTTCCCAATGATGCAAGGTAGTAAATACTTAAAAAATACTAAGCAGAAAGTAAATAATGTTCTGACAGATCGTTTTATATCTAGTGGAGCATTAATATGTGGCAAATCTGCAGCTCCAGAATATGGTTTGATGATAACCACCGAACCAACAGAATTTGGACCAACAAAAAATCCATGGGATATTTCACGTACAACTGGTGGATCTAGTGGTGGCTCAGCCGCTGCCGTTGCCGCTCGATCAGTCCCTATTGCTCATGCAAGTGATGGTGGAGGCTCAATTAGAATACCTGCAGCTTGTTGTGGTTTGGTTGGTCTAAAACCCACAAGAGGACGCATTTCATTTTCGCCCACCCACGGTGACAAATGGGGAGGATTTACACACTCAGGCATTGTATCGAGAACGATTAGAGATACTGCCCATATGTATGACCATATATTTGGTAACGAAATAGGTGATCCCTATAAAATCGAATATTTAAAAGGATCATTGACTAATAATTTACATGAACCATTGCAAAAATTAAAAATTGGTTTTGTAACGAAAAATTTCATAGAAGGTACAGAACTTAGTGATAGCGCATCTAAAGCGATGTATTTTAATGCAAGCGCTTGCGAAAAATTAGGACATAATGTCGAAGAATTAAATCTTAATTATGATGCAGTGACTTTAGCTAGAGCTTTTGTAATCACTTTAACTTCTCATGTATCACAAATGTTCAATGAACTAAAAGATTTAGTTGGAAGACCCTATAAAAGTAGTGAAATTGAAGTTGGCACTAGGATGTTTGATTATTTAGGCAGGACTTTTAGAGGCAGTGATTATACGTGGGCAAGATACTATACGCAGAAAGTTGCCAGAGATGTTGAGCAACAAATGCAATCTTATGATGCGGTAATAATGCCAGTTATTTCGTCTGAGCCAGCAAAACTTGATACTATTAGACCATCTAAATCAGACGAAATGCTAAATAAAATAATTATGAAATTAAGGCTTGGATGGTTATTTAATATTCCATCGATACGAGATTCTATATTAGATGGCCTGGCTCCAAAAAGTTTGTGGTTTGCACCTGGGTGTATGTTGCAGAATATAACTGGACAGCCGGCAATATCATTACCTACCTACCATACCGATGATAATTTGCCTATTGGAGTTCAATATGTTGGTAATTATGCCACTGAAAAAATTCTGTTGAACCTAGGTCAGCAACTTGAAGACAAATATCAGTGGCATTTACGTAAGCCAAATATTTAAGATAGATTTAATTCCTTAATTTTTTTCTTAAACCCAAAGCTAAGTAAGAAAATATTAAGCGTACTCACAAGTGCAATTAGCTTTTGAATTGACGCCTGTTCAACAAGAGCTTCAACACTTTCACGAGGGCTTCCATTAGTAAGCTGATAAATAACATAACCAGCGGTAAATAAGAAAAATATTAGTGTTAAATAAGAGTAAAAGTTAGGGATCGAGCTTCTAAAAAAAACAATTATATAAATTAGCAATGCGGGTGCTATTAATCTAAATGCATTAACAGCAAAGTAAATATGTTCTCTTAAATATAAGTCATGAGGTGTAAGACCAACAGCAGCAAAATATATGGTGCCAAAAAAGAAAAAAAATGAACCCAGTATTGATAGATAAAATGTAATGCTGTTATCTTTGAATAACCATGGAACGAATAGAAACCCAACACCTACAAGCACAAACAGGAACATAGAAAAATTAAAGAAAAAAGCTGATAAAAAATTAACTTCTCCTGATCTAGCATAATAACCACCTAAATCACTAAGGAAATTATGCGTCAATGAGTAACCTATTTGCAATGGGTCATGAATATTTCCTCCAGGATAGAAATACGCCGCAACAATAACTGATAAAATAAAATAAATGGATACAAATCTTAAAATAGTTACTGTAAATAAATTGTACATTACAACCCTCTTCTTTTAATTCGATCAGCAAATCCAAAACTAAACATAAGTAAAGAAATATTCATGAGCAAAACAACTACTTTTTGTAAGATTACATTTAATCTCAACATTTCTAGTGACACAGTTTCATAAAACAATTCTTTTTCATTTACTGGATCAATTATAGGTTGACCCGAAATATGAAATGCATAACCAACACTAACAATAAACATTAGAATGCATGCTATAGTATACTTGTTGCTCGAAGTACTGAAGAAAAATGCCAGACAAATAAATAAGTACGCAAGGAATGATAAATTAAAAGCAGTTTGAACAGAAAAAACATGTGCTGGAAAGTATAAATCACCAGGAGTTAGACCAACTCCAGCAAAGAATATGCACGAAATAGCAATAGTAATTGCTCCAACCCAGGCAAATATTGACGCATATAAATTGTCAGAAAACAATTTTGGAATAAATAAAAAACCTAAACCCAATATTAAATTTATATACATTGCAGAATTAAAGAAAAAAGAAGAAATAAAATTATTTTCTCCTGATAATGTGTTGTAAAAACCTAATTCACTTAAAAAATTTAAAGTGTAACTGTAACCCTCTTGTGAAGCGTCTAAGTGATTTCCACCAGGATAAAAATGAGCCCCAATTAAAATAGCCAAAACGAAGTAAATTAGATAAAGCCTTGGGATATAAACGCACCAAAAAGTATACATAGGTAATTAAAGTTGAGTGAAACTGGATGATACAATAAAAGCTATAAAAACAGCTAAAACAACGTACATTACTTTATTGTCAAGATTCATAAAAACTATTATTATTTAAATATGAGTAATTCAGAGAGATATACAACATATAAAGATTTCTTTCCATACTATTTACGCGAACATAGTAAAAAACGTACAAGATTATTGCACTATTTAGGTACTGGAGCCTCAAATATCCTCCTAATAACGTTGATAGTTACACAAAATTACTCACTGATTCCTTTGGTGCTATTAGCTGGCTATGGCCCTGCATGGGTTGCACACTTTTTTGTTGAGCATAATAAGCCAGCAACTTTCAAATATCCATTATGGTCTCTTTTAGGTGATCATCACATGACATATCTGATGCTTACAGGAAAGCTTAAAGACAAAATGTCTAAAGCAGGCGTTGATATTTAAATCAACATAATAAATCTAACAATTATTAGACTTAATACTACTTGGCTAAAAAGCCATACAGCTCCACGAATGTTGGTGTCTTTCATATAAATATGAATGTAGCTATGCCCTGCTCTAAGCAATACATAAATCCAACAATTAATTAACATAAAACCATCGTCTATATTCTGTACAAATGAAATTGTTGCAATAACATAAAATAGAACAGGGAATTCAAATAAATTAATTAAATTATTTTTAATTAAGATCAACCATTCAGGAGAGCTTGGTGGTGGATCAAGTGGGATACCACTGGTTTTCCATTTCTTATCATTTTTTAAAAGCCATACTGAGCCATAGGTATGAATGAAACCTACCACCAGCGTCAGTATGACTAAAAATAAAATGGGATAAATAATCTGATTGGTCACCTTATAACATGCCACATAATCTTAAAATCATATAAGCATTAATTAGTATTGCACCTAAAAATAGAGGCGCTCTAACAGGCAAGCCCCCAAGTATTAAATGATTACCAAACACATGATAAACAGAATGCGCTACTCTAAAATAAAAGAAATAACACGCCAGATCAATAAACGTCTGATCAACATTATTAGTAACATAAATAATCACAACGGTTGCATAGAAGAATATTGGAAACTCAAACAGGTTGATTAAGTTCCTCTGGGTATTTTGCAGCAACCTATTGCCTTGAGGAAATGTTGGGTGTCGATAATCCTCACCAGGACTATCTTTATCCAAATAAATTGACTTCATTCTGAGGGCTGTTGCCAGTAAAAAGACAGCAATAGTCAGCCAAAACATATTAAAAACGGGATGAAAAATATCTGTTGGATCCATTTAATTTATCTCCTTGATTGAAATTAGAATCTGTCTGATTATATAGATGTTTACGTTCTATAAAACATATTAATGAAAGGAGGTGGTCTATGTCTATTAGTAGTATAATGGAGCCCGCGATAATAATCGAAGGTAACCAAAATCTCGTAGATATTGGAAACCTTCACTTTATGAGTGGAGCTCCGAATTAAAAACTACATAATAACCCTCATAGCAATATGGGGGTTATTTTTTATTTAAGGTTCGGTCTAAATTTTCTCGGCCTGCCTTTATCATTAACCGCTACATAAGTTAATGCACCTTCAGCAACAACAACTTCTTTTTGATTTTTTTCAATTCTTTTAGCCTCAAGCTCAAAGATCATTTTAGAACCTTTAATTTCTTTTATTGATCCATAAACACAAATAAATTTACCAACATGCATAGGACTTTTATATTTAAGTTGAATATCAGCAAGCACCGCATCACCACCCGATACTTTTAAAGAATAATAAATACCAGCATGTGCAACCTGTTTTGCAATCCATGCACCATGCCCAGTTCCATAAGGATTAGTATCAGGTGGCTGGCAAATATTTCGTATCAATAATTTTTTCATTGTTGTCTTCTATATCTATTAACAATTAAGACTCCTATGACACAGGCAATAATATTAACTAAACCGTCCAGAATCTCAAAGTCTCTATATGGTATCATAACATGAGTAAATTCAATAAAAAGACTTATGATTAACGCTAAAGTTACCCCATAAGTATATTCGTTTTTCACATTGTTAGTTAACTGAGCTAACAACCCAAGAAATAGAAACGTAATGAAGTGAAAGAATTTATCTAGATCGAGACCACTGGCCTCTTCTAAATATCTCTCCATAGAAACTGGTCTTGTGTACATAAAAATTATAAACGCAAGATATGAGTACAAAATAATTTTTCGATAAAAGATGCCAATATTCATCCTATAACTTTTATATAATTAAAGTATATTAACAATATGAAAAATATACTCATTACCGGTGCTAATCGAGGCATAGGATTGAAATTTGCTGAGGTCTTATCGGCAAATAATAATATTTATGCAACGGCTAGAGATATAACTAATGCTGATGACTTAAAGAAATTTGATCATACAGAGTTACTGGAATTAGATTTACTCAATAAAGATAGCATTAAAAGTTTCTGCTCAGAGTTAAAAGATATCCCACTTGATATGATCATCAATAATGCTGGCATTTTTCAAGATGAACAAATGGAAGAGACAATTCTTGATCCGGAGCTGTGGTTAGATGAAATTATGATTAACGCCATTGGCCCGGTTGTTTTGTCGCAAAAATTAAAAGAAAATATTATGAGCGGCAATGATAAGAAAATAATATTCATTTCAAGTCAAATGGGCAGTATTGATGATAATTATTCTGGTGGTTATTACTTCTATCGTACGAGTAAATCTGCACTAAATTCAGCTGCTAAGAGTCTTTCAATTGACTGGAAAGCGGATGGTATTTCTGTATTAATGCTCCATCCAGGTTGGGTTCGCACCGATATGGGTGGATCCAATGCCAAGCTTGACATAGATACGAGCGTTAGCAAAATGCTTGATGTTATCAATAGTCTAGATATGGGCAAAACAGGCACATTCCTAAATTATGAGGGAAAAAAATTAGAATGGTAACCAATAGTAATTTACCTGAGCATTACAACGATATTGACAAAATCTATCTTGAGATTTGGGAGCGACTTGTTGATGGTAAAAAAAATAGGAACTCTGAACTCCATCAATGTTACGTTGCCACCAATAGTGATAAGTTTCCAGCCCTAAGAACAGTGGTATTGCGACATGTGAGCCAAGAAAATTTATCAATTGGATTTCATACCGATAAAAGATCCAATAAAATCAATGAGATATTAGAAGACTCTAATGTATCAGTTTTATTTTATGATCATGAACATAAAATACAAATCAGAATTAACGGCCAGGCCGAGGTTAATCACAACAATGATTCCACTGCAGCAATTTGGTCAAATATAAGAAGTTTCAGTAAAAAATGCTATTTGGTTGAAAAAGCGCCCGGTACCCAATCAGAAATACCTACGTCGGGTTATCCTCCCCAATTTGAGAGCATACTACCAAGTGATGCAGAACTGGAGGCAGGTTACGAAAATTTTACTTACATAAATATCCAGATTGAATCAATCGAATGGCTGTATCTGCATAAAGATGGTCACCGAAGAGCCTTGTTTAATTTTACTGATAACAACATTAATAAACAATGGATTACCCCTTAAAACATGCTTGCCAGAGCTTTGGCTCCACTACTTACAACCCTAATTTTAATCACTTTTTTTCAACGCACAAGTAAGTCTCATAGAGTTAATAGGGATATTATTAATTATGGGTGCAATTTTTCTGCTTTTACCAAAAGCAATTATCAAGATCTTTTTTGCTTTAACAATTTTCGAAAGCTTGATTTTAGTAAAGTTCAAATATAGGACTTTTTAATAAAAGGATGAAAGAATGAAATAGCTTCAGTTTTCTTTCCCTTAATTTTCGCCTTGTCATCATAATTTCGAAGTCTTACTGCATCTTCAAAATATTTATGACTTTCCAGTTTTCGAATAGCATCTTTGTTTAAATATCCGCCTTGAAGTTTAAAACTTCTTTTGGAGCCATCTGAAAGACCGTCATAATAATCTGATTGAACAGAACATAGATATCTCTTTGCAATAACGTGCATTTTAATTGGGTAAGTAACTTCTTCAGGGAAATACTTGGATAAAAACGATGCAGCAACGTTTTCATGATACTGGTCATTGTTTAAAAAATCATGGTTATTTACATCTTCGCCAGTCAACATGTGTCCTAAATCATGAAATAGTGAAGCAGTAATAAATTTATCACTTTCATTACTTTCTATAGCTAAAGTTGCGCACTGAAGAGCATGTTGTAATTGAGTAATCTCTTCGTCATAAAAACTGCACGAGCCTCTTTGATCAATAATTTCACATAAAATATTTGTACGCTCAATAATTGAAGCTGAATTTAAGTTATTTTCTAGAGATTGGATTTTATCTAATTGCATGTATTAAATACTTAATTATATTTATTTTTTTGTCAATAATTTGAGCTGCAACATTATTGTAATAAATTGCAATATATATGTAATAAAAATGCAACTTTGATTTAATTTTTTAGTACTAAATTTATTTGTATTAATGATCAAAGTAGAGAAATTAAATAAATTTTTTGGTGACAACCGTGCGGTCAACGATGTCACATTTGAGATTAATAAACCTGAAATGATTGGTATCATTGGCAGATCTGGTGCAGGAAAATCAACACTACTGAGAATAATGAATCGTCTAACCGATGCAACTAGTGGATCTATTTTTATTGAAGGCAGAGATATACTTTCATTAACAAAGA
>ERZ802824.1051-NODE-1051-length-14978-cov-19.6374_pt1 | contig 14978 bp, 11 predicted proteins | sample MGYA00345650_ERZ802824 | MGnify/ENA primary metagenome ERZ802824 (study PRJEB30503, sample SAMEA104212361) | marine metagenome | biome: Westerlies Biome; feature: [SRF] surface water layer (ENVO:00010504) within the epipelagic zone...; material: water... | reverse complement strand
CCGATAGTAAAATCAGTATTAATTGGTAATAAAATCGCACGATTAGAATCAATCGCGATATATTCGGCTGAAGTTCCAAACCTTCGACCATATTGAGCTTGGTAGATCCATACCCTTTCTCCAATACGAGCCTCATTGATACCTTGACCCACCTCCTCGATAATGCCAGCTCCATCACTATGTGGAATAATTAATCCATCATCTAACAGATTTGAAAATGCTCCAGCACGTTTTTTCACATCTGAGGGATTTACTCCACTTGTCGCCAGCTTAATCAAAACCTGACCCTCGCCTACAACTGGTTTTGGCTGGTCGCCTATTTGAATAACTTTATCTACATCACCAAAACTGTCAAACCACGCCGCCTTCATAGATAGTACTCTTTCTCTTTGATTGTTACCTAGCTAGCTAAGGTTTCAGTATGGCCGTCAATAGGGATAGCCTGACCAGATATATGCTTAGCTGATGGGGAGCACAAAAAGTAGGCTGTTTGCGCAATATTTTCAGCTTCTATGAATACACCCATAGAATTCTGACTTAAATATGACTCTCGCACCTCAGATGGATTCATATTTCGGGTTTTGGCATCGAGTTCTATTACTTTGTCAATACGAGAACCGCTGACGCTACCCGGACAAATAGCATTGACCCTAACTCCAAATGATCCTAGCTCTATCGCCCAAGTCTTAGTTAAACCGATAATTGCCCATTTTGCCGCGGAATAAGGAGAACGGAGCGGACATCCAAATAAACCAGCAGTGGATGACATATTAACCATTACACCACTTGACTTTTTAAGCATGGGCACTGCTTTTCGAGTCACATAAAATATACTGTTAAGATCCACAGCAATAGTGTCGTTCCATTCGGTGGGGAGGATGTCCTCAACAGCCGCAGCTGGTCCAGCAACACCAACATTGTTGATCAAAATATCTAGTCGGCCATGAGTTTCCTTAAGATCTCTAAAAACTTTATCGACCTGCTCAGTATCAGTAAGGTCAGCGCAGGTGGACGTAACATCAGGCATTTCGCAAGCAGCGCTATCAATAGTCGACTGATCAATATCGCAAATATGTACTCTATCTCCTCGATTATAAAAATGGTGAGCGATAGCAAGTCCTATTCCAGACCCACCTGCAGTTACTAAAACGACTCTTGAGGACAATTCCATATGAAGATAATCTTATAATTATTATGCAGTCATTCTACGTATAAATATAAACTAAACTCAAGGGCAGGGATTAACTTTGATTTTGATAGAGAATTACATCGACAAGAGCTAGCTACTAAGTTACAAAGGGCTCATCACAATGTCACATCCAAGTCATTATTAAAAACGAGGAATACTAATTTTGCGTCCAATTCTACCTGCTGAAAAAATTCATCCAAACGCACTAAACATAATCGAAAATAATCATCTGGATATCATAAATGAGGTAAAGAGCGCTGTGACTGAGCACAATATAGTCATCGTGGGTATGGCTCAGAATCCTGCGCCAAAGAGAGCAAGAAGGGTTCTTGATGACTTGGATATCAAGTACTGTTATCTAGAATATGGAAGCTATTTTAAACAATGGCGCAGACGCAATGCTCTTAAAATGTGGGCCGGTTGGCCAACCTTCCCTATGATCTTCGTGAAAGGTACCTTGATTGGTGGTTCCAGCGACATGCGAGCGCTCATCAATTCTGGTGACTTTAATAATTTAATGTCCTAAAGCTTTTAGCAAAGCAAAAAAAGAGCTTTTAGTCATACTGCGCCAATTTATTGATCCTAATGACCGCTTGGATTTCTTTTACATAAGCTTCACGCAATTCTGAGTAATCAACAAGTCCTTCAGCTAATTTGTAACCAGTGACTGCATCCCCAGTCGCACGAAGCTGGGCTCGATCTTTTCGAAGACCTGCATATGCTCTGTGAGAATTAATATTCCTCAGATATGATGATACCGCATCACTAACTGTTCGAAACTTTTCAACCTCATGAGAGCTCCCAGCATCACGCCTTAAAGGTACCAATCCGCAACCCTTTGTATAGCACCACTGACCAAATAAGTTATTTGCTTGCACTGCAAATCGAGAGGTACCCCAAGCGGACTCCAAGGCAGCCTGTGCAAGGGCCAATGAGGCGGGCACCTCGTCCACTCTTAGCAGTAGCTGATTGATATCCTCTTTAGATAATTGATCACTTTTTACTCTATATTCTTTAATTAACTTAGTCACCAAATCCTCTTGAGCCCGACTAAACTCTGATACAGAGAGATGTCTGAGTTCTAATAGCCTTTCACGTTGATCTTTAATTAGACTATTCTGCTCCTTGACCAAAGGAAGCATATACTCAAAGAATGCTAGCTTTTTGTCTTTCACGTTATCGTAAACAGTAAAATCTGGGATAGGATTACTTGCTTTTGAAAATAGCGCAACGATGACAAAGGTGACTGTCATGAGTAACGAAATTAATACAACAACGCGATTAGTATCTAGCTTCATCGTTAATGACTTATCTGAAATTTTAAAATTTTAAAGGTTCTGATTTTTGAGCCTTCAACCGATAACGCTATACAAAGATTAGAAGATCGATGCCTAACAAAACAAACATTCCACGCATTGTCCATCGCGTCCTTTTGTCCAGCTCGCCATAGGCTAAAGATAATCTCTCCAGCTCATCTTTAGCAAGATCACGACCATGAGATACTTTATGTACACTAGTTGCTATTACAGCTGATGCAGAAAGTAATGCCGTATTGCTTGCAAACTTTTTTAAAAATTTTCGCCTTCCTATTAACGAATCTTCCATTTTCATAATAATTCCCTTTTGACTATTACTTTGCACAAATTTTTTGTTGCAGCTAAGATCCAAGATTACTTGACCTCTATCTCAATAATCTCGGATAACACAGGTGGACTATGAGGTATATGCACGTGGTTACCCAACACTAACTGAAGACGATGAGTACCCGGAGCTAAATCGATCACTGTCATAGTTTGACCCTTTCCGAAGTGCAGAACCTGGTCAGAAGCCGGCAGCGGAAGTGTCAAGTCAGGCAGTTCTGACATGTTTATGAGTAAGTGATGATGTCCAGAATTTGGCATCGCCATTCCTGCTGGAGCAACCTGCATGCCTTTGATTCCAAAAACCACCTCAATTTCAGACCCCTCCGATCGGTCAAATACACTACCCTGCTTGGGAGACACAAAATAGACCTTTGCTTCACTTGGAGATAACGAGTTGGGTGTTTCTGACATTACTACTGAAGAAAAGAAAAGGCACATAACAAAAATAAATGAGCAACTGAAATCATCGCCTTTTTTAATAATAGCCAAACCATTAATCCTCGAAATTTTCATGCGTTACTCCATAGAATGAATCAAAATAGACCTCAAAACAAGTACATGTAGTATTCAGTCTTTATATATATGCGACTAAGTGATATTGCGTTACTATTCCATGGATAAAAGAATCAAAACCTATAACTCAAAATAAAAGAGATTCTAAATGAAGCTATCCAGGATATTACTCACGCTCACAATTCTTTTAACGCCTTTTGTTTATTCCAAGGATTTGACCTTCGCATCGCCAGAGGAGGCAGGCATGTCCTCGGATCGACTCTCAAGAATTAAACCTGCAATGCAGCGTTTTATTGACGAGGGTAAGACTATTGGAATTCAAACTATTATCGCAAGAAACGGAAAAATTGTGCACTTTGAGCATTTGGGCAAACTCAATTTAGAAACTGGCGCAAAGATCAAGTCAGACTCACTATTTAGAATCTACTCGATGACTAAACCTATTGTCACCACAGCGGCGATGATTCTTTTTGAAGAGGGCGCTTTTCTACTAGATGACCCGGTTGAGAAATATCTCCCTGAATTTAAAGACAAGAAGGTTCTTATTGATGGCGCCCTAGTAGATGCAACACACCCGTTTACGATACGAGAATTAATGAGTCACACCGCGGGACTGACCTATGGAATATTCGGTAATTCACCGATTGATCAGCAGTACCGAAGAGCGATGTTTGGCGAAAACCATGTTTTTAATTTTGAAAATGTAGCCGCCAACGGTAGTAGCAGTAGAATTAAGACCCTAGAGGATTTAGTTACCGCAATAGGACCAATCCCTCTGCAATACCAACCTGGCACCCAATGGGTATACAGTTTATCGGTAGATATTCTGGGTGCTATTATTGAGAAAATCTCCAATAAAACTCTAGATGTATTCTTAAATGAGCGTCTATTTCAACAGCTCGATATGAACGACACATTTTTCGAAGTCCCCAAAACGAAAATAGAACGATTTGGCACACTTCAAAGACTTGATAGAGACGGAAAAATAATTGTAGCGGAAACACCAGAAACTAGTATTTTTGCAGACGGTGTTACATTCCTATCTGGAGGTGGTGGCTTGGTCAGTACTGCTATGGATTTTCTTCGGTATTCCCAGATGATGTTAAATGGTGGAGAACTTAATGGAGTGAGAATTTTAAGTCCCACAACAGTTGACTTGATGCTTCGCAACCAACTTACATATGATCAACAGTTAAAATATGATCCAAGACCTGGGATAGCTGGAACTACTGGCTTTGGACTAGGTTTTGGCCTTAAAACTGAGCCACCTAAGACATCATCCGGCTCAAAAGGCAACTTTAGATGGGCCGGTATTGCAGGAACTGACTTCTGGTGCGATCCAAAAGAGGGCGTCACTGCCATCGTGCTCATGCAGATGATTCCTTATCCTCAGGCTGTACGTGCTCAATTTAAAAATCTTACCTATCAAGCTATTACTGAAATGAATTAATACTTATCAGAAGGTTTAGTCTGACTGAATTAATTCAAGATTACGTTCTTCTGCACTGGCCCAGTCCTTTGGTATTTTTCTCGCCACTACCAAGAAACTCAGTATCGATGGCACAAACACCAGACATGTGACCGTCAATGCATAGCGCGTTGATTCAAGATCTGCACTGGTGTCTTTGAAAAGATCTATCATCCAACCAGTTATAGTAGGTCCACCACCTAAAGCAATTAGATTTAAGATAAAAAAGAATAAAGCCGTAGACATTGCCCTTTGGTTAATAGGAGCTAATGTTTGTGCAATGGCAAAACTTGGTCCAAGGTACATTCCCATGAAAAGTAAAAATACAGTAGTGAGTATTAAATGACTCTCTACGGAAGGAACCCAAAAACTAACAATACCTATGGGTAGACACAAAGATATAGCTATTGCTGGGAGCCAGCCATAGGCACGAATGTTTTTCGCTCCCCAGGAATCCGCTAGTCTTGCACCCAGGAACGTCCCACCAGCATATGTTGTTCCATTGATAACACCCAAGATAAGTAGAAGGTTCTGGAAATTGAAACCTGGATCCAGAAGCAAGTAGAAGGTTCTGGAAGTTGAAATCTGGATCCAGAAGTAACAAATACTTTGTCTGCCACGCTGAAAATGAGTAGGAAACAAAAGAACCCAGTGCAATACCAAAACACATCCACCACCATGAAGGAATCTTTAGCAATGCTATCAATGATTCGAAGAAAGGAGGCTGTGCGACATCTACGTTATTACCAAATTCCATCGCCCCTCGAACCGGTTCACGCAAGACAAGTCTCACAATAACTGCTAATGCTATTCCAGTGAGACCAAGAATGACAAAAATACGACGCCAGTTCACGTCCTCTCCAGAGGGACCCACTAATGAAGCAGTAACAAAATATGCGGCCATGATACCCAAAGGTATTCCCATAGAATAGATACCGAGCGCCCCAGCCCTCTCCTCTTTAGCGTAAAGATCAGAGATAATTGAATGTGAAGCCGGACTACCTCCAGCCTCACCGATACCAACACCCATTCGGGCTAAGCCAATCTGAAAGAAATTTCCTGCAAGACCGAATAGGGCTGTAAATCCGCTCCAAGTGGCCAACGCTATTGTTAAAATATTAACTCGGTTATATCTATCCGCAAGCCAAGCAATCGGTATAGCAACCACAGTGTAGAGAGCAGCAAAAAGTAAACCTGTGAGAAGCCCCATCTCGGTATTCGTCAGACCTAGGTCTTTTTGAATGAAGGGAGCTAAAATTCCAACAATCTGCCGATCAATAAAGTTGAACCCATAGACTAAGGTAAGAAGAACCAGCACAAAATTTCTGTATCCATTGGAATGCTTATTTTGATTACTCATAGGAGTCTTTTCTCATTTTTATTGTTTTATATTATGTGCGAGCAGAGTAAATACATATTCCTCGGCGTAGTCTTTCAATCTACCAAAACGACCAGTATTCGCGAAATGTCCCGCCCCCATATTAATTCGCATTACCAAAAGGTTGTTATCGGTTTTTGTACTCCTCATTTTTGCGGTCCACTTTGCCGGTTCCCAATAGGTCACCCTTGGATCATTCAAACCACCTGAAACAAGCATTGGAGGATATTCACGAGTAGTAATATTATCATATGGAGAATAACGTCTTAGTAAGTCAAATGCCCACTTATCTTCAATGGGGTTACCCCACTCTTTCCACTCAGGCGGAGTGAGAGGCAATGATTCATCTAACATGCTGTTTAAAACATCAACAAATGGAACTCCCAGATTAACAGAGCGCCATAGATGTGGAGCCTGAATAACTGCAGCCCCCATTAATTCACCTCCAGCACTGCGACCCACTATTGATATATTCCCAGCCGCAGTATATTTTTGATCTACAAGAAAGTTCGCAACATCGACAAAGTCATTAAATGTATTTTCACGCTGCTCTAGTTTGCCATCCAAATACCATTGATATCCAAGCATAGAGCCCCCTCGAATATGGGCAATCGCGTATACGAAACCTCTATCCAATAAACTCAGACGCATCGTAGAAAATGTTGGAGATACCGTTATTCCATAGGCACCATAACCATAAAGCAACATTGGGGAAGTTCCATCGCGCTCAATGTCTTCTTTATATACCAGAGATACAGGAACTAATGTCCCATCTCTAGCCGTCGCCATTAGCCGCTCAGTTCTATAGAGAGCTTTGTCATATCCACTAGGAATTTTTTTAGTTTTGCGCTCTATAAACTCTTTTTGTTTGATTTGGTAATCAACCACCATAGGCGGAGTGATCATTGACTGCACTCCCAAGCGAACAAATGACTGCTGAAAATCTGCATTCTGCTCGATATACAGAGTTGATATTTTTTCTGGGAAAGTAACGCTGTGAGAATCACCAGCATAAGATCTTATACTTATATTATCGATGCCTCGCTGGCGAGATTTAATAACCATAAAATCCTTAAACGTCTGAAAATCCATTAAGTAATTGTCATCAGATCCAGGTTCAATAGTCTCCCAATTTTCCTGATCAGGCCTATCATGGTGAGTGCGGGCCAATCGGAAATTTTTGTGTGAGTCGTTCGCTAATATATAAAAGTGATTTCCTGCATGATCAATAGACAGAGTAAAACCATCTTCACGTCCAACCAGTTTTATCGGCGCCGAATAAATATCATCCATTGACACTACAAATGCATCCTGAGCTTCGCGCTGAGTACTTTCTAAAACGAGGTACTGATCATCACTGGTAAGGTAAAATCCAAGAAAATATTCATCGTCACCCTCATAAAAAATTTCTATATCCTCAGCCTGATTTTGACCTAGTTTATGCACATAAATATTTTTTGAATGCCATCGATCAGCTTCCAGTCGTGCATAAATTATAGTGCTTCCATCTAAACCAAACTCTAACTCACCCTGGACATCCTCCAACTGATCAACTAGATATTTGCCGGTTCTCAGGTCGATGACTTGCAGTTTATATCGCTCGTCTCCCTCAGTATCATAGGTGTATGCTAAAAGATTACTATCTGGACTCACTCGCCAACTACCAATATCAAAATAATCATAACCCTGAGCTAAAGCTGTCTCATCCAAAATGATTTGAGTCTGATTATTATTGAGGTTTCTACGGCTATAAGTTCTGTATTCATCACCCGGTCTGTAGAACCATCGATATTCATAACCATTCTTTTCAAACGGCACGGACTCCTCAGCTTCTTCAGATCGACCTTTGAATTCCTGAAAAATTTTTTCTACAAAGTCCCGATTAGGATCAAGGAACGCATTGAAATAACTATTTTCCTTTTCGAGATAATCTAAAACCTCTTTGTCATTCACCACCGGATAACCCTGATCTTTTAACCAATGATAGGAGTCAGAGAGCTCTTGCCCATGATAATTAGCTTTAAAGGGTACCTGTCTTGCAATCGGCTCCTGTCTATCTAATTCAGAAAGACGGGGAAATAAATCTTTTTCATTTTCTTTCATAGAGATCCCATGATGACTATCACATCCATTTAAAATCATGATTGCTAAAATCCAAGCAAAATACCTATAAATCAAAATTTGTTCCTTATAATGACGATTTAATGATTAACTTTTTTAGTACGTAATGGCTAGGAGAGAGATCACTTGCGTTGTGGGACTGCGGCAGCACCATCACGTCTTGGGTCAGATGCTCCAAAAATACTTACTCCAGGCCCCTTCTGAATACTTTGTGTGGATCCCATAATACTTTGACGCTGACTCAATTTATGCCCCATCACCTCTAAAATATTTAGAGTATCTTTTGAAATACCCGACTCAACAAATATTCTATCAGGCAACCACTGATGATGAATTCTAGGAGCAGCGGTAGCCTCAGCAATACCCATCTCAAAGGTCAGAACATTCAAAACAACTTGAAGAACGATAGTAATAATAGTGCTACCTCCGGGACTCCCGGTTGTAAGCAGTGGACGGCCATTTAAGTCAAAGACAATCGTAGGAGTCATTGATGATAACGGTCTTTTCTTTGGCTCAATGGCGTTAGCGACACCCCCAATCAGCCCAAAGCCATTCGGTGAATTAGGTTTAGCTGAAAAATCATCCATTTCATTGTTCAACAAAAATCCACCGCCTGATACGGATATTCCACTGCCATACGAAAAATTTAGGGTTGTTGTGGTACTAACAACATTTCCCCACTGATCCCAAGTAGAAAAATGAGTAGTTTCGACGGATTCTTTGTTGTTTTTTCTGAATCTCTTTGACAGGCTGTTGATATCAAGACTTAATCCTGGCTCCACCTCACTAGATAGTCCTGCTTTTAATAAATCGATATCTTTGCGTAGTGAATTTGCATACTTTTTATCAGTAATCTTATCGATTGGCACATTAAAAAAATCAGGGTCACCAAGGTAAGCGCTCCTGTCCGCATAGGCTCTCCGCATTACCTCCACAAGTCGATGGATATAGGCCGCACTATTATGACCTAATTTTTGAAGGTCCCATTCTTCCAACATATTCAACATTTGAATCAAATGAACACCACCAGAAGATGGCGGCGGCATAGCGCATACTTTGTTCTTCTTGTATGTCCCACACACTGGACTTCTCTCGACAACCTTATAATTTTTAAGGTCCTCATAACTAATCAGTCCACCTGAACGTCTCATTTCCTCAACAATAAGATCAGCTGTCTTCCCTTGGTAAAATCCACTTCTTCCAAAATCCATGATTCTAACCAACGTGTCAGCTAAATCCTTTTGAATGAAATTATCTCCAGGTTTAAAAAGACTTCCATCATCCTTATAAAAATAACCCTTGGACGCCTCATTTTTATGAAGACTACTCTTTTTAGTTTTAAGAGAGCCAGCAAGATCCATAGTCATCTCTATTCCATTCTTTGCAATGTTAACTGCGGGTTGAATAACATCTTTCAAAGTAAGCAGACCATATTTGCTATGAGCATGCAGTAATCCGGCCACGGATCCGGGAACACCTGAAGATTTAATACTGTAGCGAGCAAGGTTATTATCCACATTTCCATCATCACCAATAAACATATCGCGTCCGGCCAGAGATGGCGCCATTTCGCGAAAATCTAGAGCAATTAATCTATCCTGTTCAGCCAAGTGAATCATCATGAATCCGCCGCCAGCAAGGTTTCCTGCTCTGGGAAGTGTGACTGACAGCGCAAATCCAGTAGCCACAGCGGCATCAATAGCATTACCACCTTTACTGAGAATATCTGCACCAATATGACTTGCAACAGCTTCTTGAGATACCACCATACCTGACATGCTATAGACAGGATGAAATCTAGTACTTGGGTTGATAATTACAGCTTCTTCAACATATGCTGTACTTGATGTGGCAATACTTAAAAACAGAACAAACTGTTTTATTACAGTACTCACTTTGCCAGAAATCTTAGCTTTCAAAAAAACGACTCCATTAACGTAAAGTTATTGTTAGATAATAGAATAAATTTATATTGTAGACGATCAAATACAGTTATTTTGCGCAATTCTTTTCAGTACTGGCTGATCCCTCCCAATCTGGATCAGCTACCCCAACTAGTTTGGCATTAAATTGAGAAATAGCATGGACACGCCCAAAAGTAGCTCTCTTTTCTAGTTCAGTGACATTAAAACCATTAAGTTTCCAATAAGCTAAATCATTTTCAGTCCAGGCTGGACTGCTCATCTCAGCACTAAATGAACGTAAATCAATAATGCGCCTATTATTCTCGTCTATTAATGCAAGAGGATGAACTCGGGGAGCATTAATAGCGTCCTTCAAAGATTTATTCTGATCAACAACTCTAGAAATGGTTTGTACAATAGCAGAGGGAATTCTAATACCTCCAGCAGCGCCGAGAGCAAGGAGAACAGAATCCTCTTTGGTCACAATCACTGGAGCAATTGCCGTTCTTGGACGCTCCCCAGGTTTCTGTGGCCCAGTTCTTAAATAGCCGCCCATCGTAGCTGCGTAAGCAAAACCAAGACTAGGAGAGGCCACTTTTGCTCCGAAAATAGGCCCTATAGTTTGAGTCATTGATACTACTAAGCCAGAGCAATCAGAGGTCACAAGATGTGAAGTATGAGCTCCAGGTTGGCCTACCCAGTCTGTATCATTCATGTCTGGATCAGAGGAAATCAGCTCCACAGAATTTACATTTAATGAAGGCGAAATTATTCTCTTTCTGTTTAATTTCGCCCAGTTTGGATCAATTAGAAGTTTGAGATCTTTTTCATAATAGTTTTCTGACATGGATTCTATGCTAAGAGCAATTGCCTGACTCACTATAACAGCCCATTTTCTATCATCATAACTCTCCAAATCATAATGGCTCATGAGCATTAGAGCTTTAGCAACTAAACCACCTCCAGCAGGAGCGGCTAGTGTATGCACCGTGACATCTCGGTACTGAAAACTAATGTATCTTCCTTCAAGCACCTCATAGTTCTTTAGATCTTGTTCAGTAACAAAACCACCTCCCTTCTGAATATCATCGGACATTACCTTAGCAATATCTCCTCTGTAAAATGCATCAGAGCCGTTTAAAGCTATCTTACGAAGAGTCTTGGCTAATTGTGATTGTTTGAACAGCTCCTCTGGACTGAAAACATTTCCTAGATTATTGATGAATGCTGCTCTCATTCCCTCATTAGAGATTATTTTTTGTTTTACGCTCTGATGACGTGTCGCCTCTCCTGGCAAAATTTGGAAGCCTATTTCTGCAAATTCTATGGCAGGACTTATCACTTGCTTAAATGGTAGGACACCATGCTTACTATGCATATCCCAGAGCAAAGCCACCAAGCCGGGTGTTGCGACGGTTGAGAATCCATGATCAGGCATATCCTTTGATAATGCATAGCTCTCTGGAATTTCTGTCATTCCATTAAAGCCAACGAATCTACCCGACTCCGTCCGAATAACTGCCTGCGCTCGTCCACCGAGGCCACTCATTGAGGGCTCAACAACAGATAAGACAAAGGAGGCAGCTACAGCTGCATCCACTGCATTACCGCCGCGCTGATAAATTAACTCTGCAGTTTCAGTTGCCAAAGGATGGGCAGTGGCTGCGGAACCGATCCGATGTTGATCTGTATTTTGCTCAGAAAAAACTATGCTTGATGCTAAGACTGTTAAAAATAAAGCAAATCGATTCATTTACAAAATCCGAACTATTAAACTCGAGAACGTGTCGCACGCCAAGCATAAACTAATGTGCAAAAAAAAGGAGCCATAGGCTCCTTCTTTAATATCTCAAACCGACTACATATCAATCCTTAAACTTACATAGTAGTTTCTACCATAGTCTTGGTGAGCATCAGCGAAGAAGCCATAGAATGAGTCAGCCAATGGCGCTCTCTCATCATTTAGGTTCTTAACCGCCAACTTCAATCGAGCATTGGTACCTCCAAGATTGAAGCGATAATAAACTGATGCGTCCATAGTAGTCATGGACGGAATGACATACTCTGTTCCATCGGCCAACGTTAGTTTGCTTTGAATGAAATCACCCTTCTTTAGCCCAGAAAGCGAAGCTCCCCAAGGCCCTTTGCGCCAAGAGAACTTCAAAGAATGTTTTTCATCATAATTACCGTCTATCCCAAGAAGATTTCCAAAACCTTTTAAATCAACATATTCAGGAATTAAACCATCTGCTTGAGCCTGCTGAATAGCAGCAAAATTACCTGTAGGAACTTGCTCAAATGTATCAGTGAACGTTGCGTTATAACGTAGCCTGAACTCTCCTAACTTGGTATCAAAGTCATAATTTACACCGATATCCTGACCCTCCAACGTACGCTTAGCCATGTTGATATACTCATCGGTCACTCGATACGCTTTTCCAACTGGACAAATTCCAGCATCAGCGAACAATGCTAAGGTTCCCTCGTCTAGCTCATCAACATCTCTCAAAACTGCGGGATTAGCTTGGAAAGTATCACAATTGTTTAACCCATTCTCAATGAGTAGCGCTAGATCAAGTATCGTGTGATTATCTCGTCCAAATAGACCAATGGTCTTATCTTTTTCGATCTTCCACATATCGTAGGTTACAGTTAGACCCTCAAGCGCTTTTTCAACTGATGAATTTGAAACAAACATCGCTGGCTGTAGCACAAATCCTATTGACGAGTTAGTAGACTCCTCTGGTTCAAGCTTATCAGCACCAGTTGCAAATCTCTGAATCGTGTACTTAGAATCAGAATCAAATCCATTGTCAGATGTTGTGTTATTTTGGGTAATATACTGATTCACCGCATCTACTCTGGAACCGGTTCTCGCTACCATGAGCTGGTTTACTTGCACCAAGTTTGGAGCTCTAAAGGCTGTCTGGGCAGAACCTCTAAGTAACAGTCCCTCCGCAATATCCCAACCAACAGCAAATTTACCAACAGTTGTGGAACCGGCATCTGAAATATTCTCATGCCGTAATGCTAACTGTGCTCGAATTTTATCAGTGATGGGGATCTGGAATTCAGTAAACAGAGAGGCAGTATCTTTGCTTCCTGACGTATCCGTAGTGGGACTTGAGCCCAAAACATCGCCCACAAATGGGAACGTACCGCCATTATCTGCTACGAAAGCAATAGTCCCATCGAGCCTTGGATCCCGATCATCAGCATAAGACTCTTCTCGATACTCCATACCGATCAACATGCCGACAGGACCTGCTGGTAAAGAGAGTATTTCATTATTACTTGCCTTAAAGTCCCAAAGAGTCAATTCGCTCTCATCATTACGATAAACGTCAACTAGGGCTCGCTCTATATTCGTTGCATCAAGTGAGAAAATATTGAACGCTGCAGGCGTCGAGTCATACATTGCCTCCTGCAATAACGTATTAGAAATTCGATTGTAGGTCACATCATTAGCAGTCGCTTTCGAATACAGAACAGCTGTTTCCCAGTCCCAATCGCCACGCATACCTCTAAGTCCCGCTAAGAATCGAGTCGTTTCTTTCTCATTTGAAATTGTCCTGCCATATTTAGGATTTCGCATTCCATCGAGGCGAAGTTTCTTACCCGCTAATGGATTTTCATCTCCTTGTACTAACTGATTAGTATAGTAATAATCAGGACCTATCGATAAGGGAGCGGAAGAGAATGTACCGCCAGGCTCCTTCTCCCTTAGAGAGGTAGATTTGTAGTAACCAACCTCAGAAAACATCTCCATTCCGTTCTCAAGATTATGAGTAAGCGTCATAAAGATATTTTGCCGCTCAACCTCACCACGAAAATCTCTATATAGTCCCGGATTAAGATAATAATAATCAGAGGAGGTCGTGTCTGGCACTAAACAAGTACCATAGCCTGTATCCAGAGCAGAGGAACCAGCACACTTGGGATCATCACTCGGTAAGATTTGCATCTCACCTCTAGAGTCAGTAAAGCTGTTTGTGCCAGACTGATCTAGCTGAGCATACTGCCATGAATACATATTTCGGAAATTAGTATTCGTCTTCCAAGGAGAATCATCTGGGAGCAATTCACGGTGATCTCCTATACTCCAACGTTCATCTTCAGTCGCCTTGATACTATCTCGGTCGTAATAATCAACTAATACGGTGAGATGCGAATCTCCCTCATTAAACTTCGTTCCAAATTTACTAGTAAAAGTCAGATCCATCGCCTCAAAATGATCATATCCTGATGCCTTGGTGGTAAAGCTAAATCCCTCATAATCAGAGTCGATCACATTATTTACCACTCCTGCTACAGCATCAGCGCCATAAATGGCCGATGCTCCATCCTTTAAAACCTCAACGCGGTCTAAGCCAGTTGAAGGAATTAAGTTGGAATTTACTGTCAAGGTAGGTACGAAGTCACCCCCAAGTAATTCAGTTTGATAGCCAGCAGAGTTCACCAGACGACGACCATTTAGAAGGACAAGAGTGTTCCCCACACCCATATTTCTGAGATTATAAGCACCCACATCTCCTCGAGCAGCGTTTACGCCGCCAGACATGGCCTCTTGTTCACTGAAATAATTAAGTCCCATCTCAGCCATATTTTCAAGAAGCTCAACACCAGAATCTACGCCTAAAATATCGATATCATCAGATGTAATAACAGACACAGGCAGAGCCGTATCAATGGCAGCACCTTTGATTTGAGAACCAACAACAACAACTTCTTCCAGTTGCTCATCATCCTGTCCCAAAGTAGC
>ERZ802824.1035-NODE-1035-length-15101-cov-27.888_pt1 | contig 15101 bp, 13 predicted proteins | sample MGYA00345650_ERZ802824 | MGnify/ENA primary metagenome ERZ802824 (study PRJEB30503, sample SAMEA104212361) | marine metagenome | biome: Westerlies Biome; feature: [SRF] surface water layer (ENVO:00010504) within the epipelagic zone...; material: water... | reverse complement strand
AAGTCGGGGATTGTTCGCTGGAAGAGAGCGCTGCGCTGGTTAGCCACGCCGATCTAGTCATCGGAGTAGACACCGGCCTAACACACATGGGTTGGGCCTTTTGTGTGCCGGTGGTCGCATTGTTTGGATCGACCTGCCCGTATCGCGTGGTGCCGGGGCGAGAGGGAGATATTCTCTACGCTGAGTTGGACTGCTCACCCTGTCGAAGGCGCCCCACCTGCGGCGGTGCTTTTGACTGCATGTCTGCGCTGACCCCCGATGCGGTAATGAGCGCGGCACAGCGCTATTTGTCCACAGAGTCAGTAGCTGCGCCCGTGCTAGCATCATCGGAGACTAGGAAAGAGGCCCTTTGATGTCAGCTTTGCCTGATATGAGCTCCGGCAGTGTCACCGTGATTGGCGATGTGATGCTTGATCGCTTCTGGAGCGGTGCGAGCCGGCGCGTGAGTCCGGAGGCACCGGTACCGGTGGTCAGTGTGACGGGCCAGGAGGATCGCGCGGGCGGTGCGGGTAATGTTGCTGTGAATCTCGCCGAGCTGGGGTTGTCGGTCTCGCTAGTGGGTCTGTGCGGGGAAGATGAGCATGCGCGTGCTCTGCGCGCCTGTGTTGAGGCTGCGGGCGTTCGCTGGAATGTCATGCCATGCCCGTCGGAAACGATTGTAAAGCTCCGGGTGCTGAGTCGGAATCAGCAACTTCTGCGCATGGACTTTGAGGAGTCTCTGGCAAAGCATGCCAATGATCTTTTTGTGAGGTATGCCCAGCAACACTTCGCTGATGCTGATCTGGTCGTATTCAGTGACTATGCGAAGGGGTCTCTGGAGCTGGTTCAACCGCTACTGCAGCATTGCCGTGAGCTGAATCAGCCAACATTGGTGGACCCCAAGGGCGCGGATTTTGAGCGCTATCGGGGAGCCACTCTGCTGACCCCTAATCTCGCCGAGTTCGAAGCGGTCGTTGGGCGCTGCGACACAGACGAGACCTTGATTGACAAGGCTGAGGCGCTCAGGGAGTCGCTGGATCTCGAGGGCATACTCGTGACCCGGAGTGAGGCCGGCATGACGCTCGTTCAATCTGGGCAGCCCCCTGCGCATTTCTCCGCCAGTGCCCGGGAGGTGTTTGATGTCACAGGTGCCGGCGACACCGTGATCGCGGTGATGGCGGGGTGCTTGAGTGCAGGGCTGCCGATGCGTGACGCGGCGCACTTCGCGAACCATGCCGCAGGGGTGGTGGTCGCGAAATTGGGTACGGCAAGCGTTTCCCCCGAAGAGTTGCTCACGGCCGTCTCTGCGGCGCCAACAGGCGCTGCTGGCAATGTGCTTGCAGAGACGAGCTTGGCGAGCGCTTTGGAGGATTTGCGTGCGGCTGGTCAGCGCATTGTGATGACCAATGGCTGTTTCGATTTACTGCACCCCGGCCATGTCCGGTACCTACAGCAGGCGAAGGCTCTTGGCGACGTGCTGGTTGTCGCGGTGAATGATGACGATTCAGTCCGACGGCTTAAGGGTGAGAGCCGGCCGGTCAATACGCTGGATGATCGGATGGCAGTATTGGGCGCGCTGGGCGCTGTCGACTATGTGGTGTCTTTTTCGGAGGACACGCCCGCTCGATTGATCGATGCCCTGACACCAGATGTGCTGGTCAAGGGCGGTGACTATGCGGTGGAGCAGATCGCCGGCCACGAATCGGTATTGGCACGCGGTGGTGAGGTTCGCGTTCTGGAATTCGTTGATGGCCACTCGACCAGCGGGCTGATCGAGCGGCTTAACGACTAGGCTGGCTCGGTGGCACACCCCGAGCGCCTTCGCAGTTCACTCGCTTTTTTCAGGGATTGATATAAGCGCGACCCAATCCGGGCTCAGTGGGCAGGTACCGCTTCAGCAACTCTGTCTGCCGGCTGGTCATGGGATCCAGTTTGCCGTCGATGATGACCTGATCCGCGGCGCTGGTGATATTCAGCGGGTCGTCGCTCCAGATCACCACATCGGCGCGCAATCCAGGCGCGATCATTCTGGGTTTTCCGCCGAAGACCTCTGCAGGCCGGCTCGTCATGGCCGCTATGGCCGCCTCGTAAGGCAGGCCGTTGGCCACTGCATTGCCAGCCACTTGGCGCAGCTTGCGGGCGTTATGGGTCTCGCCACTGGTAAATAACAAGCTAACGCCGGCTCGATGAAGGAGCGCGGCGTTATCGAGTCGCGCCCCCAGTCCGTCAAAGCTCCCCGGGAGATTATCGAGCGCATTGATCACCACGGGTGTCCCTGATTCGGCCAATGCCTCGCGGACAATCCAAGCTTCTTGCCCGCCACTGATAATGGCATTGAGTTGGTGCTTTCGGCTGAACGCCAATACCTGGAGAATGTCGCTCGCACGGTTGGCCCTGAACACGAAAATGCCATTTTCCCGAGCGTCTTTAAGCGTTGCTCTGCCGTCCTGATTTATCAGAGGATGCTCATTGTGGGTCAGCCAGAACCCGTTACCTTGTTTCGCAGCGAGCGACGAAAAAGCTGTCTCGAGTAACATCCAGTGCGCGGCTCTTGATCCGCCGATTTTATTGCCGCTGTAGCCGTCGACGTTGACAAAAATCGTGGTTTTCCCCTCGAAGCTGTCAAAGCCGCTATCGAAGCGCACCAGCGAGCCTTGTCCGGAAATCGTACGATCCCCAAAGGCAGCCGCGAGAAGCGTGTAGCCATAACCCTCTATACGGGTGACGGGGACGACACTGGAGAGGGGGTTGTAGGCTTTGCGCACGTCAAACTCGGGATGCATGAGCCCTGTGTAAAGCTCATTAAGCCTTGAGTCGACGGCCTCGTATACCATGCCGATCTCGCTAAGGCCCGCCGCGGTGATACCCGCAAACAGTGCCGGTGTCACGGGTCGCCCCGCGGCGTCGATTACCTGATCGGCGTCGGCGGCACTCAAATCGCTGCCAACCGCTTCGACCAATCCGTCTTCGATGAGAATGTCTAGCTGGCTCGATGGCGCGTCGTCGCCTATGAATACAGTGCCATTAGTGATCAGGAGTGAAGCGGTGTAGCTGGGGCTGGCTAAAAGTAAGTGTCCCAATAGGGCGATGACGAATCGGGTCGTATTCATTGTGCCGTCCCCATCAGTTGCCCCAGCTCGAAGTCAGATTTAGGGCTCAGTGAGGGGTTGTCTTGCTCGTACCGCAGCACGCCATCGATATAGACCTGTAGCGGTTTGGCGTAGACACTGAAGGGGTCCTGGTTCCACAGCACCACGTCAGCCATCTTGCCGTCTTCAATAGAGCCCGTCTGTTCGTGTACGCCGAGAGATTTCGCGGCGTTGTAAGTGATCCACCGGATCGCACGCTCCGGAGGGATGTCGAGTCCGGCGCGGTTGCCTCGTAACATGGCTTTGGCGGCTTCCTGATTGAGGCGCTGAATGCCTTCATCCGAGTCTGAGTGCACGATGGCGCAGCCGCCGGTTGCGCGATCGACCAACGCGATGTTTTCCTGAATGCCGTCGTAGGCCTCAATCTTGAAGCCCCACCAGTCTGACCAGAGGGCGCCGCAGACGTCATTTTCGGCAAGCTCATCCGCGATTTTGTAGGCCTCTACGCCGTGATGAAAAGTACCAACGCGGTAACCAAACTCCTCGGCCATATCGAGAATGGTGAGCATCTCATCGGCGCGGTAACAGTGCATGTGCACGAGAATGTCGCCGCGCAATGCGCCGGCCAGTGTGTCGAGTTCGAGGTTGCGCCGTGGTGGCGTATTGGTGAGTAGAGCCGATGCGACGGAGGCGCCACTGCTGTCGTTCTCTGCAGCCTCTGCCGCGTCCTTGACGGCTTGGTTATAGCGGTCCCAGTCAGCTTGATACCGCTGCGCGCGAATCCAAGCGCTGCGGTAAGCCGCGACATTGCCCATTCGCGTCGAGGGAGCCTGTGTACGGCCACCGTAAACGCGTTTCGGGTTCTCGCCACAGGCCATTTTTAGGCCATGGGGCGCGTCGGGAAATTTCATGCCTTGGTAGCTTATGGACGGTACGTTTTTAAGGGTCACACCCCGTCCCCCAAACAAGTTGGCTGAGCCCGGGAGAATTTGCATTGCTGTTACGCCGCCTGCCAAAGCTCTCGAAAAGCCGGGATCCTGCGGCCAGACACTGTGTTCCGCCCACACCTCTGCCGTCACGGGTGCAGTCGCCTCGTTGCCGTCGCTATGGGCGGCGACACCCGGCGAGGGGTATACACCAAGGTGCGAATGAACATCGATAAGGCCGGGAGTGATCCAGCGGTCACTGGCATCGACTGCGGTGGCATCGGGCCCGATCTCTCCTGCGCCGACCCATTGGATCTGCCCGTTGGCGATGTAGAGGTCTGTATCGTCAAGGCGGCGGCCATCACCGGTGAGGATGGTGGCATTCTTGAACAATACCGGCGGGCCTGAGGGTGCCTCGTAGGTTGATGGGAAAGCCTCTGGCTGGGCTTGAAGGACCATCGGAATCAGTAACGGTGTCAAAGCAAAGAACAAACTGCGCATAAACAGAATCCCCAGAAGACCAAGCAAGATACCCCCAACTATCAGATTTGCCAATCACCCCGTTGGATAGGCTAACCTCGGGTTTGATTGCCGCTGTGAAGAGCGAAAAGAGATGCCGAAAAGACGTTTTGTTGACCTGTCGATCTACCTTGAAAACGAAGTGGTCAGTGACCCTCCCGCTATGAAGCCCAATATTGACTACATCACACACGACATTGGCGCCCAGCAGATGGCGTCATTTTTCCCCGGCCTTGAGAGCAGTGAGCTGCCCGACGGTGAGGGCTGGGCGATCGAGTTTGTGCAGTTGTGTACGCATAACGGTACGCACCTTGATGCGCCTTATCACTTTCATCCCACCATGAACGAGCAGGCTGGGGGAAAAGAGCGGGCGATCACGATCGATGAAGTCCCCCTTGAGTGGTGCTTTCAGCCGGGGGTCAAACTGGACTTTCGGCACTTTCCCGACGGATATGTGGTGACAGCGGCCGACGTGGAGGCGGAGTTGACGCGCATCGAGCATGAGTTGTCGCCGCTGGAAATTGTCGTGGTGAATACCGCTGCGGGGGCCGCCTACGGACAGGACGACTTCGTCAGTAAAGGCTGTGGCATGGGCTACGAAGCGACCATGTTTCTCTTGGAGCGCGGGATTAAGGTAACGGGCACGGATGCATGGAGCTGGGACGCCCCCTTTGATCAAACCGCGGAGCGTTACGCCGAAACTGGCGATGCCAGCGTGATCTGGGAAGGCCACAAAGCAGGTCGCCACATTGGTTACTGCCACCTTGAGAAGCTACACAATTTGGAGGCGTTGCCCACCACGGGTTTTATGGTCAGCTGCTTCCCGCACAAGATACGGGGCGCCTCAGCAGGCTGGACGCGGGCGGTAGCTATCGTTGATGAGTAGCTTAATCCAGCGACTTTAGCGTGCCATAGGCGCAGAGCGCGGCCTCGCGCGCTGTTTTGTGATCGACAATGGGGTGGGGGTAGGTTGCCCCTAGGGCAACACCGGCCGCTGAGAGCACCTCGTCGGGTGCATCCCATGGCTTGTGCAGGTATTTGTCAGGGAGTTCAGCGACTTCGGGTACCCAGCGGCGGGTGTAGGCGCCGGCTTTGTCAAATTTCTCGCCCTGTGTGATGGGGTTAAAGATACGAAAGTAGGGCGAAGCGTCTGCGCCAGACCCACCAACCCACTGCCAGCTGCACGCGTTGGAGGCGATGTCGGCATCGAGGAGGCAGTCCCAAAACCAGATCTCTCCCTCCCGCCAGTTGAGGAGTAAGTGCTTGGTGAGGAATGAGGCAACCACCATCCGCACCCGATTGTGCATAAAGCCGGTCTGCCACAGCTCCCGCATGCCGGCATCGACAATGGGATAACCGGTTTGCCCTCGCTGCCATGCGGTTAGCCGCTGCGGATCCTCATCCCAGGGGAAAAAGCTGAATTTTGGGTTGAAGGCCTCGTCGGGCATTGATGGAAAATGAAACAGCAGGTGGTAGCAAAATTCCCGCCAGCCGATTTCACTGAGGAATTTATCGATGGCCTCGGCTACCTCTGGCCGTTCGATTTTGCTTTGCTGTGCCGCATGCCAGACCTGTCGGGGCGATATGTTGCCAAACCGCAGGTAGGGCGACAGTTTTGATGTGTTGGGCTCAGCTGGGATGTCTCTGCCGTCACCGTAATCCTCTACGTGGTGATCCAGAAATTGATTCAGCGCTGCCTGCGCGCCGGCTTCGCCCGGGTTCCACAAATCGTTCCAGCCAAAGGCCCAGTTGGGTGACGTCGGCAGGAGCTGCCAATCAGAGAGCTCTTCGCCGTCAATCACGCCGTCGTAGCCAGTCAGTTCAGGCGTGGGCATGGGCGGATGGGGCTCTGGTCGCCGGTTGCAGGCGCGCCAAAATGGCGTGAATACTTTGAAGGGAGTGCCCCCGCCGGTGGCGACGTCTTCTGGTTCATGGAGCAGGGTGCCAGGGTAGCGCTTTAATTCGACGCCTTTGTTCGACAAGCGCTCTCGGAGTGTGGTTTCAAGCCCTGCCGACCAGGGCTGATAATGGCGACTGCAGTAAACGGTGGTTGCCCCTGTTTGCTCTGCCAGAGTCGACAGCGCGGCAACGGTGTCTCCAGACTTAAGGATCAGCTCCAAACCTTGCTCGGCGAGGCGGGCGCGCAGCGACAGTAAGCTGTGATGCAGCCACCATTGGCTCGCGCTACCTATGCGCCAAGCGTCCCCTAGATCCGGGTCTCGCACGAAAACGGGGATGACTGGGCCCGCCTGCGCTGCCGCAGCCAGTCCAGGTAAGTCCGCAAGGCGGAGATCGTCCCGAAACCAGTAGATGGACACATCAGCCATGTAGTGGCTCCTGTTTGTTGAAAAGGAAGTAGTCAGCGCACTGGGCCATCAGCGTAAATGGCGAACTACTGAATTTATGGGTACAAAGGTCGTCAGCGCGCGTCTGACCTTGATTGAGGATGATCAAAGGCTTGCCCTGATCAACTGTGTAGCGACAAAAACGTAATCCCGAATACACGGATAGAGAGCTGCCGACGACCAGCATGCCCTCTGAGGCGTCGATCATCTCATAGCACTCATCGACCACAGGGCCCGGCACCGTGCCGCCAAAAAATACGACCTCAGGCATCACAACGCCGCCGCATGCTCGACAATGGGGTACGTGAAAGTCGCTGACATAATGGGCTGGCAGATCAGCATCTCCGTCAGGCCGAAGCGTCAAGGAAGACGTATCGGGTAATGCATTATTGCTCTTGATCCAGTTTTGTATCGCTTCACGGCTTGTGCCGTAGCTGCAATCAAGGCATCTAACCCGATCCAATCGGCCGTGGAGATCGATGACTCGTTGGGAGCCGGCACGTTGATGTAGCCGGTCGACATTTTGTGTAATCACGCCCGCAAGTAGTCCCGCCTGCTCGAGTTTTACTAAGGCGGCATGACTTTCATTTGGCTGAGCCGCGCTGACACGCGGCCAGCCCAGCGCAGATCGACTCCAGTAGCGCTGCCTTTTCGATGAGTCAGAGATAAATTCGTCGTGCTGAATAGGTTGGCTGCCCAGCCAAGTTCCCTTGTGATCGCGATAGGTAGGTATTCCCGAGGCGCTGCTGATGCCCGCACCTGTCAGCGCTACCCAAGGGCGGCGCGATTCGAGAATTGTCAGTAAAGAGTCAACCGATTCACTCATGAAGCGTATACGTCTGTGCTTGCACGTGGATTTCCGCGACACATGAGGGCAGGAGAGCTATGCACATTTTGATGACGGGTGGCACGGGTCTCATTGGCACAGCCGCCTGTGCCGCGCTTTACGCCGACGGACATAAGCTGACAATTCTTACGCGACGGGCGCGTCCCGCGACGACTGAGGCGACTTACATTACCTCGCTTGGGGAGTGCGCTGAGACCGTCGATGTTGTGATTAATCTCGCAGGTGCGGGCCTTGCGGATAGAAGATGGAGCAGTGCCTACAAGCGGCAAATCGTATCGAGCCGGGTGGATCTCACGCGAGAACTCGTGGTTTGGATGGGCGAGCTCGAAAAGCCCCCCAAGAGGCTGATCAGCGCGAGTGCGATTGGTTACTACGGGGCAGCAGATGAGCAGACCTTCAGCGAGGGCGCTGGCGTTGGAACAGGGTTTTCGGCGGCGCTGTGCCAATCGTGGGAGGAAGAGGCCGGCAGGGCCGCTGAGCATGGTACTCGAGTGAGTCTCTTGCGTTTTGGTGTCGTGTTGGCGAGAGAAGGAGGCGCGTTGGGGAAAATGACGCAGTCGTTTCGGCTCGGTGTGGAGACCTGGTTGGGGTCGGGGGAACAGTGGCTCAGCTGGATCCATCTGAAAGATGCCGTCAGAGTCATCCAGCATGTGCTTGCCCTTGAATGCCCCGCGGGCGTCTACAACACAGTGGCACCACAGCCGGCCCGCCACCGGGAACTCGCCTATGAAGCAGGGCGGCAATCCAGAACCTGGTTGAAGCTTGGAGTGCCCGCGTTTGGCGCCAGACTCATGGCCGGGGAAATGGCTGAAGAGTTGCTCCTCAACGGGCAGCGTGTGTTGCCCTCGCAACTGCTTGAGGATGGCTTTCAGTTTCACTACCCCAGCCTAAAGGAGGCTCTTGAGGACGCAATGCCAGGTGTTGGTTAAGCGGAACTGACCTGCTGGTAATCCATAAACGCTTCCTGAACCCCTTCTTGCCCCTTTAACTTCTTGAGGGCAGAGCGTTCCAACTGCCTTACCCATTCCCGGCTGACGCCCAGTCGGTCTGCGATTTCTGAGCGGGACAGAGGGGGACCGTCATGCAACCCCCAGCGGGCGACGACAACCGCCTGTTCATTGGCCTCCAGTTGATCCACCGCCTCGCCCAGAAAACGATGTAAGGAGTCCTGTTCAGCGTTACCCGTTGTATCGCCGTACTGCTCCGTTGTGAGCGTGTCGACCAACGTACCGTCATCGTCGTCATAGCGCGGCGCGTCCAGCGAGATCGCCAAGTTGCGCACCTCAAGGATTTCCTTGGTTTTTTGCTTATCCATGCCCAGCTTTTTAGCGAGCTGCGCAGCATCGGGCTCCATGCCTGTCTTGGCCTGCTCTATCGCGCGCTCTCGGTAAACTTTGTTCACCTGGTCTTGAACGTGGGTGGGTAAGCGAATCAGGCTTCCGGTGTCGCCGACGTAGCGCCGCACCGCCTGCGTGATCCAGTTGAAGCAGTAGGTGCTGAAACGATAGCCCTTCGCGAACTCGAACTTTTCAGCTGCTCTGATGAGTCCCAAAGTGCCTTCCTGAACGAGGTCAAGATACCCCACGCCACGGCCGCGATATCGCCCCGCGATGGAGTGGACCAGCCTGAGGTTATGCATGACCAGGGCATCCCGCGCTTCGGTGTACTCTCTGAGCGCTCTTCGGATGCTCTTCAGCACTGGGGGCTCCAGTGCGATGGGTGCGGGCGGCGACAACCAATGCCGTGACCAGTGGCCAATTGCGTCTGCTACTGCGTCGGGGAACTGACCCCCAGCGCGGCGCAACATGAACACCGCGATTCCCACTGTGAGGCTGGCTGGAATCTTGAGGCCATTCACCGTATCGGCGTGGTGTTTTTTCGACCCGCGTTTCCTCAAATTCTTGGCGGCTTCTGCCGTGATGTCGGCGAGGTCACCGTCTGAAAAATAGGGTGCCAGCTCACGACGCAGTGTGAAGTGCTGTTCACGGCTGGGAAAACGCTTTACCGCGGGTGGACACTCAAGCGCATTAAGAAGCAAGTCAGCCAGTGTCGACCGCAGGTCCGCCACCTCTGAAAAGAGGGTGGAGAGCGCGGCTACCGCGGCCCACTTCTTCCCATCAATGACCTTTTCTTCATCCGCGGTGAGTAGCGGATAGCGTCGAATTTCCGCGAACATCAATTCCAGATCAGCGTCTTCACTACTGTCTAATGTTTGCATGTTGCCCCCCCCCTTTTGTCTCACGTAACTATACGGGGGCAGATCGGTGACAGGTTCTTTCGGTAGAGCACTCTGTCCATGTTTCAGGTGAACAAAACCTAGACAACTTTACGAGTAGGGCGATCCGGCTGGCTAAATGTCGCGTAAAACTGGACAAATCGCGAACAGGAGAGCGTTATGAACGCACCGGTCACAAACTTGCGGTCGTTAGAGCCGCGCCCATTATACGGCATTGGCACTGTCGCCAGACTCACCGGCCTGAAGTCAGATACCCTCAGGGTTTGGGAGAGGCGTTACGGCCTGGGCGCTAGTCATAAATCATCTACCGGGCGCCGCCAGTACACTCAATCAGATCTCGACCATCTGCAGTTGGTGTCTGCCCTCGTGAAGCAGGGTGTCAGGATCGGTGAGATCGCAGCGTCTGATCGCAAGACACTGGAAGTGCTATTAGAGCAGCAGGATCACATGTCGCCGTCACGGCCTCGGCCCTCGGCAAAGCCCCGGGTGGTGTTTTTGGGCGTGGACCTATGTCGATGGTTAGACGGGCATCAGGGCTGCATATCGGGCGTATCGGCCTTACTGGCGAGAATGTCCGTTGATGACGCAGTGGCATCACTGAGCGCTGAAGAGGGCTGCGACATGTTAGTGGTGCACTGCCCATCCTTGACGATGCAGCAAATCAGAGGTGTCGAAGCGCTCGGTGAGCGACTAGGTGTGCGCCGCACGATCGTGTTGTATCAGTTTGGCAACGACCAGTGGTTAGCGGAGTTAGAGCGCATGGGGCACTCCGCGTTTCAGTACCCCATCGAGCCCTCGCAACTGGCCTTTGAAATCGGTCGCAGTCAAGTGGAGAAAGAGACTTCCCAGGGAGTCGGCAATTTATCGGAGCTAATGCCTGCCAAGCCGCGTATGTTTAATGATGCCGAGCTGCGTGCCGCAGCCGAAGAAAAAATCGTGTTGGACTGCGAGTGCCCGCGACATCTGTCGGAGTTGATCAAATCCCTGAATGAGTTCGAAACTTACTCTAGCGCCTGTTCGGTGGATAACTGGAAGGACGCGGCCATTCACGCGAGCATTTACGCCTACACGTGCCAGGCCAGACACTTGATGGAGAAAGCACTTCAGTCCGCCCTCGAGGGTCGAACCTTAAACGTGGAGGTCACGCCCTAGCCGAGGCGCGCTTGATGTCGTTGGCGAGGGCTTCCCAAAGGGGAGACCCTCGCAGTTGCCAGAACCACAGGCACACAGGTGCCAGAGTCGGCATGAGTAGCACGTTGAACTGATACGTCAGCGCGATCAAGTCAGCAGGCGGCACGCCCGGCGCGTTGAGGAAAGGTGCACCGACCACTAACAGTAAGTCTTTGCCCAGTATTGAAGCCAAACCAAAGGCCATGATGAGCCAGAGCCAGAACAGGCCGATACAAAACTTGTATATTGCATCCTTCAGGTTAGAGGCCATCAATAGTGCGGCATAGAACGCAATTGAATACGAGACGAGGCGCGTATTGATCTCGAGCGCTATTTGGTTGCCGGCCTCAGCGGCAGCCATGATGACGCCGCCGTCTTCCCCGAACTGGGTGCGCGCCAACACCTTTACCCCTTGAAGGCCCAATGCTTCAACGATGTTGGGGTAGGCACTGCTCAGTAAAAAATCACAGAGCCACACCGCGGGTGCGGCGAACAGCGTGCCCGCGGCGTACCAGATACCGAACGTAATGGGCATCAGAATCAGAGTCAGCACAAACTGGCGCCGCATCAGCATCAGGCAGATTCGACCCCAGGGTGCTGCTTACCGAGCCATTGCAGGTAGATGGCATATACCACCAACACATCCAGCATGATGAGAACCGGCCACAGGTAGAGGTGAAACCACTCGAATACTGTGTAGTTCCACTGACCCAAATAAAAGAGCGAGATAATGCGGACGATATTTAAAGCTTGCACAAAAAAGAAACCGGCCGAGATGGCGATGAGCTTGTGCTTCACCGACGCAGGGAAGGCCACCACGCCCGCGATGAGAACGATCGCCGCCTCGACCCCATTGCAGCCTGCCTCGATCGATACCGCAAAGCCGGTGGATGCGTCTCGCAGGATGCGGCCCTGAGCAATGACCGTGTCATCGAAAGGCAAAATAATAGCTGTGCTGAGTGCCGCCAACAGTCCCGTAAACGGCTGAATGACAGCCTCTTGCACGGGCTTGAGCATCTCGATGGCGAACAAGCCCACGAGAATGCCGACAAAAATAAGAAGGAAACGGGCCATGAAACTTAGAGTACCGACTGCGTCAGGATCACACCAATGATAACGGGGCACAGCCACTTCACATAGAGCGGCCAGATCTTCCAGAACAGGCGTTGCTCGGCATCGGCGTCGTTCTTCTTGAGCTCCTGCAATAGCGCATCACGTTGCCACAGCCAGCCGGCGAAGATGCAGATCAGTATCCCCAGTGCGGGTTGACTGTAGCGAGTTGAGACGGTGATCACCCACCCGAACAGCATGCCAAAGTTTAGAACAATAAGCGCGCTGAAGCCGGCGATGACGCCGCCGGCAACCAAGGTGGCGCGGCGGCGACTGAGCTGGTGGCGCTCGATGAGATAGGCCACCGGAACCTCGAGCATGGAGATAGAGGAGGTCAGGGCGGCAATGCTCATCAACGCAAAGAAAGCAGTTGCCAGCCAGATGCCGGCGCCCTCCATCGTCTCAAACAGAGCCGGCAACACCGTGAAGATCAGCGTGTCCTCAGAGAGTAACCCGCCCACATCGTTAAAAATCGGGACCCCTCGCGCGTCGGCGACGTACATGGCGGGCAGGATCAAAAAACCTGCTAACACTGCGATGCCGACATCGACGAGCGCCACCTGCGCTCCGACATTGGGAACGTTTTCAGTGTCGCTGAGGTAGGAGCCATAGATCAGCATAGTGCCCACCCCCAAAGAGAGTGAGAAAAAGGCGCTACCCAGTGCGTCGATTAACAAGTCACCGGAGAGCACCTTTTCGAAATCGGGTAACAGATAGACTTTCAGGCCAGTGAGAGCGCCCTCCAGAGTGAGCACGTAAAGCGCCAGAGCGATCAATGTGGCGATCAGCAACGGCATCAGGCGGCGGGACCAGCGCTCAATGCCATGTTCAACGCCTCCGAGTACGACCGCCATGGTCAACACCATAAAGATGAGCATCAGCGTCAGGTTGCGTGGCGAACCGAAGGTGACTAACCAGTCGCCTGTGCTCGCCATGCCCGCAGCGCTCAGCGGGTAGGAGGCCGCGAAGCCCAGCATCCATCCAGCAACAATAGCGTAGAAGCTGAGAATCATGCTGGCCGTGATCAGTCCGCCGATACCGGTAAGGCGCCCCAGGCTTGCCACCGCATTGTGCTTGGGAAGCGACCCCAGTGCCATCACCATATTGCGGTGGGTATGGCGCCCGATCAGGAGCTCGGCCATTAATGCGGGGTAGGCCAGAACAAAGGCCAAAAAAAGATAGGTGATTAAAAAAGCAGCGCCGCCGTTACTGGCTGCCTGAGTCGGAAAGCCCCAGATGTTGCCAAGGCCCACCGCGGAGCCCGCGGCCGCCAAAATAAAGCCCAATCTGGACCGAAACTCACCTCTTGGTGAAGCCAAGCGCTGCCCCTTCTCTAACTGACTTAGCTCGCGATGTTACAGAAAAAGGATCTGGCGCGAGTGGTCAAAATCAGATCCGACGAAGGAGGGCGGCTCGGGGGTTGGGATTGCCGTTCTGCGTGGTATCCTGCGCGCCCGCTGCACCCCACTTTTTGCCCGGGTGGTGAAATTGGTAGACACAGGGGACTTAAAATCCCCCGGCCATTGCGGCCGTGCCGGTTCAAGTCCGGCCCCGGGCACCATATAAATTATTGATATAACTAGCCGCTGTGTAAATCAGTATCAGCCATTAGAGCAACGATCAGTGGCGAGATAAGCGAATCATCGTAACGATTTGAAAAAACATTTAGTACGGACGGAATTCCGCCGAGCCTAACGATCACGGTTTCCGTTTTTGGGTTGACCATAACAAGTTGTAAGCCCATCCCTTCGATCCAGAAAACGTCAGGGGAGTCGGGCAAACCACCGTAAACGTGGTAGCCATAGGTATTACCCTTTGATTTCCCTGTTGCCTGCACGAAAAATCGCTGCGGCGTAATCGAGTCTTCAACCATTTTCTCTAACCAGCTCGTTGAGACGACCTGAGGTTTTTGGTTGAAAAATAAGGTGCCTATTTCGAGCCATGATCTCGCCGTCGCAAACATGCAGCAGTAACCAGCCGTATTGATGACTGCGGCCGCCTCAAGTCCTAGTGGCTCCCAAAGCTTTTCGTCAATTAATTGGTGCAGTGGTTTTTTGTAGATCTCTGTCAGCACGAGGCCTAACAGGTGGTAATTAATGTTGTCGTAGTGGAATGATCGATCACCGTTGAAGGAGATTTCCGACAGAGGTGTTATCAACGGATGGCCGCTCAAGGTCGCCCTAATATCCTTGGATACTGTCTCAATGCCGGATGTATGCCTCAGTAAATCTCGGAGAGTAATTGCATACTCGGCGCGCTCGACAATCTGGGGAAGATACTGAGAAATAGAATCACGTTCAGAATTTATTAACCCGTCATCAATGGCGATACCAACAAGAAGGGCAATGATAGCTTTCGTCATGGACATTGCATTTACGTGGCGCCCATCATCCGCACCTGCCCTGTAACGTTGATAGACAATACGACCCTTCTTTTGAACGATCAGTGCCTGAGTTTGGCTACGATCAAACCAAGCGTCTAAAGAGCCGTTAGCAGCGGCGTTTGTTTTTACGAACGCTCCCTCTTTTGCTCGCTTAAGTAGCGTCCCTCCTGCAATGGGCGCAGGCTCGGTTAGTAGAAATGAGTGGGGCGATTTCATCAAATTGTTCAGGTGAGCATTGACCTCGAGTACAGCAGCGTCCTGAAGTTGTGTCTTGAATGAAGTGGCGCTCAATAGCAATACTGTCAGTAAAATTCCTATAGTGATTCTTGTTTTCAACGCTTTAGATAGCATCCGGGTTGATTCTCTGCCTTTCGAGATCCCTATGTCGTTTTGGGTTTAGGACGAAGATCCTGATTGCCACTCACATTAGCCTCTCACATTTGCGCTGACATGACCTCTCACAGGTAGGTAGTCCTGCGGTAATCTCAGGGTATGAC
>ERZ802824.1027-NODE-1027-length-15171-cov-18.8898_pt1 | contig 15171 bp, 17 predicted proteins | sample MGYA00345650_ERZ802824 | MGnify/ENA primary metagenome ERZ802824 (study PRJEB30503, sample SAMEA104212361) | marine metagenome | biome: Westerlies Biome; feature: [SRF] surface water layer (ENVO:00010504) within the epipelagic zone...; material: water... | reverse complement strand
GCTTCTTCCGATCTTCCGTGTACAAGCGTTCGTGCACAGCTTCTCTTTCGCAATAAAACTCAAGCGCCGCATTACCCCAACTCAGCGGGGCGAGTGCAATCAAGATGACTAGGGTTAAGTGGTGCATGCTATAAACATGCACCAAGGCACTGGATAACACCACCCAAGCTTTTCGGTTCCTGCAGTTTTTTTAGCTTAAGAGATCGGATGGAACCCTGAGAAGGTGGGAAAGTACTTGTAGGCATGAGTTTTGGACCTTTAGACCCTTTTCAGGGTGGCATCTTTTGCCCTCGATTCGAATGCGCGCCACTCGTCGCCGTTAACTGCTAGGGGTGTTGAAGTCGCTGGTCCACGCTGTCGCGGCGGAGGCGTCTGAAAGAACGAGTTCGGCATTTTTCGCGATCAGTGCCACCTTAGAGAACCACCACGGCTCCTCAGGATCAACATCACCGAGTTTTATCCGTTCCGAGTAGAACCGATTTTGTATTTCCTGACAGATGCGAAGTGTGTTTCTTGCAAATTCGCTTTCTTCTTTATTCATTACCAGATTCCTTAGGCGTTTGTGGCGTCGCACGCTGTTCAAGTTTCATTAGGGCGAACCACAGCGAGAGGGAAGAAAATGCGAAAGATAAACTGCTGTAAACTCCCACCGCTCATCATGCATTTATGCTGGCGAGATATCTTGAGGGCGTCGTTATGCTCAGCTGATCTCGCACATCGTTAAGCTCGTCTGCAAGCAAGCCCTCCCAATCTTGCTCCGGCAACCAAGCAGCGCCTTTACCAATGCGGTAAGCCTGTAGAATTGACCTTGCCGCATTGAAACGATACGTCGCGAACAGCTTGAAGCAGCCGACAAAGGCAATGAAGCCAACGCCTCTGTTTTTATTCTGGGCATAGGTAAATGCAAGAAGACATGCCTCCCCTAGCTCGTCCCGTCCGTAACCAGTAACCACATGCCAGAGGTCATGCATGTCGCGCTGCCTTGACGCAAACAATTTCAGGGCGGGATCCGCAATTTCAGACCGCGATGACTGCTTATCCGCCTTTTCAAGCCCATCTGCCGAGAGGTCCTGCTCCTGAACAAAGGCGCAGTACTCGTTTCCAAGGCTTCCCTTGGGTAGTGCGTTCAGTAGGTGCTGCTTCTTCAGACTGTCCCTTAATTCCAATCGGCTTTCTAGGACCTTCTCGCCAATCTCAGTACCCTTAAAACGCGTCAATCCAGCCTGCAAATCTGAGCCAGACAATGCTCTGATGATTGTAAAGACCTCGTGCGTGTGCGAAGGGTTTCTAACCAAACGAAACATAGATGCGACGGCTGCGAGTGGTTCCAAGCTAATGACCTAGGTAAATTTTCGTAGAAAAAGGCTAGCGTTCTTGCAGTGGTTACTCAATGCAGATTGCGCAAGAAGGCCGCTCAACGGGGTCTAGTGAAGAGTTTTCTCAAAAAAGTCTAGTTTCGCTCGCTCTTTGCACGAAGGGCTATGTCAGTAAGGGCTGCTGTGGTCAATGCTTTGGGTCGTGCACTTGCAATCAATTGCTTAACGCACGCTGAATCGCTCGTCGCAGCACCGGGGATTCGGGGGTGACGTGACTGGGGAACTGATCCAGAACCTTGCCATCTTTCCCAATTAAGTACTTATGGAAGTTCCACCCCGGGCTTGTACCGGTATCGCGGATAAGGTTTTGGTAAAGCAGATTTGCATTGTCACCACGCACGTGAGTTTTCTCGAACATGGGGAAATCAACTCCATAATCGACATAACACACGTTCGCGATCTCTATTTCTGGACCTGGATCCTGACCCGCGAAGTCGTTTGATGGAAAACCCAACACAGCGAACCCTGACTCGCGGTACTCGTCGTGGAGTTCGTCGAGCCCGGAAAATTGTGGCGTGTAGCCGCATCGGCTTGCGGTGTTAACAACCAAAGTCACAACGCCTTTGTACTGCTCTGCCAAATTTACGCTCTCTTGACTCGCCAACTTCCTAAAGTCGACGTCTAGCAAATCAGCTAAGGAGTATTGAGGCCAGAAAACAACGAGAAGAAGTGCGATAGTCTTTTTCATACGTCTTATTTTCCCTGTAGCAACCCGATAGCCGCACGCTGGCACGTTTCTTTTAACGCCAAAAGAATATCTCGCTACCCGGTGCGATATTGTCTCGTGCCTCCAAAACGCGTTTTCAACATTCGCTCTCTAAATCCCACCGACAAATATTTTGGTTTCTTCGTGCGTCGAGGGTTTTCGAGTATTGGTATTCTCTTTGTTGCTCACGCCAAGCTTGAAGCCACGCAGCCCCATCTCTTTCGGCGTCTTTGAAAACCGCATTAGTCATCATAATCGGCAACAAGACGCAGATGTGCAGGAAGATGCTCGCAACCAAGTCGTAGTTCGCCCAACCAATGTAGTTGGATGCGAGGAACCCAAAGTAAACGCTCCACATCAAAAATAAGACGAGCATGAAATACGCCTGCAAGCTCGGATCGCGAACGAACCTTAGCGGGTTAAATCTTGCGTCCATCACGCTGCACCAGCTATCTGAAATGAAGATGAGTGCAGAACGATAAAATTTGGGTTTAATCATCGCGGTTCCTTAGATTTGAGAAGCAGCTGATTGCATGTCCGTATTACGCTATCGCACCACTTCGGTTTAATTGGTTCGCAAAGCCGTTGACGCAGATCTCTCAGGCGACAATCAACTAAACGAGGTACACACGATGTGGATGCTTTCACTGGCGTTACCCACCCAAATTTCACAGGAATCCCCGGGTTCTACCCGAGATCTAGATTTTCTTGATCACCGCGCAGCGATCTTTATCCGTTTATTGTCCATTGCAGTGATTGCCCGACGCGCGCGGGAATGATGGTTCGTTAGTCTTTGGGGGCATATCTGGGGGCGTAAATCGATGCGAACCGCGTTACTAACTCGCTGCTTGTTTTTTTGGGAGTTAATTCAAATCCTGCCGCCCTCGCATGGCGAGGGAAACCGACCAATTTACTAGTTAAGTCAGCTTGCGATCTGCATTGTCGCCAGAGGCGACCACACATCGCGCTCGCTGGTCTTTGATCGATTCGTACCGGTTTAATACTGTCCTGCGAGGCACAGGATTCTCGCACCATCCTTCGCGCATCAACTTTCTCGCGAGATCAAGTATTGTTGGTCGAGGGTTCGTTCGTCACGACAGGGGGGGGTATGGGAATGGGTATGAAGTTATCTGTGTTGCTGGTCGGGGTTTTGTTAGGTGCTTGCTCAAGCGCTGATATTCGTATTGCAGATTGTCAGCCCCTAGACGGGCTTCAACCGGTGTGTGGCATGCAAACCCCTGAAGATATCGCGGCGCTCGATGATGGTCGTCATCTGTTGCTCGCGCATTTTGGCGGCATGATCGACGGCTCAGGGAGTCTTTCATTGTTTGATACACAGACCGAGCGCATGAAGTCTCTGTTTCCGTCTTCCTCCTCTTCTTCCTCTTCCTCTGCCGTTGTAGATGTCGCCTCTGCGATTTGGGGCGACGCCGATTGTGCTGCGCCAAACCCAGAGAAATTTAGACCCCACGGTACCCACTTGCACCGATTAGCCAACGGTGCCCTGCGGTATTTGGTGGTAAATCATGGTGAGCGTGAAACCGTAGAGATGTTCGAAGTGCTTGGTAATGGCGCAGCAACGCGTTTGCAGTGGCGGGGGTGTTTGGAGCCTGCTGCGGATACCTTTATGAACGATGTGGTGGGCCTCTCCAGTGGCGACGTGATCTACACCCGTATGTTCCACGATGCTGGCACGGTGGAAATGCTGCTAAGTTTGATCGGTTTCGATACTGGTGATCTTTGGCGCTGGAGTAAGCAAACTGGTCCGCAATTGTTGCCTGGCACAACGGCCAACCAACCCAATGGCTTGGAAATCTCGCCAGATGAGCGCCACGTTTTCGCCAACATGTATGTCACTCAAGAGCTGTGGAAAGTCGATGTCGACACCGGTGAAATTGTTGATGTTGCCGCTGTGGCAAACGCCGACAACAGTGCTTGGGGCTCAGATGGACGGTTGTGGGTGACCACTCATACGGCTCCGCTCAGCGATATGATTGCCTGCGCTGGCAGCCAAGAACTTGCCTGTGGTGCCAGCTTCGCGGTTATTGCGGTCGATCCCGAAACCATGATGACTGAGACGATTTTTGCCCACGCTGGGCCACCGATGGGGGCGGCGACGGTGGCTGTTCCGCAGGCTGGGCGGGTTTATATGGGGTCGTTTGTTGGCGATCGGCTGATGTCTTCAGTGGATTTTTTGCAGGCTGCACCCTAAACATGGTGCATCTGCCAAGGGCGCGTCACCAACAATTGAGAAGAGGATTTCCATGTCTGGCGATCGATCTGTGAGTTTCGTTGAAGTGTATGGCGGTACCCATTCGCCGTGGGTGCAGTCGGTCTTGCTCGGGTTAGAAGAGCGCGGTATCGAACACTCGCTCAGATCCACACCGCCACTGATATGTCTCAAAAAGTGGGGCGTGCTGATGCCTGCGGTTTCTATTGACGGAGCCCCTTGGCAGATCGAATCCCCCAAGATCCTAGCTGAGCTTGGCTTTGAACCTATCTCTCAGAACGATCTCAACAAGGTCAGGGCAGCATGGCAGGGCGTACTTCACCGCCCCAACAACCCGCTTCGATTCTTTATTGAATTCAGTAAGGCTGGCGACTCGGCTCCGCACGCAGCGAAGCGTGCGATACGCAATTTTCTGCGAGCCTTCATTCCTTTCTACATGTTCATTTTGATCAATGTCGCAAAGCGCGTCAGAAAAATGCCAGAACCCGCGGATTTTGGAGATCAGTTTCTGCATTGGGAAAATATCCTGCAAACCTCAGGTCCCTTTCTTGGGGGTGATGCGCCGAGTGCCACTGACATCATGCTGTTCGGCGTTATTCAGTGTCATTCGAGTATTCCTGTTCCTCCACTGGCCGCGCTGCTAAACGATTCGAGACTACCCCGCGTTCGTCAATGGATCTTGACCATGCAGGACAGGCTGCCTAATCACCGGTATTTGTACTCAGCAAGCCACTTCGTTTCACGCAGTAATCCGCCGACCCCCGCAGGCATCGCGCAACAGATTTTCTTTTTTGTTGGCCTCGCAGTGTTCGTGGCGATGCTTCCGCTTACGCTCAGTCTCGCGCTCTTCTTGATGTGGCGTGTGCCAAGGTAGTTGTAAAAAGGTAGTTAGATAAAGGTAGTTAGCTCAAGCTAGGTAGATAAAGCAAGGTGCGGCAATGAATGTGTACCCTCTGACAACGTTGATCACCCTCACGCTAATCGTTCTCGGTATTTGGCTTGCCTCGCGTGTCGGCGCAGCCCGACAAACTTATGCCAGCAAGCATGAGGATCAGAACTTGTTCCACTCGCCGCAGATCTATACAGACCCCACCTTCATGATCGCGTTCAGAAATCAGATGAATTTTTTGGAATACCTGACGCTTTTCCTGCCGTTACTTTGGTTGGCAGCAATCAGTTACGGCGATCACTGGGCCGCTCCTGCGGGCCTAGCCTTTGTTCTCGGCAGATTTCTGTACGCGCGGAACTATCCAACCGGTCATCGTGCTGGGGTTATGCTCGCGAACCTGTCGATCTTGACACTTCTCGTCGCCGTCGCCGCCCACGCAGTTTTTAGCCTCGTTGGCGTAAGCTTTTAGTCCCCATGTAAGTGACGATCTGGCGAATGGAGGAGGATTGACGCCCGCTACTTCGTCAAGCTTTGCCCAGTGTTTTTCAACCTCATTGCATATTAAGCTTCTGAGCCGAACCTACTGCTAATAAGAATAAACGAGGGTTGTATGCGAGCATTTTCAGGCATCGTAGATCTTCCGGCGCTCCTCATTGCCCTTGCAGCGCTCTTCATCATCGCGCTCAGCAACAAGTTTGCTGTGAAAAAAACTGCCTTGGCGACCCGCGCCCTGCTGATGGAGGTGGCTCTGGTATTGCTCTTAATCAACTTCGTCCCACTCTTCGACGATCCTCTTAATTTTATGACGCTGCCCTACGTGCTCAGCTTCAGCCAGGTCATTTTCGTCTTAGTGGGGTTTATCCTTATTGCACTGCATGCGGCGCTGCCGGACAACTCCGCGTCCGCCACATCCACACCAGCACCCTTGTTGTTTCGGCTCGTTGCGGTGATCGCCTCGGTGCTGGGAATTGGGTTCTTGGCATCCGGCAACGCCAGTCTTGGAGACTATTTTCCAGCCAATGCTGCGGTGTTTTTTATCGCGATGCTTTTTTGGCATACAGCATTCGCGCGCTTCGTTGGGCGCCAACCGATATTAACCAGCACGATAGAGGCGCTACCCAACATCGCCATACTTGGAATGGTGCTTGGTATCTCCGCTGCGGTGCTTGATGTCTATGAGATTGGCTTCCTGCTGCCGCTGTTGGGGTTTGGCGTTAGCGTGGCTTTCCTCTCGCTATTGCTGCGCTTGTTGTTGCGACTGGCGAGTGGCAGTGCATCGAATATGGGCTTCGGTCGGTATGCGCTACTGTGCCTGCTGCTGGTCGCTAGCGTATGCCTTGTGCTCTTGGCGCAGGCCATTGCTTAACGCTGGGTGTCTGAGTTCGTGGGCCTTTTAGCGTTGGTCTGGCGCTGCTCACTACCTCTACTGCTGTGGCTATTGGCCATTGACGCACATAGCGCCGACCTCACCCTGCGCTGCAGCACCGAAAGACGCGTGGATGTGCAGCCTGACACGCGCACTGAGAATCAATCGTTTCGGGTCAAAATGTATCGACGCGAGTCTTTCTTCTTGGTCTGGCAGTCATCGCAAAACCAGCTGGCACTGGTTGGTCGGGCTTGGGCCGGCGCTTTTCCCATGACGCTGCCGTGCGTCGAGTGCCGCGCTGAACCCGCGGGGAACAAAAACAACCTGCGCTTGAGTGCCATTTCCACTACCGGCAGGTTCGAGCTTTGGGACGGCGTGTATTCTTTTGTCCACGCAGGCCGGGGCATTGCGCGAGCAGAGATGGGCCTGTGTGAAATCGTGCAAGAGGATCAGTCTGAGTGATGTCTCGTCAGCGCTTGTGCCTTGCAATTGAGCAGATGCGCACGGTCAGTACTTAGGGAACCCGCAAGCCAAGTTCGCCCAGTAGCTGCTCAACGCTGTCGACGATACGGATTCGATCGACAGTGGACTGGTCTACGAATCCGTCCGCAACGGTACCGGCGAGCAGGTCTTTGAGTGGTTCCCAGTAACCAAACAGATTGGCGACGAAGACGGGCTTGTCGTGCTGCTCAAGCTGCAACCAGGTACTGACTTCGAGTAGCTCTTCAAGGGTGCCGATGCCGCCGGGTAGTGCGACAAAGGCATCAGAGCGCTCAAACATAATGCGCTTTCGCGCGTGCATGTCCTCGGTGAGGATCAGCTCTTGTGCATCGTTGAACGCGATTTCGCGTTTACTCAGGAATTCAGGAATAACCCCGGTGATGTTGCCGCCGCGCTCTGCCACGCCAGACGCCACTTCGCCCATCAAACCGATGGCCCCGCCGCCGTAGACCAAGCGAACGTCAAGAGCAGCAAGGTGGTGGCCTAACTCGCGGGCCGCTAATCGATAATTTGGATCATTCCCCAGACGTGATCCGCAATAAACGCACAGACTTTTTACCGGAGAGTGGGGCACTGAATTCATCCAATTGCTTTGAAACTAGTGGCGCGCGCGCATGCCGCAAAAGAACGTTAACGCGGTGCTGGGCAATAGTCGAGGCTGAACCCGGCAGTCTTGGTTCGCTGGCAGGGTGGGGCTTGCGTCTCTTTTTTTGATCACTGCAAGACTCTTCTTTTTTCGTTGGCCCAGTTAAAGTTGCAGCCATGTCGTCTTGGATATCTTCGAAGCCAGTCTCCACCCATGCTTGGGCGACGTTGTTGGTGTGGACGAAGGCGCTGATTCTCGCCGCAAGCGCTGCTCTTAGCGCTGCGACCCCAGCCACTACTTTCGAGCACACGCCCATGAATCGCATCGACACCATACGTCCAGACGCACCTGCCTTGGCCGGTTACGGAGATTTTCAGATTGGGGTGCGCACGCTCACGTTAGTCGATGAGCGCCGTGTAGACATATTGAACACCAAGCCCGGCGCAAGCAGTGTGTTGTATGACCGAGAGTTAACTGTGGAGGTGTGGTACCCAGCGTTAGTGCCTGAGGGTGAGGCCAGCCTCGGCCAGTACATCGCAGTGACAAGAAATCCCGCCATTACAGCCACGCTTTTTGGCAGAGCGGTTCGCGATGCAGCGCCCAATAACGCCGTTGGGCCTTTACCGTTGGTCGTTATTTCTCATGGTTATCCCGGTAGCCGATACCTTATGAGCCATCTGGGCGAGAACCTCGCTAGCAAGGGTTTTGTCACCGTATCCATCGACCATACCGACAGTACCTATGACGATCAGCAAGCCATTGCCAGCACCCTTTATAACCGACCCTTGGACCAGCGCTTTGTGATTCAGCGCATGGCCGAGCTGTCTGCAGATCAGAACCACTTTTTGGCTGGTCTGGTAGATGCAGAACATACCGGTGTTCTGGGTTACTCGATGGGTGGCTATGGGTTGATCAACAATCTTGGCGCCGGATTCAGCGACATGGCGGTTCAGTCGCCCGCGGCACCTGCCAATGATTTACTGGTGCTTCACGCCGCCAGCAACTCGCATTATCGGGACAGCCTCGATCCGCGCATCAAGGCGGGCTTTGCCGTCGCGCCCTGGGGCATGGCCGAAGGCGTGTGGCACAGCGAAGCGCTGGCTGGCATTCACACACCAACATTTTATTTGGTCGGCGACAAAGACGATACGGTGGGCTATGAAACCGGCGTACGAGCCATGTACAACGCCGCTTACAACAGCGAGCGATACCTGTTGACCTTTATCAATGCGGGCCATAACGCTGGTGCACCCATGCCATTGCCGTGGGAGATGCTGGAGAGCCCCTCGGGCAAAGGCGCCGACCATTACATCGACTCGGTCTGGGATAACGTAAGAATGAACAACGTGATGGCGCATTTCGCGACCGCGCACTTTAGCCTATACCTCAAGGCCGATGCGTCCATGCGCCGTTACCTGGATATTCACCCTGAAGATGTGCAGACGAATGGCGCGACTGGCGAGAAGCCAGAACAAAATTCCCCTGAGCCTTGGCCAGGATTTACAGCAGGCTCAGCCGTTGGTCTAAGGCTTGAGAAACTCCGGCGCGGAGAGAAGGGTTGATGACTGCGATCGGTACCAAGATCTGCGCTAGCCGATTTCGCAGTAAGACTTGGCATTTTAACTCTGCCAAGCAGCTGAGTTTTTTTCAGATCACTCTTCGGACGACGAGAGCACTTTGGTGAAAAAGCATCAGGGTCAGAATGCGAATACTGACGCAGAAAAGGTTAACCCCTTTAACGAGTTGGGCTTTTGGCAGTTTACGCTGGTTTCGACGCTCACCGTGGCGCTACTGCCTTGGTCCTTAATCGGCGTATTTTTGCTGTTTGGATCTCAAGTAACCAAGAATTTGGTGTCTGCCCTAGTGCAGGATTTTGTCAAAACCCTCGCAGCGGTGCTGCTCGGCATTGGCCTGATTGTCGGGCTGGTCGTCTGGATATTTTGGTATTAGTGAGCGTTGCGCGCGCTTTTGTATGATCAGCTAGGGATATCTGCGGAGTAAATCATGATTGAGAAAACCGACCATCGTATTGCCAGCCATTGTGGTGAGGGTCAGTTACTGCTGCGCAACAAGCGTCTGGTTGGGCATGGCACACCCCAAGCGGCTAAAACCGTGCTCTTCGTGCATGGTGCGACCTATGGCTCTACAGATACCGTTGACTACGCGCTAGAAGATCAGTCATGGCTCGACGTGCTGGCTTCACAAGGTTTCGACGCCTGGTGCTTGGATCTGCTGGGATACGGACAATCAGATCGGCCGACCCAGATGGATCAACCTGCCCAAGACCACGCGCCGCTAGTCGATACCGCCTTTGCCGTCGCAGATGTGCACCAAGCGGTATCCCATATCTTAAGCCTGCGGAATATTCAGGGTGTAAATCTTATCGGCTACAGCTGGGGTACGGCGATTTGCGCCAGCTATGCGGGCCAATACCCACAAAACGTGAATAAACTGGTCTTACATGGAGCCCTGTGGCTTGAGGGTTTGGCGCCTACTGGCCAGACCGCCGACAACATTGGCGCCTACCGCACCGTCGATGCCGCTTCGATGATGACGCGGTGGGCCATCGGTCTCGAAGCTAACGACATCAATCGCGTGGTAAGTGAAGAGGCGCGCTTGGGTTGGTGTGAACAAACCGTGGCCTGTGATCCACAACACGCATCAACAGGCCTGCTGAGGGCGCCCACTGGAGTGATGAAGGATTATGCGCAATGTCGCGAGTCCGGTGCCGACTGGTATGACCCCGCATTAATCCAAGCTCCGGTACAGATTGTGGTTGGTGCATGGGACGCCGAAACGACGCCAGCTCAGGGCCAGCGATTGTTTGAGCGACTAACCCATGCTGTCACCAAGCAAATGACCGTCATTGGTGACGGCACGCACTCCCTGATGCTTGAAAAAAATCGTCATCAGCTTCATGGCGTCGTAGCACAGTTTTTGCTGAGTTGATCGCGACGCAGGCTGTCGTGTGTTTTCAGTCCTGAGCTAGGCAGCGTTCTGCTACTACCAAATCAATGTTGTTAGCCTTACCCTAATAGGCTTTTGTTGGTCTTTTTGCTTTTTGGGGTGGTGGATGCATATCAGCGGTAAAGTTCAGTCGGGTTTCGAGCCAGTGCGTGAGCTGTTTACGCGGAGTCTGACGTCAAAGCGCGATCGCAACGCCCAGTTGTGCATCTATGTTGGTGAAGACCGTGTTGTAGACCTGTGGGCAACTGACGGTGAAGAACCCTTCTCGCCGGATTCATTGGTCAATGTGTTTAGCAGCGGCAAAAGTATTGAGTGCATCCTGCTGGCCATGCTGGCAGACCAAGGGCTACTGAACTTTGCCGAGCGGGTGGCGACCTACTGGCCCGAGTTTGTCGGTACACAAAAAAACAAAGACAAAGACAAGCTGACGGTAGCGGACGTGATGCGGCACGAGGCTGGGCTTGCTTCTCTCAATGTCACTTTGTCGCCGGAACAACTCACAGCCTCTGCGCTTAAGCAAAATGCGGTTGGCCAAGTGTTAGAGCAGCACCCCCTGCGCTTTCCCAGAGTGAGCGGCTCACCGCGGGAATATCACGCGATTACCCGAGGCTGGATCGCCAACGAGATTTTCCGCCGTGTGGAGCCCACTGGCAGAACCATGGGCGAGTTTTTGCGTGACGAAGTCAGCACGCCCTTGGGCATCGACGTCTTCTTCGATGTGACCGACGATCAGGCCGAAAACATTTGTCGCGTGCAGGCGCGCAGATGGGGTTCGCAGTTGCTCGACAGTTTTGTGCCCGGTTCTCAGGCCCGGCGCATCGGTCTTACGCCAACCGAAATGCTGAGCAGAACACGTCGCATCCTGCCCGCGATTCGGCGTCGGCGACGCATGCAGGAACCCATGCCTATGACTGGTATGCACGAAGAACGATTCGGCACGTTTGATTCTGCACCTTGGCTGCAGGCACAGGTTCCTTCTGCGGGTGCCAAATGCTCTGCCAGAGGCTTGGCAAAGCTGGCGGCAGCGATGGCGAACGGCGGTGCGATAAACGGCCAGCACGTGCTGGGCGCAATGGGCCATGAGGCCCTGCATGCCGATCCCATAGTGCGCAAAATGACGATTATGGATAACCGCTTTACCCAAGCGGGATTGGCATTGTTTCACGATGCCGATGCGGCGAAAGGGCCGTTGGAAGCAGGCATCAGTTTAGGTCGAGACGGATTTTATGGTTGGATGGGTCTGGGTGGTTCAGTTTTTCAATGGCATCCCCAGCGACGCATCGGTTTTGCCTACGTGCCGACGGCACTGAATCCAATAGATCTGTTTAACGAACGGGGAAAGTCTTACCAAAAAGCCATCGTTCAATGTCTCGACGACGCCTCTTGATTAGGGATTTTTCAGCGGTCCAAGTCGGTTTTCTGCTAGTTTGGTCAACATCTAAAACAAAAATTTGGACGTGTTGCCCATGAGCGACCCCTATGACCTAAAGCCTCATATACGAACCGTTAGAGACTATCCCATAGCTGGCGTGGAGTTTCGTGACATCACCAGCCTGCTGGAGACGCCTGCGGCCTTTGTGACCGCTTGCAACGCGATGACCAATATCTGCAGAGATTTTCAGCCCACGACAGTGGTCGCCATTGAGAGTCGGGGCTTTATTTTTGCCGGACCGATGGCTCATGAACTTGGCCTGCCATTCGTGCTGGCACGCAAGCCGGGAAAACTGCCGAACCCCGCTTTCAGTCGGTCGTTTGATTTGGAATATGGCAGCACGGCTTTAGAGATTCAGAAAAACACCGCCATCGACAGCCAAGACCGAGTCGTCATCGTGGACGACTTGATCGCCACCGGCGGTACGGCCATGGGTTGTGCTGAGTTACTCAACGAGGATTTCGGTGTGCCAAAGGAAAATATTTTGGTGGCCGCGCTCATCGACCTGCCCGCGCTGCAGGGTAGTGCGGCCATTCATGCCGCGGGTTATCAGGCCCAGACGATTATTGCCTACGACTAGCTGCCAAGGTTGAGTCGACCTCAGTCGTCTGTTTTCGAGCCAATGCCCGTCATCAAGGCGTTAATGCTCGCCAGCGGTAGTTTAGGCTTCCGGTCAAAGTAGAGTAGCCCATTAATCTCTTGTTGGATGTCTGTGAGCTGGGTCCAGACAAATCCTTGCAGGCTGCCTGCTGCGTGAATCATGTCAGTGATTTGGCGTATGTGCTGCTCAAGGGCTTCTTCGCTCTGGGGGATGTCGCCATAGCTGAAATCGCTATCGCTGTAGCGGCCAAAGCCAATACCGCCGCATTCGGTGAGTAAGATGGGCAAATCTGCAACCGCCGCCGCGGGCAATGCGCCGGCCCTTTCGTGGCCACCATATTCGTCTGTTACCGACCTGCTTGGGTCTGCAATCAACTCGTCTAAGCGCGTCGCGACGTCACGATTTTCATAATACAGGTGCAGGGTCCACAGATCACCGGAGGAAAACTCCCAGCCATCATTGCCCACCACGCATCGTGATGTGTCCAGAGCCTTGGTGAGACCGACAATGCCATCGACAAAGGCGCGCTGGGCTGGTCGTTCCGCCTGATGCCAAACACCCCATGACTCGTTAAAGGGAACCCATGCCATGACGCAGGGATGACCGCGATCTCGTTTGACCAGATCGATCCACTCGCTGGTCAAGGCTTCAACCAGTTCGGTGGAGAAAATTCTGCCCGAGGGCATTTCTGCCCAAACTAAAAGACCCAGCTTGTCCGCCCAGTAGAGGTAGCGCGGATCCTCGGCCTTTTGGTGTTTACGGGCACAGTTAAAACCCATGGCGAGGGTCAGTTCGACGTCACGGCGAATATCGTCGTCGGTCAGCGCTGTGTACCAGCCTTCAGGAAAATAACCCTGGTCGAGTATGCCGCGCAGATAGAGCGGTTGCTCGTTTAAGCGTAGCGCGCCGTCCGCAGTGGAGATTTCTCTCAGTCCCACATAGCTCTCCACCGTATCGATATCGTTGGCTTGGTGGTTTGTCAGTTTGAGGCTTACGTCATACAGATGTGGCGTATCTGGTGACCACAGTTGCGGGTGCTCGATGACAAAGCGTAGTCGTGTCTCACTGCGCAGGTTTGTTTGTGCACTGGCGCTGGCGATGACGCTTCCCTGGTCGCTGATCGTTACCTCCAACAAACCATCGACTTGAGCAGAAAAGCCAACCGTAAAAATCAGCTCGGCAGAGGCGACCTTGTACTCAAAGGCGGTGGATTCGATGCAGACCATGGGTAGTGGCTCTAGCCAGATGGTTTGCCAAATGCCGGTGACGCTGTCGTAGTCAATTGGCCATCGCGTGGTGCCCGCCTGTTTGCCGCGTGGCTGTGTCCAAGACAGCGAGTCTTCCACCCGCAGGGTGATGCGGTTGATGCCGTCTGTTAGCGCGTGACCAATGTCAAAACCAAACGGTGCGTAGCCGCCTCGGTGCTGGCCCACTTCCTGGCCGTTGATAAAAACACGTGTCCAGTGGTCGCAGGCGCCAACACGCAGCATTACCCGTTCATCCCACTCGGCGGGAATGACGAACTCACGTTCGTACCAAACAACGTCGGCGGGGGCAGAATCGTGAATCTCGGAAGCAGCGGATTCCACCGCATAAGGCACGACAATTTGTTCAGGCAAGGGCAGGCCTGAGTCAAACCATGCTTGTGACATCCCTGTATTGTCAGGATCCATTTGAAACGCCCAACGGCCATTTAGATTTAGCCAGGCGTCGCGTACCAGCAAGGGGCGGGGATACTCAGGTCTGGGAATAACCGTCTCTGGGTTGTGCATCTATTTCGAACCCCTGCATTATGGTCTGGCACGGTCGTTGCGCAGCGATGTAAGCGCCGGCAAGGAAACCTTAACAGTGATCATCCACGGTGAAGCCAGTCCCTCGTGAAGCCGCAAAAGCTACCACAACAGCACGTGCATCAGGATCTCTCCAAGGTGGTAAGCAAACATCTTGTCTCGCCTTGGCTGCGTCCTGTGGCCGCACATACGGCGCAGGCCTTCGCGGCGATTCATGCGCAGGTTGAGGCATCGGCCAAGCCCCTGATACTCGATTCTTGCTGCGGCACCGGTGATAGCACGCGGTATTTGGCATCGCGGTTTCCCGATGCGCTGGTGATTGGTATCGATAAATCCGCCCACCGTCTGCAGCGCTATCGCCATAGCCATGTGCAGAACTGTTTGATCGTGCAGGCCGACGTTAATGACTTTTGGCGTTTGGCCGTGGAAGCTGACTGGCAACCGGTTCGACACTACCTGCTGTATCCCAACCCATACCCTAAGGCATCCCAGCTGCGTAAGCGCTGGTACGGATCCCCGGCATTTCCGTCGCTTTTGGCTCTGGGTGGGGTGTTGACCGTGCGCTCAAACTGGTTGATATACATCGAAGAATTCGCATTGGCGCTAAAGGTCGCAGGCTACGCGGCCAGCTGGCGAACCGTAGTGGACGCTGCTGGCATCACTGCTTTCGAGACCAAGTATGCCGAGCGCGGCCACAGGTTGCTGGAGATGGTCTGCGATTTGCAGC
>ERZ802824.988-NODE-988-length-15490-cov-30.1405_pt1 | contig 15490 bp, 15 predicted proteins | sample MGYA00345650_ERZ802824 | MGnify/ENA primary metagenome ERZ802824 (study PRJEB30503, sample SAMEA104212361) | marine metagenome | biome: Westerlies Biome; feature: [SRF] surface water layer (ENVO:00010504) within the epipelagic zone...; material: water... | reverse complement strand
GGCCGTATTCATGGAACGCCACAACGATGGCAAAGGTTGCCAGCGCGATAAAAATAGTTTGTAGGGTATCGAGCACCGGCACGTCCTAGGATCCTGAGCGAGTGAGCCCACTCGCTATCGATTGTTGCGCAGCCTCCCGCGCCATTTGATCAAGTGCTTGGACCGCGTCAAGGCTGTCAGGTTCCGCCAAATCAGTCGCTTTCAATGCGGCGTCAATCACTTTGTGGATGTCTGTAAAACGGATCTCGCCGGACAGGAACGCTGCCACGGCGATTTCATTGGCAGCGCTGAAGACACACATACCGCCGGGCTGGGTAATCGCCCACTGCGCCAAGGCTAGGCAGGGAAAGGCTTCCAGATCGGGCGCTTCAAAATCCAGACGCCCCGCGCTAACGATATCCAGTGCCTCTACGCCCGCATCGACTCGCTCAGGCCAAGCAAGACAATAGGCGATGGGCGTGCGCATATCCGGTTGGCCCAATTGCGCCAAGACCGAGCCATCGCGATAGCGAATCATCGAGTGCACGATGCTCTGGGGATGCACCACAATCTCGATCTCATCCGGGCTTCTATCAAACAACCAACATGCTTCGGCCAGCTCCAGACCCTTGTTCGCCAGCGTGGCGGAATCGACTGAAATCTTCTGGCCCATCGACCAATTGGGGTGGGCGCAGGCCTCCGCGGGTGTGACAGCGTCCAAAGACGATCTGGATCGACCACGGAACGGTCCTCCTGACGCCGTCAGTATGATTTTCTCAACGTCCGCCATATCAGGGCGACCGTCAGACGCGACCGGCAAACATTGGTGCATGGCATTGTGCTCACTGTCTACCGGCAACAAGGTGGCTCCACCTTGGCGGACCGTCTCCATGAACAGGCCTCCAGCACTTACCAACGCCTCCTTGTTGGCGAGCAGAATTGTTTTTCCGGCTCTGGCAGCGCTCAGCGTCGGGCGCAGGCCTGCAAAGCCCACGATCCCGGCGACAACAGAGTCAACATTGGGCTCAGCCACCAAGTCATCTAGGACCCCTGCGCCAGACTCGACCGTCACCGCCGACAGGTCTGTAAGCCTCTCGGCGAGTGCCGCCGCGGCGTCCGGGTCCCCCATCACCGCATGGGTTGGTTGATGGGCTCGGCACAGCACCTCCATATCGTCCACCGAGCGGTGGGCAGACAGCAGCGTGACCTGATAGCGATCGGAGTGTCGCCGAATCACATCGAGGGTAGACCGCCCTATCGACCCCGTCGCACCCAATACCGCTATCCGACGCATCAATCAGTAACCGATCAACAAAAGGCCAAGAGCGAAAACAGGCGCGGCGCCACAGATACTATCGAGGCGATCCAACAGCCCGCCGTGGCCCGGCAGCAACGACCCGGAGTCTTTCAAGCCCACTTCCCGTTTAAGTAGGCTCACAGTCAGATCCCCGACCACCGAGGCCCCTGCCGTGGCCAGTCCCAGCACCATGAGTGAGCCCCAACCTAGGTGGAGTTGTGACAGGGGTAGGTTTTGCCAGATCAAGGTGGCCAATAGCGCCACACACAGCATGCCCCCCCAGAAACCCTCCCAGGTTTTGGCCGGACTGATCTCGGCGGCCAGTGCATGCTGCCCGAAGCGCCGACCGGCAAAGTAGGCACCGATGTCGGCTACCGCCACAGTCAGTATCAAGAGGAACACGATAAAAGGTCCGTTGATCAGTGTTAAACACACGGCCACAGCAAGCCAAGTTGCAGTGAGCATCAGCCACCCCATCACCGCGCGCACCCACGCGTAACCCCACAAGCCGCGGCCAGCGGAGTAGTATTTAAGCCCCACTAGCATGGCAGACCACAAGAGCGCGGTAGCGGCCAGCCAGGGCCGAGCGTAGAGTGACGCTTCGGGGCCATCAAGCGCCAAGCCCATCCACAGCGCACCGCACAGTAGCGGAATGATGGCTGCATAGATCGCTCGGGAAAGCGCTCCCTGCGCACCCACCAGTGCCGCCCATTCCCAGCCACCGGCGGCGGCCACCAGGGCGAAAAGAATCACCTGCACGGGATAAGGTGCAAATAATAGGGTCGCAATGAGAGCCCCCGCGAGAACCAGTGCTGTGATCACCCTCTGGCGGAGCATCCGTTTTTCTCCAGGGCGCCGTTAGTAGCGATGTAACAGCGGGCGCACGCCAAAGCGCCGCTCCCGCACCGCGTAATCAGCCAAGGCAAGGTCCAATACGGTTTCGTCGAAATCGGGCCACAGGACTTCGGTAAACCAGAACTCGGCGTAGGCGAACTGCCACAGCAGAAAATTGGAGACGCGTGTCTCGCCCGCTGTGCGGATACAGAGATCCGGGTCGGGCAATTCCGCCGTGGCGAGTCTCTGTGAGATCGTGTCTTCGTTAATGTCATCAGTCGACATCTTACCCGAGGCCACATCACGGGCGATGGATTGGGTCACCTGAGTCACATCCCAGCGACCGCCATAGTCAAGCGCAAGGGTGAGAGTCGCCCGTTCCCCTCCTGCGGTTGTTTCCTCGGCCTTCGCCATCAATCGCTGCAGGCGAGGACTGAACCGGTCTCGTCTTCCAATCACCCGCAGACGCACCCCGTCCGAGGCCAACTTGGCGACTTCATTGCGCAGGTAACGCGAGAGCAGCGCCAGTAGCGCCCGCACCTCTGCCCTCGACCGACCCCAGTTTTCGCTGGAGAACGCAAACAAGGTAAGGTACCGGATACCCCGGGACTCGCAGGCCGATACGATCTCTCGGACCACCTCAGCTCCCGCCCGATGCCCTGCCACGCCCGGGTAGCCCTCCCGGCGCGCCCAGCGGTTGTTCCCGTCCATAATGATGGCGAGATGGCGAGGTACGGTGCGGGGCTGAATATCCGATGCTTGCACGGGCGCTTTGTCTCAGGACTCAGATGGCCATGAGGTCAGTTTCTTTCTCGCCCAAAGCGGACTCGACCTTGGCGACATAGTCGTCGGTCAGCTTTTGAATGACGTCCTGCCCGCGGCGTTCCTCGTCCTCGGAGATCTCTTTCTCCTTGAGTAATTCCTTCAACATGCCGAGACCATCTCGCCGGGCATTGCGCACCGATACGCGCGCGGATTCCGCTTCGGCGCGGGCCTGTTTGATATAGCCTTTGCGAGTCTCTTCGGTCAGCACCGGCATAGGAATGCGAATCACATCGCCAGCGGTTGCGGGGTTCAACCCCAGATCTGACTTCAGGATGGCCCGCTCGATATCTGGAGTAATCCCCTTATCGAACGCCACCACGCTCAGGGTCCGGGCGTCTTCGATATTGATGTTGGCCAACTGATTAAGCGGCGTCTCTGCGCCGTAGTACTCGATCCGAATGCTGTCCAACAAACTGGGGTGTGCCCGGCCAGTGCGGATTTTATTGAAGTTGTGAGAGAGCGCCTCGAGCGCCTTGCCCATCCGTTCTTCGGTATCCTGCTTGATGTCTTCTATCATGATGAATCCTGGTTGTTTTTCTCTTTGACCGTAGCGCACTGCGATGCGCTATCAGGCCTGAATCAACGTACCTTCATCCCCGCCCCGAACAATACTGAGTAGTGCGCCGCGCTGCGCCATATCGAATACCCGCACCGGCATGTCGTGATCCCTCACCAAACAAATGGCGGTCGAATCCATGACACCCAGCTTCTTGTCGAGCACCTCGTCATAGGTCAGCTCGTCATATTTCACCGCATCGGGGTCTGTGACCGGGTCCGCGCTGTAGACACCATCGACCTTGGTCGCCTTCAACACCACATCCGCTTTGACTTCGATGCCGCGCAAACAGGCCGAGGAATCGGTGGTGAAAAAAGGGTTACCGGTGCCCGCCGCAAAAATAACGACGTCACCATTGGACAGCGCTCGGATCGCTTTGCGCCTATCGTAGTGCTCTACCACACCACTCATCGGAATAGACGACATGGCTTGCGTCGCGATATTGGATCGCTCGAGGGCGTCGCGAAGGGCCAGTGCATTCATGACGGTGGCCAACATACCCATGTGATCACCTGTCACGCGATCCAGGCCCGCCGCGTTCAAAGCCGCACCGCGGAAAAGATTGCCGCCGCCGACTACCAATCCGACCTGAACGCCGATGCCCACCAGCTGCCCGACCTCGAGGGCCAGTTGGTCCAACACTTTGGGATCAATACCGAAGGCTTCCTGACCGGTTAGCGCCTCGCCGCTCAGCTTCAGCAGTATGCGCTTGTAGACCTTGTCCGCCGCCATCTGTCCCTATCTCCGCCTGCTCAATCCGTGCCGCACCATGCTACCGGACTGCACGGCCTCTGTTGATACAGAAACCTTGGTGATTCTTGTCATCCCGACCTGATATCACACCGGGATCAATGCGAGAGTGCGGCGCCAGAATCAGTTTGCGAGCTGGGCGGCCACCTCGGAAGCGAAATCCACTTTCTCGACTTCGATACCCTCCCCTACCTCGAAGCGGGTGAAACCGAGTACTTCCGCACCGGCCTGGGAGACCAGCTTGCCAACCGTCATGTCAGGGTCTTTGACGAAGGCCTGCTCAGTCAGGCTGTTCTCAGCAAGAAACTTACGAATTCGGCCGTCAATCATCTTCTCGACGATTTCCGGCGGCTTACCAGAGTCCTGAGCTTGTGCAGAGTAGATCTCTCGCTCCTTGGCGACGAGGTCCTCAGGCATATCAACGGGTGAGACGACTTGGGGGTTGACGGCAGCCACATGCATGGCCACGTCGCGCGCCAGCTCTTCTGAGCCGCCCTTCAGGGCTACCAGCACAGCGATACGATTATTGCCGTGAACATAGCCGCCAATGACGCCGCCATCTGCCTCGTGGGTCGCTACGCGACGCACGCTGATATTCTCACCAATCTTTTGCACCAGTGCCTGACGGGCCTCTTCGGTATCGCCTTCCGCAAGTGCCGTCACGTCGTCAATACGTTGATCAAACGCCTTGCCCACGACGCTGCTAACGAAATGCAGGAAGTTTTCGTCTCTCGCGACGAAGTCGGTTTCGCTGTTAACCTCGACCATCGCAGCGAAGCTGCCATCGTCTGCGATCTGAATCGCGACTACACCATCAGCCGCAGTTCTGCCGGCTTTCTTCGCCGCTTTCATTCCGCTGGACTTGCGCAGTGCCTCAATCGCCGCGTCAATATCGCCGCCCGCCTCTGAGAGCGCTTTTTTGCACTCCATCAGGCCCAATCCAGTCCTCTCGCGAAGTTCCTTAACCAATGCCGCAGACATGTTCTTTCCTCATAAAGCCGCCCATGAAGACGGCAAGATCGTTGATGGTTCCGGGGTCATCAACCCCATAATCACAAGCAGACTAGCGTGTCAGGAAGCAGGCTTCTCGGCCACATCGGCCTCTGCGGGGGCTTCCGATTCCGGCTCTGCGGGGGTTTCTGGTTCTGCCTCTGCGCTGGCTTCAGCAACTTCATCAGCGGCCGCAGGCACGACTGCTTCAGCTGCTGCCTCCGCCGGCTCCGCTGTTTCAGCGGCCTCTGGGGCGGCGGCAGGCGCTACCTCCGCTTCGGTCACTTCAACGAACTCATCAGCGGATACCACTTCTCCCGCAGCCGCTTTACCCGCCAGCACCGCATCAGCCACAGCGGTGACGTACAGCTTGATCGCGCGGATCGCGTCGTCGTTGCCTGGAATCACATAATCGACACCATCTGGATCGCTGTTGGTATCGACGATGCCAATAACCGGGATGCCCAGCTTGTTGGCTTCGGTCACGGCAATGCGCTCGTGGTCCACGTCCACGACAAATAGCACATCGGGCAGACCGGACATCTCTTTAATGCCGCCAATGGACCGCTCAAGCTTTTCCTTCATCCGGGAGCGCATCAACGCCTCTTTTTTGGTCAGCTTGGCGAGGGTGCCATCGCGTTCCTGCTCTTCAAGCTCACGTAGGCGCTTGATTGATGAACGGATAGTCTTGTAATTGGTCAACATGCCGCCGAGCCAGCGGTGGCTGACAAAGGGCATGCCGCAACGCCGCGCGTGCTCCTCAACGATCTTGCCGGCCGCGCGCTTGGTGCCAACAAACATCACCTGATTTTTGTTCTCGGCCAGGCGCTTGACTGTGTTCAGCGCGTCATTGAAGGCGGGCACGGTGTGCTCGAGATTGATGATGTGAATTTTATTGCGAGCCCCAAAAATGTACTGATCCATCTTGGGGTTCCAGAAACGGGTCTGGTGTCCGAAGTGCGCACCTGCCTGTAGCAAGTCACGCATGCTTACCTGCGTCATAGTCAAACTCTCTGTTTGGGTTAACCTTCCGCCCCTTCCTGCGACTCCAACCGGAAACCGGCACCCGGGTCCGCAACTGCGAGGGGGCGTGCTATTTGCCATTATTGGCTCGCCGGATCGCTCCAGCGGCGCGCTTTATACCACAGGCGCCGAGACAGTAAAAGCGCGTCCCAAAAGGGTCTCAGAGTCGGTTACACTCTCGCTCCCTCTGGATCCAATACCGCCGGCGGCCGCTGATGAGCACTGTTACACCCAAAACCCACACGGAAATTGACGCCATGCGCGAAGCGGGCCGTCTCGCTGCAGAGGTGCTTGAAATGATCGGGCCTCAGGTCGAAGTGGGTATGACAACCGGCGAAATTGACCGCATTTGTCACGATCACATCGTTAACGTGCAAAAAGCGATTCCTGCACCACTCAACTATAAAGGCTTCCCCAAATCGATCTGCACGTCGGTGAACGAGGTGATTTGCCATGGTATTCCCTCTGACAGCAAGAAATTGCGAAACGGCGACATAATGAACATCGACGTCACAGTGATCAAAGACGGCTGGCATGGCGACACCAGTATTATGGTGGGCGTGGGAGACGTCGCTCCCCACGCTGAGCGCCTGATGCGTATCACCCAGGAATGCCTCTACCAGGCATTGGCGCTAGTTAAACCTGGCGCCGCATTGGGCGATCTGGGCCATGTCATTCAGCAGCATGCCGAGTCCAACTACTACTCTGTCGTCAGAGAGTATTGCGGCCATGGTATTGGTCAGGTTTTCCATGAAGAACCGCAGGTGCTCCATTACGGCAAACCCGGCACGGGCCTGAAATTGGAGCCGGGTATGACCTTTACGGTGGAACCCATGATCAACGCGGGCAAGCGCTACACCAAGTTGAATGCGCGAGACGGCTGGACCGTGACCACACGAGATGGCCGGCTTTCAGCACAGTGGGAGCACACCATCGTAGTAACGGACGGGGGTTGCGAGGTGCTCACCCGGAGGCAGGATGAAACCTTTCCCTTCTGAAGCACTTCCAGAAGGGTCCATTCCCCCTTTTGACGCTTTCCTCACGCAGGACACAAACCCTGCTCTGGCAGCCCGGAGTTTTCTACAGACAGCGAGAGAGACGCTGGCTGAAAGCTTTGCGCCCGGCAAGGCGATTGCCCCGTTCCTCCGACAAACCAGCGACATGGTCGACGCGGTGCTCACCCGATTGTGGGTCGAATACGTGGGCGAGAACTCGGCGCCGGCACTCATCGCGGTGGGCGGCTACGGCAGAGGCGACCTTTTCCCCCAGTCTGATATCGACGTGCTCATCCTCACTCGAGAGGCACCAGACGCCGACACCGCCAGCCAATTGGAACGGTTTGTCACCACTCTCTGGGATACGGGGCTGCAGATAGGACACAGCGTCAGGACACTGGCTGAGTGCGAAGCGTTGGCAAAGGAAGATTTGACCGTGGTGACGACGATGATGGAATCACGCCATCTCGAAGGCGACTCCGGTTTGATCGAAGCGCTGGCAGAGGTCATCGCCCCCTCCGCCATGTGGCCGCCCAACGACTTTATCCGCGGCAAACTGGGCGAACAACAAAATCGCCACGACCGCTACAGCAATACCGAATATGCGCTGGAACCCAACATCAAGAGCTCACCTGGCGGACTGCGTGATCTACAGGTGATTGAGTGGATCACGCTGCGATGCTTTGGGGCCGGGCTCAGCGAGGTCAACGAGCCTGACTTTTTGAGCGAGGCCGAACGCGACCAGTTGCGCAATGGTCAGGAGTTTCTCAGTCAAGTGCGCTTCGCGCTGCACAGCATGACAGGGCGCGCCGACGACAGACTGCTGTTTGACCACCAAAAAAAGCTCGCGGCGCTGTGGGGTATGGTCGATGGCGACACGCTGGCTGTCGAGCAGTTCATGCAGGTGTATTACCGCTGGATGAAAACCCTCAGCCAGCTGAACGAATTACTGATAGAGGTGTTTGAGCACCGACTGGCCGACGCCCCCGACTCCGAAGTGCGCGTCATCGATGACGATTTCGAGGTGAGCGACAGCCGTATCAGGGCCCGACACGACAGCGTATTTCAGGACAACCCCAGCAATTTGTTACGACTGTTCGTGCTGATCGGCAACGACCCGTTGGTGGATCGGATTGAACCCAATACGCAGCGCCTGCTGCGCCGGGATTCTCCCCTGATCGACGACGCCTTCCGGGCCTCTCAGACGAACCGCGACCTGTTTATGGACGTGCTCGGTGTGCCCCACAATATGACCAAGCAGCTCAGGCGCATGTCACGTCACGGCGTGTTGGGTCGATACCTGCCCGCGTTTGGCAAGATCATTGGGCAGATGCAGTTTGATTTATTCCACGCGTACACCGTGGATGCGCACACGACTGAGGTCATCGCGAACACCCGGCGCTTCATGCGCGCGGATTACACCGACCGATTCCCGGTCTCGACCCGGATTGCGCGCCGCTTGAGGGACCCCAGACTGCTTTACATTGCCGCACTGTTTCACGATATCGGCAAAGGTCGGGGCGGCGATCACTCAGAGCTTGGGGCAGTGGATGCCGAGACGTTCTGTACCGATCACGGTTTATCGCAGACCGACACCGAGTTGATTGTCTGGCTAGTGAAGAACCATCTATTGATGAGCCAGATCGCCCAACGTCGGGATATCTCCGATCCCGAGGAAATCCAGCGCTTCGCAGAGATTGTGGTGACTCAGGAACGCCTCGATTACCTGTATACGCTCACCGTAGCCGATATCGCCGGCACTAACCCTGAGCTCTGGAACGCATGGCGTTCATCGTTGATGCGTCAGCTGTACACCGAGACCCGTCGAGCCCTGAGCCGCGGTCTGGACAATCCTCTGGACCGGGAGCAGGTCATATGGGAAACCAAACGTAATGCCGCTGATGCACTTGAATACCGGGGCTTTCTCGAGGATGAGCTGGAAGAGCTCTGGTCCACGCGGGGCGAAGACTATTTTCTCCGGGAGCGCCCTGAGGATATTGCCTGGCATACCGAAGCCATTGCGGATCACGACCACGAGCGTGGCGCGTTGGTGCTGGTGCGGCAGGCCAGTGACTCACCCATTGGCAATGCGACCCAGATTTTTGTGCACACGCTGGATGAGCCCAGTACCTTCGCCAGGATCTGCGCGGCGCTTGAGACGCTGGACCTCACCATCCACGACGCCCGCATCTACAGCGATACCGACGGCAGCACCCTCGACACGTTCTTTGCACTCAAGAATGACGGATCTTCTCTGGACAGCCATCCGGACACGTTTCAGGAGATCGAGGACAGGATTCGCCAACACCTCGGCGCATCCGAGCTGAAAACAGTGTCACGACACACGCCCAGAACAGTCAAAGCCTTCACCATTCCCACCACCGTAAAGTTCTCCCAGGACGAGACCAGTTACCTGACGACGCTTGAAATCACCACCGCCGACCGACCCGGATTACTGGCACGGTTGGGATCAGTACTTTCTCAGCATGATGTGTCGGTACAGGGCGCCAAGATTCAAACCCTGGGCGAGCGTGTTGAGGATATCTTTTTTCTCGCCGATGCAACGGGCGGTCAGCTGCAGGATAAAGCGTTACTGGCCACCCTAGAGAGCGATCTCATCAAGGCATTGGGTGCAGGACAGAAGGAAGACAGCGCAATATCGGAGCTGAGTATTTGAATACCGGTCTGAATACCCTGCATCCCTACCCTTTTGAAAAGCTGGGACGGCTTTTTGAGGGGCTCTCCCCTCCCGATCAGCCGGTCATTCCGCTCACCATTGGCGAACCTCAGCACGCGCCACCTAGCCGGGTGACCGAGTTACTGAGCGAGCACACCGCGCTAGTGGCGCAGTACCCTGCCACTGCAGGTCGACCTGAGCTTCGCGCCGCGATCGGCGCCTGGCTGGAACGCCGTTTTCATCTGCCCTCGCTGGGTGCGGACCGACATGTCTTGCCCTTAAATGGCACACGAGAAGGTCTATTCGCCTTGGCACAAACGCTGGTGACCCACGGTAGACCCGGAGCGGTGTTGTGCCCGAATCCCTTTTATCAGATTTACGAGGGCGCGGCGTTGCTGGCGGGCACCGAGCCCGTCTTGTTGAATTGCGAAGCCGGGAACGGCTTCCTGCCGGATTTCGATTCGGTGACCGCCGCACAGTGGCAAGCCTGCCAGCTATTGTTTATTTGCACGCCGGGCAACCCCTCCGGCGCAGTCATGTCCCGAGAGGCATTGCAGAGACTCATTGAATTGGCGCAAGAGCATGATTTTGTGATCGCCAGCGACGAGTGCTACAGCGAGATCTATCCAGACGAGCGGCTTCCGCCAGTGGGCTTGCTCGAAGCCGCCGCCGGCATGGGCAATACCGACTACCGGCACTGTCTGTGTTTTCACAGTCTGTCAAAGCGATCCAACCTACCAGGGCTGCGCTCGGGTTTCGTTGCGGGAGATCCACACTGGATTGAGCAATTCCGCCGGTACCGCACCTATCACGGTTGCGCGATGCCACCGCATCACCAAATTGCCAGCGAGTGGGCGTGGAGCGACGAGCTGCATGTGCTCGACAATCGCGCGCGCTACCGGGAGAAATTTGCTGCTGTGACGCCCATTTTGACGCAGGTTCTCGCGACTCCCTCTCCCGATGCCGGCTTTTACCTGTGGCCCGAGACACCGATCGATGACGAAACCTTTGCCCAGCATCTACTGCAGCATGCAGGCGTCAAAGTGCTCCCCGGTCGCTACCTCGCTCGGGATACCGCGGCCGGCAACCCCGGCGCGCACCGCGCCCGCTTGGCACTGGTGGCAGAACTCGCACAATGCGTTGAAGCCGCAGAGCGCATTGCGCACGCAGTCAAATCAGGTTGGTGACATGGGTAGCCCGAGCAATCTGAATAAAGCGGAGCGCATCGCCTATATCGACGAGAAACTGCAGTCGCTATATCCGAAAACACCCGTGCCACTGGATCACAAGGACCCCTATACCCTGCTGATCGCCGTATTGCTCAGCGCGCAATGCACCGACGAGCGGGTCAACCAAGTGACCCCAGGGTTGTTTGCCAAGGCCGACTGCCCGGAGGACATGGTCACACTGAGCGTCGAAGAAATCCGGAGCATCATCCGCCCGTGCGGCCTTTCGCCGCAGAAATCCAAAGCGATCCATCGTTTGAGCGAGCTATTGTTAGCGCACCATGATGGTGAAGTACCGGCTGACCTTGAGGCGCTGGAAAAACTGCCGGGAGTGGGTCATAAAACCGCGAGTGTGGTGATGGCACAGGCATTTGGACTGCCGACCTTCCCGGTGGACACCCATATCCACCGCCTCGCGCAACGATGGGGACTGACCCGGGGGCGGAACGTGGTCGAGACAGAGCGGGATCTGAAACGCGCTTTCCCCGAAGTGCGCTGGAACGCACTCCACCTGCAAATCATTTATTACGGCAGAGAATACTGCTCGGCGCGGGGCTGCGATGGCCGCGTCTGCGAGATCTGCCGCACCTGCTACCCTGCGCGAAAACACCCCAAACGTTGCAATAAGGCGTGACCGCCGCGGCGATGTGATTGCAATTCTGCTACTCTGCGCCGCCTGACGCGCGATCCGCTGTGGCGCCTCAGCCCGTAAACGATGAATCACTGCATAGGTCATGCTGATGAGTCAGCCAGTGCTCTTTGGTATTCCCAATTGCGACACGGTCCGCAAGGCACGCAAGTGGCTCGATGAACACGGCCAGGCGCATGAGTTCATCGATCTGAGGGCCGACACGCCGTCCACGCATAAGATCGCCGAGTGGCTCGCGGTGGTTGGCGCAGAGCGACTGATCAATCGGCGCAGCACCACCTTTAAGCAGTTATCCCAACGTGACAAAGCGGCATTGGAAGACGATGGCGCGGTTAGCGTGTTGCAGGCTCACCCCACCTTGATCAAGCGCCCAGTAATGGAATGGAACAATACGGTGTCAGTGGGCTTCAAGGCGGAAGACTATGCACAACTATTTGATGTCTGAGGAACCCCTTTCATGAGTTCGCTTCACGGTTTTGGTTTAGGCATTGTGTCGGAGAATGCTCAAGGCGCCGTGCTGGATACCTTCTATCCACAGCCGGTCGCGAAAGTCAGCACTGAACTTTCTAGCGTGCTGTCGGGCGTGTCGGGAAGACTGGACGCCGCACAGCTCGAGGCGTTATCCAAGGCACTGACAGCAGCGGGCGACAGCGCCGGGGCCGGACTCGCGATGCAACTGGCCGCCGCGGAAGGCAAAGTAGTGGCGACATCGCTGGCCGAGGACGCACCGCCACGCTCAGTGGAGGAGGCCTACCTCAAACTCCATCTCATCTCCCATCGATGGGTGAAGCCCCACGAGACCGATCTCACGGGATTATTCGGTTTGCTGCCCAACGTGGCGTGGACGGACCAAGGGCCGGTCGACCTTGAAGAGCTTCCGCAACGCCAGCTGAGCGCGCGACTCAAAGGCTCAGTCCTCGAGGTGTCGAGCGTCGATAAATTTCCGAAGATGACCAACTATGTGGTCCCTGCGGGTGTCCGCATCGCGCACACGGCCAGAGTCCGGCTTGGGGCCTATCTAGGTGAAGGCACCACCGTCATGCATGAAGGCTTCATCAACTTCAATGCCGGTACTGAGGGCCCGGGCATGATCGAAGGCCGCATCTCGGCGGGGGTCTGGGTGGGCGAAGGTTCAGACCTCGGAGGCGGCTGCTCCACGATGGGCACACTTTCGGGCGGCGGGGATATCGTGATTTCGGTGGGCAAAGAGTGCTTGATCGGGGCGAATGCAGGCCTGGGCATTCCACTGGGGGATCGCTGCACGATTGAAGCCGGTTTGTTTGTGACCGCTGGCACCAAGGTCAATGTGCTGGACGAGGGCGGCGACATCATCGAGACCGTCTCCGCCAGAGCCTTGGCGGGGCGGCCAGATCTCTTGTTTAGGCGGCATTCGAGTACCGGTGCCGTGCAGTGCCTGACCAACAAAAGTGCGATCGAACTAAACGAGATGCTGCATGCCAACAACTGATGATCAGGAGCACACGCTCGCTCTGGCCCGCGACTTGATCGCCTGCGCCTCGGTGACCCCCGAAGACGCGGGCTGCCAGTCGCTGATGATGACGCGTTTGCAGCAGGCAGGTTTCTCGGTCGAACCCATGCGCTTCGGTGAGGTCGATAATTTCTGGGCAACGCGCGGCGCATCGGGCCCGCTGCTGGTTTTTGCCGGACACACTGACGTGGTACCTCCCGGAGACACGGACCAATGGGAATCGGATCCCTTTGTCGCAACCGAAGTGGGGCCTGATCTGGTCGGTCGCGGCACTGCGGATATGAAGGCCAGCCTCGCCGCGATGGTGGTGGCCTGTGAAAATTTTGTTAGCGCGCATCCCGATCATGTCGGTCGCATTGGCTTTCTGATCACTTCTGATGAAGAAGGGCCCGCCAAAGACGGGACGGTCCGCGTCATGGACACGTTGAAACACCGCGGAGAGCAGATCGACTGGTGCGTGGTGGGCGAGCCCTCCAGCACTCTCGAACTCGGCGATTTGGTAAAAAACGGGCGCCGGGGCTCGCTCAACGCACGCTTACTGATTCACGGCAAGCAGGGCCACATCGCCTACCCACACCTCGCTGATAATCCGATTCACCGGGCGATGCCGACACTCAATGCATTGGTCGCGGAGCCGTGGGATCAGGGCAATGACTTTTTTGACCCCACTTCCCTGCAGATCTCAACGATCCGGGCTGGTCAGGGCGTGACCAACGTCATTCCGGGCAGTGTCGAGGTGCTTTTCAATCTGCGGTTCAGTACCGAGGTCACGGCCGACGAGATTCGTGAGCGCTGCGAGGCGATTCTGGACCAGGGTGGCCTGACTTATGACATCGAGTGGTCGCTGAGTGGCGAGCCGTTCTTGACCGAACCCGGAGCGCTGCTCAATGCGGTTACCGGGAGTATCGAGGCGACCACCGGCCGCGTGCCCGAAGTCTCCACCGGAGGCGGCACCTCAGATGGGCGATTTATTGCGCCCAGCGGCGCGCAAGTGGTCGAGGTGGGTCACGTCAATGAGACCATTCATCAAATTAACGAGCGTGTGAAACTCGCGGACATCCCGCGGCTGACGAAAATCTACGAGGGCATTCTGGAACGCCTACTGATCGACTGATTCAACCGTCAGTTTCGACAGAGACAGCCCCAGTGTCGCCCAGCGCGCTGCTTCCCTAGTTATCCATTCATCCGCAAAAGCCCCCAGTGCACGGGCCAGCGGTGAACTGGCCTCCGCGGTATCCGCTCTCAGCAGAGTCAGCCCCGCACCGATCGACGCATCCAGTGTCGCCTCGGCACCGCGGAGCAAAGCGATCAAACCCTCGATCGCGTGCCGGGTCTCTGACAGCACATCCTCGAGAGGGCGCAACGCATCGTTGCCCGGTTCAATGCAAGCGCAGGAGATAGCAGGTAGCGCCAGCACGATATGTTCGATCGGGCCACGCTGCCGGAGCAGATCCAGCAAATAGCCCTTACCAATCGGTGATGCCAGCGCCACATCATGCCACTCGGCCTGCTCTAGCCTATTGTTCAGGTCAGCCGTCATCGCCGCCACGTCAGCCAGATCGCCGCAGAAGATCGGGCGCGAATGCGACGCAGCATTCAGCAGCACGGAAGCCGGCATGCACTCCACACCAATCCAGAACCGACTCGCGGTCACAGTACTCTCCTGTTTCTCTTCACAGCCGGCGCCTCATAGGGAGTGCTCCCGTCGCCGAGTGAACACATCAAAGCGCACTGACTTACCCCTAAGGGTATGCGCAGGCCGAATGTGCCCCAGTATCGGGGCTCGTAAGGGCCGTTTAACCACGATCCTTTCTACAGGCTGATCCCATGCCCACTCCCACAGCGACTCACTATCATCCGTCTGATCAGCGAGACGTTGGAGCATGACAGCCTCTTTCTTCACCGCCGCCGCTTTTTTCCGCTCGGGAAACATCGGATCGAGATAGATCACTTTACCGGCGGGTACGCGCAGCGTCTTGCTGTCGCCAGCCAGCACAGACATTCGTTCCGCCGCTTCCCTAACCTGATCTGCGCCGCTCACTGCGGCGGCTTGCACGGCTTGGTCAAGCAACCACGCCAAAACAGGCACCCGCTCACAGAGGGTGACCTCACACCCCAAATCGGCCAGCACAAAAGCATCGCGCCCCCACCCCCCCGTGGCATCCCCGCTCCGCGGCCTTCGAGCTGCCCGCCGCCCCAC
>ERZ802824.986-NODE-986-length-15497-cov-13.7875_pt1 | contig 15497 bp, 18 predicted proteins | sample MGYA00345650_ERZ802824 | MGnify/ENA primary metagenome ERZ802824 (study PRJEB30503, sample SAMEA104212361) | marine metagenome | biome: Westerlies Biome; feature: [SRF] surface water layer (ENVO:00010504) within the epipelagic zone...; material: water... | reverse complement strand
TACCAGTTATTTGCGTATTTTACTTGTTCTGGAGTTAATTTATCAATTTTAACATCCATAGCCTTCAATGCATCAAATGCAATTTGAATATCAATTTCTTTTGGAACATCAATAATTTTATTTTCCATTTTTTTGTGATTCTTTAAGATATACAATACAGACAAAAGTTGGTTTGAAAATGATTGTGCCATAACTTCAGGAGGATGTCCTTCTGCAGATACCAAGTTAGCAAGACGTCCTTGTCCAATCAAGTAAACTTTTTTACCATTTTTCAAAATACATTCATCAAGTGTTGGTCTAACTTCTTTAACGGATTTTGATTTCTTTAGTAAAAATTCAGCATCAATTTCAACATCAAAGTGTCCAACGTTACCCATAATTGCACCATCTTTCATTTTTAAGATGTGTTCTTTTCTAATTACACTAGTCATTCCAGTACATGTGATAAACATGTCACCAATTTTTGCTGCTTGTGCCATTGGCATTACTTCAAATCCATCCATGTGAGCTTCTAATGCTTTTACAGGATCAACTTCAGTTACAATTACTTTAGAGCCCATTCCACGGCATCTAGATGCAACACCACGTCCGACCCATCCGTAACCAACTACTACAACACGTTTAGATGCCATTAGTAAGTTCATGGCACGCAAGTAACCGTCAATTGTACTTTGACCAGTACCATATTGGTTGTCAAACATATGTTTGGTTACAGCTTCATTTACTAAGATTACAGGGTATCGTAATTTTCCTTGATTTTCTACTGCTCTAATTCTAGTTACACCTGCAGTAGTTTCTTCAGTTGCTCCTAAAACTTCCATGTCTTTGAATCTTTTATCAAAATGTGCTTTGATATTCATGTCTGCACCATCATCAGTTAGAATTGTTGGCTTGTGTTTGAGTACTTGATCAATTGACCAATCATAGTCTTTTACAGATTGTCCATGCCATGCATAAACATTGATTCCCTGTGAAGCCAAAAATGCAGCAATGTTATCTTGTGTGGTTAGAGGATTACCGCCACAAACTGCAACTGTTGCACCCAATTCTTTTGCACCCATTAGTAAAACAGAAGTTTCTTTTGTAACGTGTAAACAAAAACCAAGGGTAATTCCCTTGAGAGGTTTTGATTTTTTTAATCGATTAATTGTATTATCCAGAATTTGCATATGAGATCTAGCCCATTCGTAAGAGAGTTTTCCTTCTTTGATCAGTTTTGGACTAGACTTTACTTTACTCATAATAATTTGCCCTCTCGGGGAGTATAAAATGCTATCATGCGAATGTAAATAAATGACAAATAATTCAATAAACCAATGGCATGGAAGAAAATTGCAGATAAAGGCGATGTGCCAACAGGCGGAGGTAAGGCATTCAAAATTGATGGTAAACAAATTGCAATTTTTAATCAAGATGGCTATCATGCCATGGATGATCTTTGTGTGCATCAAGACGGATCAATTGCACCAGGTAAACTAGAGGGAGACATTGTAGAATGTCCATTACATTTCTGGCACTACAATATCAAAACAGGGGAATTAGTCGATTATCTCAAAGATGTCAAATTAGAGACATACAAAGTTGAGAAAAGAGATGACGGTCTATACGTAGACATTTAGAAAAAATCAACTAGTAATTTCTTTAAATTCATTTAATACTTTGATATCAACAAAATCAACATCACATTTTGCTTGAGTTTTATACGAAGAATCTATTTTGATTAATTCTGACAAAATTGCCAAACCATCTTTAACACTACCAGATTTAATTACTGAAGAGGATTTATTGTATAATGCAGTCTTATTTTGGGGCTTAATTTTCAGTACAATGTCAAAACATACGATAGCCACATCATACTGTCCAATGTTATGATGACACAAGCCCTTATTCAGTAATGCCAGTAAATTTTCTTTTTCTTGCAAAAGAACTTTCTCATAACAAATTATCGCCTCATCAAATCTACCAAACCTTCCAAAAATATTACCTTTTTTTAGTAATGCCTCAAGATGTGCAGGATTTTGATCAAGAACTTTTTGATAAAAAGATAATGCCTCTTTTGGATTATCTAGATTTAATGATCTTTGGCCATCGCTCAATAATTTTGCTATTTCAGACATAACGAAAAACCTCAAGCAATTACATTAACAAACACATTTCCAAATGTAAAACATTTGTCATCAATAGTTACATCAATTGGAATGGGTTCTAGAGAGGTATCCAACATAGATTTAATTTCATTTTTGGTAAACCACTGACTTCTAAAACCAATACTATTGTGAAAAACTCTATTTGTTTCATCAAAAGAATCATCATCTATTTGTTTAATCATTGGTAGCATAGAATGATACAGTTTTGGTGCAACAAAGCCAAAGTCATCTCCATTAAACATGGTCAAAATTACTAATCCATTTTTCCCAGCAATAGTTTTCATATTGTTAATGAAGCTTATTCGTTTATCAGAGGGAACCACACCCAGCGTATTATATGAACACATTACAATGTTGGAATTTTTTAACGCAAAGTATTGAGATAGTTTTGAATCAGTTAGATCATATTTTAAAAAAGTTATTTCCGATAAACCATTATGAGAAATATTTTTCTGATTTGCATAATTCAACATAGAATCAGAATTTTCAACACCAAAAAATTCAATTGAGTTATTGCGTAATTTTTTGTCCAGTGCAAAAACTACTCTACCAGTACCAGCACCCATATCAATTATTGAGAAATTTTTGTGTGAATCACTATGTTTTTGGCATAAAGTGTTTAGAATTTCAATTTCTTTTTTAAGATAATTAATAATTAAGGGGTTTTGATTGTCTTCCACACTTTTATCATAATCAGCAGCCAATCCATCCCAGGATTTATTATCCATAAATTTCTCCATTTTTCAATTAATTTAAAGTCTAAGATGATTATCCGATTAAAGACTAGTATTACAGTTCAATTAATATTCCAAGAAATTTTTTAGAAATATCATTGAATCAAGACATCATAAACAAAATAATTTCTCAAGATTATGCTTCAATTACAAATAAAATTGAAGAGTTTATGGAGAATGAATTAAAGAAAAATAATTCAAAAGGGATTATTTTAGGACTAAGCGGAGGAATTGATTCAGCAGTTTTAACATACATTTGTAAAAGAAAATTCAAAGAAAAAACACTTGCATTAATCATGCCAGATACGGATATCACACCTAATAGTGAAACTGAAGATGCAATGAAAATAATCAGTTTGACAGGAATTGAACATAAACTAATCGACATAAAGCCAATTGTAAATGAATATTCCATGTATTTGGTACCTAATGAGAAATCAAAAGGAAATCTCAGAGCAAGAATTAGATCAAACATACTCTACTATTATGCAAATATTGAAAATTATTTGGTACTAGGTTCCAGTGATAAAAGCGAATATCTGATTGGATACTTTACAAAATATGGAGATGGTGCATCAGATATGACACCAATTGTTTCATTGTATAAATTACAAGTTAGAGAAATTGCAAAATACTTGGGAATTCCAGAAAACATAATATCAAAAAAGAGTAGCCCACATCTTTGGAAAGATCATGAAGCAGAAGCAGAACTAGGCACACAATACGAAGAAGTAGACTCAATTTTGTATTGTCTTATTGAAAACGGACTTTCAATTCAAGAGACGGTAGAGACAACGGGGATAGACAAAGAGATAGTTGAAAAAATTTATAATTTAAACATAAACAGTGAACATAAAAGATTACTACCACAAAAATATGATATAAAATAATATGAATATTCAAGATACATTATCTAATACCGAACAAAAATTAGACAATTCAGAGAAAATTAAGATTTACCTTTGTGGGGTGACGGTTTATGATGAGTCACATATAGGACACGCCAGAACAATTATTGTATTTGACGTATTAAGAAAATATTTAGAAAGTAAGAAGCAACAAGTGGAATTAATTCAAAACTTTACAGATGTAGATGACAAAATAATCAATCGAGCAAAAGATGAAAAAGTATCAGCGCAAGAAATAAGCAAAAGGTATATCGATAATTATTTCAGAGATTTTGATAAATTAAACATTCAACGTGCGACAAACTATCCTAAAGCAACAGAACATATTGATGACATTATTGAATTTATAAAAAAATTAATTGAAAAGGGAATTGCATATGTTTCAGAAAATGGAGTATATTTTTCAGTATCAAAATTTCCAGAGTATGGAAAACTATCTAAGAAAAAAATTGATGAGTTAAAATCAGGTTCCAGAATACAAATTGATGAGACAAAAAAAGATCCACTGGATTTTGCAGTATGGAAATTTTCAGACATTGAACCATTATGGGATAGTCCATGGGGAAAGGGTAGACCAGGATGGCATATCGAGTGCTCAGTTATGAGTATGAAGTATCTTGGCGGGAATTTTGACATTCATGGAGGAGGAAGAGACCTAATTTTTCCACATCACGAAAATGAGATTGCACAGTCTGAGGCACACTCGGATTGTAAATTTGCCAAAATTTGGATGCATGTAGGAATGGTAACTATAACAGGAGAGAAAATGTCTAAATCCTTAGGCAATACAAAATCAATCAAGCACGTATTAGAAAATTGGGGACCAAACATAATTAGATTATTTTGTTTATCAGGGCATTATTCAAAAGTAATAGACTATTCTGAAGAAATGCTAAAAGAAAACATTACAAAATGGAGACAAGTAGAAACATGTTACTTTGAATTAATTCACGCCAACAGTAATGAGCAAGAAGACATTTCAGATAAAATTAAAAGCATTAGTTTAGAATTTGACAAGTCATTAGAAGATGATTTAAACACACATCTGGCATTATCAACATTTTTTCAACTTGTTAAAGAAACAAACAGATTGGCTGCATCAGAAAAACTAGGAATAGAAAATGCGCAAATCATAATGAAGGAATTTGAAAGAATTTCAAATATTTTGGGATTAGAAGTTCCTAAAATGAATCAAGAAGAAAAACAAGAAATCGATAATTTGATATCAAATAGAGAAAAATTACGAGAAGAAAAACAATTTGAAAAAGCTGATCAAATTAGAGATGAATTGAATGAAATGAATATAGAACTAATTGATCATAAAGGAAAAACAATTTGGATGAAAAAAGAGAAAATCAAAAAAGATTGTTAAAAAATTAATTAAATTTATTTTCATACGCCAATTTTGATGATTAAGTCATTAACAAACACAATATTATTTTTTCACTATGTCTAAGCCCAATAGTGGTGTGAAATATTTAGATTTGTAACATAGAATGAATATCAAGTAAACTGATTTAACTAGTAGTATTTGAAATAATACCAAGTTGACAGGAATTTACGACGATAGAATATTGAGTTTTACCAATGAGTGGATTAACACAAACGACCTGTGTAGGCTCGTAAAAGGGGATAGAACGAGGATAATTCCTGCCTGCAAGGAATTAGTCGAGTTGGGATATTTGGATATGAAAACAGATGGATATGTCAAACGTTACAAAAGATTAGACAAAGCCCAAAGTCAAAAACAGTTTGATCATTTGATAGAACTTTTTGAATCTAACAAACTGATTGCAATAGATGAAATTAACGAAATGAAAACCATTGTAACAAAAAAAGGAATTCTAACAAAACGAGGGGAAGCATTACTTGATTGGATTCAATCAGAATTAATTGATAGATCTTTCATGGTTATGACACGATTAAAGTATCAAGATACATTGAAGCTACTACCACACAGTGTAGTTAACAAAAGATTACAAAGAATTGATCAATTTGTTGACAGTGTTATGAAATCATTAGCTCCTTTGAAACAAGAAAAACTAATTTTAGAAAGATTTCAAAATCATACTCACAAACTAGAACCATTCAAGATTTAATTTTATTTTTTAATGATAGTACGTATAGATAATACACTTACAAGCTTAAGCGATGACAGAATTAGTTGAATTTATTTTTAAAAACTACTTCATCCAAGCTCAATTGACCGCCACGTTGTTTTGCAGGTTCAAGGGATTTACCAACAACAATCATTAAAACAATCAAGTGATCATCTGGAAGTTCAATAATTTTTGCCATTTCGTCATAATCAAATCCAACCATAGGACATGAATCAAGTCCCATTTGTCTTGCAGCAAGCATTATAGTTTGACCGGCAAATCCACAAGATCGAATTGCCTCATCACGTCTATTCTGAGGACTTTCAGAATATTTTTTTTCCAAAGATGCTTTTACTAATTCCTGTTTTTCAGTAGGATGATTCTGCCAATATCTCAAAGGATCATCTTTCCAAGCACTCATGTTTCCACACAGCAAAATGACTAAGGAGCCATCAACGGGTTGTGCCTGATTTCGAGCAGCGATTCCAATTTTTTCTTTAATTGACTGGTCAGTAACGGTAACAAATCTCCAGTTTTGTTGATTATAACTAGTGGGGGAGAGAATAGTTAACTTCATCAGGGAATCGACCTCCTCAGAAGTCATTTTATGATTAGGATCAAATTTCTTAATTGCACGTCTGCTAGATATTGCTTCAAAGGTATCCATGTACTAACCAATTTCAATTATCAATTTAATTGATTCCAAATTAACGAGAAATGATCGAGTATATTACAAGATAACCTTTGTTTCATATATTCAAATTAAAAAAAAAGTCATGGGAATTCAAGATTTAAATAAATTATTTGAAATTCATAGAGAAATTAAAAAAATTGATACAGAAAATAATTTTAATTTTGTAATAGATACAGATACGAAAGAAGGAAAGACAAGAATTGTGATTGACGAGTATGGAGCATGGAAAAAAACACCGTGTTTAACAGAAGAACAAGCATTAGAATTTAGAAAAAAAGGATATAGACAATTTGTTCCAGATCTGATCGATTTTAAAAATAAATTGATAATTGAATATCAAGAAGAATGTAAAGGTAGACAAGGAATACTAAGAAGGCGAGGTAAAATTAACAAAAAAGGCCATGATGAGTTTAGTGACGAAGATAAAGATATTTTCTATGAGTTAGCAAATTTTAATCAATTAAAAATTTGGGAAAACACAGACGTTAAAGAACAAAGAAAAGAAATGAAAGAATTTTTAGAAATATTTGCTTCTAAAAATAATTTTAAAAATTAGAAATTAATAAAAAAAATACAGTTATGGTAGTGGTTCGTGTCCACGTTTGTAGCCACTCCATTTTCTATATTCATAATCAGTTAATGGTGTGTCACAGCCACATTTACAAAATGTTTTCATAATAATGCTAAGAAACAATATCTATTTTTAGATTATCTTTAATTCAAACTAGCTATTGATCAACACCATTTCGATTTATAGAGATCAAAATGATCGGACAATAAAGAAAATTAACAAAATTATTTGGAGTGTATTTTATCCTGAATTTGTGCCAAAATTAAAGCAGCTTTGTCCTTATTTTCATAAGTATCAACAGTTTCATCCATAATTGCGTCAATTTCATAACTTTTGTCAACCAAAATACTGGCAACATGGTCATCCAACGTACCATTACCGATAAGATAGTATGCAAATACAGTATTTTTTTGACCGATTCTGTGAAGTCTATCCTCAGCTTGTCTATGAATGGCAGGACTCCAATCTAGCTCTGCAAAAATTACATATTTTGCTTTGGTTAAATTAATACCAACATTACCAGCACGAATACCTGCAATCATTAATTTAGATTCACCTTTTTGGAATTTGTCAATTTGATCTTGTCTTGTAGAATCAGTTTGTCCACCAATAATTGAGACAGGTGAAAACTCTTGTAGACTTTCATGAAGTAATTTGTGAATTACTTTGTGATGACAAAATACTACAACGCTTTCTTCAATTTCCATAATATTTTTTACAAAATTAATTACATGAGGCAATTTTGCAACACCTGCAATTTGGCGTTCACTTTGAATTGCTCTGTGATATGATGCAGATTTTGAAAATTCAGTCTGAGCTTCTTTTTGTTCATCTTCAAGTTTTTTCCAGATTTTATCTAATTCTTCAAGATAGTAATCAGTATCAGATGCAATTACTTCCTTGTATCTTACTTTATCTTTTAATTCCTTTAGTACGTCAGCCTTCTTTCTTCTGAGCATTACATGTTTTTGTAATTCATTTCTTAATGATGCACGTTTGTTTTCTAAAACAATTGCTTTTCCTTTATCATTAACGTAACAAAAGTACTCACAAAATTCTTTAAAGCTTCCCAATAAACCAGGTTTCAAAATATCAATAATTGGCCAAATTTCAGAACCCCGATTATAGATTGGAGTTCCAGATAATCCTATTCTATATTGAACAGTAGGTAAAGCAGCAAGTTTTTTCACAGCTTTATATTTTTGAGTAGTTTTTGACCTCAAATTATGAACCTCATCACAAACAATAGTACGAATTCCTACTTGCTCTAGATCACCAGAACGTTTGAGCAATAATTCATAATTAATAACGTAAATGTCAGTTTTAGGAAGTTCTTTAGATTTACCAGTTCGAATTAATGTGACGCTAGGAGAATTAGATTCAAGAATTCTACCATTTCTACTTTTTTTCTTAAGAAATTTTTCTATTTCACGTTCCCAGTTGTTTAAAGTTACCAAAGGAGCTACAATTAGAACAGGGAATGTTTGTTTTTCTGTCGAAACATAAGATAACGTTTGAACTGTTTTACCCAAACCCATTTCATCAGCTAACAATGCATTGCCAGAGGATTTTAGCAAAAAATCCAGACCTTCTTTTTGGAAATTCATCAATTTACCTCTAAACTGTTCGCCAGGTTTTGCACGTTTCAGTTTGTGTTTAATTGGAGGCAATGTTGGTTTTGGAGCATATGTTTTTACAATTTTTCTTTGCCACACAGTTTTAGATAATATTTCTAATGGGAATCGATCCATCAAGAGTTTTAGTTGTTTAATGCTATCAGTAGAATCCTCGATAATTACTTCATTTTCATTTTCACCATACCAAGCCTTAGAGGATAAACTAGAAATTTTGTCAATAGCTAGTTTACCAGTGATCTTCCAGCACCATAATTTGGAATACTTGTCTTGAACGTATTCCAACGTACCAAAGTTTTCTAGCGATGTGGTCATAATTTGTAGCTAGAAATTTTTTTTGTCTTATGAATCTTCAGGTTGTAAAAAATATTTTGAAAAAAAATAAAAAATCAAGAAGAGTTAAAATATAACATTAATTGCAAATTATGGAATAAAATAAAAATATACGTAGGCTCAAATTTGTTAAAAATTTATAATATTGAATGAAAAAAATTTGAAAAACCAACATACGTTTAAAATTAAATGAAAATTATCAAAAATATGGAATTTATTCAAACCAGAGATCCAAATATCAAAAAACCCATCATCATTGCAGCCATGCAAGATATGGGAAATGTAGGTAGCATAGTTATCAATTTCATTAATCAATCATTAAAGACAGAGTCATTTAGAACCGCTAAAGTTTCATTTCCAACATACGTAATAGACAATGGAGGAAGCATTGATCTTCCAAATGAAAGTTGGGATTACAAATTCACAGATGATCTAATAATATTTGGAGGAGGGAAAGGACAACCTCAAAACAATAATGAATTGAATTTGTTGTGTCAAGATGTAATAGATGTTGCAAAAAAACATTCTGCAAAATTCATTTACACATTAGGAGGATTTCACACAAATAGGATTTTAAAAAATGATCCTAAAACATACGTCACCACAACAACTACAGAACTTAAAAAACAAATGGAGAAATTGAATTTAGATTTAACTCCTCAAAAATCATTAATTTCAGGATTCAATGGATTGATTCTAGGATTTGCAAAACAACATGACATTCAAGGAATTGGAATGTATGGAGAAATAAACCAACCAGAAATTCCACAATACAGAGCAGCAATTAGCATAATCAAAACAATTGAAAAACTAACATATAGAAAATTGGGAAATACCGAGGAATTAGAAATGTTAGCACAAGAAATGGACCAAAAATTTAGAAATTAATTAGCTCTGTAATGAGATTTTCCAACTTCATGAGGTTGGGTATTTTCATCATGACAATCACAACTGCATAAGTGGGTTTTGTGATTATTCATACAATCAATGCATTCAAAGTGTTTTCTAGCTTCACATGCCGCACAAATCATAATTAATTATCACCATTAGATGAATTTGAATATTTCTTTAATTAAAGAGTTTTTAAGGCAAATAAAAAAAGCACATTATTGAAAGTCTATCACAAATCATCATGTATCACATGTAAAAAAACAATCACAGAAATTGAAAGAATGAAGATAGATGTGGAATCAAGGGACTTTTTCAAAGATCCATTTACAGAAACAGAGTTAAAAAAAATTATTAAAATGACAGGAAAAAAACCACAAGAATTACTTCGTAAAAGAGACAAAACATACAAAGAAATGAAATTAGATCAAACCAAAAAATCAGATTCTGAAATTATCAAACTCATGGTAAAATATCCAGGGTTAATTTTACGTCCAATTGTAATTTTAAAAAATAAAGCACTGGTAGGAAAATTAGACCCTAAAGAAATAAAGAATTAATCAGAATTCTCTTTTTTAAAAATTCTAATTGCCTCCAAATGAGAACAATTAGCTTTTTGCCCATTTCCATGATGGAATTTATAGTAATTTTTGAATCCAAAGCACTCACAAGTATCAGAGGTTACAAAATATGATTTGTTTGGGTCAGAAGAAGAACGGATTTGAAACAAGTCATCTTCAATTTTGGATATACAGCCATCATCAACTAGTTTTTTTGCTTTTTTGATAGTAGCAGGACTGCTCATAATATATGCAAAATCTAATAATATTATAAACGATTTCTAACAAAAATCAATATTGAGTATGAAAAAATACATTGCCAAACGCGCAGCTACAATGTTTGGTGTTTTACTAATCACATTACTAATCACAATAATGCTTGTCGGCTCCAACATGGATACGATTCTAAAACAAGGAGTGGTGTTTCAAGTCAGATCAGAAATTACTGAAAATCCCGAAATAGCTCAAAGTTTTTCATCAGTGCAAGAGTTTGAAGGATATATTCAAGATAGAACAGATGAACGGATCAAAACTTTAGGTTTGGATGAACCGTGGTACTCTCCACAAAGAATTGGATTGACAATGTACAAAATAATTTTATTAGATTTTGGACAGGCTACTTTTCTAACTAGTGATGTTGGTTCATCAGATGTAAAAGATATTATTTTTGAGAAACTTCCAAGGACAATTCTACTATTTACTACTGCCACAATTTTAATTTCAATTATAGGAATTTTTGTCGGAGCACTATCTGCAAGCAAGATTGGCTCAACAGTTGATAGAATAACATCAAGTTTTGCAATAATTAGTTCAAGTTTTCCGGTTTGGTGGATTGGAATGCTGATGATATTTTTATTTGCATTTACGTATCAAATTTTTCCAGCAAGGGCAACGCCAGATATTTTGCCATCAGACCCAGGATACATTGGTTCTTTGTTGTACCACATGACTTTACCGTTAATTACAATTGTAATGATAGGTTTTGGTTCATGGGCATATCTTGTAAGAAATTTTATGGTAGGAATTATGCAAGAAGATTTTATCACAGCAAAAAAAGCAATCGGAATCAAACAAAGCAAAATCACATACACACATGCATTAAAAAATGCAGCACCACCAATTATTACAATTTTAGCACTCAGTTTATCTGGCTCACTAGGAGGAGCAATAATTACAGAAGCAGTATTTGATTGGCCAGGCATGGGAAGATTGTACTTTGAGGCAATTACAGTCATGGATTTGCCAGTGATAATTGGAGCAACGTACATCCTTACAGTATTTTTCCTAGTAAGCATATTCATTGCAGATTTACTTTATGGATACTTTGATCCTAGAATTAGGACAAACACGGAGTAGTCAAAATGAGCAACATAACATCTCAAGACATCAAAAAAGAATTCTTTAGAAGCAAAATGGGAATTGCAGGAATAATTATTCTTACAATTTTAATTTCCACATCAGTTGTTACAATTGTAACAATTCCAGTGGAGACATTTCAAGAATGGAACAATCCAGGAAGCTGGATTACATACCCAAAAGCAGCAACACCTGTTTGGGTGAATTTGTTTTTGATGGAAAAAATTCCTGAACATAAAATACTAACAGAGCCAAAAATAAATGATTTCTCAAATAATGAGATGAACTTATCGTCATATCAATTTAATTTTAATTTTGAATATGATCAATTTCCAAATGATTTCATTTATTCATATTCAACAAAATATCAAGATTCACCATTGTTAGAAATGACAGTAATGCGTCCAGATGGAATGAAATTAAAACTAATTTCAGTTGCGTTGCCATATTCTAGTACAAATACGATTCACGATGACAAAATATTTTCAACTGATGCAATGCTAAAAAAAGAATTGGTCATGCAAAATGAAAAATTTGATTTTAACATAGATAAATTATCATCTGAAGAAATTGTTTTTTCAAAAACTGAAACCAATGAACCACTAAAGGGAAATTATGTATTTGTAATTGAAACATACGAAATTGATAAAAAAAGTGAGATAATTGAATCCAATTTGATCATAGGGGGAAAGGCTTTTGGAATTATGGGAACAGATGAATTAAGACGAGACTTAGCCATAGGGCTATTGTGGGGAACTCCACTAGCATTGTTCATAGGACTTGTAGTATCTGTAGCATCAGTCGTAATGGGATTGATTTACGGAGTTTATTCAGGATTCAAGGGTAAAAAAACAGATGAGGCATTAATGAGATTCAATGATGTAATCTATGCACTGCCAGCACTACCATTTTTGATTATTCTTTCAGTAACAATCAGTAACAGTATTTTTGTTATGATTGGATTTTTAATGATTTTTGGATGGGTAGGAATTGCAAAAGTATCACGAAGTATGTCACTTCAAATCAAAACCAGAGGATATGTGGAAGCAGCATCAATGATGGGACAAAAGGATTCAAAAATGATTTTCAAACACATCTTACCGCAATTACTACCATATGCATTTGCAAGTGTAGCAATTTCAGTTCCTGCAGCAATTACTACAGAAGCTGGATTAAGTTTTCTAGGGTTAGGAGATCCTTCATTTCCTACATGGGGTCAAATTTTACATGATGCAAATACATTTGGTGCTGCAGCAAGAGGACTTTGGTGGTGGATTGTCCCACCAGGAGTAATGATTGCAATCACAGGATTAGCATTTGTCTTTATTGGAAATGCTCTAGATTCAATAATTAATCCAAAATTAAAAAGATGACAAATCTAGAGTTCAAATTTTCGAACTAATTCAATTGCACTGTCTTTCAATTTTATCGAATAGCAGTGTGAATTTACATTATTAATTGCAGCCAAATTGTTAGCAAATACTTTTTTGCTGTGTCCACCATAAGATGCGTTATCTGATTCATCAAAACAAATTGTCATTTGTTTCATGTTTAGTTCATTCTTTAAGAGAAATGCAATAAACTTTTGATAATTATCAGTATTGACCCAGTCTAGTTTTTTCTCTTCACTTATTCCAATCCAGATCTCAATAGAGTTTTGGTATAGGGCTTTTTTTCTTAATTCTTCTAAAGTCATTTTATTTTCCTAAAAATCTGCTCTTTGCATTTTTGAACCACAGCGGGGACATGAACCACCTTTGTGTTTGTTGTTACAAACAAGACAGACATAGCGAACGTTAGCTGAATCACTTTGTCCTCCACCACTTCCAAAGAATCCACCACCGGCACCACTAGAGCTACCACCATAATTTCCCATTTGTCCCATTTGGCGTCTTCGCATATACATTGGAAGTAAGATGAAAATTGCCATAACTAGCCCAATGCTGATAAACCAAGGAACACCAAGGTAACCTAGAACTATTTGTAAACCAATACTAAATACAAGTGAGGCACCAAGGAAAATATAATATTTTTTTAATTGAGGATTCAAACCACTAAAAGTTCCTTAAAAAAGGTTATAAAGCTTTGTCAGTTTTTCTCAGTTTCATGTTCATCATTTATGGATAGTGGAATTGCATTACCACTACTATCCCATGCAAAAATAGAATCATCATTATCATAAGGAGATTGTATAATTAAAGAAACTAAACCAAAAAAATTATTCAAATCAGTTACAGATGGTTCAGCTGAACCAGACGGATGAGAATGTACAATACCAATATAGCTATTATCAAATGGTAAAAATGAATGTGGGAATCCTGCAAACGTAGGACCTGTGAAATTAAATGGCGGGATAGCAAGTCCATCAATTTTGATTTGGCCATTTTTAGATTTTCCTTTCAATATTAGAATTCCTTCATTAGGATGTTTCATTTTACAAAACGTAACAATACTATCTAAGACACTTTTATCAAGTAAGACTTTTCGTTCAAATTTTTTATTTTTAAAAAACATAACCAGTCTGGAATTACTTGGTAAATAAATTTAAGATTTTGAGATGGTGTATCGAGTAGATGAGAAAATTTTTAATTTACTCTCTATTTTAGATGTGAATTGAGGAATTTGTGATTCTATTTCACTGATTTCAGATAAAATTGTCTTAGATTTTTGGCGCGCGTCATTTTCAGAGTCAATAGTCTTTGAAATATCGTTTTCAGTTGAAGTCAAGTTCTGAGGTTTTAAATTTTTCAGATCCGCTTCCATAGAATCAAAAACAGTGGAATATTCAGACACTTTTTTTATAAAACCATCCAGTGATTCTTCAGTTTCAGTTAATTGAGACAGTGTTTTTTCAGTATCCTTTACTGAGATAGAACCTGAAGAGATACCTTTTCTAATATTTTCTAAAATTAAAATTATTGAATCTAAATTGGCAGCAATTAACGCATCAAAGGGATTATCTACTAAAGTAGACAAAATACGGGTTTGTTCTTTATCTAATGAGGAAGCATAAGCATATCTACCAAGTGGGCGGGAAATTTTTGTAAATTGAGTATCTATTTCAGATTTAATTTTAGATTTTTGTTTGATGAAATCATTTAGTTTATTTTGTAATGAAACATAATTTTTATAATTTTCAGAAGCATGAATTTCATCAAGTGACTTTTGTAGAGATATATTTTTTTCTTGTAGAGATTTTAAATTATCTTGTATCTCAGCATTACGTTTTGTTTTGTCAACATGATCTTGTTTGAGAGATTCAATTTTATTTAACATTTCATCAATTTCATCAAAACTGGACTGAGTTGAATCAAAATGTTTTAGAAGTTTTGTAATATTATCAGAATTCTCATTCATAATTTTTAGATTAGTGGTCAGTTGGTTTGCATATTTTTTTGCAAAAATATGGATGACTCTAGTCTGTCTTCCCAAAACATCACCAACTTTTTTTAATAATTGAGTTAGAAAGTAATCTAATTTTTTTGCATCATCCATGTTAGAAACTTGAATCAAGGTTTTCACGTCTTTTTTTAAAATATCAATGACTTGCTTCTTTCCTCTCACCACAATTAT
>ERZ802824.981-NODE-981-length-15524-cov-38.7671_pt1 | contig 15524 bp, 17 predicted proteins | sample MGYA00345650_ERZ802824 | MGnify/ENA primary metagenome ERZ802824 (study PRJEB30503, sample SAMEA104212361) | marine metagenome | biome: Westerlies Biome; feature: [SRF] surface water layer (ENVO:00010504) within the epipelagic zone...; material: water... | reverse complement strand
AGATGGTGTGCCACAAGCACTACGCCGAACAAGGTGTTGATCTCAAGCGGGGCGTTGATTACTGAAACAAGTGGAGAATTAATACCTCGGCAACATTGGATCCACCTCTTGAGCCCAGGCATCGATGCCTCCTGTCACATTGATTGCAAAGATTCCATGCTCAGCAAGCATTTGGACGGCTTTCGCCGAACGCATTCCTAACTTGCAGTGCACAAAAAGACGGCGCCCTTCTGCCAAGGATCGGACTTGCTCAATCGCTTCTCCGCTCTCGATCGTGGAGAGCGGAATCAGCACCGCAGAAGGAATCACAACAATCTCTGCTTCAGCCGGGTTACGCACATCAACAAGCGCCAAATCCCCAGCATCTCCATCAAGAAGAGCCTTGAGCTCAGTAACACTGATCGTTTCCATCGCAGAAGGATCCATCTCAGTTGTGGCTGCATCACAGAACTGCGCATAGTCAATCAGGTCTTTGATCGGAGCACGATCAGGATCCCGCCGCAGCTTGAGTTCTCGAAAACGCATCGAGAGAGCATCCACCACCAGCAAACGGCCATCCAGACAACGACCAATTCCAGTGATCAACTTGATCGTTTCAGTGGCCTGAAGGAGGCCAATCAAGCCCGGCATCACACCCATCACGCCGGCCTCTGAGCAAGAGGGGATCGCGCCAGGCAACGGGGGAACAGGCAACAAATCTCGAAAATTAGGGCTATCAGGATTGCAATTAAAAACTGAAACCTGACCTTCAAAGCGTTGAACAGAGCCATAAATCAATGGCTTACCTGACAACACACACGCATCATTAATTAAGTATCGGCTGGCGAAATTGTCGGTGCCGTCGCAGACAACGTCGTAGTCCGCGATCAGATCCATCACATTGGTGATATCAAGCATCACGTCGTGCACATCAATCTGGCAATGAGGATTGAGCGCATGAACACTCTCAGCGGCAGATCTGGCTTTAGAGCGACCGACAGCATCGGAGCGATGAATCACTTGACGCTGCAGGTTCGAGAGCTCAACAGCATCTCCATCAACGATGCCAATACGACCAACCCCTGCTGCAGCTAGATAAAGGAGAAGGGGGGAGCCCAAACCTCCTGCGCCGACACAGAGCACTGCTGCAGCCTTCAGCCGCTCCTGACCAGCAAGTCCGACTTCCGGAAGAATGAGATGTCGGGCGTAACGCCCCCGCTCATCAGAGGACAGGCTCTGATTTGGGGTGGGATGACTTGGCTGCATGGATGTGATTTTCCCAGACCTCAATCGGGATTTCGAGGGGATGCCGATCAGCACCCAACCACCAGGCACGCAGCTCTCGCATGCCAGACAAAATCAACATCAACTGGTTGGGTTCCGACCAAGCACAGTCCCAAGTTGACGGTTCTGGTGCCGTTTTGGGGTGGGAATGGCAGACACCCAAGACTTCCAACCCATGCAACCGGGCCCAACGCTGCGCTGCAATTTGTTCACGAGGATCCAACGCAAACCGGGTCTCAAGATCTCCTAAAGCATCATTCACCCAGTCTGATTGTCCCCATGCATTGCAGGCAGGCCAAAGCGTTACGAGCCTCAGCCGTGGGGTTCGCAGACCTGTTCCGAGGAGCAAACCACAACCTTCTTGAGGCTTCACCGCCAGCAATGAACGCTCGAGAACAGTGAGGCATTGGAGATCCAAACCCAGGAGTGATGGCGCGAACGGCTCCCCACCGATACGCTCAGCTGAATGAGTTAAGAATTCCACCGACCCCATGAGTGACGCCACCACCGAAGTGAAGGATGACGCCACCGGCAACACCTTGACACCCGACGTCGGCGCAACCGCATCATCCAGTGAAGAGACCACTTCATTTGCTGATCGCTACAGCGATGTTCTGGGGAAGGTGAATCAGACCCTTGATCAGGTCGATTGGAATCAGATGGGTCGCATCGGCAAAATCGTTGGGATTTTTGCCGCAGTGATCGTTGCCCAGATTCTGATCAAGGGAATCCTCGACACGATCAATCTGCTACCGGTTGTGCCTGGTTTGCTTGAGCTGTTGGGCGTTGTTGTTGTCGGCCAATGGAGCTGGAAAAATCTCGCCACAAGCGATAAGCGCAGTGCTCTTCTCCAACGCGTTCAAACCATCCGTCAGGAATATTTGGGCTAATCCATTACGACATCATTTGCCGAGCTAGTCCTTGAAGACAAGCTCGGCTTTGGTCGATATATCCACCGCCAAATAAGTTGGCATGGTTCAACAAGTGATAAAGGTTATAGATCTCTAAGCGCTCCTGGGCTCCGGGTATCGGGGGCAAGACTGCGTCATAGGAACGGTAGAAGTGTTGTTGAAATCCACCAAATAGATGCGTCATCGCCAGATCGACCTCCGCGTCAGCCCACCAAGATGCTGGGTCGTAAACCGAGCCGCGGCCATCCATCAATGAACTGGCGTTGCCACCCCAAAGATCTCCATGAACCAAGGTCGGAATCACCTCTCGCTGATTGAGTCGATCCGCCACACCGTTCAAGAAAGCCTCCTCCTCAGCAGGACTCATTCCCAACCGGTTGCACAGTTTCAGTTGCGGTCGAAGGCGTAGATCAGCAAAGGCATCGCCCCAACGCATCCGCCACCCTCCCGGTTGCGCTCCTGCGCCGATGTATCCATCTCGGTGCCATCCAAAACGCTGGGGGTTCTGTTCTCGAGACGCCTGATGCAAAAGAGCTAAGCCACGTCCAAGGAATTGCTGATCACCTCCTCCCAATGGCAACCAAGGCAGGAGCAAAACTGCACCATGGGGCAACTGAACCAAGGACAAAGGCTGAGGAACAACCAGGACATCTGAATCCGCGTACTGGCCGAGAGCCGTGAGCGCCTCAGCCTCCACTTCAAACAGATCGAAGGCATCAGCGGTTCCGGTTTTGGCGAACAATTGACGTCCATCGCTAAGCCTGAGCTGCCAGGCCTGATGAATACAGCCTCCTCCTACCGACGAAACATCGGTGATCTTGGTTCCTGCTAAAGGTCCATCCGCCGCGACGAGATCGAGCCGGAGACCGCTATTCATCCTCAAGCTTCCGTTGTTGTTGCCAGCATGGCCGCAATCAGTTCACGGTCTTGACGAAACACCGCGTGATTGTGATCGGTGGTGGCATCGCAGGCCTCACCGCAGCCGCTCTGTTGGCCCACGACGGGGTTGCAGTGACCTTATTTGAGGCCCATCACCAAGCAGGGGGGTGCGCCGGCACCTTCCGCCGCGGCCCCTGGATTTTTGATGTTGGAGCCACCCAAGTGGCAGGACTCGAACCCGGTGGCAGTCACGCAAGAGTTTTCCAGCATCTGGGATTGGCTCTGCCCAAAGCGAGCTTGCTCGATCCAGGTTGTGTCGTCGACCTTGGCGACGGTTCAGCACCCATCAGTCTTTGGCACGATCCGACGCGATGGGCAGAAGAACGGGTTCGTCAGTTCCCTGGCAGCGAGCGGTTTTGGCAACTCTGCGAGCTTTTACACAACAGCAACTGGGCATTCGCCGGGCGTGATCCAGTCGTGACACCCAGATCTTGGTGGGACCTCAGCACGCTGGTCTCAGCCTTACGACCTGAGACGTTGGCCTCAGGACTGTTTACAACGTTCTCAATCGCCAATCTCCTGCAGTTCTGTGGCTGCCAAAACGACAAGCGACTGCGACGTTTTTTAGATCTACAACTCAAGCTCTATTCCCAGGAGCCCGCCGATCGCACGGCAGCTCTCTACGGCGCCACCGTTCTGCAAATGGCTCAAGCCCCACTTGGGCTTTGGCATCTTCAGGGGTCAATGCAAATGCTCAGTGCACAGCTCTCTCAGGCCATCGAAGCTGCTGGGGGAGAGATCCGACTCCGTCATCGCGTGCACGCAGTGCAGCCTTCAGCAGAAGGCTGGACCGTCTCAACGGCAGGGGCTAACGCGCGATCACAGGACTGGCATGCCAGTGACGTGATCTGCAGCCTGCCACCCCAATGCCTGCTGGACTTGTTACCAGCAGACGACACACCTGATCGTTACCGGCAACGGCTCACAACCCTGCCGGAACCCAGTGGAGCCCTCGTGCTGTACGGCGTCGTGCAGCGAAACGCACTGCCAATCGATTGTCCAGGCCATCTTCAACGGGGCAGCGAAAAGCCTGGTTCGTTGTTTGTTTCGATCAGCCGAGAAGGCGATGGCCGCGCCCCCATCGGGCAAGCCACCTTGATCGCCAGCGTGTTCACACCGACGGCCGACTGGTGCGAGCTCGATGAACCCGACTACCAGAACCGAAAAACACAACGGCTGAAGACGATGAAAGATGAACTCAACGCGTGGCTCGGACTCAGCGATGACGATTGGCTCCATACGGAGTTGGCCACACCGCGAGGCTTCGCAGGATGGACCGGACGGCCCCGCGGAATGGTGGGTGGCCTCGGGCAGCACCCAAGCCGATTTGGACCCTTTGGCCTTGCAGGCCGCACTCCCTTGCCCGGACTGTGGTTATGCGGCGACAGTCTCTACCCCGGAGAAGGCACTGCTGGTGTGACTCTCTCCGCACTGAATGCTTGCAGGCAGCTGATGGAGCGTCGGGGACTTCAGTTGAGTTTCAATCGCTGACGCCATCTGGCGTCTCCAGGAACCCCGGCCGCAACGCCTGGGTTCTTTTCAATTCGATCTGGAGCTGAGGCCAGTTCTCCTGCAGCACAGCATCCTCAAGCTGTTCAAGACTCCATCGATACGCCGCGAGGCTCCGAAGCAACGCCCCACGATTCGTCGAAGCCATCGCCACACCGAGGTCGGGATTTCCACCACCAACCCGTGTTGTGTCGGCAAATCCACTGGACGCCAAAACAAGCGCTAGGCGTCGAATCTCTGGATCACGCTCATCTCCAACGGCCCGCAATAATGCCGCGCTCACCAAAACGGGCATATGGGAGATCAGAGCCACCGCCTGGTCATGTTGTGCAGCGGCAGCCGTCAACCAATGACTCCCCAGGCTGAGGGCTAGGGACTGAACCACCGCTAACGCCGATGCATCCGTTTTTGGGTCTGGAGTGGCAATCCAAGGACGACCTCGAAACAAACCTTTGATCCCTGCCTCGACTCCCGCCAACGCAGTTCCCGCCATTGGATGGCTGGCCACAAATCGAGGATGACGGTCTCGCCAGGCCTCCAGCACTGGCTGTTTCACCGATCCCACATCCGTAACCACCGCCTCTGCAGGCAACGCCTCAAGCAACGAGGGCTCGGGATGCAACAAAAGGGGAATTGGCAACGCCAAGATCACCAAATCACAGCCGGCTAAACAGGCGGGATCCGTACTCACATCCGACACCAAACCGCGCTCTTTCGCCCGTTCAGCCGTCACTGAACGATGGACGAATCCCTGCACATCCCAACCATTGGCCTGCAGATCCAAGCCCAACGATCCCCCGATGAGCCCGAGTCCAACGATGCCGACGCGTTTTGTTTCCCTCGCCATCAAGCTTGTTTGCTCGTAACGCCATGTTGATCGATCGCTCGCAATGAGCCATCCGGAGCAACAACGCTGCTTATGGTTTCCCAATGCTGGAAGCCCAGGCCCACCACCGGCTTAAGACACTGCTGAGGCAGGAAGAATCCGACTGGCCCCACCACCTAACGCTGAGTCGTCTCGTCGGTCGAAGTTTGCGGCGTCGCGACACCAGTCTGTTGCGACTGCCCCCAAGCAGCGGGGAACGCTGGTGGCTGGGCGTGTTGGTGCCGTTATGTCTAAACCCAGGTGCTGCGGCCATTGTCTTAACGCCAGCCCAGCGAAAATGGCTACTACAACTCGAACTTCCCCGACTCAAAGAGCAAGGATTGCAACTGCCCTGCTGGCAAGGGCCCACACCCCCACCTGGCCAGCAGCTTTGGATCCTGGATACCGATGAACTGATTGAAGTTCATCAAAACAATCTTTTGGGTGAGCGGCAGTTGCTCATTCCCGATGCAGATCAACTGAGTGATCGTTTACGCCGAAGTCTGGCCATTCGGATTGATCACAACGATTGGGAACGGCTACGTCAAGCCCATCCCGCAACGGACCAGGCCCTCCTTGATCTGCATGAACGACTCAGTCGACAGGTGTTCCAAGAAGCAGCGAGGGCCGACGATTGCATCCGTCTGCAAGGCGGAGCCTGCCAATCACTGCGCGATCTCCTCCACCTCATCGAGCCTTGCCCAGAGCCCTGGACGGCCCTGCTCGCAACAGATCCTGTCCAGTGGGCTGAATGGGCAGAACTCGACCATCGGCTCCTGCAGTGGACTTGGCAGCTTGAACCTCTGGAGCCCCTGCAATTGCTCAGTGGTTTACTCAAAAACCGACCCGTTTTAATGCTGAGCGAATCGGGGGAATGCTCTCGAATCGAACACGAACTCAGTCAAGCCAACGTCTCGATCACGGTGAAAGCCACGTTGCGGGAGCAGGAGCTGGAAGAACCCCTACCGCTCTATGCCCCTCGTCGACAGCCTTTACCCAATACAGAGGTGTATGCCCAGCACCTGCTGGAACAAAGCCGGCGCTTAATCCTGGGCCGAACCGGCCTCACCATTGTTCTGGTCGATGACCAGCAATTACGACGACAACTCACCAGTGCCCTCGCAGCCGAGTTCGGGCGGCGCGTTGTTGAAGAATCCACAGCTCCAGAAAGCAATGGTGTGATCAGCGCCCACTGGAACTGGTGGCTGGAACACCACGAACAGGTTCCTGCCCCAGAACAGTTGATCGTGGCGCTCCTACCAATCGCAAGCCTTAGTTCACCCTTAACGGCCTCACGGGTGGAACGGTTAAAGCGACGCGGCGAAGACTGGTTTCGCACATTGCTGTTGCCCGAAGCCCTCAGCCAGATACCCGGTGCCATCGCTCCACTCCGCAGAGCTGGCGGACGCCTGGCCGTTCTTGATGGGCGGCTCCGTGGTCGATCCTGGGGTGATCAGGTGCTGAAGCAACTGGAGCCATGGAGACCATTGCAACGACTACTCCCGGATTAAGGAGTCGTCTGGATTCAGCCAACCACAGCTTCCGTCCTTAACCTCCAACCATCACTAAGACCGTGAATGGGAGAAGCTCGTCGCCGCGCTGTTCAGGGGTTACCCCCACGTCAGCCCAAAAAAAACTCGAAAACCGTGGACACCTCTCCAAGGGTGGTGCCTTGGTTGCCACTCACGAAAAATCAGACGCAACAATTCGTGGCCGTCACCACCCGGGGAGCATGGTTTGGCATCGGTGCAATGGTGCTGCTTTGGATCACGGTGCGCTTTATCGGGCCGGCGGCAGGCTGGTGGACGCTGTCAGACATGCCCTGACCACCTGCTGCACCGGAGCAGCCGCCCCATCAACCACGAATCAAAAGAAAACCTTTAGGATTGAGTCCGCTTAAGACTCGGCCATGTTTCCTCGGCTTGCGGAGCACTACAAGTCGGTTGTGCAGGATCTAGTCGTAAGTCTTCAGGCCTTAACAAAAAGCCTGAAAACCACTGGAATAAATGCCACTTGTTATTCATGTGGCGACGGCCGAGATGGCCATGGAGCCTCCTTTGTTGCAGAGATCGGAGAGGGGCACATGGTGCGCTTCCTGGTTTCCGATTTCGGAATTAGTTGGGTTGAGTCCAGAAATGGACGGGAGCTCGTCAAGCTCGAAGGAGCAGAGGCCATCCATGAGCTCCAACGAATGGCCGACCTGGTGCAAATGAGCCAAGGCGCCGTCGCAGCACCTGTGGCTCAATCGGCTTAGACGCACTTAAGCAGCAGCATTAGCTCCTTTTGTTTCGACCGGCTTGTCCATTGAGGGCTTTGCCGCAGCTGGCCCCAAGGACTTCACCGTATTAGCGGTGACTTCAGTGCCTTCATTGAGCTTTTGACGCACCAAGGTTTCAATCGTGGTTGCAGCTTCAGGGTTCTGCTCCATCCAAACGATGGTGTTGTCACGACCTTGACCAATGTTGTCGCCTTCATAGCTGTACCAAGCACCTTTACGAACCACCACGCCTGTTTCTTCTGCAAGATCCAGCAGACAACCAACCGTGCTGATGCCGCGTCCAAACAAGATGTCGAATTCGGCGATGCGAAATGGAGGCGCAACTTTATTTTTGGCCACTTTCACCTTGGCCCGAATTCCAAACTCTTCTGTGCCCTTTTTCAGCGTTTGAATTCGCCGAATATCAAGACGCACTGATGCATAAAACTTCAGGGCATTGCCACCGGTCGTGGTCTCAGGATTTCCATACATCACCCCAATCTTCAAACGCAGCTGGTTCAAGAAAATCACCGTGCAACCGGACTTACCGATGTTTCCTGTGATTTTTCGCATCGCCTGACTCATCAAACGCGCCTGGGCACCAACGGAGACATCTCCCATCTCGCCCTCGATTTCTGAGCGAGGGGTTAAAGCCGCGACGGAGTCAATCACGACAATGTCGACTGCTGCAGAACGAACGAGCTGGTCAACAATCTCCAGTGCCATCTCACCGGTATCCGGCTGGGACACCAAAAGATTCTCAACATCCACACCCAGAGATGCCGCGTAATGGGGATCCAGTGCATGCTCAGCGTCCACAAACGCTGCAACACCGCCACGCTTTTGAACCTCGGCAATCGCATGGAGCGTCAGCGTGGTTTTACCCGAACTTTCAGGGCCATAGATCTCGACCACGCGACCTTTGGGGTACCCACCACCGAGGGCTAAATCAAGGGTCAACGCGCCCGTAGAGATGGTTTCCACCCTCATGCGGGAGGCATCTCCAAGGCGCATGATTGAGCCTTTGCCAAAATTTCGCTCGATTTGACCGAGCACCAAATTCAGCGCCTTATCGCGCTCTCCGGAGGAACGAGCGTCGGAACCGGGAGCGGTGGTTTTCATGTCAGCAGGCATGGAATCAATCTGAAGCTAAGGAACGAGAGACCCAATGCCACAGAAGCGCCGAATCGTCTCAGGTAGTACAAACGTACGTTAACGGCTTATCGCCAGTGCGCTAGGGGTTTCGCAAAAGCAATCAAATCAAGCAGCTGGATACGAGGTGGCAATCCAATCAGGTCAGAGGGTTTCAGATAGCCCCATCGAACCAACCAGCACTGGAGTGACTCAAGCCCCGGCGTCGTGCAAACCGTTTCCAGAGTTGCGCGGCGATCTTCGATGAAGGAATGGACGCGACGCTGGGATTGCAAACGACGCAATACTTCAGGCTTCGCCCCGGCCTCTCGTCCATCAAGGCGCCAAGGCGTCAAGGTGAGACTCTCCAGCAGTTCAGCGGTAAAAGCCTCGGTCTTTGTTGTTAAAACCGCCCAATCAACTCCCTCACCATCCAGGGATTGCAGCCGCTCCACCAAGCCTGGGAAGGGGCGATGCAACGCCAGCCATGCTGCGCGATCACTGCGGACCGCCTCCTGTCGCGTGTGGTCGAGTACGGACTGCAACTGATCAGGCTGCCAGCCTCGGAGATCCATCGCTCGGCGTTGCTGGCCGGCGTAATCGTTGATCCAGTGCTGGAGATCGAGCCCAGGGAGCTCAGCGGCAAGCAACACCATTTCCCAGCCGTGGTGGACCCAAGGGCGCAAGGCTCGAAACGCATCAGGCACGACATCCGACGTCAGACCCGACCCATCGGCCCCAAGCGAGCAACTGGCGTGCCAGGAGCTCCACCAATATTCAGCCATTCCGTCGACGATGACGCCGTCGAAATCGAAAACAAGGAGAGGACGTTCCGACATATCGGAAAAAACTGGGCCGCTAGGATTCGAACCTAGGAATGGCGAGACCAAAACCCGCTGCCTTACCGCTTGGCGACGGCCCATTGATACAGATGTGATGGCCTTCGGCTATCTCATCTGGGCCTACATAGTTACCCATACAACGTTGACCTTCGTCAATCCATCAATTCCACTTAGGGCGGAAACACCCTGAGACGGCAATGTTCCGCTTGCCCAAAGACATCACAACGCAAGCGATACCGGTTCACCAATTCGGCCTGCATCCCTCGCACTCGTTCCGTTCGGGGCACCAGCTCAACAGGTCGGGCTTGAGGCATCACCACCTGTTCAATGGCCAAGCGGCATTCCTCTAACCCGGCAAGTTCATCGTCATGTCCGCTCAACTCAACCCGGATAGAGCTTGGGTCTGGCGCCGAATCTCGTCGACTCAAAAGGCGCTCTAACGCACGCTCGATTTGCGGGAGGGTGTCCGCTTTGATCACGAGGATCGGCACGTGCTGGTCTTTGGCTTGACGACGCAATGCAGACACGCGGCCGAGGCCTTGCCGCACGCTGAGAACCACATCAGCATCACAAAGGTCGTCGACGAGGCAAGCTGGCCAGCGATGACGTCGAATCGCCTGCTCCACCAATTGCGGCGTAATCCCACAACACAACACCTGAAGAGCACTGGTGCGCACGGCTTCGTCACCTGGCTGGCAATTCGGCGAATCGAGAGGCGATAACGATGGTGGTATCGGTGCTGATAACGACCCTGGGCTTGGCGATAAAGAAGAGGACGCAACGGCAATAGAAGGACGGCGTACAGGGCCCTTTAAGTCCTCTGGCTCAAACCGTCGCATCCCTCCCTCGCTCGTGAGTTCACGCTGCTCAACTCTTGGTTGTTGTCCGCGAAGGAGCTGATCAACGGTGGCAGCCACATCGGCATGAATTGACCAACGATGGCGGCTATGCATCTCCACCGCTAACGGAAAGGTGGGTTCTGCAGCACGCTCCAGCACTGTTTTTTGCGTACGACGACGACGGGCCTCGTCATCCCCAAGGGTGACTGACTGAATTCCCCCGACCAAGTCGCTCAGCGTGGGGTTTTTGATCAAATTGGCCAGTGCATTGCCGTGGGCCGTCGCCACAAGCATCACGCCTCGCTCCGCAATGGTGCGAGCTGCCATCGCCTCGAGTTCTGTGCCGATCTCATCAATCACGATGACCTCAGGCATGTGGTTTTCCACCGCCTCGATCATCACCTGATGTTGATGCTCCGGACTTGAGACCTGCATCCTTCGAGCGCGGCCGATCGCAGGATGAGGAATATCGCCATCACCAGCAATCTCATTGCTGGTGTCGATCACGACGACCCGGCGCTGCATCTCATCGGCCAGAACACGGGCAATTTCTCGCAATGCTGTGGTTTTTCCGACCCCCGGTCGTCCCATCAGCAGCAACGACTGGGCGCTGTCGAGAAGGTCTCGAACCATGGCCACCGTGCCAAACACTGCGCGTCCGACACGACAGGTCAGACCGACAATTTCTCCCTGCCGATTTCGTATGGCGCTGATCCTGTGGAGGGTCCGCTCAATTCCGGCGCGATTATCCGCACCGAACCGACCCAATTTGTCCACCACATCAGCCAGATCGTCTCGCGTGATCGCACGATCCCCTAGGGCGCTTGCACGGCCGGGATAACGCGCCTCCGGAATCCGCCCCAAATCGAGCACCACCTCCAGGAGTTGGTCATGACTCGCTTCCAGAGACAACGCAACCTGCACCGATTGCGGCAGCAGACCGAGAAGTCGATCGAGATCATCCGTGACCCGCTGCGTACCCATGAGCTCAAACACTCATTGCTTTTTAGCAAGGTCGATCCATCCATGGCGTCACCAACTCGCGCGCCAACGCCACAGCCTGTTCCAAACCCTCAGGCCACTCTCTTAGCGACTGACCTCGCAATTGAGCCTCTTTCAAGAGCGGAAGAAGGAGCCGTCGTGCCACTCCACCGAATGCAATCCCTGCGGGACGTTCATCGCCAGAGAGATGGTGCAGGGTGTGGTGGTTGGTTCCACCGGCCAACTGGAGAGGGCCGGGAGGCGCGATGGAACGCATTGCCCTCCACAGCTGAACCGCAGAGCGGGCGGTCCCAGCCCCCACATCACCGCTCATCGGCCGTCCATCGAGCTGCCACAACGGGCTAAGACCGCGACGTTGCAGATGGGAATGCCGCCGCCAAAACGTTGTTGCAAGTTCATCAACTGCCATGCCATGGGCTTCCAAACCACAACTCACGGCCAGGCGCCGCAGCGGGAGTGATGACTGATCAAATATTTGCAGCAGCGCCTCGAAACCTTCGTCATGACCGGGAGCTGTATGGATCTCAATGGCGTCGGGGCGGATGGAGTTCAGGAGCTCTGCAACTGCCCCCAACCCAAGGCGGTGATCCCGTTCCTCAATCAGTCCGTAGGGACATGCCGGCAAGCAGCGTCCACAGCCGTAGCAAAGCAAAGGATTAATAGCTCCGCGATCACCAATGGCTTCAGCGGGACAAACCCGCTGGCAAGGGCGCTCACACTGAGGTGGACAGACTGCAGGATCGAACCAAGCCTTGCGAAAGTGGACGTCCAATCCATCGCTGAGGCTCACCATCAGCCATGGGCGCCAACCCGTTCGCGTCTCCGCCCAATCCAGACCCTGTCGGGCCGCGTGCACGACGGCTGGGTCAGCAGCCACATCCACACAATGAACTCCGGCAGTGGCGAACACCGCACACAGGTCTGCAATCGCAGGAAGGTCTTGGTTGCTGGCCCCACAAATTAATTTGACCCAACGGCCACGGACCAGCGCCTCCTCAGGGCTCAGGCGCCTAGGAGAGCTTTCATTGGCTGCCATCGGAGGCTCCGCGCTCCACCCATTTCCACGATGATGCGTAAGCGGGGTTCTCGCTTACAGAGATCGCAAAGAGATAACAGCTCTGAGCGCGATAAAACCTGACCCTCGAGGATCCACAGCGCCACGGAGTCGTCTCCGTCGAGGAGATCACCAATCAGGGGAACAACCTGTTGAACCTCGCCAACAGCTGCACCGCGTCCCACGCAGTTGTGACCGAGGTGTGGCGGACGAATGCCGTGCTTTTGCGTCAAGAACACTTCTGGATCACCCAAGCCACGTGCCGACGTCATTCGTGTGCGATAACCCGCCCCGCGGAGGCGACGTAACAGACGCGTCTCAGCACCTCCTTCGAGGGGAGCATGGACCGCAAGGCATCCATTGGCTTCGAGATCTCGACGGAATCCCCGACCGGTGAGAAGCAGGGGCATGGGGGCATGCATGACTAGCGGAAGTCTGGCAGCTCAACAGGCGATGTCGGAAGGACACTCCTAGTGGTGGTGTAGGTTTGTTGTTTGTTCTGCGTTTCTGTGCCCGTCCGCTAGCCGGGCCTCCAGTCGGCAGAACAGATTCGGCGATTGCGCCGGATCTTCAGGCCAGAGTGGTTTTCAATTTTTTTTGAAATTCCGCCGAGAAACTTTTTGAGCAATTCGTTGCCCAAACAAGTCTCAGCCTCGCTGAATCGTTCGCTAGCTCCATTCGAACTCCTCCATTTACTGGACGATGTTCGAACCACGACTGCGTTACTCCGATCAGCATTTTTGTTCTATCCAAGAAATTGGATAGTTCTTGTCCCCGCTGGCGCTTTCTCCCCCCCATGTCAATCGGCATTCTCGGGAAGAAGTTGGGCATGTCCCAGCTCTTCGACGAGCAGGGCAGAGCGGTCCCCGTCACTTTGATCGAGGCCGGTCCCTGCCGCATCACACAACTCAAAAACGATGACACCGATGGCTATGCCGCGGTGCAGATCGGTTTCGGCGAAACCCGCGAGAAATTGATCAACAAGCCTTCTAAAGGCCATCTCACCAAATCCGGCGAGGATCTTCTGCGCCACCTGCGCGAGTACCGCGTCGACAACGTCGACGGACTGGAACTTGGTGGGTCCATCACGGTCAGCGACTTTGAAGCTGGTCAAAAAGTGGATGTAAGCGGCGACACCATGGGTCGCGGTTTTGCAGGTCTTCAGAAACGCCACGGTTTCAGCCGCGGCCCGATGACCCACGGTTCTAAGAACCACCGGCAACCGGGCTCCATCGGTGCTGGCACAACGCCAGGACGGATCTACCCCGGTAAGCGGATGTCTGGCCGTTATGGCGGCAAGAAGACGACGACCCGCGGTTTGACCATCTTGCGCATCGATAGCGACCGCAATTTGCTGGTTGTTAAAGGTTCCGTGCCTGGCAAACCAGGCGCACTTCTGAACATCAAGCCAGCTGTGCGTGTGGGCGCAAACCCCGCCAAAGGAGGTAAGTGATGGCTAGTTGTGTAGTCCGCGATTGGCAGGGGAAGGAAGCCGGCAAGGCAACCTTGGACCTGAAAGTGGCGAAAGAAGCCTCAGCAGTTGACTTGATGCACCGTGCAGTTCTGCGACAGCAGGCTCACATGCGCCAAGGCACTGCGAGCACGCTCACCCGGTCAGAAGTCCGTGGTGGTGGCCGTAAGCCTTACAAGCAGAAAGGAACAGGCCGTGCAAGGCAAGGTTCTGTTCGCACCCCTCTGCGTCCGGGCGGCGGCATCATTTTTGGACCCAAGCCTCGGAGTTACAACCTTGCGATGAACCGCAAGGAACGTCGTTCGGCCCTGCGCACAGCGCTCATGGCTCGTATCGACGACATCACCGTTGTGAAGGACTTCGGGACATCCCTTGAAGCTCCAAAAACGCGTGAAATCACAGAAGCCCTCGGACGCCTCGGCATCGCCGCAGACACCAAGGTATTGATCGTTTTAACGAACCCATCCGAAATGGTTCGTCGCTCCGTCCGCAACCTGGACAAGGTCAAGCTGATTTCAGCGAATCACCTCAACGTCTTCGACCTTCTCCACGCCAATTCTTTGGTCGTGGGAGAGGACGCTCTCACAACCATCCAGGAGGTTTACGGAGATGACTGAGCGTTTCCAATCCCGTCTGGCGGATGTCATCCGCCGACCATTGATCACCGAGAAGGCAACCCGTGCCCTCGAGTTGAATCAGTACACCTTCGAGGTGGACCACCGCGCCGCTAAGCCAGACATCAAAGCCGCCATCGAGCAGCTCTTTGATGTGAAGGTCACCGGCATCAGCACCATGAACCCTCCTCGACGGTCCCGTCGGATGGGCCGCTTCGCTGGCAAACGTGCCCAAGTGAAGAAGGCAGTGGTGCGCCTAGCGGAGGGCAACTCGATCCAACTCTTCCCCGAGTCCTGAGGAGTCTGAATCGTCATGGCAATCCGTAAATTCCGCCCCTATACACCCGGTACACGCACCCGCGTCGTCACCGACTTCAGTGAGGTCACCGGCCGCAAGCCGGAGAAGACCCTTGTGGTGTCCAAGCACCGCAAAAAAGGCCGCAACAACCGAGGCGTCATTACTTGCCGCCACCGAGGCGGTGGTCATAAGCGGTTGTACCGCCTCGTGGATTTCCGCCGCAACAAGCACGGCGTAACCGCGAAGGTGGCTGCGATCCACTACGACCCCCATCGCAATGCGCGATTGGCCTTGCTCTTTTACTCCGATGGTGAAAAGCGCTACATCCTCGCTCCAGCAGGAGTGCAGGTCGGTCAAACCGTTGTGTCTGGGCCAGAGGTTCCGATCGAAAACGGCAACGCCATGCCGCTTTCATCCGTACCTCTTGGTTCGAGCGTTCACTGCGTCGAGCTTTATGCCGGTCGCGGTGGACAGATGGTTCGAACCGCTGGAGCTAGTGCTCAGGTGATGGCCAAAGAAGGCGACTATG
>ERZ802824.977-NODE-977-length-15575-cov-22.7065_pt1 | contig 15575 bp, 18 predicted proteins | sample MGYA00345650_ERZ802824 | MGnify/ENA primary metagenome ERZ802824 (study PRJEB30503, sample SAMEA104212361) | marine metagenome | biome: Westerlies Biome; feature: [SRF] surface water layer (ENVO:00010504) within the epipelagic zone...; material: water... | reverse complement strand
TGTATCGGATCAGCTTGACCAGGAACAACTGGTAAACCCGGCGATGATTGGGCCGATGCCATTGCAGCAACCAAACGGTAAATTTTCCGACTCACCACAATCTCCAGTCGTGCTTGGAAAAATGGCGTTTGAGGATGAGGCGCCGGGCACGTTACACCGCGCCGCTCAGACAGTGGCGTCGGCGCCAACACAAAACCTCTTGCCTGCAGGTAGAGGCCCACTTGCTTCTGCGGGCAAAACCACGCTTGATTCTGCAGGTAAAGCCCCAGTTGTTTCTGAAGCCACTGATAAAATGCCCGGGGATCAGCTTGATAGTGCAAAGAGCCAGCAAGGCACCACACGACGCACGCCAGCAGGGCCGCAGGTCGCCCCGTCATATGCGCAGCAAGCAAAAGCAGCAATGCTAAAGCCGGCGACCGGGCCCGATGGTGCGATGGCCGAAATGAGTGGTGATGGCGATATGCAATTCGACAGCCCTGATGAATTTATCCGGGCATTAGCCGGGCAAACAGCAGAGCGTAGCGCGGGCCGTCAGCGGGCTGATGCCGCATCCGGCGACAGCACCCCAACGAATGCGGCGCGACTGGCACTGGCGGCCGGGTCTGCAGCAGGCGGACAAATGTCGCAGCAAAATAACGGCCAATCCGGCGGCCAGTCAGGCGGCCAGTCAGGCAGCTTTGTTGCTGCCAGTGCGGGCATGACAAATGGCAGCATGATGGAAATGCTGGATATGGCGCAGGATAACTGGACCGAAATGCTGCTACAGCGGGTGGAAAAAGGTCTGGCCGGTGGCAAAGACAAAATTGATTTTCACCTCAATCCGCGTAATCTGGGAAAAATGCGGATCAGCCTGATGGTGCAAAATGACCGCACAAATATTCATATTCAAACCGAAACACATGCGGCGGCTCAGGCTTTGAGTGAGGCCGAGGCGCGTCTGGCGCAAATGATGGACGCGTCCGGGGTAAAATTTGGCAGTCTGACATCACAATATAACCAAAACTTTGCGGGCCAGAATAATGGCCAGAATGATGGTCAGAATGGGCAGAACGGTCGGGCAAATTCTGCCGCTGATGGCAGCCTTGACGGGAATGATGCAAACAATGCTGAAATCAGTGTTGAACCATCCGAAAATTTGATAAATATGCAGGCCTAGTGATTTAGACTTTTCTAAAATACTAGCTGGATCAGTCCACTGGAGGATTAATCGATGGCAGATGAAGAAAATAATGAGCCAAAAAAGCGCGGCGGATTAGTCAAAATCCTGTTATTTGCGTTTGGTGGTATTGCGCTGATCGGCATTGGTCTTGGCGTTGGCTTTGTGCTGTTTGGCAGTACACAGCCCGACCCATCCGAAGAGATTGAGCAAATCATCGAGCGTAAAATGGAAGAGGCTGATGCGGAAAAGCTGGCCGAGGAAGAGGCTGCCAAAGGCGATAGTAAAGTTGCCAAGGAAACGCCTGAGATCGAGACCTTCGTCACCACCTATTTTGAATTTCCGGGCACCTTTACGACCAATCTGATGAATTCACGCAAATTTTTGCAGGTTGGGCTTGGCGTGTCGACGCAGTATGATGACACTGTCATGGCGAATGTAGAGGCGCACCAGTTGGCGCTGCGGTCAGAAATTCTGAACAGCATGAGTGAGTTTTCCGAAGCCGAAATTCAAGGCAAAGCTGGCCGTGAGGCGCTTGCTGTTGCGTTGCGTGACAGCATCAATCTAAAGCTGGTTGATTTAGAAGATTTTGGCGGTATACAGGAAGTGCATTTCACCTCGTTTGTTCTACAATAGGTTTAACAGGAATCAACACAGTAAACGGTCATGTCATCACGTAAATTAACAAGTGAAGAAGTTGATGCTCTGATGGACGGGTTGCAAGGCTCGGACTATGAGGTGCAGGCAGACGTTGCTGACTCGTCGGAAGTGCGCAGTTTCCAATTTGGCGAGGATGATTTATCGCTGATGGGCGATTATTACGCCTTGCGCCTGATTAATGAGCGTTTTGCCCGACATGCGCGCAGTGTGTTTCTGCCGATGTTGCGTTTGCAGCCGCGTATTTCGCCATTCCCGCCAGAGGTGAAAACCTTTGATGAATATTGCGAAGGCATCGAGAATTTCATGAATTTGAATATCTCGCGCATGGAAGAATTGCGCGGGCCAATGTTGCTGACGCTTGGGCCGAAATTCATTTCCACATTGACCGCGTCTTTTTATGGTGGATCGATCTATCAGCCAGATCAAAAACGGACAGAATTTACCAGCACTGAGGAACGTGTCATCGAACTTGTCTATGAGGGGTTGAGCGAATGCCTGTCGGCCGCCTGGACTGATTTGATGCCGGTTGCATTGACCTATCAGGGCCGCGAGGTGAATCCGCAATTTGCGTCTTTTGTCGATGGCGGTGAGTTGGTGATTATCTGTGCTTTTCTCATCCAGCTGCCGAATGGTGACTCGGTCAATATGGATGTCGTTTATCCGTTGCAAACGTTAAAGCCGATTGCGTCGCAATTACGCTCACGCATGCAGTCTGACACCAGTGATGACGTCAGCTGGCGTGAAAGAATGGAACATGCGATCTTGAATATACCGCTCAATGTCACGGCGCTTCTTGGCGAACCGGTGATGTCTATGGGCCAGCTTATTCGCCTGCAGTCTGGTGATGTTGTGCCGATTCAGGTGAATGAAGGCATTGAATTGCGTGTCGAGAATAATCCGATTTTCCTTGCTGATATTGGCGAGGTGTCTGGGCAGGCGGCGATCAGCCTGACCAAACGAATTTAACCGAGGCGACGATAGAACGGCCGAAACGGCCGTCGCAGCGAAACCGATAAGGAAAAGAACCATGGCAGAAGATACCGCACCTGAAGCAGCAGAAAACCAAGCGGCGGGTCAGCAAGATGCTGCATCACCAGCGGCTGGTGGCTCGAAAGTCAGCGCGGAAAATCTGCGTGTCCTGGAAAATATTGAAGTGCAAATGACTGTCGAGGTTGGCAACACTGAAATTCGTATCCGCGATTTATTGCGGTTGAATGAAGGCTCGGTTGTCGAGCTTGACCGTCTTGCCGGCGATCCGCTCGATATTTTGGTCAATGGCACGATGATTGCGAAGGGTGAAATTGTCATGGTTGGCGAACGTTTTGGGGTGCGGTTTACCGAGATTGTCGACCCGGAAAAACGCGTCGAAAGCCTGTAACCGCCTGATGGTTGATGACTGTCAGCAAATTGACATATCACCATCCGGGCTTATTTAAAATATCGTAATATCAATAGAATAGAGTGATTGTGCCAGCCGTTTTTCAGCTTGGCATGCTATTTGCCTTGTTCCCGACATCAGCCAGTGGCGGAGTTGGGACATGTATTCACAAATTATTGGCACACAGCAAATTGTCGTGACCGCAGTATTTCTTGCGGTGATGATTGTTGTGCTGATTATATTGCGGCGCAAAGGTGGCGCCATTCGCGCCAGTTTAAAAGCTGGCAAGCGCATTTCAGTTGTCGAAGACACGGCGGTCAGCCCAACCGAACGTTTGCGGCTTATCAGCATCGATCACAGCGAATTTGTGATGCTGTCAGCGAAAGGCCAGCCGCCGGTTTTGATGCCACTTACATCAGTCAAACCAGCACCAGCATCGGCCGGAACGCCGCCGGCGTCGATGGGGCTTGCTGATATTGATGAATCCCCGGAAACCACGGGCGCTGCGTCCAAGGGCAAAGCCGCTGGCGACAGATTATACCCATCACCGGCTGAGCGCGCCGCTTTTATCGAAAAATTTCAGAGCTGGAGACGCGATCATGCGGCAGGCTAATCGGTTTCCTCGTTGCACCATGCTGGTCGGCTGTTTCGCACTGGCATTTAGTGGTTTCAGTCTGCTTACTGCCGGTGCTGCGCTTGCGCAGGAATCTGTGCCGGCGATGATGAATGGTCTTGCCGCCGGATTGCCGGCATTGGTGGCTAATGATGCGGCGGATGGCACAACATCCTATTCATTATCCTTGCAGATTCTGGCTTTGATGACGGCACTGACCGTATTGCCGTCTTTGGTGCTGGGGATGACCTCATTCACCCGGATTATCATCGTCTTGTCATTGTTGCGGCAGGCGATGGGTACACAGCAGACACCGCCTAATCAGGTGCTGATCGCGATTGCGCTGTTTCTGACATTTTTCATTATGTCACCGACCTTGACGGCCGTTTATGAAAAAGCTGGTGATCCCTATTTGAATGGCCAGATCGGGGCCGAAGCGGCGCTGGATACCGCGACCATCGAATTGAAAGAATTTATGGTGAAGAATACCCGTAAAAATGATCTGAACATGTTTATGGATTTGGGTGATAATGGTGCTGTCGAAACGCCGGCTGATGTGCCGTTATCGGCATTGTTGCCAGCCTTTATCACCTCGGAATTAAAGACCGCGTTCCAGATCGGGTTCTTGTTGTTTCTGCCATTTTTGGTGATCGATATGGTGGTGGCATCAGTGCTGATGTCGCTGGGTATGATGATGCTCAGCCCGATGCTTGTGGCGATGCCGTTTAAATTGCTTTTGTTCGTTCTTGTCGATGGCTGGACGATGACCGTTGGGTCATTGGTGGCCACCTATGTTGTTTAGCTGGCATTACTGGTTGGCGTTATCTGGCTGGCTTTATCTGGATGGCTTGGCCAAATGAGGAGATGGTAAAATGGGATTTGATGCAAATGTGGAATTTTTGCGCATGGCATTCTGGCAGATATTGATTATCTCCGGGCCGTTATTGGCGGTGGCTTTGGCAATCGGTCTGGCGATTGGTATTTTGCAAGCGGCCACGTCGATTCAGGAAATGACGCTGACATTTGTACCAAAATTGATTTTGGTTGTGGTGGCATTTGGCCTATTGGCCAATTTCATGATGGTACAGCTATCAGACTATTTTAGCTTTATTTTCGATCAGGTTGCGCAGAGCGCATAAATGGTCATGGACGGCGATGCACTCACAAATCTTCAGGGTGTTGGGGCTTTGCCCGGCATAAGCCTGCAATTTGTCATGGAATCACTGGCCGTCGTGTTTCTGGCAAGTTTGCGTGTCGGCGCCTTTTTGATTGCGTCGCCTTTTTTCGGGGGAACATCGGTGCCGCTTCAACCCCGCATCATCATGGCTGTGTTGCTTGGTGTGGCGGTGGCGTCAAATGTCACCGTGCCGAATTGGCAGAGTTTTGATGCGATGACCGGATTTCAGGTTGTTTTGACAGAATTGGCGATTGGCATTGGCGCCGGATTGATTCTGACAATCTGGTTTTCCTCGGCGCTGTTGGCCGGTGAAAAAATTGCCGCCTCCTCCGGGCTTGGCTTTGCCGCGCAAATTGACCCTGACTCGGGTGGCCAGACACCTGTGGTCAGTAAGATATTCTCAATTTTCCTGACGGTGTTATTCCTGTCATGGAACGGGCATCTGGTGGTGTTGCGTGCCATTCTGGACACCTATCAGTTTATGCCTGTGGGCAGTCTACCCAATATGGATGTGCTGGTAGCTGGTGGTATCAAAGCCGCCGGATCGATGTTTTTTGCAGCAGCCATCATCATGCTGCCGATTACCGGGTTTCTGGTGGCGATTAATCTGGCGGTTGGCGTCATTTCGCGATCGTCACCACAGATGAATTTGTTCGCTGTCGGTTTTCCGATCAGCATGATTGTTATTTTTGTGTTGCTCTATATGTGGGTTGATGCCTTGGGGCATTCGCTGACTGAATTGTCACAAAGCGGCGTCGATAATGTGATGGCAGTGTTAGAGATGATGTCCGATGGCTGAAGAAGGCAGTGACGGCCAGGAAAAGACTGAGGACCCCTCCCAACGAAAAATTGATAAATCGCTGGAAGAGGGGAAAGTCCTCAAATCGCAGGAAGTCAATATTCTCACCTCAATGGCAGCTGGCTTCGCATTGATGTTTGCCGTTCCGGGCTTTGTGAACCATATCCTCGGCGTGTGGGGATCATTCTTTCATTTTGAGCGGGGTGCTGACCTCACAGATTTAGCCTTTGCGAATATTGCAGATTTTTTAGAAATACTCGTGCTGATTGGCGTGTTGCTTGGCATTCCGCTGGCAATTGTTGCGATTTTGACGCAGCGCGCGGTCAGCGGACAATTTAATTTTGCACCAAAGGCGCTGGCGTTCAAAGGCAAGAAAATGAATCCGATAACCGGACTTGGGCGCATGTTCGGCACGAAAGCATTGGTCGAGCTTGGCAAGGCCGTCCTCAAAGCCAGCCTATTGGTCGGTATTGCCGCAGTCATTTTATATTCGCAGGCAGCGAAAATATTACAGCTTCCATTTCGCTCGATTGGCCAGTCAGTGGCATCGATTTCCGTGATTTATCCGATGGTGTTGGGCGGATTGTTATTGGCGTTGGCGGTGATTGCGTTCATTGACTTTATCTATCAGCGCCATACGCATACCAAATCGTTGAAAATGTCAAAGCAAGAACAAAAGGATGAACATAAACAAGCCGAAGGTTCCCCCGAAGTAAAAGCAAAAATCCGTCGTATGCAGATGGAAAAATCAGCGAATGCCGCCCGGCAGAATGCTGCGCTTGACGATGTGGCGTCGGCAACAGCGATAATCACCAACCCAACGCATTTTGCGGTGGCGTTGAAATATGATGTTGGCTCGCCTGATGCACCAAAAATTCTGGCGATGGGGCGTGGCCATATGGCAGCCCAGATTATCGAACGGGCAAACTCTGCAAAAGTGACGATTTTCCAAAATCCGTTACTGGCACGTGCGCTGTATTTTAGTGGTGAAATTGGCGGGGAAATTCCCGAGCGTCTCTATCAGGCGGTGGCTGTTGTGCTGGCCTATATCTACCGTGTCGATAAAGGCGAAGATTTAGAACGACCAGAGGTTGAGTTACCTGAAGACCTGAAGTTCAATGAACATGGTAATTTGATGTCAGGAGAGAGCAATGCGTAAACATCGCAGCCTTGGCGAGATGATAAGCACCGCAACATTTGTCGGCTGCGGTCTGTTCATCCTGTTGCACAGCATGGAATTGCTGGACAATGAGGAAAATCTTCGGGGGTATATCGGGATTGCTGCTGGCAGTTTTTGTATTCTGGGTGGGTTTCGCTTTGCCATCGCAAATCTGGTCACAAAATGGCGAGGTGATTGATGGCTGATCAAGCAAAACCGACGGTCCGGTGCCATGGTTGCGCATATTTTTTCATTACGCATGAACCGCAGCGCCCCTATGGTTGTAAAAAATTTGGTTTCAAAGCCCAAAAGCTGCCGGCAACAATTGTCATTGAGACAACTGGCACACAATGTGCATATCGCAAAGCGCGCCCGACTCCACCCGGTGGGCGCAGGTAAAACCAGAGGAAAGTCTGATGGCAGGTGAATTGAATTCGGTACAGGAAAGTATCAAACTGGCATTGGATGCGGCAGATGCAGCAACCGATGTCACTTCAGAATATAGTCAGGTAAAACGCGAACATAAGAAGCTGGAACGGAAAGTGTCACAAATTCACCGCTACACCACGATTACCTTTGTCACCGGCGTCATCGCAGCGGCTGTTGCGCTGACATTTTCGGCAACATTATATTTTAAATCAATTTCCGAACTGAAATTAATGACCACAACAAACCGCGAAGGTTTGATCGTTTTTTCTGAAAATATCGATAAATTGAATATTGTTCTGGCCGAGCTGCAAGATTCGTTGGCAAAGCAGGAAGAGCTGGTCGAGCTGAACCGTGAAGCCACCGCACAAATTGCCGAACTGAATGATGTGATGGCAAGCGGTACCGCACAAATTGTTGCAGAAATGCAGACAGCGAATGCCGCTGCAATTGCCGCAAGCAAAGCCGGCACCGAAGATTTGAAATCGACCATCATCAGCCAGAATAAATCGGCAAGCAATAGCATGAAAGTAAGCCTGTCGAGCTTTGAATCATCTTTGCAAAAGTCTCTTGAGGCCATGGATAAACGTATCGCCAGTAACGAAACATTGAATGGTGTTGCGTCACGCCAGCAAATGACCAGTAAAGAGATTAAAGCGCTCCAAATGCAATCTGCAGAGATCCGCAAACTGCTAGAGGTTCAGCAAAACCGTATTACCTTCCCATAGAGCGTGAGAGGGCGAGCGCGTGGCTGATGCAGCACCAGGACAGAACCGTGACGATGCTGGCGCGCAACAGGCGGTGCCGGAAACGGTATTTATTGCGCTAAAATCAATTCCGCAGCGATCCTATGCTCGTGACCTGAGGTTGCGTGAAGATGATGTGATTGCGGCCATTGATGGTGTGCCTTGCCACCTTGATATTATTGAATTTGAAAACATGTTGCTGGATGCGCGTGACGATGAGACAGCGCTTTTTGTCACCATTGCGCGCGATCAGATGTTTTTCGAAATATTTATCGACAGGCCGCTTGGCGTGACATTCGAATATACCGTTGCCGAGCGCGCCGCAGATATATCACAGCGCTTTGCCGATTATGCGGTCGGGCCAAAGGAACAATATCAGACGTTTGAAGCGCTGCGCGACGTTCGCCGCCATGTGACGCTGTACAGCACCGCTTATTCCGGTCTGGCGACAATCTGTCCGCCATTATGGCTGATCCAGCATCGCGCCCTCGAACCGCTCGCAGCGGTGGTTGCTGCCTATGCGGCAGCGGCGGCGGTGCATTGGGTCGCCTTTGTGCTTACAGTTTTGTTGATTGCGATTTATTTTCACCGGATTCAATTTCGTATCATCCGCAACTACAATATCTTTACCGAACATTTTTATTGGGTGGTCTGTGCGGCGCGAACAGTTGCCGAGGCACAGAAAATTTGCCGTGAGATTGATCCGAAATGTACATTTTCTTTCAGCTATGTCGGGCCGCCGCAAGACACCGCGTCCGAAGACAAAAAGGCGGCACGACAGGCTGCGCGCAGATCTGAATAAATATGCTGGCGGGTCTGTTGATCTGACAGCGCACGGCGATCGCACCAGGCCTTTCAAATATTTTTTGTTAAACCGATAGCATTTTTTGCCAGCGCCATGTGGCTGGCTATGTCAGCGCACCGTGGCCGCTACATCCGTGGCCGCTGCGCCCATGAGCTTACCGGTTCTGATCAGAGCAGTGTGGTAACGGATGCGTTCCGGACAGCCCGCAGGCACAGGTTATGACGCAGGTTATGACGCAGGTACAGGCGCAGGCGAAGATTGGCCGCTGCCGGGTTTTTCGGACGTTCCGCTCTAGTAATTGATTTCGATTTCGATACGCCGGTTTTTCGCGCGGCCAGCGGCAGTGTCGTTCGATTCTACCGGCCGTGACTCGCCATAGCTGATGGCCTCTAAACGGTCTTCAGAGATTGTGCCGTTGGTGGCAAAGGCCTGCACCACACTGGCTGATCGCGCGGCTGCCAGATCCCAGTTGTCGCGGTAGTTAGAGCCGAAAATAAGGGGCACATCATCGGTATGGCCGGAAACTTTGATATCGCTTGTGCCCTCGGCGTTGACTTCGGCAATGCGGTTCATAATCTCGACGGCTTGCGGGGTGAGGTCGGCTGAACCGGATGCAAAGGCACCACCAGATCCAACGGTGATGATCACCTTGTCGTCCTCACGCTCGACATCGACCAGCCCCTGACCAATTTCCTGACGTAATGCGACCTTTAATTCATCCTCGGCAATCTGTGCCTTTTTGTCTTGTTCGGCTTTTGACTCGGCTTGTGCCTCGCTTGCCTCGGCGGCGGCGCTTGCCGCCTGTGCCAACTGGGCAAGCTGGCCTTCCAGCCCACCAAACAAGATTTCCTGATCGGCCTTGCCAGTCGCCGATTTCGCCTTGTCGATGGCGTTTAATGTTTCCTGCAATAATTGCGGCAGATCTTTTTCTTCGGCTTCGGTCGGGGTGAAATTGACAACAACTTTTTCGCCAAGAGTCTCTATTTTGATATCGCCGCGGGCGATGGCATCTTCCAGCTGTTTTGCCAGATCATCTGCGTCGCCCTGCTGATCACCATTGCCGTCGCTGTCTTTATCCTTGGACTGCTGCTCGATCTCTGGCTGCGTGGTGTCGGTCGTTTCCTGGGTCATTTCATTGGTGACCGATGGTGATGGCGACGGGCTGAAATTCATCGAGATCACAGTCGTTCCCTTTGGTTGCTCAACCACCGGGACGATTTTCTGAATACCAAAGGCATTTCTCAACGAGCCAGAGATTTGCTTAAATTTTGGTACGTTAAATTCGGCAAATGACAGGATGAGAACAAAGAACGCCATCAACAAAGTGGCCATATCAGCAAAGGTTGCCATCCATGCCGGTGCGCCAACAGGCGGGCATTTGGGACATTCTTCTTCGGCTTCTTCGATTTCCTGTTCTTCTTCTTCTGCCATGAATCTGTCTCGCTTATGTGTTCATCCAAATCGCCGGTTATCTGCAAAAACCCTAGGCGGCTTCGAGCTTGGCCTGCATTTTTGGTGGAAGGTTGGCGACCATTTGGTCTTGGATGTTGCGTGGTGATTCACCGCGGGCAATGTTGCGCAGGCCAATGACAACCAGTTCGCGGTAGCTCACTTCGTAAGTTGTGTAGCCTTCCAGCTTGACCAGCATGGGCATAAAAATAATGTTGGCGATAATGGCGCCATACATGGTTGTCAAAAGCGCCACAGCCATCGCCGGGCCAATGGCTTTTGGGTCAGCCATGTTGCCAAGCATCAGCACCAGACCAATCAATGTGCCGATCATGCCCATCGCCGGGCCAATATCGATCCAGCCCTTGATCACCCCTTGGTTGGCTTCATGCCGGCCTTTCATCGCCTTGATTTCCTGATTCAATTGCGCCACAAGTTTCGCCTCGTCAGCGCCATCGACCAGCATTTGCAGGCCTTTTTGAAAAAATTTGTCAGGCACATCCTGACCTTCGAGCGCCATCATGCCATCTTTACGGGCAATTGACGCCAGTTCAGACATGCGCTCGACCAGTTGATCCATCTTTTTAACCGGCGGCAGAAAGGCTTTTGCCATGACCCCGAAACTGCCCAGAAATACCGGCAGCGGACAGGTGTACATAACCGAGAAAAAAGTGCCGCCAACAACGATCAGGATCGACGGAACGTCAATAAACGGCGCGACTCCACCGCCGGAAATCATCGCACCGAGAATCATGCCAATGGCACCAATGAATCCAATGAGAGATGCTATATCCATAAGCGCTATGCCCTTTTACTGACGGTTTCTTCACACCAACGCGGTGATCTAAGCAAAAATGATACCAAGCCAAGTATGCGTGAAGTTTTTTGACATAAAAACACAAAATATCAGATAAATCTTATATATCAGATGATTTGGCGTAAGATATGCTAGAGCCATGCGCCATCCTTCCGCAGGATCGCGCCATACCGCATCAAAAAATGGAGGCTTTGATGTTGCGTCATATCACAAACATCTATCGGGCTTTACTTTTTCTGGGGCTTTCGGTAGGAGGAGGTTTTTTTCATTCAGATCAGGTTGCGGCAAGCAGCACATCCTCTGCTTATGGGCAGTTTCTGGCGCGTGACCATCTGATCATCGATTTGCAGAGCGGCGTTGAATGGATGCGCTGTTCGGTTGGCCAACAATGGGATGGATCGAGCTGCACTGGCGATATTATACGGTTGAGCCATGCGGATATTGCGAAAGCCATTGTGCTGGCGAATGAACAGCTTGGCGGCGCGTGGCGATTACCGAGCCGCGCAGAGCTAGAAGGTCTGGTCTGCGAAAAATGTGCCGATGTCAAAATTCACCGCAAAAGCTTTCCGCAAACCGTTGCCGAACCCTATTGGACAGGTGAGGTGAATGGTTTTGCGGCGCGTCATTTCTGGTCAGTCAATTTTATGACTGGCTATACCTATGGCCGATTTTTCCCACAGCAGGAACTAGCGGTGCGTTTGGTGCGTGATCGCTAATCTGTAACCGTTAATCTGTAAACGCTAATCGGATTTGGCGTCTGAACGGCTGAAAAACTTCCAATGCAGCAGCTTGATGATAAAGCCGGCAGTCCCAACAATCATAATCAATGCGGCGAAAAACTCGGCGGTCAGAACATTCAGATAGGCCAGCTTATCGCCGGCAACAAGCGCCAGCAGAACAAGCATAACAACAAACATAATAAATGATCGGATGATACGACAGCGCTCGCAAGGGGCCGCTTTGACATCTGTTCTGGTTTGCAACATTGCAGACCTCTTTGGTTTGTTTTTCGCCTAATAAGTTAGGGAATTTATCGTGGCGACGCGACAAAAAACTGCCTTCACATGGTCAAAAACTCTGTCTGTTTTCTGACATCTGATTTTTGGCAGTTTTTCTTTAATTTCGTAAGTTATTGAAAAATATATGAAACAGATAGAGGTTTCTTGACGCTTGCGCCAGTCAAATAGATATTTTGCAATTTGCATGCCGGTTTCGCAGATTTGTCTGCGGAGGACAAAGCTATGCAACTTTCACAATCGGTAAAACTGAAGCAAAAACAATCATTGGTGATGACGCCGCAGCTGCAGCAAGCCATCAAGTTATTGCAATTGTCGAATTTGGAATTAAGTCAGCATTTGCAGGAACAGGTGGATGAAAATCCATTTTTGGAGCTGCGCGAGCCAAAAAATGCGGATGATGCGACAGACGCACCGGCAGGCACAGCTGCAGAGCTTCAGGCAGATAGCCAAGCCCCGGAACCGCATGTTGAATTATCATCGATGAGCGAAAGCGCGGCACTGGCCGAAGACCCGACTGCGCATAGTGATATTGACAATCGGTTTGATGCGTCAGTTGTCGATGCGCCCCGCACAAGCAGTGCCGCCGCACCATTTGATGGCGATTTTGACGCCATCAGTAATGTGTCATCGCGTGAGGGGTTTTATCCAAATCTTTTCAAACAACTCAATCTGATGATTGAAGATCCGCGCCAGCGTCTGATTGCCGGGCATTTTGTCAATGCGCTAGAGCCGACTGGCTGGATTGGTATGAGTGTCGCCGAGGTCGCGCTTGCCAGTGGCAGCAGCGAGGACGAGGCCGATGCTGTTCTTGAAAAATTACAAACCTTTGAGCCAACCGGCTTGTTCGCCCGTGATCTGGCTGATTGTCTGCGGTTACAGCTGGTAGAGCAGGGCTTGTTTAGCGCGGCTTTTGCCATGCTGCTGGACAATCTTGATCTTTTGGGCCGTGGCGAAATAAAGCGGCTGGCCCGCTTGATCGGTGGCACAGCCGAAGATGTGATGGAGATGTTGAAAACCATCCGCACATTAAACCCAAAGCCGGGCGAGTTTCTCGGCATCGATCACCTTGAAATGCCAAGCCCGGATGTGATCGTCCGGCGGCGCGCTGATGGCTGGGCGGTGGAATTGAACCGCTCAACATTGCCGGCTGTGGTGATCAATGAAGATTATGCGGAAATGCTGGAAAAGCGCCGGCTTGATGAAGATGCGAAAAATTATTCTTCCGGTGCGTTGAATAATGCACGCTGGCTGAAACGCGCGGTCGAACAGCGTAATTCAACAACGTTGAAAATCAGTGCCGAAATTATCCGGCAGCAGACCGATTTTCTGGAAAAAGGCCTCGATTATCTGAAGCCATTATCGCTGCGCGATGTGGCACAGGCTGTTGGCATGCATGAGAGCACGGTCAGCCGGGTGACTACCGGATTGTTGATTGCCACACCGCGTGGGGGCATGCCGCTTAAATCATTCTTCAGCGTCAATATCACATCACGCGATTCCGAAAATGATACATCAGCCGCAGCCGTACGCAATATGGTCAAGCGACTGATCAGCCAGGAACAGCCGGGCAAGCCGTTGAGCGATGAGGCTATTTCCAAAATGATCTCAGAACAGGGAATTGATCTGGCCCGCCGGACTGTGGCGAAATATCGGGAAATGCTGAATATCCCGTCATCGTCACAGCGCCGCATGCAGGCACGTCTTGCCAATATTGCCTAAAAACCCGGCGTTACTGACGGCTTTATATAATTTTAGCGCTGGGTTCATGCGGTGCATCTGCGCACCACAGATGCGGTCTATGCAAAGCCAGCGGATGACGGCCATCGACGCCATTTATACCTAAAGGCGCGACGCCATCATCGGGGATCATGCGTGTTTTATTTGCTTGCCTGCGCCGCAACAAGTGACCGCGTGATGAAATATTCTTCGCTGCTTAATGGGGTGTCACTGATAAATTTGCCAAGCGGAATGGTTTGCATGCTTTCCGGGTTGTCATCTGCATCAAAATGCACAAATTCGATACCCAGATCCGCTGTTGTTACTGTGTCATCACCACCATGCGGCATATCGGTATAAGCATTAAATTTTGGTTTGGCTTTATTGTTCATGCTCTTCTCCTTTGGGCGTGGTGACTATTTTTTGACCTGAAAAACGGTCTATCATGGCTAATGCATTTCGCATGCCAGAGACAAAGTTGATCAGGAAAATTTGCGTGGAAACGCGGTCAGTCGGTGAGAGAAGTTTGACGCAATTCGCCAGCCACACTCATCTGCCGGCCGATGGTGAAAAACGCGCTGGGGTCAATTGATTGCCCATCGATCTGGATTTCATAATGCAGATGCGCCCCGGCCGATCTGCCGGTATTGCCCATCTTGCCAATCACCGTATTTTCCGCAACATAATCACCGACACTGACGGTGATCCGTGCCAGATGCGCATAGAGTGTTGAAACGCCGAATTCATGTTCAATCCGCACAACCTTGCCAAACGACCCCTCACGACCGGCAAAGACAACGGTGCCGGGGGCGGTTGCGCGCACATTTTCCTGCCAGGTTCCGGCAAGATCAATGCCATGATGAAAGGTTTTGGCGCCAGTCTTTGGATGTTTGCGGTATCCGTAATCACTCGAAATATAGAAATACAGCATCGGTGTTTTAAACGGGATTTTGCGCAATGCTGCACGATGTTCGGCCAGTGTGATTAGCAATTCTTTGAAATCAGCGTCAGCGGCGTTTGAATGTGCCGGGTCATAATCTGGCAAATGCGTGGCTTTGATACCAAGCTGGCTGATGCTTTTGCGGATATAATTGATTTCATTATCCAGCGATAACAGCATTTTTTGCGCCCGCGCAGCATCACTGATGGATGGCAGCAATGGGCCGGTGCGCCCGCTATAGCCAGAGCTGGCAAAGCCATCATCAAGCGGGTCAGCCAGACCATCATCAAGACCATCATCAGCGCTGTCCATATCCGGCAATCCAGCCTCACCGGCGGCGTCATCTGATGCGTCGGGCTCGGTAAAAAACCGGGGCAGCATGGCAATGGCAAAGCCGGCTGCGGTTCTGGCAAAGCTGTTACGGCTATCTTCGATATGGCCATCTGGTATATCGCTTGACTCGGCTTCGTTGGCTTCGGGCAGTTGCGGCGAAGCGCTGCCGGTCATGGCGGTTGGGGTCGGTTCTTTTGGCATTTGCAACGGCGATCGATCCGGTGCTGCATCGGGCCGCATGAGCGCTGATGCCAGCGGTGCGGCAAGCGCCAGATCCATCGCCGGCGCATTTGCTGGCGCGGCCTCGTCAATTGCCGGTGCTGTTGGCGCGGTTGCTGTCACTGTGATGTCTGCTGGTGCAAGCGGCAGCGCCGCGTCCGGG
>ERZ802824.970-NODE-970-length-15617-cov-11.5174_pt1 | contig 15617 bp, 11 predicted proteins | sample MGYA00345650_ERZ802824 | MGnify/ENA primary metagenome ERZ802824 (study PRJEB30503, sample SAMEA104212361) | marine metagenome | biome: Westerlies Biome; feature: [SRF] surface water layer (ENVO:00010504) within the epipelagic zone...; material: water... | reverse complement strand
AGCGTTGGGCACCCTGGACGTCGCTATCGATCTCAAAGCTCACCATGGCGCCGAAACCTCCATGGTATTGCTTCCTCGCAACGGTATGACCGGGGTCGCCATCAAGCCCAGGATAATAAACTCGCTTCACGGTCGGCTGCTGATGCAACCACGCAGCCAGCCGAATCGCCGTTGCTGACTGCGCATGAACACGAAGCTCAAGTGTCTTCACACCCCGACAACACAAAAAGGATTCCAAAGGCCCCATCACTGCACCGGTCGCATTCTGCATCCAATGCAGCTGTTCACCAACTTCTTGATCACGTGCAACGAGAAGCCCACCGAGCAGATCACTATGCCCACCGATATATTTTGTTGCCGAATGCATCACAATGTCTGCACCCAACTCCAGTGGCCGACAGAGCACTGGAGTTGCAAGCGTATTGTCGGCGACAAGTAAGGCACCAGCCTTCTGAGCAAGTGCAGCGCACCCGGCAACATCTGTGACTGATAGCAATGGATTTCCAGTCGGCTCAATCCAGAGCATCCGGGTCTCTGTACGGATCGCATTTTCAACAGCTGCAAGATCCGTGGTATCGACAGCAGTGATTGAGATGCCCCGCTCCGCTAGCACATTATTGAAGAGCCGCCAACTGCCGCCGTAGATATCTGTCCCTGTGACGAGGTGATCGCCCGGCTTCAGCAGCATCGTCACACAGTGCGTTGCGGCCATGCCTGAAGCGAAAGCCAACCCGCGAGCGCCACCGTCCAACGAAGCCATCACCGCCTCGAAGGCGTGTCGTGTCGGTGAACCGGTACGGGCGTAGTCGTACTGGGCATCATCACCGTTTGCAGTTGGCAGAACAAATGTACTTGCCAAATGAATTGGTGGAACAACCGCACCATTGGATGGATCGGCTTCCTGCCCTACATGAATTGCACGCGTGCGAAACTGCATTCCTTACTCCGACACATCGAGGGCTGCAGACAGATCTGCAATGAGATCTTCAGCATCCTCGATGCCGCAAGCCATTCTCACCATATTGTCTGGAATTCGAAAACCAGCTCGCTCCTCAGGTGTGTAATCCCAGTAACTCATCACCATCGGCTGCTCGATCAGTGACTCAACTCCACCCAGGCTCGGACCAATTCGAGGGATTTTTACCGCATCAATAACAGAGGCTGTCTGCCGCCAGTCTGCATCTCGAAGAAAGAAAGTCACAAGGCCACCAAAACCACGCATCGTCTGCTTGGCGATGGCATGAAATGGATGATCTGGCAGGCCGGGATACAGCACTCGTTCCACTCGTGGATGACCAGCGAGAAACTCTGCTACGGCCTGTCCGTTTGCATTGTGTCGTTCCATACGAAGAGCAAGCGTCTTGAGGCCACGCTCCAGCAGATACGCATTATGTGGAGCATTCACGCCACCCATAATACCTCGCAGGTTACGGACAGGGTCGAGCAACTCGGCAGAACCGGTGACAGCACCTGCCAGCAGATCGTTATGGCCACCAAGGTATTTTGTAGCTGAATGCAATACAAAGTCGACGCCTGCATCAAGTGGCTTCACGTTATACGGAGTAGACAAAGTCGCATCGATCAATGTCAGCACCCCGTTCCTGCGACCAATTTCAGCAAATCGCTCAATATCAACCACACTCAACTGTGGATTGGTGGGAGACTCACTAATCAGAAATTTTGTCCTGGGCGTAATTGCTGCTTCCATCGCATCGTAGTCACAGGTACGCACCTCACGAAAACCGACACCAAAACGAGTCAAATGACGCCGACAGAACTCACGACTTCGGTGATAGCACTCGTCAAAGAAGACAATGTCATCTCCTGCATCAACATGAGCCATTAAAAGACCCACGAATGCCGCCATGCCACTCGCGAAAAGCACACTGGCTTCACCAGCATCAAGCGCCGCTAACTTGTCTTCAACAACTCGCTCGCCCGGATTACCGTATCGTCCATACTCCTCACGAGGCTGGCCTTGCTCAAGAAAGTCAACGATCGCCTGGGTATCAGGGAATGTATATGTTGATGCAGCAAAGATCGGGTCTGTGATCGAAAAGCCTGGCTTCACCCGCGCTTCTCCAGCATGCACAGACAGCGTTGATGGCCCTGAAGCAGTGACCTTTTTTGTCGAGGGATCAGGCATAGTTGGTATTGGCTCGACCATGGGAGGGACCACGAATCGGTTTCTGTAATTGTATGAAGCGGTGTCATTCTGCCACAGGTGGTATAAGACCAGCCACAGCTTGCAAATCACCTCACATGAGATGCTGAGATCAAATGATAGACCGTCCACCAAGTCTAACCGATGTTTGACCGCCTGCATTCCGGTGAATCCGGTTATGACGAAAGTTCCATGATATTGCCCAACTGGAACCGGCACCTGTAGAACATCCGTATAGAATCCGCTGTATACCGCCTTTCAGAGCAGCGGAAATACTCCCTCTTCCGAGAGACAACAAATCTTATGACATCAACTCTCCCCGCCTCAGAAGGGGACTCCGTGCCACCACCTCGTCAGATCGTACCCACAACAAAAGTCTGGGTGACGCTGGCATCTCTCGTGGCAGCGATCGCGCTGGTTCGATACGGCTGGCTTGAAGTCCTCGTTGGTGACGTAATTGATCAAGCGGTACGCAATATCATCACCCTTATCCTGGCCTTCACTGGTTTGGTTTCTCTTTTTATCTGGTTTCTCAGGGAAAGTACTTTTCAGCCACGTGTGAAAAAGAGCGTCACTGCCTTTCTTGTCATCTCAGTTCTTCTTGCTCTGGCTCTTCTTCGTATTGACGGTGTAAGCGGTGACCTCGTGCCACAGTTTGCTTTCCGGTGGCAGGCCCGACGTGATGCTCTGCTGCCTTCGGCTGCCACCATTGCGAAACAGACCACCAACAAGAACGTGTCTTCCGGGTGGACGGCAACATCCGATGACTTCCCCCGCTTCCTTGGCCCTGAAGGAACAGCGAGTCTTGATGGCATTGAGCTGGATACAAATTGGAAGGCGAACCCACCGCAATGCATATGGAAACGACCCATTGGAGCAGGCTGGAGCGGCTTTGCCACATATGGCAGCCACGCCGTCACGCTGGAGCAGAGAGGGGAGGACGAATCCATTACTTGCTACGCACTTGCAACCGGTGAACCAGAGTGGGCTGTTTCTGTTCCAGCACGGCATGAAACAGTCCTTGGTGGAATTGGCCCGCGATCGACACCGACCATTCGCGATGGAGTTGTCTACGCCACGGGTGCAACTGGCTGGCTCCACGCCATCCAAGGCAGCACGGGCAAGGTCCTGTGGAGAAAAGATATTGTTGCTGATCTGGGCATTGATCGAGCAACACACGCCGCGGCAGTTGCCTGGGGACGATCAGGCTCTCCACTTGTCACGGACAAACTGGTCATTGTCCCTGCCGGCGGCCCGAGAAAAGCCTCGGACACTCAAGACGTCAATGACGGCAATCTTGATCCCGCAACGTCGCCCTACGTTTCTCTTGTCGCCTACGACCGAACGACAGGGGATCAGGTATGGCTGGCCGGTACGGAACAAATCGCCTACGCGTCACCTCAGACACTCAGCTTGAACGGTCAAAGTGCCGTAATCACCGTGAATGAAGGCCACATAGCTGCCTACGATCTCCCAACAGGTGATCAACTCTGGGAATGCGAATGGCCGGGACATTCAAATTCGGATGCGAGCTGTTCGCAACCACATCTCCTTGACGCGAGCAAACTGTTTATTTCCAAAGGGTACGGCATTGGATCGGCAGTCTTTTCGCTTACAAACACCGGTGGCGTCTGGAGCATCGAGCCAATCTGGCGCCAGTCAAATCTCCTCAAGACCAAGTTCACCAATGTTGCCATTTATAATGGGTATGCGTACGGACTTTCCGATGGCATTCTCGAATGCGTCCAACTTTCTTCCGGGACACGCATGTGGAAGCAAGGACGCTACGGACAGGGACAGCTTCTTCGGGTTGGTGACGTTCTACTTATTCAGGCTGAATCTGGAGAAGTTGTTGCCGTACAGGCAACACATGAAAAACCTACTGTGCTGGCTCGCCTTGCGGCACTTGATGGACAAACCTGGAACACCCTGTGCGTCAGTGGCACCAATCTTCTCGTCCGAAACGCAGAAGAGGCTGCTTGTTATGAAGTCTCCATTCGACGCAACGCGGCTCGACGCAAGGCTGCACTGCCAGAAGATGCTACTCAACAAAACAAGAAGGGCGAGTAGCAATGAATGACATGATTGGGCAGACCGTTCTTGTGACCGGCAGCACGAGTGGTATTGGGCGTGCGGTTGCCATCCGACTAGCAGAGTCTGGAGCAGCAGTAGCTCTCCATGGCCGCAATGCAGATGCTGCCCAACAGGTAGCTGAGGAAATCAGACGTTCGACTGGCAGCGTTGCCGGCGTGTTCCTTACAGATATTGCAACATCTGATGGCTGCGCTGAACTGATTGCAGCCGTAACCAAGACATGCCCGACACTTCATGCTGCCTGTCTTATTGCCGGAGCCGACACGCTGACCGGATCGTCTGCATCACTCCCCTTTGAAGACAAGCTTCAGCTTCTCTATGACACGGATGTCCAATCAACACTTTTACTGGGCAGAGGTCTTGGGAACGTGCTCAAGAAACATGATGGCAGTTCCATCGTCACAACAGGATGGGATCAGGCTGCCACTGGCATGGAAGGCGATAGCGGAGAATTATTTGGCACGATCAAGGGTGCCGTCATGGCTTTCACAAAGAGCCTGGCAAAGTCCCTTGCACCGCATGTTCGAGTAAACTGCGTAGCTCCCGGCTGGATTAAAACCGCTTGGGGCGATCAGGCCAGCAAGGAGTGGCACGAGCGAGCGGTACGAGAATGTCTACTCGAGCGTTGGGGAGAAACTGAAGACATTGCCGACGCTGTTCAATGGCTCATTTCTCCACAGGCGAGTTTCATCACTGGACAGATTATTAATATAAATGGCGGCTTCCGAACAAACCAAAAATAGGTAGCCTGATTGAAATAAAAAATTGCCGTGGGCAATCTTTCGATCACCCACGGCAATGGATATCACAGCCGCCTACCGAATCTTTCCATCAAGGAAACACCCCGGCCTGGGAGAGCAAGGCGGAATGCCCGCCCAGGCCATTGGGGCATCCTTCTGGGCTTAAGAGGGTTCGGCACCCAAGGGGTATGCACGAACTCCGTGTTCCTCAAGGTCAAGACCTGACTGCTCTACTTCAGGTGACACCCGAAGCATTCCCATACCTTTCAAGACGCCAAACACAATAGACATTGTGATGAACGCCCAGGCACAGATAGCAACCGTACTTATTAACTGAACAGTGAAGAATGCACCGACGGTTTCAATCCCATCTGGCAAATCACCAAAGATACCTGTGGCGAGTCCGCCCCAGACACCACAGAGGCCATGAACAGGCCAGGCACCAACCGGGTCATCAATCTTCAGCTTTTCAAGAAGCAGAACACCCATGACAACCAGCACACCACCGATAGCACCGATGATGAGTGACTCAGGCTGTGACACACGATCACAATTTGCTGTGATTGCCACTAAGCCACCGAGCACACCATTAAGTGCCATCGTGACATCAGGCTTCCCAAACAGACCCCATGCCGTGATGAGTGCCGCTACAGCACCTGCAGCAGCAGCCAAGGTTGTTGTCAGAGCGATATAGGTCGTCGCATTTGCGTTTGCAGCTCCAGCATAAGTCAGCTGACTACCTGGATTAAACCCATACCAGCCGACCCAGAGAATAAACACGCCGAGGGCTGCAAATGAGATATTGTGCCCCGGTATTGGTGAGCTCTTTCCTTCTTTTGAAAAGCGTCCAATACGTGGCCCAAGGAAGATCGCACCAGCAAGACCGGCAAAACCTCCAACGGCATGTACCACAACACTTCCCGCAAAATCTTGGAAGCCCATGGCATCACACCATCCGCCACCCCATTTCCAGGCACCACTAATTGGATAAATCAGACCAGTCAAAATTGCACTGTAGACGAGATATGCTGAAAACTTCATACGTCCGGCAACAGCACCTGAGACAATGGTCGCTGCAGTCGCTGCGAAAGCAACCTGAAACAGAAAGTCGGCGTAGGAACTGTAATCACCATAGTCAGTGCCATCAGAGGCAACGACACCTGGTGTGAAACCACCCAACCATCCATCAACAACCCATCCATCTCCGGGATACATAAGGTTAAAGCCGATAAACAGATACAACAAAACCCCTACACAGAGATCCATCACGTTTTTCGAAAGGATATTCACCGCATTCTTCGCGGAATTAAGTCCTATTTCAACCATTGCAAACCCGGCCTGCATAAAGATGACGAGGACCGCACAGATAAACATGATCAGGGTGTTGATCGTGTAATCTGTTTCAGCAATGTAAGAAGATAATGCCTCAGCAGTAGCATCTCCTTCAGCTGATTCTGCTGCAACTGGTTCCTCTGCAGCTGGTTCCTCTGCAGCTGGAGCAGATTCCGTACCCTCCTCTTCCTGGGCGCAAGCCACAGGTGCGGTGGCAGTCATCACGACTCCTACCACAAGTGTTAACGCTGCTCCAATGAGCAGACTAGAAAGCCAACGATCCCCTATAAATTTCATAGCAAGCCTCCGCCTGACTGAAGTGTTGAAAAGAAAGCAGGAACGGCGTCCTGCCCTGTCGCCACACTGCATCAATGTGTTGCATACCTAGGCGACGTCGTTATCTGAATGCAAAGACCGTGCCAAAACCGAGAGAAGGCTGGAGGACTGCGTGATTTGCATGAGAAACTCTACTTTCACGACAATCACAACTTCTCGCTGAATCTCTCCGGTCAGCTTTCTCGCCTGCTAGCAAGGCAGCGGTGCTGGTAATAGAGGCACTCTCAAAGGCACTGTCTCGGACTCTGCCGCTTACCAAGCCTTCAATCGGACTCTGCCGCTTACCAAGCCTTCAAAATGTGACAACACGAGCCTGGTTGCCATCCACCGCCGCCGTGACACATCCAGCCTGCTCGCAAACCGACCTATCAAGCTGCTTGAGGAGTCCACTATCCACAACCATTCCGGCGGTCGAGAGAAAATTAGCGAGGAGACGAAAGCCTCCTTGCGTAAGTATTGACTCGGGATGAAACTGCACACCGTAGAGATGTTCTTTTGGATTCTCAACGGCCATGATCACACCATCCTGCGTCCGTGCCGTCACCTGCAGTGCCTGCGGCAGGGATTGTTCTTCGGCAATCAGAGAATGGTATCGACACGCAGGCATTGGATTAGGAATTCCTGAAAACATGTCCGTACAGTCGTGCGTAACATGGCTCATCCGACCATGCCGTGGATCATTGCTCGCGAGAACAGTTCCACCGAGTGCTTCAACGATCACCTGATGACCTAAACAAACTCCCAGTATCGGAATGATTCCCCGAAACTTCTGAACACATGCTATCGAAACACCTGCTTCTTTTGGTGTGCACGGGCCAGGTGATATGACAAGTGCTTGTGGCTTCGCTGATTGTATTTCCTCAAGATCGGTTTCATGGCTCGGCAACACTTTCACCTGGGCGCCAAGAAGTACAAAATACCGTGCCAGATTAAAAACAAAACTGTCTCGATTATCGAGAATAACAATCATAGAGAGCCCCCCACAGCAGTGGACTCAAACACAGACAGCATTCCCTCTGCTTTATGAAGACTCTCTGCATACTCCATTGCTGGATCGCTCCCGACGGTCACGCCACCACCCGCTGAAAACGTAATGTTGTTCTCGCCAACCACAAATGTACGGATGAGAATGTTTAAGTCCGCATTCCCGTCGAAACCGACATAGCCGAGGGTTCCACAATAAGGCCCTCTCTCATTCTCCTCTAATTGGCAGATGATCTCACAGGCCCGGTACTTCGGAGCACCTGTTATGCTTCCGCCAGGGAACGCCGCAAGCACTGCATCAAGGGCACTTGCTCCAGCAACAAGTCGCCCGGACACGACCGAAACAAGGTGCTGGACATATCGAAATCGTTCGAGGCGACAGAGCGCCTCTACAACAACACTTTTCGGTTCGCAGACACGTGAAAGATCGTTCCGAACAAGGTCCACGATCATGACATTCTCAGCTCGATCTTTTTCACTCGAGTGCAAATCAGCACTCGCATAGAGATCTGCTTCTGGTCGAGAAAGCACGCGACGCGTGCCTTTGATGGGATGCATCGAGACGGAACCTCGCGTCACCTTGAGAAATCGTTCAGGAGACATACTCACAATGGCAGCGTCACCAAAATCGAGGTAGCCGGCAAAGGGTGCTGGATTGCACACCCGAGCCTTTTTGTAAATTTCCAGTGGATTAAACGACCCAGCGACAGAAAACTGCTGTGCGAGATTGACTTGAAAAATGTCACCGGCTCGAACCAGATCGATGCCCGACTGCACCATGTTTGCGTATGTCGAAGAAGAGTGGGTTGAAAAAACACCATCACTTCCAGGAAGTGGATACAAACGAGACGAAGAGGCCTGACTCGTAGGCACGAGCAATGGCCCAGAAGATGAATTGTGCCTTCCTTCAAATGCACACACATGTTTTTCAAAACGCTCCCGACTCTGAGATCGTCGTTCTGCTGGTGTATGACTGGGCACACCCTGGGAAATGGCCCAGACCTTTCCCTGCTTGTGATCAAACGCAAACACGACATCGTAGATACCAAACTGCACGAGAGGAGTTTCCGAGTGATTACTTTTTTCATATTCAACGCCCAAAAGTGCCAGACCAGCGTCAAAAGACAGCATTCCTGCTAAACCGCCCTGAAACGGAGGTAGTCCCGGGATAGTCTGGCATGAAAAGCCAGCCATACGACTTTTCATTTGTCGTAAGACCTTTCGTATCGATTCAGCATCATCCGGATCGGCACAACCAGGCACCACAAAACTTTCAATCGGATCTGCCGCCACAAAAGAAAATCGATCAAGGGAAAGGTCGCCTTCAGCCTGTTTAGTGTTCACGCCATAGGCAAGACCGTCGGATGCTGCCGAACTGCTGTCGAAACAAACCAGCCCACCAAGTGGAGCAAGGCCGTGCATCAGCCTCTCCAATTCAGTCTCTGGAGGCAACTCCGCAACCAAGGCACCCGAGGCGGTGTACCAGTGATAGATATTTTCTAGCTTCATACGATGCTCAAGGTTTATTATTCCGGAGCCTTATAGGTTTTCTTACGAGGACCAGCCACACGCGCTGCAGCATCTGATGGGCCACATCCAATTTCCGATTCCGTCAGGTATCCCCAATCGAGGGCCTGATCCTGGCGATAGTCTTTTCCAAGTGTGAGTGCTGTAACTGCTTTCGCCATTTCATACCCAAGGTAAAAGGCATGATTGGGGTCCACGTCGGTTCGATCGTGAGCCGCCAACTGATAAAAAAGTTGAAACGGATCCCGTGAAGCCAGATGAAGATGCTTCCCAACCAGATGAACCTCACCACGTTCAGCAAATATTCGGAAATTTGGATCACGAATTGCCAGAGCCAACTGTTCGAGTGCCTCATCACCATGAAGTTGCTGCTTCCCGGACCGAAGCGTAACGAGCTGTGGCTCTACGTGCTTTGGCAGTGTTTTGTTCGTAACTGCATGATAGACAAGCGCGCGAGCGAGATCACATTCTTTGACACTACTCCTCGACCAATAGATCACTTCAGTCGTAAGCACAGAATGGATTCCCGTCTCCTGACAAAAGCCGAGAAGCAGTGTATTGATGCCGGCTGAATCGACATCTGTCAGTTCCGTCAGATTACCAATACCCATCATCATTTCAGACTTTGGATATCTCTTGCGCACATCAAGATACCGGCCAAGACTTGCCGCGAATCCAAAACCGATCGGCTCAAGGACAGGGTCAAGCCTACAGGGAACAGCCAACACCTCGAGCCGTGCGATCGTTTCATCAAACCCTTTGAGAGTCGACGGCTCGTCTGGCACGACAACAACTTCACAACCCCAGTCGCCAGCAGCCTCTACGTTTCTCGAGTTGACTGACAGGACAAGCGACGCGCCAGCCTGTGTTGCCGACAAAACTTCACCTGGCTCAAAGCTATCAACAGAAACTCGGAACCCTTCATCCACAAGCATGGCAATGGCGTTGCCAATATCCGTCCATGACTCACCCGGTGTACAGCCAACATCAATCACATCGGCTCCTGCTAATCGCAATCGAGTGGACTCTGCAAAAAGTTCTTTGTGTGAAAACCGGTTGGCGTGATTGATCTCCGCGATCACCTCAATATTGTGCTCGCCATAATCATCTAAATCCTGTCGCTTTTGACCAAACCACTCGTCGAGCCGCCGGCAGTCTTCCGGGCCTCGCTCGACAGGCACACCTGTTTTTTGCTCGAGCAACGCCATATCACCCTTACACAGTCCAGGAATAACTACACGATCGGTGCCCTCCGGGACTTCAATCCGCCGGGCAATCCAGTCGGTTGTCATTAACGCTGCAACAGTAATATTCAGGACCTGAACCGTTGGCTGAAATCCGATCTGGCCAGCCAGCCGCTCAAGCATGTTTCGCAGCGCATGCTCCGACAATTTCCCTGTAACGAAATGAATGCGTTCTCCGGTAAGCGAGGCATTTATCATAAAACCAGTGTAAACTCAAATTATGTTTTGATTTCGACATCTCACAAAACAGGTGATTTTTCCTCTTCCCCACGAGTCCCCATGAGGTTCGGTTTCTGTGATTCTCGAAGGCCTTCTTACAACGAGAACAGCGGATGATGATGTTCACATTGCCGCAATGGGCCCTGAAGTTGCTGACCCTCGATCCATGACTCACCTCATCCTCAAGCCCTTCCAAGGCAGCAGGACAGGCAGCCTCCTTACATCCCAGTCAGAGGGCGTCTTCCATCTCACTGATGATGTTCTACTCTTTGCCAAGGCCGTGACCGGGATGCCAGATAAACTCCCTCAAACGCGTCCGGCTGATACAGTCAGCGGATGGATCCTTGAAGATGCCTGCGAGGCGTTTGAGTTCCGTATTGAAAAAGCAGACACAACCGGAGAGCGGTGTCGGCTGCACGCACGCATACAAAAGTCACACTTCAACCGTCCATTCCGGGGCTTCAACAGGGCTGCTCATGCAGTGATTGAAGCTGCCATTCTCTTTAGCAGACTTCATCTGCTCGATGCAGAGGACGTTCAACGACAGCTTGAATCACTTCGGCCGCTCGTGACGAAAACTGCGGGGGAACAAGAGCGACAGGCTTTTGATCTCATTCTTGATCAGACCGAAAAGCGATCCTTCAAACCAGCAACTTAGGGTTGGTTTTTTTTATTAACGCTGGCCTGCGGCTGGTCATGCTGACTTTCGTAATGCCGCCGAAGAGCATCGAGCCCAAAGTTATTGTCCAATGAGTGCCATACTACGTGAGCGTGATTGGCTTCATTCTGCGTGTTGTCATATTCGATAATGAATGAAGGGCCTTGAATTCGATAGTAATGCCCCCGGCCTCGCTCAAAACTCCCTGCCCACGCAAACGACAACTCCTTCCACTCATTGTCTGAGATTCCTGCCAGCACATCATCGGCTAATTCACCACGAAGCGTCCGTACAATCTGTTCAACCAACCGTCGAAACAACGCCTGCTGAATAGAATCCATCTCTTCTTCGGACACTCCTTGCGGCTCTCCCAGATCCAGTGATGCCTCAGGCACCGTCAACACCTCATCCGGTGCTTCCGAAGCGATCACTGATCTCTCCGCATGATTGCCCTGCAGAGAAACAATCAGCTTCCGTGCCATATCCTCTTCAGCTGCAAGCACTCGCTGGCCAGCCCGAGGTCCAGTCCGAATTTCTGCTGGACTCGACCCGAGAAAGAGAGGTGTTGCTGCAGCAACGGCCCCAGACACTGAACTGAAATTAATCGAGACGTGATGGCCCTCCAGTCGCCATCCCCACGGCTCAGTCTCTGACGGAACACCAAAAACTGAGAACCAGTACTTCTCAGGATCACGACGATCTTCATTACCAGGGCGATCTTTTTCGAGTTCACGCAGAATGCTTTCCAGGCTCATGATCGTTGTTGCCTTCAGATATCCCTGGTGACTGAGCCCAGTCTGCATAAGCCTGTAGGCCGCTCGTCGCTGCTTGAGATCCATTGCTTTTAGCGGTAGTCCCAATCGCTCACGTGGCACGAAGTGCCAGTTCAATCGCTCGTCACTCTCAAACGGAAAGCACGCTGACTCACGCTGCTCTTCAGTCAGTAGTTTCAACCATGCTTTAACCTGAGTAACCATTTCAGTATTCACACCATGCCGATTCGATTTAGGCGATTCATCATGGGCAAAAGCTGTGGGTACACACAGCGAGAGAGTGAAAAGGAGAGCACATACCACAGAACGCATACAAAAACTTTTCTTCATTCGTCTAGACACCTTAAAAAGGAAGACAGGAGTTATTCGGTCTGAAAATATTGACTCACTCAACATCGAATGGATTTTCTCCATACACCCACGTCATAACAGATTCATGTCAACACACTCGAAATTTTTTAAGAACCGTATCTGTCAGCTTCCCGTTGATTCCTGGAACTTCGGGAAGGGTGTAATAGCCATCGACTACACGAACGGGATTCTCCCAGATATCAAAGAGTGATTCATAACAACATTCAATCATCGGTGTGTTTATCGTTGCCGCTGCGAGCTGGGCGTGGACATTCTGCTGAACGTTCGTGTGAGGAATAACCGGCAAACCGTGTGTCTGACCAAGTGCGGCTACTTCAAGCCATTCTTCGATCCCGGACAGTTTTGTCACATCAGCCTGCAAAACAGCTGCGGCCTGCTGGTCAATGTATTCACGAAAGCCGTACACCGTATAGACAGTTTCCCCGATTGCGATGGGGATCCGTATCGCTTTGGCAAGTGCAGCGTGCGATCGCACATCAAAGGGGTGCAGTGGTTCTTCGAGCCACTCGACGTTCAATTCTTCAAGCCGCTTGCCCCATTGAATGGCAGTTTCCAAATCCCAGACTGTATTCACATCAACCATTAACTTGATCCCGTCTCCAATTGCCTGCCGCACTGCCCGCACCCGCTGGAAATCTTCTTTCGGATCTGAACGCCCAAGTTTCATTTTGACCGCATCGAACCCTCGATCGATTATGCGGCGCATGTCGTCAATCACCTCGTCTGTCGTCCACGTCAACCAGCCACCATCAGTGTTGTACGCCTTCACACGATCTTTGACAGGACCAAGATGCCGCCACAGCGGCACTTCCTCTGCCTTCAACTGAATGTCCCACAGTGCAAGATTCATTGCGCAGAGGCCAACCTGAGCAACGCCAACCCTTCCAATAAAATGTGTTGTTGCGTGCATGGCTTGCCATGCCGCATTCCGATCAAAAGCTGGCATGCCGAGTACCGCAGGAGCAAAGCAGTCGTCGATCATCACCTGTACGGATCGCAGGCCGCGGGTGTAATTCCAATTGAAACCATATCCTGTAATTCCTGCATCGGTCTCAATGGACACCTGCAGGAATTCAACGGACTGCACGCTGGACTGGCTATCCGTAATTGTTCGTTGGCCAAGTGGAACATCTACCAAAGCGGTATGAACGCCCGTAATGACTGGGCTCGTGCCGGCCGACACCTCTCCCTCGTGCTCTGACAAACCCCCATCTCGAACTGCTACCACTTACCGCTCCTCTTTTTGAAACGTTCTGCCCGTGCACTCTACTGAGAAAATTTTCTGAGAACAGACAAACCGCCGAAGAAGCGAAGATCTCTCACAGCCAGGATTAACATGTTGAAGGCGCACACATCGCAAGACCGTAACGTCCTATTAGGCTAGGCCCCGAAACATATTCAGAATTTCAGAACAAGTCGCATCCCTGCAAAAACGTGACAGATACATTTCTAAGGCCTGTGCCCACTACACACCCAGAGCCCCTATCGCAGAGGCCCCATCGCTGATTAGTTGGCGAACCCCAGTTCTTTTGCTTCCTTAGGAAGTGATTCATCGGCAATTCCACGTGCACCACGACCCTGTGAAACTCGGTCATTGACGTCAAACTCAATGCTTTCGACATCTGCCTTCCACCACTGAGATTTCTCTTCGGTCGTAGACGGGATATCAACAGGTCGTACCAGACGCATGCCGATACCCAACGCCGGTTCCTCTGTATACCAGAAGGGGCTCTTTGGAAGATTCGGGTCGACATCCTTCCAGGCTTCATCTTCAGACCCTCGCCGTGCCGCCGAACGGCATTGTGAAGGCTCGTCGAAATAAGCACCTCCGCGAACCACTCGTGATTCCAGATCCGTTGGCCAACGAATAGAGTCTTCCGCGGTCACTGGCTGCGGTAGCGCAGCTACATTGGCGTAGCCATCTTCTGTCATTTCATCAATGACCCATTCTGAAACATTGCCATGCATATCAAACAGCCCCCATGGGTTTGACTTTTTTTCTCCCACGGGATGTGTTGTGTCGTCAGAATTGTCAACAAACCATGCATAGTCACCAAATGAATCCGTGTCGCTAAAAGAAAAAGGACTCTTCGTACCAGCACGGCAGGCGTACTCCCATTCTGACTCTGCGGGCAAACGATAAAAACGACCGGTCAAGCCAGTGAGCCACTTTGTGTACTGCCGGGCAGAATATTGCGTCATTGTTACAGCTGGCTGCTGCGGCTCTTCGCCATTTATAAATGTTGTCGTAGGGTCATAAAGAGCTGATGGGGCCGTTACTGCATCAACTTCATTTTCTTCTGTTACGAGACGCACACCAGAACTCTCAAGTGCTGTAAACAGATCAAGCATGCTCATGAATACCTTGTACTCTTCCCAGGTCACCTCACAAGCACCCATCCAAAATGGTGAAACCGCAACCTCAACTTGTGGTCCTTCAGTATCTTCTCTACCGACTTCATCGCCGGGGCTTCCGAAGAGAAAGCTGCCCCCCGGAACTGGAACCATTTGGAATGTAACGTCCGACCCTGGAATGGTTTCTTCGTAAGGCACAAGCCACCCATCCTTGTAACGTACCGCTGGAGGGTTTGTGTCAGGCTGCGTATCTCCAGGAACAAAACCTGGAATCGCTACTTCTTCGGCGAGCGACTGATTCGCAGCGTGAAAACCCACGCCCAAAAAACATATCCCGTAAAGAACTGCTGCTACTATTTTGCTCGTCATGTTGTTACCTAGTTCCCGAAAAATTGTCCGCACTCACATCCATTACACAGTATCCAAAAGAAAATAGCCTAACTCACGAGAGTCAAACATCCCATGTCAGAAAAACACGGTGTCTTATTTATCGTGCCTTCGTTCCTGAAAATCCAGATGTTTTTATGTGGCTACGATAAAATTGAATTATGCTGCATGATGACGATGAATGACCCGATAGAGTGGTACGGCAAGTAACGCACCAAGAACGGGGGCAACGAGATATATCCACAGAGAGTGAATCTCACCAGCTATGATTGCTGGCCCGAGTGACCGAGCAGGATTCATCGAAGCGCCACTTACTGGACCTGCAAATAATGCCTCAAAGGCAATCACAGCTCCAATGGCAACGCCAGCTAACAAACCCGTTTCTTTTGCACCAAAAGAGACGCTCAAGATCACGAGCATCAAAATAAGAGT
>ERZ802824.956-NODE-956-length-15695-cov-40.8995_pt1 | contig 15695 bp, 14 predicted proteins | sample MGYA00345650_ERZ802824 | MGnify/ENA primary metagenome ERZ802824 (study PRJEB30503, sample SAMEA104212361) | marine metagenome | biome: Westerlies Biome; feature: [SRF] surface water layer (ENVO:00010504) within the epipelagic zone...; material: water... | reverse complement strand
CTAGCAGGCATGCGCCGCCCTTATCTGACAAGATGAAACTGGCCGGATGAAACTGACCGGATGAAATTGTTCCGTCAGGCGGTCAGGGCCATCACCGCAGCCTCTACCGCGGCCTGCTCGATAATCTCGGCCACCATGCCGTTCTGCAATGTGTCTCCCACCCCGATATCATCGATATAGATGCCGAAATCATCCTGCCCGAACCGATGCGCCGGCACCCAGCCAAACAGGCATTTATGTGCCTGTGGGCAATCGGCGGCAACGGCATCGGCAAGTGGTTCGGAACTGTCGAAATTCCAGGTGACCCCCAACGCAACAAAGAACCTGTTTCCCTTGCTGCCAGCGACCTCCATCGTCACCTGCATGGTGATCACCACATCGCGGCAGCCGGTGTCGCGCATATAGGCCTCAAGGCTGCCCTTATATAAACCGGTGATCGTTGATAGCGGGACAAAATGCGCACCGCTCATACCCGCTGATGCGCCATCATTGTCAGTCATTTTCGATACTCCGGCGGTAATGGCCGGGCTGTATCGCGCTGGCTGTGTCGCGCTGCCGGCCTAAGAGACGTCGTGGGGTTGGCGAAGCGCGTAACCGCTGCCGCGGATGGAATATATCAGGTTGGGTGCGGTTGCGCCATTCTGCTGCGACACGGAAATAGCCTTGCGCAGGCGCGAGATATGAACATCGACAGTACGCTCCTCAACAAAGACACCATGACCCCAGACCATATCCAGCAACTGCGTCCGGCTGAACACGCGTCCCGGCCGTTCCATAAGAATGGCCAGAAGGCGGCTTTCCTTTGGTCCAAGTGACACCTCAGTGCCGCAGCGGGTCACAACCATGGTTGTCTGGTTGAAGATCAAATCATGGAATTCCAGCACCTCATCGGTCAGCGACGGGTGCGCCCGGCGCAGCAATGCACGCACACGGCTGACCATCTCACGCGGCGAAAACGGCTTGGAGATATAATCATCCGCGCCAATATCAAGGCCCAGCGTTCGATCGCCTTCTTCGCCGCGGGCGCTCAGCAGGATGATGGGAAGATGCTTTGTCTCGGTGCGGGCGCGCAACGTTCGGCATACATCAATGCCCGACATATACGGCATCATCCAGTCAATGATGGCCAGATCAGGGCGATACTCTTCAATCATGTCCAGCGCCTGCTGCCCGTCTTCTGCGCGCAGAACCTCGAAACCTGCACTTGTCAGATTATAGGCAAGCAGTTCCAGCTGATTCGGTTCATCATCGGCAACAAGGATTCGGATTGCCATCCATATTACCTCTTCAGGGGTTACGTCCTTATTCACATGACATGATCAGATTACAGTTTTGTGACTGCCTGCCTAGCCGGATACTTCGTCTGATGTCTCGCCAGCATGATCATCGGTCAAATCGCCATGCCAATCACCAGATGCCGGTGCGGCCACCACCGGCAGCCTGACAACAAATCGGGTGATGCCTTGCGGCGAGCTGCTTATATCCATCGTACCACGATGCCGGTTCACGATATGCTTGACGATGGCCAGACCAAGGCCGGTGCCACCAATCTGCCGGGACCGCGCCTTGTCGACGCGGTAGAAGCGTTCGGTCAGGCGGTTCAGATGCCTGCTGGCAATCTGCTCGCCCGTATTGGCAACGCCGATCACCACATGGCCATCCTGCGGCTGGCTGACACTGATGATCACATCGGTATCTGCATAGCCATATTTCACCGCATTCTCGATCAGGTTGTGGAACACCTCATTGATCTCGTCAGCCTTGCCGTTCATGACAAGCCGCGGTGCACCCGGCGGGCGGCGGTCATCAAGCACGATGCGCATGTTGTTCTTGCTGGCGCGCGTTTCCAGGCTGGCAATGACCGCGCGCACAACCTCCATCAGCGGCACCGTTGCATCGGGGATGATATGTTCATCCACCTCGACGCGTGACAGGGACAACAGATCATCGATCAGTCGCGACATGCGGCCAGATTCTTCCTCCATGATCCGCAGGAACCGCTGCTGCGTCGGCCAGTCACGTATTTCGTTCATCAGAATGGTCTCGATGAAACCGGCAAGGCTTGTCAGTGGCGAACGCAGTTCATGGCTGACATTGGCCACAAAATCACGGCGTACCTTTTCAAGGTTTCGCTGCAGTGTCATGTCCAGAACAAGGACCATGATCTGCCCGCCTTCCATGCGCCGGATACGGACCTTGAACTCCATTTCCACACTTGAATCAGGAATGAAGGAAAGCGTGCGCTCGGTACCGCGGGACTGGATGAATTCGGCTGTTTCCTGCATCGGAAAAACAGCTTCGAGCTGCGCACCGACCAACCCTTCGCCAAGAAAGCGGACCGCTGCCGTGTTTGCCGACTGGATCTCCCCGCCGGCATTGGCGATGATCAGCCCGTCATCCAGCATGCGACCAATCTCGGAAAAGAGAGCCGGATGATCATGCTGTGCTGTATCAGGTGGGGCGTTCATAACTGCTTTGCGCGCCTGCGTTCCAGATGAGATTGCCTACTATGAAAGTAATGTGATACCGGACCAGCTACAAGGGCCTGCAACAAGGGCCTGCAAAACGCGGACGGATAAAGGGCTGCAGTCAAGAGCGTACCGGCAACAAGCCTACATAGTGATCTCGGCCGCAAGATCGGCACTTTGCGCCAGCTGGTTAAAGCGCCGCCTTGCATGATTGTCGACCAGCCGCACACAGGCCTTGCTGACATGCAGCGTCAGTGTCTCGCCATCATTGGTCAGGCGAATGCCTTTCAACCCGTCAGCTGTCCCACCCGAAAAGGTCAGCGCAAACCGCAGGCCAAGCCCGATGGTGGTGGCCTCGGCGCGCCGACGACGGTTAAGAATGAAACCCAGTTCCGGCGGACGGGGCTTGTTGGTCTTGCGCCCGACATAGCGGTGATAGATCGCGGTTGCCAGCCAGATGCGTTCCTTGTGCGTGACACAATTGACCGGCAATCCCAGCACTCGCCGTGCCGCAAGATCACCGCGCACATCCTCATGTTCATTCCAGCACAGATCAGACAGGTTGCAGGCCGCTTCAAGCAGCCGTTCAAACTTGCCGCGGGCAATTGCGACCTTGCCCGCATCGGCGCCGGCGGGCGGGCTGAACATCGGCTGCAACAGAGCTGACAGCGCATCCGGCACGTCGGCAAAACGGTGTGATGCGCGCGATATTTCCGATGATACAACATGCAGGAAATCAGCGCCTTCCAGATCGGCAAGTTCCCGGTCAGCAATCAGCCCGTCACGAATGCTGGTGCCGCTGACAATGATCCTGTCGGCATTGATCCGGTCCAGCAGCGTGCGCATGATATGCGCAGCCATCGGCATTGTCTTCTGGCGGCCCAGCGGCACCCCGGACAAATCCGGCGTTGACCGGCAGAACGCCTTCAGCAGACTTGTGGCGCTGCGTCCCGGAATTCGCAGCCCATGCAGAACCGGCAGCGGATATCCGGTCTGTTCTATATAGGCAAGGCCAAGGGCGCGGAAAGATCCGCCAACGCCGTACAGGGCGCTGTGACGACCCTCGGCAAGCCAGGGAACAGACGTCATCGCGGCTTCAATCTCGTCGCGACCAACCTCGGACAAATGGCCAAAATTAAAGCTGGTTGAATGCTGCATCTTGCCCGATTCAAGATCAACAATCTCCAGACTGCCACCCCCCAGATCGGCCACGTAACCGGTGGCTTGCGGCATGTTCAGGGTCAGTCCGCGTGATACGTGATGCGCCTCATCGCTCTGCGACAAAACAGTGATTGGCTGGCCCAGAATCTGCCCGGCAGGCTCGGTAAAATCGGCGGCATTGACAGCTCGGCGCACGGCAGCCGTTGCCACCGCATGTGTCTTCACCACACCCATGCTTTTCATGATGCTGGCAAAACGTGCAAGCGCATCGAGCGACACGGCGATACGCTCTTCCTGCAGCATGCCGTCTTCACCCAGCCCTTCACCAAGGCGGCAATTGGACCGTTCATTGAACAGGGGAAACGGATAGCGTCCGCTGCTGGCATAGATCACGAGGCGGATGGAGTTCGACCCGATATCAATGACCGCAATCGGCGCACCTTTATCGATCTGGGCTGTATTCTGTGTCTGTTCACCTGGTGTCACGATTGCATCACCGGGCCTAGCGCGGGGGCATCCTGATGGCGCCATCCAACCGGATAACACCACCATTCAGCATGCTGTTCTCAACGATATGCTGGGCCAGAGCGGCAAATTCATCGGGGTCCCCGAGGCGCGAGGGAAAAGGCACCTGCGCACCGATGGCATCTTGCACCTCCTGCGGGAAAGCCTCGACCATCGGGGTTTTGAACACGCCCGGCGCAATTGCCATCACACGCACCGCCTTGTCGGCAAGATCGCGTGCCATCGGCAGCACCATACCGGCCACACCGCCCTTTGATGCGGCATAGGCTGTCTGGCCAATCTGCCCGTCATAGGCGGCTACAGATGCGGTATGGATAATCACCCCGCGCTCACCATCACTGCCTTCAGGCGCATTGGCTGTCATCGCAGCCGCAGACTGGCTGGCCAGATTGAAACTGCCAACAAGGTTGATCCCGATCACCCGCGCGAACAGGGCTGCGTCATGGGCATTGCCGCGCGACACCGTTTTGGCGGCAGGCGCAATACCGGCGCAGGCCACACAGATGCGCTCGGTGCCATAGGCGGCGCGGGCGCTGTCCAGCGCATCTGCCACGGCATCGGGCTGTGTGACATCAGTGGCAATGAAGATGCCGCCTATTTCGGCGGCGGCCGCCGTGCCCGCCTCTTCATTCAGATCAAGAATGGCAACCCGCGCGCCGGCACCGGCAAGCCGCCGCGCTGTCGCAAGGCCAAGTCCCGATGCTCCGCCAGAAACAATGGCAGCACTGTCCGCACTGATCTTCATGGCATCCCCCTCTACACCCGGCACAATCAATGACAGGCGCTACAACCTGTCTTCACACCTTTACGTCACACGTTCAATGGCAATCGCCGTGCCTTCACCGCCGCCGATACAAATCGCCGCGATGCCACGTTGCAGACCGCGCGTTTCCAGTGCGTTCAGCAAGGTAACAATGATCCGGCTGCCAGAAGCACCGATCGGATGCCCCAGCGCGCAGGCCCCGCCATTCACATTGATCTTGTCACGCGCAATCCCGAATTCATGCATAAAGGCCATTGGCACGACGGCAAAGGCCTCATTCACCTCCCACAGATCGACATCCTCAACGCCCCATCCCAGCCTGTCGAGCAGCTTTTTGGTGGCCGGCACAGGGGCAGTGGTAAACCAGCCCGGCTCATGCGCGTGGCCGGCATGTCCCAGAATACGCGCCCGCACCTTTAACCCCTTGGCCGCCGCATTGGCCCCGCTTGTCACGACAAGGGCCGCAGCACCATCCGAAATAGAGGATGCATTCGCTGCTGTCACAGTGCCATCAGCGGCAAAGGCCGGCCTCAGCTGCGGAATTTTTTCGGGTCGCGCCTTGCCAGGCTGCTCATCCGCGCTGATCACCGTATCGCCGCGGCGTGATGAAATGGTGACCGGGGTGATTTCCCCGTCAAAGGCACCGCTGTCCTGCGCGGCACGGGCATTTGCCAGCGATTGCAACGCGTAGTCATCCTGCGCCTCGCGGGAAAACTGATAGCGCGATGCACATTCCTCGGCAAAGCTGCCCATCAGCCGGCCATCTTCATAAGCATCTTCAAGGCCGTCGAGGAACATGTGATCCTTCAGCGCCGCGTGACCAAGCCGTGCGCCGCCACGCGTTGCAGCTGACAGATAAGGGGCATTGGTCATGCTCTCCATGCCGCCAGCAACAACCAGCCCGGCGCTGCCTGCACGGATCAGATCATGCGCCATCATCACCGTCTTCATGCCTGACCCGCACACCTTGTTGACGGTTGATGCCGGCACTGTCTCACCCAGCCCGCCGGCAAACCCGGCCTGTCGCGCCGGTGCCTGGCCAACCCCGGCCGGCAACACACAGCCCATCAGCACTTCTTCGACAACATCAGCCGCACACCCGGCATCGCCAAGCGCTGCCTTGATGGCAATGCCACCAAGCTGTGGTGCGGCCATGGCCGACAGATCACCCTGAAACGCGCCCATCGGGGTTCTGGCGGCACCGGCAATTACGATATCGGTCTGGCTTGCTGCGTCTGGCATAACGTCACTCCCTTGTCAGGCTATACTTTTCAGGCATGTTAATCCGGTCGTGTTAATCCGGGCATGGTGGTCGGGGCATGGTGGTCCGGGTCATCTTTCGGCAGCTATTTGCCGGTAAAATCTGGTGACCGCTTCTCCATAAAGGCTGCCATGCCTTCCTTCTGGTCATCGGTGGCAAATAATGAATGAAAAGCCCGCCGTTCAAACAACAGCCCCTCGGCAAGCGGTGTCTCGAAGGCCCGGTCCACCGCCTCACGGGCCAGCAATACCGCATTCTGGCCAAAGCCTGCAATGGTTCTGGCGGCTTCCATGGTCTCGTCCAGCAACGCATCATCGGCAATCACCCGCGCCACAAGTCCGGCGCGTTCAGCCTCTTGTGCGCCCATCATCCGCCCGGTCAGAACCATATCCATCGCCTTGGCCTTGCCGACTGCGCGCGTCATCCGCTGTGAGCCGCCCATGCCCGGCATCACCCCTATTTTGATTTCCGGCTGTCCGAACTGCGCCGACTCGGACGCAAAAATCATGTCACACATCATCGCCACCTCGCACCCGCCGCCAAGTGCATAGCCAGCAACGGCAGCGATCTTCGGGGTGCGCAGCGCGACAAAATCATCCCAGCCGGCAAACATGTTTTCCTGCAACACATCGGTATAGGATTTCGGGGCCATCTCCTTGATGTCGGCCCCTGCGGCGAAGGCTTTCTCATTGCCGGTCAGCACAAAGCAGCCAACCGCCGGATCACTGTCCAGCGGCTGCAAGGCGGCGACGATCTCGGTCATCACCTGATTGTTCAATGCATTCAGCGCCTTTGGCCGGTTGATCCGGACAAGCGCAACGCCGTCCGTAATCTCAACGGTGATGGTCTCAAATCTGGTGTCGCTCATCTGCCTTTGTCCCTTGTTGTGCTGATGCGCTGGCTAGGCGTCGCGCTTTCGTGTCTCGAAGCGCGGCAGCATGGCCGAAAAATCACGCCCCCGCCCGTCTTCTTCTTCAACAAACTGTTCATATAATGCGGTGGCAGCGGCCCCCATCGGCGTATCGGCATCGACACTGCCCGCCGCTTGCTGTGACAACCGCAGGTCCTTCAGCATCAGTTCAGCTGCGAAACCCGGCATATAGTCATTGTCGGCCGGGCTTTTCGGACCAACCCCGGGGGCCGGGCAATAGGTGTTCATGGTCCAGCTATATCCCGAAGACGTGCTGACAACATCAAACATCTTCTGCCTGTCCAGCCCCAACCTGTCGGCCAGTGCAAAGGCCTCGCATGTCGCGATCATCGTCGCGCCCAGGATCATGTTGTTACAGATTTTGGCGGACTGGCCTGCCCCGCTGTCACCGCAATGCACTGCCTTCTGGCCCATGATTTCGAACAGTGGTTCCGCCAATGCGAACGCCGCAGCCGACCCGCCTGCCATAAAGGTCAATGTACCGGCGAGCGCCCCGCCAACGCCGCCCGACACCGGGGCATCAACGGCCAGCAGGCCGGCTGCATCGGCATCCATCGCCACCGCGCGTGCCGAATCAACATCAACAGTCGAACAATCAACAAAGCCGCATCCGGCCGCTATGACCGGGATAATCTCGGCCGCCACACTGCGCAGAATCGCACCATCAGGCAGCATGGTGATGACCACTTCGCGTCCTGTGGCTGCGGCTGCGGCGCTTGTCGCCAACTCTACATTCGCCAGTGAAACACCGGTCACATCGAAACCGGTCACATCATGCCCGGCCGCTGCCAGATTGCTGGCCATTGGCGCGCCCATATTGCCAAGTCCGATAAAACCGATTTTCATGCCCGTCTCCTGCTTCCTGTCAATCCAGCGGCGCCAGCAAATCCACGATCAGTGCTGGTGGTACCGCCGCCACATCATCATGACGCCAGCGCGGCGCGTGATCCTTGTCGATGACGGCCGCGCGAACACCCTCGACAAAATCAGTCGATGCCAGCCACCGATGGGTGAAACGATATTCCATATCAAGCGCTGTTTCCATAGTTGGCGCATCGCGCACCGCCCGGACCAGCGCCACAGTCGCGGCAAGGGCAATCGGGGACCCTGCTGCCATCCCCCCGGCCATACGCGGAAATGTGGCCAGCAATGCATCATGGACGTCAAGCTGGCTGCGTATAGCGATCACATCATGGCCCCCGAACACGGCGTTGATATCATCCATATGCGCGGCCAGCATACTGTCGCCCGCGGGTTGTGCATGCCGGGCGATTATTACCCAGACATCTGCATCATCACTTGCCACCAGATCAGATATCAGCGCGCCAAGCCTGTCTTCGGGCACATAGGCATCGGCAAAGCCGGCATACAGGCTGTCAGCCGCCGTCATCCGGTGTCCGGTCAGTCCAAGACATTCTCCCAGATGCCCCGGGGCCCGCGCCAGCAACAGTGAACCACCCACATCAGGCACCAGCCCGATGCCGCATTCGGGCATAGCAAGGCGGGTGCTGTCAGTCACGATCCGGTGCGAGCCATGCGCCGCCACCCCAACGCCGCCGCCCATCACAAAGCCGTGCATGATGGCGATATAGGGTTTTGGATACTCATGGATCAGCGCGTTCAGGCGATATTCATCGCGCCAGAACCGGCGGCCATATTCAGCATCTTCGTCCAGACCCGCCTGATACAGACGCGTGATATCACCGCCAGCGCAAAAAGCCCGGTCACCAGCCCCGTCAATCACCACATGATCAACCTGCGGATCATCGCGCCAGGCCAGCAAGGCGCGCTCCAGCTCCAGACACATATCATGGGTCAGGGCGTTCAGCGCCTTTGGGCGGTTCAGCGTGATCCGGCCAGCCCGCCCGTCAATCCGGCACTGGATGTCGCTCATTGATCGCGCTCAGCCAGCATCGAGCGGCTGATGATCAGACGCATGATCTCGTTGGTACCCTCCAGGATTTGATGTACCCGCAGATCGCGTACAATCTTCTCGATCCCGTAATCTGCCAGATAGCCATATCCGCCATGGATCTGCAGCGCCTCATTGGCGACCCGAAAGCCGACATCGGTGACGAACCGTTTGGCCATCGCGCAATGGCGGGTTGCATCAGGGGCCGCGTGATCCAGCTTCCACGCCGCCTGCCGCAGGAACAGACGCGCTGCCTGCAATTCAGTTTCCATGTCTGCCAGCTTGAACTGAACCGACTGGAAGGAATCAATACTCTTGCCAAAGGCCTTGCGCTCGGCTGTATAGGTCAGCGCTTTGTTCAGGGCCGCCTGCGCACCGCCAAGCGACGCCGCAGCGATGTTCAGCCGCCCGCCATCAAGGCCCTTCATGGCGTATTTGAAACCGGCACCTTCTTCACCAAGCAGGCTGTCCGCACCGACCATACAATTTTCAAGGATCACCTGCGCCGTTGGCTGGCCGCGCCAGCCCATCTTCATTTCCTGTGCGCCAAAGCCCAGACCGTCAGTGCCAGCATCGATCATCAGCGCCGAAATGCCACGCGGCGAGTCATCGCCCGTCCGGCACATCACCACATAGAGATCGGAATAATCACCGCCGGAAATAAAGGATTTGGTGCCGCTGACAGTCCAGCCTTCATTGGTGCGTTCGGCCCGTGTGCGCAGCGCCGCCGCATCCGAACCTGACCCGGGCTCGGTCAGACAATATGAGGCAATCCGCTTCATTTTCACCAGATCGGGAAGATAGCGTTCCTTCATCGCGTCATGGCCAAAGCTGGAGATCATCCACGCCACCATGTTGTGGATCGACATGAAGGATGATACCGACGGGCAGGCCATGGCCAGCGCCTCAAAGATCAGCGTTGCATCGAGCCGTGTCAGCCCCGACCCGCCATCCTCTTCAGGCACATAGATCGCCGCCAGCCCCAGTTCTGCCGCTGCCTGCAGACATTCGCGCGGCATCTCCATTGCCTGGTCCCAGGCCACCGCATGCGGTTCTATATTGGTCGCGCCAAAATCGCGTGCCATGTCGAAAATAGCGTGCTGTTCTTCGGTCATCGAAAAATCGTACATCGGTCTTGTCTCCTGAATGAAAGCAACAGCGATGCCGGCGGCAGGCTAGCTCAGATCACGCGTATCCTCGATCACGATACCATCGCGCGGCAGACTGCCCGGGGCGCACAGGCTGATATCGCCGCGCAGTTTCAGAATCTCGCGCACAGGTCCTTCGAATTTCGCCGGATCATCTGCCGTTGTCTCAATGGCGACAGCCATCGTATCTGCCGATCCGTCATGGCCAACAGTCACCCGCACCCGCTCAATCGCATCATCACGGGACACCAGTTCTGCGACCTGTTCCGGGCGCACGAACATACCCTTTACCTTGGTCGCCTGATCGGCACGGCCGCGCCAGCCGACAATGCGCATATTGGTCCGTCCGCACGGACTGCTGCCGGGCATCACTGCCGACATGTCACCTGTGGCAAAGCGGATCAGCGGAAATTCCGGTGTAAACACAGTCACCACAACCTCGCCGATGTCCCCGTCAGGCACAGGATCACCCGTGCCAGGGGTGCATATCTCGACGATCGCCCCCTCATCCACAATCATCCCGTCCATGGCCAGGCTTTCATAGGCCACCATGCCGACATCGGCGGTGCCATAACTCTGCCTGCAGGTGATACCGCGATCGGCATATCCCTGACGCATTGCCGGGAACAGCGGCCCGCCGCTGACAAAAGCGTGCTTCAGTTGCGACATCTCCAGACCCAGCGCGTCACCTTGCTCAAGGATCGCATTCAGATAGTCGGGCGTGCCGGCATAGGCGGTCGCCCCCAGCGCCGACATTGCCCGCGCCTGCAATTCTGTCTGGCCGGTACCGGCAGGAAAGACGGTGACACCAACCGCCGCCGCCGCAGATTCGAACATCTGGCCAGCTGGTGTGAAATGATAGGCAAAGCAATTGTGAACACGGTCAACAGGACGCAGACCAGCGGCAAACAACGCGCGCCCAAACCGCCAGAAGTCACGCGCCTTGCCAATTTCGCCAGCCCGCATGCCAGGCTCATAAATCGGGCCGGGTGACTGGAAGATCATGTCGATCTGGTCCAGCGGCACGCCATTGAAGCCGCCGAGGGGCGGCAGCTCGGCCTGTTTTGTCATCAGATCGGATTTGCGCAATACCGGCAGGGTTGCCAGTGCCGCACGGTCAGTGATCAGTGACGGGTCGATATCGTCCAGCGCACCAGCATAGCCGGGCGCGTTGTCTCTGGCATGCGCAACAGCCGCTGGAAGGCATTCCGCAAGCGACGCCGCGCGCGCATCAGCCGAGCGCGTTTCAAGCTCATCATAGAATTCTGTATCCGTGGCCATGGCCTGCCTCTAGCTGAGCCAGCGCTTCCGCCGGCGGTATGAACGCACATCACGGAAGGATTTGCGGCCTTCATCTGACATGCCGAGATAGAACTCCTTCACGTCCGGATTTTCACGCAGCTGCTGCGCCGGCCCATCCATCACAACGCGGCCATTCTCCAGAATATAGCCGTAATGCGCAAACCGCAGCGCGATATTGGTGTTCTGTTCGGCCAGAAGGAAGGACACACCTTCCTTCTCGTTCAGATCTTTCACGATACCGAAAATTTCCTCGACCAGCTGCGGTGCCAGCCCCATTGACGGCTCGTCCAGCAGGATCGTTTCTGGCCGCGACATCAAGGCCCGCCCGATGGCACACATCTGCTGTTCACCACCCGAAGTATAGCCGGCCTGCGACTTGCGGCGTTCTTTCAGACGCGGGAAATAATTATATACCAGCTCCAGATCATCATTGATCTCGGACCGGCTGGCACTGCGGGTGAAGCTGCCTGTCAGCAGATTTTCCTCCACCGTCAGATGCTCGAAGCAATGCCGGCCTTCCATCACCTGGATCACACCCTGCTTGACCAGCAATGAGGGGTTCAGGTCGGCAACGGGCGACCCGCGATAATGGATGCTGCCCTTGGTGACCTCGCCGCGTTCTGAATGCAGCAGGTTGGAGATGGCCTTCAGCGTCGTTGTCTTGCCGGCACCGTTGCCACCAAGCAGCGCTGTAATCCCGCCCTTTGGCACCTGCAGCGACACGCCCTTCAGCACCAGAATGACATGATTATAGATCACCTCGATATTGTTCACATCGAGTAGGGTTTCTGACTGCGGCTCATTATCCAGCATGACCAGCTCTTTTTCTGGGTTATCGATAAATCAAATTCCGGCCCCCGCATATACGGGGACCGGGATAGTTATTATGGCTTAGCCACAACGCTCGGACAGATTGTTTTCCGCTGCGTATGCCGCTGAATCTTCCTCAATCAACCGATTGATGACGTCCATGTCACCAGGGCTGAATGGCGTAATCAACGACCAGGTCTTGTTCTTGGCATCCCACTGCTGAATGGCTGTCACCATCGGGCCGCCATGGCTTTCGCATGAGACCTTGAAGCTTGGGCCGAAGTTTGGCATGCCGATGGCTGCCATTTTCTCTTCGGTGATTTCCAGCGCCTCAAAGCCGTCGCGCAGATCGCCAGCAGTGATGTTTGACTTGCCAGTCATTTTCTGGGCTGTCTTGATGCCTTCTGCGGCCAGCATGCCTGCATACATACCGCGGCTGTAAAGAACGGTACCGGCATGTTCGCCGCTGGCCTTGCCAGTGTCGTACAGGTACTTCTTCAGATCGTCATACAGCGGGTAGTCCATACCGGTATTGTGCATGGCAAGCGCCTTGTAACCATCGGCCTTCATGCCGGCAGGGATCACGTCATTCTCGGACCCTGACCACCACACACCAATGAATTTTTCCATTGGATAGCGGATGTTGGCAGCTTCCTGAATCGCGACCTGATTCATCACGCCCCAGCCCCACATAGTGATGTAGTCGGGCTTCTCACGGCGAATCTGCAGCCACTGCGACTTCTGCTCCTGACCAGGGTGGTCAACAGGCAGCAGGCTCAGCTCAAATTCATGCTTCTTCGCCAGCTCTTCCAGTGTGCGGATTGGCTCTCTACCGTAAGCACTGTTGTGATAGACAAGCGCAATTTTCTTGCCTTTGATGTCACCATTCTCCTGATCGAGGATATGGTTGATAACAGCAGATGCTGCTGACCAATAGTTCCCCGGGAAGTTGAAGATATGGCTGAAGACCTTGCCGTTGGCAGCAGATGTCCGGCCATAACCCATCGACAGGATCGGAATGTCGGCGGCTGTTGCCTTCGGGATCAGCTGGTAAGTGATGCCTGTGGACAACGGCTGATAAACAAGTGAGCCGAGATCCTTGGTTGCTTCAAAACACTCAACACCCTTCTCTGTGTTGTAGGCAGTCTCACACTCGATGAGATTTACCATCTCGCCGCCGATACCACCATCACGCTCGTTCAAAAGCGCAAAATAGTCGGCATACCCATCTGCATAAGGAATACCGTTCGGACCATAGGCACCCGTTCTGTACACCAGCGAGGGTATGACCAGTTCTGCCAGTGCCGGTGTGGCCACCGATACTGCCACCGCTGTGGCCATCATCATACGTTTGATGTTCATTCTAACTCCTCCGTTTGGTTCGTCATTGATGTCGTCCATCAGTTTTCTCAGACGACTAGAATGGCAATTCCGCGTTGTTCGTTACTAGTGCGGGAACGGCCACAATCTCATTTTCTCTTTGATTATTCGCCATAACTGGGCAAGCCCGTGCGGTTCCACAATCAGGAAGAACACGATCAGCCCGCCAATGATGATGAATTCGAAATGCGCCGCAATATCAATGGCCCAACCGAATGATCCGACCATGATGTTCTTCAGCAGCACCGGCATTAGAACCATAAACGCTGCGCCAACTAGCGACCCAAGTATGGACCCTAAGCCACCAATGATAATCATGAACAGCAGCAGAAAAGATTTCTGGATACCAAAGGCTTCTGTGACCTCAACCGCGCCAAGATAGACAGAGAAAATCATCGCACCGGCCACGCCGACATAAAAGGAGCTGACCCCGAATGCGGTGATCTTGGCCATCAACGGGTTCACCCCGATGATTTCCGCCGCGATGTCCATATCGCGTATCGCCATCCATTTTCGCCCCACTGAACCACGGGTCAGGTTGCGTCCCAAAAAGGCCAGCACAACAAGGAATGTCAGGCAGAACAGATAGGTTGCCGCCGGGGTGGCGTTCGGGCCGGTGATCGCATAGCCGAACATTGTTCGCTCAGGTGATGAGATCATGCCCGTTGCCGAATAATTGTAGAACCACGGCACCTTGTTGAACATCCAGACCAGAAAGAACTGCGCAGCCAGGGTGACCACAGCGAGGTAGAAACCCTTGATCCGCAGGCTTGGCAGACCAAACATGATGCCGACAATCGCTGTCGTGACCCCGCCGGCCAGAATGCAGAATGCCAGATTCAGATCGGGAAACGCCGTCATCATTTTATAGCAAGTATAGGCACCGACAGCCATAAAGCCGCCCGACCCCAACGATACCTGTCCGCAATATCCGGTCAGGATGTTCAACCCGATCGATGCCACGCCATAGATCAGGAATGGCAGCAGAACCGCATTCGCCCAATAATCATTGATAAAAAATGGCACGACAAAATAGGCTGCAGCCAGCAGGGCCCAGAAAAACAGCCGATCAAACCGGATGGGAAAGGTCTGCTGGTCAGCCTGATAACTGACTTTGAAATCACCTGCTTCACGATACAGCATTGTTCTAGACCCTCTCGATAATCTTTTCGCCGAACAGCCCTTGTGGCCTGAAGACCAGGAACAAGAGCGCCAGCATGTAGGCAAACCAGTTTTCCGTAGCGCCGCCAAGGAACGGGGCACCGATCAGAAATTCGAATAATTTTTCGCCAATACCGATAATCAGTCCGCCAATAATTGCGCCGGGGATCGATGTAAAGCCGCCAAGCATCAAGACCGGCAACGCCTTCAGTGCGATCAGCGACAGCGAGAACTGAACCCCCGATTTGGACCCCCACATGATACCTGCCACCAGCGCAACAATGCCGGCGATGCTCCAGACAATCACCCAGATCCGTCGCAGCGAAATGCCAACCGACAGCGCCGCCTGATGGTCATCGGCCACCGCCCGCAAGGCGCGGCCTGTTTTGGTGTATTGCGAGAACAGCACCAGCGTTGACACCAGAATGATCGCGATGACCGTGGCATAGATGTCCAGCGTGTCCAGATAGAACCCGTAGAAATCTTCGCCGCCAAGGAAGGCTGTCTTTTCCTCGATCCAGAAATTGCCACCCTGCGGAATGCCCACATCCAGCGTCTTGATGTTGGAGCCCCACATCAGATCGCCGAAACCTTCCATGAAATAGGCAAGCCCGATGGTTGCCATGAACAGGATGATCGGTTCCTGATTGACCAGATGCTTGAGGATATATCGTTCAACCAGATAGGCGAACAGCAACATCACCAGCGCCGCAACGGCAATCGCGACAAAGGCATTAATATGCCAGCCAAAATGGTGATACTGCGTTCCGAAGACGGAATTGATCAGATGCGCAAAGGGCACCTGGCCTTCCTGAACGCCGACAAGGGTCATCGCTGCGAACAGCGCCATCACCCCCTGCGCATAATTGAAAA
>ERZ802824.954-NODE-954-length-15727-cov-53.4225_pt1 | contig 15727 bp, 13 predicted proteins | sample MGYA00345650_ERZ802824 | MGnify/ENA primary metagenome ERZ802824 (study PRJEB30503, sample SAMEA104212361) | marine metagenome | biome: Westerlies Biome; feature: [SRF] surface water layer (ENVO:00010504) within the epipelagic zone...; material: water... | reverse complement strand
TTATAGCTGGTATCCATTTTTTTTTGTCAAAATAATATCTAGCTATATACATTTCCTTTGCGGCAAGAATATCATTTATTAAGTCTATTTTAAATTTTGCATCCATAGCATATTCAGTATTCGGGTAATTTTTTATAATTATTTGAAAATTTTTTTTTGCTTTAATTATTGCTTGTAAATCTTTTTTTTCATCAACAATTTGCTCATAATAACAAACTGAAAGTAAATAATAAGCATAAACTAAATCTTTATGCAATGGGTACACTTTTATAAACCTTTCTAGCTCTGCAATTGAATCTCCATAATAATCTTGGATGTAATATGAATATGCTGCCATCAAGGCAGCTTTGGGTGCCCATTTACTTTGTGGAAATAATATTTCCGCTTCATTAAATTTTTTTGCTGCAAATAAGACATCGCCACTATCTAACGCTTCCATTCCACCCTGATAAGCTTCAAGCACTTGAAAATCTAGACTTTTTTCATTGATTGTAGATTTTTGAATACTTTCTTTTGAGCAAGAATTGCCCAAAACAAGAAATATTAAAAGTAAAAAAATCTTAAGTTTAATCATATTTGTTTTATATAGATTTAACTTACAATTTAAAAGATCTATATGACCTATGCAATTGATCTTAATAAACTTTTATTTATAATAGTGTGTGGAAGGTTTCTTTCTTGGATTTCAATGATTGAAAAATTTTCTTTGTTTTGAAATACCTTTTTTAATAATTGATTAGTTAAATAATGACCACCCTGAGAGCAATTTATACTAGCTACAATTCTATAGCCACTGGTGTAAAGATCACCAATACAATCAAGTATTTTATGATTAACAAATTCTTTAGAATTTCTAAGTTTTTCTTTGTTTAATATTTCAGAACCTTTTACTACAACTGCATTATCTAGGCTTCCACCTTTTGCCAGTCCATTTTTTTTAATTTTTTCTATATCTTCATATAAACAAAAAGTTCTAGAGTTGAAAATGTCATTCAAATCATCCTCATAAACATTAACTTTATTTTTTTGATTTCCTATTACAGCATTATCATATTTTAATTGAAAATTAATATCTAAACTTAACTTAGAGGGTTCGATAGATATTGATCTTTCACCCTCATTGAATGATATTTTTTTTTTAATTTTTATAATCTTAATTGGGACTTCACTTTGTTTTAATCCACTAATGATTAACTTTTCAATAAATTCTTTTGCTGAACCATCTAAAATGGGAACTTCTTCATTATCAATTTCAATTAAAGCATTGTCTATTCCCAATCCAAATAATGCACCCATCAAATGTTCTATCGTAGAAACTCTAACGCCAAAATCATTAGATATTGTGGTATTGAGTGAGGTGTTGGTAACATTTGCAAAACTTGGAAATATTAAATTGTTATTTTTTAAATCAATTCTTTTAAATATAATTCCTGTGTTAGGTTCTGAAGGATTGATGGAAATATTTACAATTTGGCCACTATGAAGACCTATTCCTGTAAATTTTACAGGATCGTTAATTGTTTTTTGGTTTAATAAACTCACAACGCACTTTTAAGGCTGAAGATTAGAAAACTGAAAACAACAAATATTACTGTAAAATACAGGTTAACTAAAAAGGTCAAAAAATTTTTCAAAAAAACCCTTACTTTTTAGGGTTTTATTGACCAAAGATATCTCATTATTGTTATAACCTGAAATTATTCTGCTTGCAGTTGTATAAATATTTGGATTTTGTTGATCTTGAAATTGTTCAATATACTCAGCATTTAATATTTGATTTACCAAAATGTGATATTTTTTCAGAATTGACTCATAATGTTCAATTAAATTTTTGGATAAACATATAAATTTAATGTCTAAAGAAAAGTTATTACACTTTAAATTTTCAGGTAAAAAAGAATAGTCTTTACCATCAATTTGATAATTTTCTATCAACATGTGAATGATTTTTTTATCCTTAAAACTAAATTGACATAAATTTTTTAAAACATTTAATGGATTAATTAAGTTTTCTTGGGATATAGAATTACCGTTATGACCTTTTTTTATTGAAATTTCGATTGGAAGAAATTCTTTATCATCCAAAATAATATATACATCTTTTACAAAATTTTTTAAAATTTTTTCTATTTTGAAGATATTTTTTGCAAGAAAATTATCTAACTTTTTTAAGTTAGAATCTTCATTATGATCATCCAATAGTTTTTCTTCTTTGAAAAGAATTTTAAATGTTTTTTTTTCAATAACGCAAATAACTAATTTTTTACTATCTATAAATAGATATGTCTCAAATTTTAGTTCCTCATTCATAAGTAATTACCTGATTTTGAGGTCGAACATCAATAGATTTAATATTATCAAATTGTTTTTCATTTAATAAATTTAAAGATAATTCTAGAGACTTTTCTATATTTTCAATTGGTAATTTAATTAAGACTCCTGAAGATATTTCTATATCCCATCTACCAGAAGGGAAAAAAAATAAATTTTCAATATCTTTGTAATCTAACTTTGAATTATCAATTATTCTTTTTAAAGATAAGAATTTATCAATATTTGGGTCACCAAAAATATATGGTAAATTTTTTAATTTACCTTCTGCCTCAATTAATTTTCCATTTGATCCAATATAAAAGCTTTTTCCTCTTTTACTTAAATGTGCCAATAACTTAGTTTCAGTTATCTTAATTTCTAAGGAGGAAGGATATCTTTTAGAAATTACATATTCCTCAATCAAATTATTTGAATTTAACAATTCTGTAACTTTTAGTTTATCTAGATGAAATAATGTACCCATTTTAAATAAATCTAAACTTTTTTGAAATTCTTTATTTTCAATTGCTAACCCTTCAATTTTAATTTTTTCGATATTTGGAAATTTTAATTGAGCTAAATTCTTATTATTCAATGATCCAAAAATTATAAATAAAAAAAAATATACTAAAATTTTTTTACTTATTTGTTGAGGCATCTTTTAAAATTAATCTTATGAGCTTAATAAAACTTATACCATAAAATGCAGCTATTTCAGGAACTAAAGAAAGACTAGTCATTCCTGGCTGAGTATTTATTTCAAGAAGATAAAATCTACCTTTGTAAAATTTAAAATCAGAACGAGTTACACCTCTACATCCCATTAATTTGTGAGCTTTAAGAGCTAAGTCCATAAGTTTATCAAAATCTTTTTTACTTAATTCTACTGGAATAATATGTTTTGTTTTTGCTTTTGAGTTATATTTAGCCTGATAATCATAAAACTTTCTTTTTGGTTGTAATTCAATTGCTCCTAGTTTTTTCTTACCAATTATTGCTGCCTGAATTTCACGTCCTGGAATAAATTGCTCTATCATTATTTTTTTATAATCTTTTAATAATTTAATTTTTTTTAAAACATCATTTTTTGAACAAATAAATACATTTACACTAGATCCCTCATTAATTGGCTTAATTACTACAGGAAATTTTAATCTTTGATTAATCAATTTAATTAAATCTTTATTAGATTTATCAAAACAATATGAAAAATATTTAGGGGTTAATATTCTATTTTTAATAAATATTTTTTTGGATAACACCTTGTCCATAGCTAAAGATGATGAAATTATACCTGAGTGTGTGTATGGAATTCCTGTAGTTTCTAAAATAGTTTGAATATATCCATCTTCACCAAACTGACCATGCAAAGCATTAAAAATAATATTTGGCTTAAATAATTTAATTACATCAAATAATCGATAATCTGGTTCTGAAATTTTAACATTATAACCATTTTTAGTTAGCTCTTTTGCAACCTGCTTACCAGTATCAAGACTGATTATTCTTTCTTTAGATATTCCTCCAGAGATTACTAATATTCTTTTTTTCAAATTATTCCAAAATTTTAATTTCTTTTTCTAAACTAATTCCAGTCTTTTCTAAAACATTTTTAGCAACAAAATCTATTAATTTTTTCATATCTTCAAATTTTGCATCTCCTTTATTTACAAAAAAATTACAATGTTTTTTAGAAATACATGCATCACCAAAACTTTTATCTAAAGGGACTGACTCTTTAATAAGTTCCCAGACTTTTTTTTGAGTTTGTGATGTTGGGTTTTTAAAAGTACTGCCGCTAGTTTTTATTTTTGTTGGTTGGTTTTTTTCTTTTTCTAATTTTAATTTATCAGTATTTTCTTTAATTTTTGCATAATCATCTTTGACACCTTTAAAAGAAGCACTTAAAAAAATTAAGTCATCAGATAAGTTACTTTTTCTGTATTCAAACTTAATATCTTTGGATGGTATTGAAATTACTTTTCCAGATTTATCAATTGCTTGAATTGATAACAATATATCTTTAAACTCTTTTCCAAAACAACCAGCGTTCATCCTTATTCCTCCACCAATTGTTCCAGGAATACAAGATAAAAATTCAAAACCAGTCAGGTCATTTTTCATTGCAAAATCTGAAAGAGATTTATCTAAAACTGCACTTCCAGCTATTATTGTATTTTCACCTAATAGAGAAATATTATTAAAGTTTTTGCTTAATTTTATTACTACTCCATCAAACAATTCATCTTTTATTAATGTATTAGAGCCTGCACCTAGTACAAAAATTTTTTCTTTTTTATTTAATTTTTTTAAAAGATTTACTAACTCTTTTAAATTATCTGCTTTATAAAAAACCTTTGATTTTCCTCCAATATTAAACCAATTTTTTTTTTTAAGGTCATGTTCGTATCTTACATTTGCACCAAATTCTTTTAATATATTTTTTAATTCAGAAATTTGCATTACATTAACTCTGGTAGTTTTCTCATCCAATTAGAAATAGATCCAGCACCCATTCCAATTACAATTTTTTTACCATACATATTTTTTTTTAAAAATTTTGCTAGTTCAATATTATCTTTAACTAAAAAAAGTTTTACTTTTGAATTTTTAATAAGCTGTTTTGCAAAATTTAAATAGTTAAATCCTAATCTTATTTTCTCTCCAGCAGCGTAAATTGGACATAGAATAACTGTATTAGCATCCTTAAAAGCAAAAGAAAATTCATTCTTTAAATCTTTTAATCTTGAAATTCTATGTGGTTGGAATACACAAATTTTATCATATTCCTCATAAACTTTATTAACTCCTTCTAATACAACTTTAATCTCAGTTGGATGATGTGCATAATCATCAAAAAAATCTATTTCGTTATAAGTAAAAATTTTATTAAATCTTCTTTGTACTCCCTTAAATTTTAGTAATCCCTTTTTTATATCAGAAACTGATATTCCAACAGTAATAGCAACTGCTGCTGCTGCAACAGAATTTCTAATATTATGAATCCCCAATAAAGGAATTCTAATTTTTTTAATTATAATTTTTTTTTTATTTGGAAGATTTACTTGTAAATCAAACTCTGAAAATTTCATACTTCGCTTAATATTTTTAATCAAAAAATTTGATTTTGAATTCACACCATAGGTATAAAAATTTTTACCTTTCAATCTTTTTACAAGTTCATTATTAATTTTATCATCAAGACAAATAAACGATTTTCCAAATGAAGGTACCTTTTCAATAAATTCTATAAAATATTTTTTTAAGTCTTCCATAGATTTATAAAAATCCATATGTTCCCTATCTATATTTGTAATGATGGAATAAGTTGGTGGAATATGAATGAAACTTCCATCAGACTCATCTGCTTCTAGAATTGACCAATCACTTTTACCCAATTTTGCAGTATTGTTAATTGAATTTATTACACCTCCATTAATAATAGTTGGATCTATCTTTGTTGTTTGAAAAATTGATGTAATTAATGAGGTTGTAGTCGTTTTTCCATGTGAACCAACTACAACTATATTTTTCATTAGGGATACAATATGTGCCAACATTTTGCCCCTTTTAATTATTGGTAAATTTTTTCTTTTTGCTTCAATAATTTCTGGATTATTTTTTTTTATAGCTGAGGATACTACAACTATAGTTGCATCTTTAAGATTTTGTTTTTTCTGCCCTATAAAAATTTTAATTTTTTCTTTTTTAAGTCTTTCAACATTTTTATTTAGACTCAAGTCACTTCCTTGAACTTTAAAACCCTTACCTTTCATAATCAAAGAAAGTCCACTCATCCCTATTCCACCGATTCCAACAAAATGAATTATCTCAGTTTTTGCTATTTCAATTTTCATTTATAATTTCCAATATTTTTTGATTAACATTAATCCAAGTATTTTGATAATTTAATTTCTTTAAATTTTCCTTTTTTTTTAAGTAATCAATTTTATCAGTTAAAATCTCACTCAAAAGATGCTCAATTTTTTTCTCAAAATTGGTTTGATCAATTACCCAGCAACAATCATTTTCTTTATAAAAATTAGCATTTTCTAATTGATGATTGTCTTTTGAAGTTGGTAATGGAACAGCTATAAAAGGAATGTTGATAACTGATAGCTCTGCCAGAGTTGATGCGCCTGATCTAGTTATGCAAAGATCTGCATCTTTAATAATATTTTCAAAGTTATTTTCAAAATTAAAAATTTTATTTTCAATGTTATTTTTTGAATAAAAATCCTTTAAGTACGAAACATTTTCTTTGTTAGTCTGCTGAATAATCTTAATTGGTTTTTTCTTTGATATATTAACAATTGAATTCTTAAGATTCATATCAAAAATACTGGCACTTTGACTTCCACCTATAATTAATATTGTAAATTTATCCTTAACCCTACCTGATGATTTAACTTTATAAATATTCTCTCTTACTAAAGGATTTATTATTACCATCTTATTTAATAGATTTTTGGGAAAATTTATAATTTTTTTATTATAGCAAAAAATTTTTTTACAAGAACTTAAAAAATATTTATTTGCACGTCCTAATACTTGATTCGGTTCTAATAAAAAAATTTCTAATTTAAGTATTTTTCCTGCTAAAATTAATGGTAAAGACATATATCCACCAGTAGAAAAAATTTTCTCTACTTTTTTGTTTTTTAATAAAAATAATGATTTTAAGGTTAAGATAATTATCTTAATCATATTGAAGGGTAAAAGAAGAATATTATCTAATCTTGGAGTGTTAATAATTTTGCATTTATAAAATTCGTCATCTAAATATTTTAATCCCCTTTTATCAGTTGTTATAATTACATTTGCTTCTTTTGATAAATGTTCATAAAGAATTAAAGCTGGTATGACATGACCTCCAGAACCACCAGTAGTAATTAAGAAACTTTTTTTCATTTTAATTAATTTTTCTTTTTGTCAAATTTAAGATTATACCTGATAAAATTGAGATACTTATAATAGAGGAACCACCGTAACTAATAAAAGGTAGAGTCATACCAGTCGTTGGAAATAGTCTTATATTAACTCCAATATGTATCATTGCTTGCATCAAAATAAGGCTTATACAACCTACTAAAATTAATTTTATTTTTTCCTCATTTTCAAAATAAACTTTTTTAAATACTGAATAGATAAATATTAAAAACAATACTAGAATTAGTATTATAGCAATAACACCAAACTCTTCAGAGATAACAGAAATAATATAGTCAGTGTGAGCTTCGGGAACTCTATTTTTTAATGTTCCTTCTCCAATTCCTTTTCCAAAAAAACCCCCACTTGTAATTGAGTCTATGGCTTTATCAGATTGAAAATTATGTGTTCCTGTCTCTGAGTTAAAGAAAGATACCAATCTATTTTTAATGTATTCAAACTTTGGGACAAAAAAAACTAAATATGAAAATACAAATATTAAAAGTAAAAATAAAATAAATAAAAAAACAATACTTATACCTGAGGTAAAAATTAAAATTGACCAGCTGAAAAAAACTAAAAGAGTTTGTCCTATGTCAGGCTGAACAGCAAGCAATAGGGCTACTAACAATGTGATTAAAAAAGTAAAAAAATATTTTAAGTAAATATTAGAATATTTTTCACTACTTAAAATTAAACTTATAAAAATTATCAAAAAAGGCTTTACAAGTTCAATTGGTTGAAATCTAGGTAAAAAATATAAATCAATCCACCTTTTAGATCCCTTAACTTCAATACCTATAACTGGGACTAAAATCAGTGAAATTAATGAGATGATAAAAATTATGCTAGAAAATTTTAAAAGTTTTTCTTGTTTAATTGAAGAAAGAAAAAAAATTGTGATGATGCCTAATAAAATAAAAATTAAATGTTTAAAAAAAAATGAATAGTCATTAGTATTTAGTTTATCTGATACTACCAATGAGGTAGATGCTAATGAGAAAAACAATCCAATAAAAAATAATAAAAGAATTAAAGAAAATATGAATTTATCAATATTTTTCCACCAATCATAATATAAATTGTATAAAAAATTTTTATTTTCCATTGAAATATTTTTTAACCAATTGATTAAAATAGAGCCCTCTGTCCTCAAAATTTTTAAAACTATCAAATGAAGCTGCACAAGGACTAAATAGTATTATGCTATGAGCTAGTTTTTCCTTCTTAACTAAATATGAAATACTTTTTAGAGCATCTTTTAATTCACTAAAGTTTTTTGATTTTAATTTATTTTTAAGTTGTTTATTAAAAAAATTTTTGTTTTTTCCATATATGAATGCTCTTACATTATTCAATTCTTTTTTTTTCAAATTAAATTTATCACCTTTTTTATTAATTCCACCTAATAACCATAAGATATTAGAATTTGCTTTCAAAATACTAAGAGTAGAAGAAAAACTAGTTGATTTTGAGTCATTAATAATTGTCAAACCATTTTTTTTTAAAATAGTTTGTTGACGATATTTCAAACCCTTAAAATTTTGAATTGTTTTTAAAAACAAATTATTTTTAAGCTTTAATTTTTTTGCTATTTCAATCACAAACGATAGATTTTCTTTATTTGCATCAGTGAAAAAATAATTATTTTTAATTTTTTTAAAAAAATGATTATTGTGACTTGTATCAACTTTAGTAATTTTACTATTAAATTTATTCAATCTCAGATTTTTATTAATTAACTCATCATTTTTTTTTACAAAAGCAAAACTTTTTTTATCTTGAAATTTTAGAAGTTTGAATTTTGCATCTACATAACTTTTTAAATTTTTATGTCTTTCAAGATGATCTGGACTTATATTCAAAATAATCGCATATTTTGAAGTAAATATTTTGCTATAATCTAATTGATAAGAAGATGCCTCAATTACAAAAATTGTTTCTTTTTTTATTTTTCTTTCATTTAATATTGGGTTACCAATGTTCCCAACAAGTCTCACATCTTTTTTTTGATCCAATAAAACGTCATGTAAAATTTTAGCTGTTGTTGATTTTCCATTCGTTCCTGTAACGGTGATACTCTTATTATTATAAAATGAGTAAAACACATCTAAATCTGTAAAAATTTTTGAATTATTTTTTTTTAAAAATTTTGATAATTTACAATTAGAAATATTAATACCAGGACTGATAATAATTATATCTACTTTTATTTTTGTTAATTCACTTAGACTAATAAATTTTTGATTGAATGATTTGTTTATTTTTAAATTATCATCAAATAAATATATTTGAGCTAAGTCCTTTAAAAATTTAAAAGATGAAATTCCACTTTTACCGAGGCCATAAATTAATATTTTTTTTTCTAAAAAAATATTTTGAGCTATTTTCATTATCTTAATTTTAGTGTAGCTAAGCCTACCATTGCCAAAATTATAGAAATAATCCAAAATCTGATTACAACAGTTGACTCTGGCCAACCTTTCTTTTCAAAGTGATGGTGTATTGGAGCCATTTTAAAAATTCTTTTACCAGTAAGTTTAAATGAAATTACTTGAACCATCACTGAAACTGCTTCTAAGACAAAAAGACCTCCAGTAATTGCTAAAACAATTTCATGTTTAGTAATTATCCCCACTGCACCTAAAGATCCTCCAAGGGATAATGAGCCAGTGTCACCCATAAAAATTTTGGCAGGTGGAGCATTGAACCACAAAAAACCTAAACAGGAACCTATTATCGCTCCACAAAAAATTGAAATTTCACCTGTTCCTTCAATATAAGGAATATTTAAATAGTCTGAAAATACTATGTTACCAGTTACGTAACTAATAAAAGCAAAACAAGCTGCAACTAGTATTACTGGTACTGTGGCTAGACCATCCAAACCATCAGTAAGATTAACAGCGTTTGATGATCCAATAATTACAAATACTGAAAAAGGAACAAAGAACCATCCAAGGTTTATGATTAAATCTTTAAAAAATGGAAAATATAAATTCGTTACATCTTGATAGTCCACAAATTGTAGATAAAAAATAACTCCTATAATTGCTAATATTATTTGTAAAACAATTTTTAATTTCGATGAGATACCTGAAGAGTTTGTAAATTTAATCTTTTTGTAATCATCATAGGCACCTAATAATCCAAAAGAGATTGCAATATATATACAAAATAAAATATTAATATTAGATAAATCTGCCCAACATAAAACTGATACAAGTAATCCTAATAAAATGATTACCCCACCCATTGTTGGAGTACCAATTTTTTTTATAATATGATCTTCTGGTCCATCATCACGGATTGGGTTATAAATTTTTTGATTAGAAAAAAATTTTATAAATGGACCTCCAATTATTAAAACTATTAACAAAGATGTAAAAACTGACAAGCCAGTTCGAAATGTTAAATACTTAAAAACATTTAAAAATCCAAATGTATCTACAAAATTTAATAAAAATTGGTAAAGCATTAATTTAGCCCCTTTAAATCTTTCACTATTCTATTGAAACCTGTCGCATTTGAGGCTTTGATCATCAAATAATCATTATTATTTAATTCATATCTTATCAAATTAATAATTTGTGATTTATTTTGCAAAATTCTACCTTTTTTAGATTTTGTAAGTTGATTAAATATAGATGTCACCTTGCTTCCTTTAACAAAAACTTTGTCTACCTTAGTTTGATTAATAATAGGTATAATAGATTGATGAAGTTTTTTTGAGTGATTTCCAAGTTCCAACATATCACCGAGCAAAAGGTATTTTTTTGATTTTTTTGAATTAATTTTATCATAATTAAGTATTGCAGATTTTAATGATAATGGATTTGAATTGTAACTTTCATCAATTAAATTAATATTTTTGCCATTAACTTTAATTTTAGAAAAGTCTCCTCTTCCATTAGGTACTTCAAAATTTAAAAAAATATTTTTATTCAATTCAAAGATATTTATATAAATATTAATAACAGCTATTGCAGCTAAAATATTATATACATTATTTTGAAAATCATTTGAAATTAAAAAATATTTTTTTAAATTATTTATCTTAATGTAAATTTCAAAATTATCATTTTTTTTCACACAATTTAATAATTTAACATCAGATGAAGGATTCTTAATACCAAAAGAAATTATTTTAAGATTATTTTTAAAAGCTATTTTTTTATGTAAATTAAAAAATTTATCATCTGCATTTAAAACAACAAAACCACCAGATTTAGTATTATTAATAATTTCAGATTTGGCTAAAGCAATTTGTTTTATATTTTTGAAATTTTTTGCATGTGCATAGTTTACGTTAGTTATAACGCTAACATCTGGTTGTATGATTTTTGTGAGATAATCAATTTCTCCTTTTTTATCCATTCCAACTTCTAAAACACCAAAATTATCTTTATTGGTTAAATTAAAAAGACTTAAAGGGACTCCATATTTATTGTTATATGATTTAGGAGAGATACTTACTTTTGAAATTTTTTTCAATGTGTTGCCCAATAATTCTTTCAACGTAGTTTTGCCACAACTCCCTGTTATAGCAATTACTTTAGTATCTATGTTTTTTCTAAAAATTTTAGAGATATCTGTCAAAAATTTTAGAGAATCTTTTACTTTAATTTGTTTAGATTTATTCAAACTATTTTGAAAACGATTTACAATAGCTAACGACGCCTTATTTTTAAATGATTGTTTTACAAATTTATTTCCATCATTTTTTTCACCTTTTATTGCAAAAAAAATATCATCTTTTTTCACTTCGTTTGAATTAATTTTTGCTAGTTTAATGGGTAATGATGAAGAAACCCTTTTATTACCTGAAATCTCTTTAATTATATTTAACTTTAAATTATCAGATAAATTTAAGTTTTTAATTTTTATTGCTTTAAGAATAATTTTTTTATCTGAAAAGTAAATTTTTTGCTTACCTATATCCTGAGTTTTTTCATGCCCCTTACCAGCAACTAATAAAATTTCTCCAGTATTCAAATTTTTTGTTGCTTCAAATATTGCTTTCGCTCTATTAGAAATCTCAATGATTTTTTTTCTCTTAATTCCTTTTTTAATTTCTCTTCTAATTTTATCTGGGTTCTCAAATCTAGGATTATCATCAGTAAGATAAATTTTATCTGAGAAATCAGATGCAATTTTACCCATTTTTGATCTTTTATTTTGATCTCTATTTCCACCACAACCAAATAATAAACAGAGCTTTTTATCTGGAAATTGTTCTCTAAGGTTTAAAAGGCAAGTTTTTAGGGCCTCTGGAGTGTGTGCATAATCAAGAATTATTTTTGATTTATTTTTAATTTTACCAATATTTTCAAATCTACCCTCTACTGGTTTAATTTTTTCAATAATATCCAAAATCTTTTTTAAATTAATAATTTTTTTAGCAGCAAATATTGCCATTAATATATTCTTTAATTGAATTTTCCCTATCAAGTTAAGATTTATCTCTTTAATGGAGTTGTTATATTTGATCTTAAGTAATTGAATTTCACCCTTAAAACTATGAGACAAAATTCTGAAATCATTTTTTTTATCATTCAATGTAATTATCTTTAATCTTTTTTTTTTTGCAATTTTATTAATTGTTTTAAATTCAGGTATTTCATCATCTGTTATTATATTCCCTTTTTTTTTGATAAGATTTCTAAATAGGTAAAGTTTTGCATTAAGATAATCATTTAAATTTTTGTGATAATCTAAATGGTCCTGAGATAAATTTGTAAATATTCCAGAATTAAACTTTAAACCATCAAGCCTATTCTGTTTTAAGCCATGACTTGAAGCCTCCATAATAACATTGTCTATTCTTTGATGTTTTAGTTTTTTTAATATCTCGCCTAATTGAATTGGATCGATTGTAGTATTAGATAAATCTAAATTTAAACTATTGGACTTAACCCCCAAAGTTCCAATTGAGGCAACTCTTTTATTATTTAATTTTAAAATTTGATAATAAAAATCTGCAATAGATGATTTCCCATTTGTTCCTGTAACGGCAATTAAATTTTTTGGTATTCTATTGAAAATTTTAAATGAAACTTCAGACAATAATTTTCTAATATTTTTTGTATGAATAAACAAAATCCCATTTTGAAATTCTTTAACTTTTTTTTCAGTAATAATAATTTTTGAGCCTTTTTTAATCGCAATCGAGATAAAATTGTTTCCGTCAATTTTATTGCCTTTGATAGCAAAAAAAATATTATTTTTTTTTAATTTAGAACTATTAAAGGATATTCCTGAAAAAAAGATATTTCCAAATTTTTTATTAATATTAGGGATGTAGTCTTTCAGTAACATTTTTAATTAATTTCACTGTATTTTGTGGCTAAAATAGGCCCAATTTTTTCAACTATTTGACCTGTTGTTTCCACTGTAGTCCATCCAGCAGTATTATATGGAGTACCTTTATATTTTATATTAGACCCATCTCTATAATGATAAACATAATCTTGATTGGTCTTTGGCTCATCTAGCATGACTGCTAAAACAAATTTTGGACTAGATGTGGGAAATACCGAAATAAAAGAATTTATCTTTTTTTTAGAATAACCTCCCGTTGTACTTTTTTGTGCTGTTCCTGTTTTTCCACCAATTTCATATCCATTAACGTTGGCTAAAGAAGCAGTCCCTTCTTTAGTGTTAACAATTTTTCTTAAAATAGGTAAAATTTTTTCTGATACTTCTTGGTCTAAAATTTTTTCTTTTTTTTCTTTTTGAGATTTTTTAATAATAGTAGGACTTATTTGATACCCTCCATTCACAATAATCGCATAGGCTTTTGCTAGCTGTAACAAAGTTGTAGTAATTCCATGCCCAAAAGAAGCAGTAGCAAGAGGACATTTGCCCCAATTGAATTTAATAGGTTTTCCAACTTCCTCAATATCAAAGTTTATCTTTTCCAAAATTCCAATTTTGGATAAAAATAATCTGAACTTTTCCTCACCAATTTGCTGACCAATTCTAACTGAACCTATATTTCCTGATCTAATAAGAATTTGTTCTGCAGTCAAATCTGATGGTATTTTATCGTCATACTCTCTAATAGGAAATCCTGCACAAGTTAATGATTTTGGTAAATCATTATATTCTGTTTCAGGTTCAATAATTTTTTCATCCAAAGCTGCAGCTAAAGTGAAGGTTTTGAAAACAGATCCAAATTCATAAACTCCTTTAGTTGCTCTATTAATTAAATTTATATCAGAAATAGTTTCTCTTTTATTTGGATCAAAATCTGGCAAAGACACTAAAGATAAAATTTCACCGTTATTAACATCCATTAAAATTGCAGCACTACCTTTAGTTTTAAAAATCTGATTATATTTTAAAAGCTCATTTCTAATTAAAAATTGTATGTCTTTATCAACTGTTAGTTTTATTGGTTCTTGAAGATTTTTTAGTTCGTTATCTAATGATTTTTCAAGACCTGATATGCCATTGTTATCATTATCAATTTGACCAATAATATGACTAAATAAATTTTTTTCAGGATATATTCTAGTCAACTTTTCTTCAGGCTGAATAGACTTATCGCCTAATTTCATTATTTTTTCATAATTTTCATCAGAAATCATTTTTTCAAGATAGAAAAATTTTTTATTTATCAAGTTAGATTCAATTTTTTTGTAATCTTTATTGGGAAAAATATACTTTAAATTAATTATTAGTTTTTTTTTATCAATAACTTTTTGTGTGCTTATGCCTATATCAACAGAACTTACAGTCTTACTTAAAAATTTTCCATTTCTATCAAGAATATCTGCCCTATAAAGATTATTCATTGGATTATTTATATTTTCATTTATTTCATTTTTTGATTTTCTGGATCCCAAATGAATTAGATGAATTGAGTAAATAAAGAAAATAATAAAAAAAATAAAAAAAATAAATGATACCCTATTAAAAGATAAATCTAAATTTGACTTACTTTTTTTATACGAAAAATCATCTTGATGATCCTCTAAAATGATTTTGGAATTTCTATTATTCATTACCTAATATTAGATTATTTATTTGAAGCTTTTTTGTGCTTTGGTCTATTATCTTAATTTCATTTATATCTTTTTTAACTAATTCATCATCAAAGTATAAATTTTGAAATTCAAGTAATTTTTCTGTTGAACTTAAAAATTCATATTCTAACTTAATATTTTCAAAATCCTTTTTTAATGCCCTAATATTCTCCTTTATTGTAAAAATCTCATCATCAGTTCTTTTTGTTGAGTTTTTTACAAGTGCTGTAGATAAGATTAAAAATACTATTAAAAAAATGACTGAAAATTTCTTCATAGCTTGTTTCCAAAATTTTCTATCTCTATTAAATGCTCAAATTTCTCTAAAATATCTGTTTTGAAATTATAAAAATCATCTTTTTTAATAATATATCTAAGTTTTGCTGATCTTGATGGCAAATTTTCTTTTAGTTCTGTTTTAGAGGGAGTCCTAGGTTTTTTTTCCAACATTCGAA
>ERZ802824.948-NODE-948-length-15812-cov-17.2081_pt1 | contig 15812 bp, 20 predicted proteins | sample MGYA00345650_ERZ802824 | MGnify/ENA primary metagenome ERZ802824 (study PRJEB30503, sample SAMEA104212361) | marine metagenome | biome: Westerlies Biome; feature: [SRF] surface water layer (ENVO:00010504) within the epipelagic zone...; material: water... | reverse complement strand
ACTATAAACTTAAATCAATTTATTATACCAATAATGATAGTACAATTATAAAAATGTAAATAAAAATGTTAATTAAATGTAATGATACAAATATACTTTTTTTACAACTTATTTTATATCATTATCTCTCGTTTTTATATTATTATATTTTCATTTATCAAAATAAATGATATTATTAATTTTCTTAAAATTTTATTTTTATTTAATAAAGTAAAAAATATTATAATAAAATAATTATTTATTATAATATGAATAATTTTGATTTAGATATATCAACATATACATTAACCGAATTAGAAAATTTATTAAATTTAAATGCACCATATACAGTAGATGGCATTAATACTAAACGAAATGATTTAAAAAACAAAATCACTAATATGCAATCTATCGATACTTTAAAACGAGAAAAAATATTGATGTTTTTAGATAATATTCATCAGAAAGTATTTGATAATTTAATGAATCAAAACGTGATTCAAAATACATTTAAAAATACTGTTTATGATAAAAATATAAATTTCGATACAAATAAAGGTAAATTAGTAGATTCTAATAATTATCCACCTGGTTATTTAAATCCAATAAATATTAAAACTATAAAAAAAGCTATAAATATAGATTCTTTATTTCGAACAGATTATTATACTTCAAAAAGTAGTAATTATACAATCAATCTTCCTGAACGTATTAATAAGATAGTTTCGATGCAAGTATCTAGCATTCAATTACCATTGACATATTATGCTATTTCTCCCGCTCTTGATAATGATTCTTTTGAAATTGAATTATATGATACTAGTGGTAATCTTATACCAAATACAATTACTACGATAAAATTACCTGCTGGAAATTATGAGAGTCAATTTTCCAAATCTTTGCATGCCGCAGATATTGAAACAACTATAAATTATCAATTACAAAATTCTGGTAATTCTGGTAATCCGGATATTTCAAATAGTATTGGTTTCATTGTAGATAAAATTAGTGGTAGATCCGTTTTTGCATTACAATCTACTAAGCCGGCCAATGTTTCAAAATTTAAAGTTAATTTTAATACTGGAAAAAATAATACACCTATAGCATTTAAATTGGGCTGGTTATTGGGGTTCCGCGCGGCAGAATATATCGGAGAATCTATTGCATCTGAAGGAATTTGTTATATAACAGGTCCAAAATATTTATTTTTAGCAATTAATGATTATCAAAATAGCGCACATAATTATTTCACTGCTACATATAATGAATCTATATTAGCACCTAATATTATTGGTCGAATAAATATAGGCTGTATTGCTGAAAGTCAAACTATTTATAAAAGTGGTCAAGATGATGATTTTGGTTATCCTCTAAATAGAACTAGAGAATATTTTGGACCAACAGATATTCATCGTTTAACTATAAGTCTATATGATGAGTATGGGCGAATAATAGATTTAAATAACATGGATTGGTCATTAGTATTGACATTTGAGTGTTTGTATGATTAAAAATCCGGTTGCACTGCAGTATCTGTAAATACATAATTAATTGATGTATTTGTTAAATCACATGCCACATCAAATGTAGCACGTATTTTTTTATGATCATCTGTTCCGCCTGTACAATTAAAATTAACTGTTAAATTTTTAGATATATCATAAAAACTCTCTAATCCACAACTAATATCCGGAGATGTGCCAAATGGAAAATATAGAAATTCTAAATTACTGCATCCCTTGAATGCATTTTTTTCTATGGTTGTAATTGATCTTGGAAATAAAACTTTTACTAAACTTATGTCGTTTTGAAATGCACCATCTCCAATGGTTGTAAGATTAATATCAACATCAAACTCTAAAATTTTTAGATTAGAACAATCTTTAAAACTATTATTTGATATTTCTATTATTTGAGTACTAAATATTATATCTTTTAAATCTTTTTTTTCTAAGCTATTATTTATCAAAGTAGCACTAATATCGTATGTGGTTATTTGTGATTTATTATTACTATTATCTATTATTATCCAATTTTGATTATCTATAGTTTTTGCAAAACAAAATTCATTAATAGCATAATACCTATCTATATCTGAAAGTATTCTACTTCTTATATCTTCTTCATTTAATTTGGTTGAATCATAAAATACGTTTAATGGACCGGATAATCCACTAAAAGCAGTGCTAGCAAAATCTACAATAGTTACTTCTGGTTCAAATATTATTTCATTTATATCTGTTCCAGAAAAAGCATTCGGTCCGATATATGTTATGGCTTTTGATATAAAAATTTTATCGAAACCTTTGGAATCTTTATATGCATTTTCTCCAATACTTGTGGCATCATAAGTATTAAAATTTGGTAATGTGAGACCTTTAAAAGCCTCATCGCATATTTTCGTTTCATTTATTTTATACGCAAGGATAGTACTTGTCTCTGGTATAGTTTCTTTAAAACATGAATCTTTATTAAATTTTATAAATTTTTCAGGCATTATAATATTATTATAGTTAATAATATTATAATAAAATAGTAAATTTTAATGTATGATAAAAGTTAAATGTTAAATACTGTCCACCCATGAGTATCTGGTATATCTTTAACTATTTCATTAATACATAAATTCAATTCACTATCTATATCAGTAACTATATTATTGCACTCATCAATTTGATATTTAACATTCTCATTATTTTTATTAAATAAATTTATACAATCTGGGTCTGGATAAAATACTACTCCCGACATATCTATTAATAATAAATTATTTGTTGTGCTGGCGGAATCATAAGGGTGAATATTATTATACGACAATTCATTCGGATCTTTTAATTGTTGCACTAAACATATCCCACTTAAATCACATTTTAAATAATTACTTTGATTAATTTTTCCATTAAAATAAACTATTTTATTTTTTGAACTATCTAATTCATTATTATTATAAAAAGTATTGTATTTTTGTAAAATATTATAATCTTTTATAGATTCTGATGCTGAACACAATCCTATTTTATAACAAGTATCATCATAATCTTCTACCGGGTTATCGTCATCAGATAATTTATATAATATTTTTTGAATATTCATATTTTCTTTAGTACATTGTTTATTGATATAATCACTTATAGTATCATTTTTTTGAGAATTAAATATTCTAAAAGACATATATAAAATCTTAATATATTATTTTTAATTAAATTAATTCATCTACTAATCCTAATTTTCTTGATTTTTTAAAATTAAACATTAAATCCCTCTTTAAAAATTTATCTAATTTTTCTTTTGTCATCTTCTTTCGACAATGATCCAAATATAAATTTTTTATTTTTTTTTGTAAATATGTACTATTTTGAAATTCATCAGTCATTTGTTCATATGTCCCCCATGAACCACCGCTTAATTGATGGATTAGAATACTGGAATGTTTCGTCATGCATCTCTGATGACAAACAACACTTAAGAATGTTGCGGCACTGGCTGCATATCCTTCAATTATAGAAATTATTGGTATTTGTGAATTTAATATACAATCTACACCGCTAAAGGCATCTGTAACATAACCGCCCATACTATTTATATGCAAATATATCTTTAAATCTTCGATATCCACATCATATTCACATTTAACATTATTTTTAAAATATAATAAATCCTTATTTAATCGTAAAATTGTTTTATTTAATTCTAATATAGTTTCACTATTTACATCTGAATAAAAATATATATGATTATCTACACAACTAATTTTTTCAGATTTATCTTGTCTAGGTAAATGCGATTCAGATATATGATTAATATTATTAATATCAATTATTTCATTTATTTTTCTTTTATTTGATCTAATCTTATGATAACTTGCCATATATATATTTATAAAAAATATTTTTAAATACATTTTAATAAAATTGAAATATATTTAAAAATATATATTTTAGTATAGTTATAAGTATGACATCATCTGCTTCGCTTACCTCACCTGCTTCGTTTGTCTTTTCAGTCTATATCCCTATTATTGGTGATAAAATTACTAATGCGTTTATTGAAAAAAGTTTCTTAGAAAAAAAGATTGGTGTTGTGACACGCGTGGATTTTGTTTTAAATAAACGTAAATTTAGACGCGAAGCATTTGTTCATTTTTCAGAATGGTTTACTTCAGATGAAGCTAATCTACTTAAAGCAGATTTATTGAATGATCAAACGCAAACTCGTTTTGTTTATAAAGGCAAAGAGTTTTGGCCTCTACTTATTAATAAGAATCCTATTGAAAAATATAGTCCCGAGCGTAAAGCCAATAGTGCATATGAACTAGAGGATCGGATTGATATTATCAGAAAGGATTTAGATAATTTGACCTTTATGAGTAAGGTTCATGATGCAAATATTTGTTATATTTTAAGAAAAACAAATCTTTCGACACCAGAGGTAAATCCCGCTAATCCAGCAAAACCTCTTACTGTAGTATCAGCACAAATTAAAAGACAAAAAACTGATGACGATGGGGAATTTGTTTCACTCAATACAAATAACAAAAAACGAAATTATAATACCAACCATACATGTAATAATCTGACTCTGGCGTGGTATCCAGATTTTCCCAGCAATAACCAGACTACTACAACCGAAGCCATAATGGCTAATTCTGATAATTGAAATTTGGGATTGATTAAGGATTGAAATAATTTTATATGGATTTAAAAATATATTATTATATTATATATGCCCCAAAAAGATAAATCTCAATCGGGAAGAGAGCGAAAACATGATAAAAAAAATGGTGGTTTTGATCAAAAAGGGAAATATAATAATAAGCACATACGTATTCAATTATTACAGATGGAAAAATCTAATAACTGTAAAGACATGTCAAAATATATAAAATAATTTTTTTATTTTATTTATATAAAAATATTTAATTTATATAAATAGTAAGTAAGCTATATAAATAATGATAGAATTATTTTCTGTGGGTTTTATCAGATATATTACAAACTTGAAAATAAGTTTCCTGTACCACATAAAATATTGAAAAATTTTAATTGGACCAATCCTGATTTGGCTCAGTTTTCAACTGATGTTGATGTCGGCTATATGATACCTGAGGGGTCCGCGGATAAATGGATGAATGATCCAAATAATGCTGATATAATTGCAGAATGGAAAGCAGGCGCTAAAGTAATTAATATATAGATTTACTATAGTTAGCATATTCCCTATTGTTAAAAATTAAATTGTAAATAAAAAAATTGATTTTTATTTTTTATACATATAAAAAATAAAAGTAATGGGTGCCGGATTATTACCGATTGCATTAAACAGGGGAACTTTATTAGTTTTATTAGGGCAAGAACGATATCAAGAATTATGGTGTGATTTTGGCGGAAGAAGTGATCGAGGTGAAACAGATTATGAAACAGCGTTAAGAGAAGGCAAAGAAGAATTAAATGGGTTTTTAGGAAGTGGTGGGGTTTTACATAGTGCAGTAAATGATTCGTTTATTAAATCTTTCACAAATAGTCGCGATAAATATATTAGTTATTTATTCAAAATTAAATATGATAATAAACTACCCTTTTATTTTAACAATAATAATGCTTTTATTGAAAGTCATTTGCCAGATTTAGTTAATGAAGAAGCATATAAAAAACATACAGGATTATTTGAAAAAAACAAGATTAAGTGGTTTACTACTAGAGAGATTGCTCGTGATTTACATAAGTTTAGACCACACTATATTCCTATTTTAAAAGAGTTACTTGCAAAAGAAGCAGAGCTTATTAGTACTATGTATGAATCAAATAAAAAATCTCGATCTGAATCTGAAAATTCTACTAGAAAATTAAGAAAAATAGAAAAATAGAAAAATAGAAAATTATTTAGTGTCTTTTTGTGTATCGGCGTTTGTGTTTACGATTGTTGGATTTTCTTTTTACCGATTTTCTTCTTTTAGATTTTCTTTTTTTAGATTTGCGCTGTTTTCGAGATTTTCTTTTTTTGGATTTGCGCTGTTTTCGAGATTTTCTTTTTTTGCCACCGGTTGATCTATGCTTTTCACTTGATCGAAAAGCTCTACCTAGAAATCTTGTTTTTAAAGTTGCAGGGAAAGGGTGCCCTTCGCGACACTTATATTTACCATCATTTGCAACCACAGCCTTGAATTTATGTATATTTTCCCGCGACAATTTTTTTTCTTTTAAAAAGCGTTCCTTTGTTTCTGGGTTAAAATTTTTTAGGTCATCGTGAAGATATTTATATGTTTTTAAATCTTCGTGTAATAATTTACATGTTTGGACCGGATTCTTATCTCGAAATTTATTGTACTCCTCTATAAACTGGTTTTGTTGCTCGTTTAGTTGCTCGTTTAGTTGCAATTTGTCGTCTAGCACCGTCGCCGCCTCCGCCTCCTGCGCATCTGCCTCCTCCTGCGCATCCGCCTCCGCTAGATACACCGCCTGATCCGCATTCTCCTCCGCATCTTCCGGCTCATCATCCGCCGCCGCCGCCGCCGCCGCCGCCGCATCCCGGATTCTCGTCGCCTCCTTGGCAATCTCCTCCGTCCGGTCTACCTCATCCATGCTCCCAATCCACGCACTGTTCGCTTCTTGAAAGCGCTCCGATGCCTCGTCCACCGCCTTCTTGAGTTTGGCCAGCCGCGCGTCGCCCTCCGGGCCCGCCCAGCGCTCCGGCCGTTCCGCCTTCTCCGCCTCCGACGCCACCACCCTCGCCGCCGCCACCTTCTCCGCCTCCGCCTGCGCCCTCGCCCTCGCCGCCTCCTCCTGCGCCTTCGCCGCATTCGCCTCCGCCTCCGCCCTCGCCGCCACCGTCTCGGCCCTCGCCCTCGCCACCCTCGCCGCCGCCGCCTCCTTCTTCGCCGCATCTTGTTGCTCATTCCACTCGTCGAGAGCTGAACCCTGGTATCCGCCTGGCATACTGTCTATATATTTAATAAATAAAATAAATAAGAAAATAAGAAATTATAAATTATTTATGCTAAAAATGGAGAATATTTTTCCTAAATATATTTAATGATTAAAACTTATTTAGAATCATTAAATAATCAAACAGAAGAAAATAAAAATCCGGTTTTAACAAAGAATGATGTCCATAATTTCGGCATTATTTATACTCCTGTTGTCCTGGTTCAACAAATTCTTGATTTAATACCGGAAAAGTATTTTAAAGATCCTAAATTACATTGGTTAGATATTGGGGCTGGTACAGGAGCATTTAGTATTGTTTTATATAAACGATTGTTCCAAGGATTACAAGGAGTTATTGGTGATTCAGATAAAAGACATCATCACATAATCACGAACATGATGTATATGGTTGAAATATATCCTGCGCATGTAGAAGAATTACATCGATTATTTGGAATGGAAGCAAATATTATTAATAGCGATTTTTTATCGATTAACCGTTTTGAATATCCTAATTTTGATTTTATTATTGGGAATCCACCATATAATACTGGGGGGAAGATTAAAACTCCAACGGATCAAAATAGAGAGAAAAAAGAAGATGGTGAAACTACATATGTTGCGTTCGTTAAAAAAAGTCTAGAAGTATTAAGTTATGGAGGATTTTTAAACTTAATTATACCAAATCTATGGTTGAAGCCAGATAAATCGGGATTATATAATCGACTTACAAATCTTAATATTTGTAAATTACATTGTCTCTCTGCGGGTGAAACTAATAAAATATTTAATTATCAGGCTCAAACACCGACTTGTTTTTTCTTAATAGAAAATATTGAAGACTTAAATGATGGAGAAAAATCGATAAAAATCTGGGATAAATTTTTGAAGAAATATATTGAATATAAATTATTGCAAAATTGGCCGATTCCTTGTCATGGAATTTCTATAGTAAATCGATTAATAAAATATGTCAAGCAATATGGGTGCCTGACATATTATAAAACAAATACTTGTTCAAAAAAAATATCTTTATCGGAAAATAATGAATCAGAACACGACTCTGAACATGGCTCTAAATATAAATATTGTAATATTAAAACTTGTTATTTGAATGGATTGGAACCAACATTAGTATATAATTGGAGCGATGGTGCTTGTCCATATTATCGAGTTCCAAAATTGGTATTAGCACACAAAATGTATGGATTTCCATATTTGGATGTATCCGGAGAATATGGAATATCAACACGCGATAATTATGTGATTTCGGGTTGCAATTATTCAGTCGATGAATTGCAAGAAATTCAGGCATTTCTCTCAACAAAATTTGCTCTTTTTGTTTTTTCAACATGTAATTATAGAATGAGATATTTGGAGCGTTATGCTTTTAATTTTTTACCAGATATAATAAATATGGGCAATGCTAGATGTAATGTTGGTGTTGGTGGTGTTGGTGTTGGTGTTGGTGTTGGTGGTGGTGGTGTTGGTGTTGGTGGTGTTGGTGGTGGTGGTGATGGTGTTGGTGGTGTTTGTGTTGGTGGTGTTGGATTTCCAGTATTAAAAAATATAGAATCTAGGGGGGAACGAGATATTAAAATTGCTGATTTTTTTGGTTTTTCGATAGAAGAACGAGAGATTATCGAAAAATATTCTAGAGATTATAAATTTTTTGTTTAATTAGAAACAAATATATTCCCTACTTAAATTGGATCTTAAATGATTAATAAAAGTCTTAGTATTTATTAAATCCCAGTTTTTATTTTGACTATTATATGAAAATACCGTGACTTTATGAGTTCGACAGCTTGATAAATCATCAATAGCAATAGTGTTATCGCAAAAATGTAAAAATGGATGGGTGTTCAAAATTAGAACGAATATGTTATATATAGCATCATATAATGTTTCATATAATTCATCATATTTATATTCATTATTATAACAAATAGGAATATTTCCAATATTTTTATTTTTATAATAAATTGTAAGATCTGTTTGTTTTAGATTTGTCATATTTTTGTTTTTGTTTTTGTTTTTGTTTTTGTTTTTGTTTTTGTTTTTGTTTTTGTTCTTTATACTAAAATTATAAATATGAAAATTTAAATCAATTTTAAATTTCTATACTGATTTTATTTTGTCTATTTTGTTGATTTTGTGTATTTTGCAGATTTTGTGTATTTTGCAGATTTTGTGTATTTTGCAGATTTTGTGTATTTTGTCGATTGTTTTTTCTTTTTTTTTTATATTCTCTAAAACAATCATCAATATTTTTATCTATCATATTTTCTAATTCAGCGCAATATATTGTAAAATGTTGTTTCAGTTTATAAAAACTTTTCTTTTCCTCGCAAAAAGATTTAAAATATAATTGTTGATTATAATTTTTTAATATAATTTTGTTATTATAAATGGTGGTTAAATCTTTTGTTTTATATTCAACATCTTCTATATATATATATTTTTTTAAATGATTTTCTACTAAGTATATTGATATTAATAAATTTAAAATTGTTGATTTAAAAATATATTTATTTCTTATTAAATAGTTTATTGTAAATTGTATTGTTTTATTAGATAAATAATGAGTTGTTAGATTTTTTTCCGCATAGTCTGATAAAATATCAATAAAATCTTGTCTTGATAAATTTAATGGATTATACTCTATATAGATATACAAATTTTCTAAAAATATTTTTATATCATTATTATCAAGTGCTTTATGTATATTTTTTATTATTTCTCTTTCATTTTTAGAATTATTTATACAATATCCAAAATCGTATATAACTATTTTTGGTATATTTTTATCATCAAATATTACTTTCCAATTACTATTATGTAAATCTGCATGATAAATATCACAAAAAAATATCGAATTTTTGACAAATAGGCTAATTATTGTTATTATTTTATATTTTACATATTCAGATACATCTAGTTCTGAAAATAATTTACCTTCTATAAATTCCATTATTAATATACTTTTACTCCATAATATTGGTTTGGGTATTATAATACATTGATTGTTTTTATATTCATTATAAAATTTTTTCATATTTTTTGCCTCATTTATCATATTTGTTTGTTTTATGAAATTTTCAAAAAATTCCGACATTTCAAAAGGTATTCTATATTGTTGTAAAAACGTGAATTTATTTGTTAGGTAGTTATATATAAGATAATATAAATAAGGAAAAAATAATTGTTGCTGTACATGTGGATGAATGACTTTTATTGCTACTTCTTTATTTAGATTTTTTAGAGTGGCTTTATATACTTGGGCTATACTACCTGATTTAATTTCATAATCAGAATCTATTTCAATTATATCGTCAAAAATGCTGTAAAATTCTTGGTTAAAACGCGTTTTTGTATATTTCAAATCATGAATTTTACATTTTTCATAAATATTTTTAAATTTATATAATAAATAGTTTTGATAAGTATCTTCGGTGGTATAAAAATAAGTATATCTATTATGTAGCCATTGAACAATTTTAATAATTACACAACCATTATTTTGTACATCATTATATAACTTATTTATTAATTTAATAGATGGTTCGTTAAACAAAAACATATTATATTTTATTAATAATAATGTTACTAATAACTTATGAAAATAATAACAATATTTTATGTAAATAAATATATTTATAATTTCCATATTTATTTAATATTTATTATAAATATAAATTTAAATCTTAATTGTAAATTTAAAATATATGTCCATAATAAATAAAATTAAAGAAATTATTCAGGAATTTATTATTGAAAAATATTTTGATTATTTAGATAAGGAAAATATATTATTTATAAAAAATGATTTACATGGGATTATTGATACTGTATATTGTAATAATATAAAACCTTTGAAAACTGTTATTAGAGAACGTTTAAGGGCTAATATGGAATCAGAATATCCCAGTGGATCTATTGAAAATATTCTTTTAGATATATTTCAGGATAGAAAGATTAATGTTAATCGATTAGTTGATGAAATTAAAAAATATCAAAAAGATAATTTTATAGAATTAGAGAGATATACAGGTGATGCTAATATAGGTATAGGATTAAATCTAGAAATTGATGGTAGTTTTTGTAAAATTCTTAGTATTAAATCTGGAGCTCTTAATATGGAAATTATTAAGAAATATAAATATATTTATAGCATAAACGATATAATTTTAAATGAAGGTGGTTCTGAAAATAGTGAAAATAGTGAAAATATTATAAATATTTTACGAGAGAATATAAAAGGTCAATCAACCGTTAAATTGGGATTATATGGAAAAAAATATGATAATGATTTGGAAGAATAAAATTTACGAGGGTGCAAATTAATTTTAATAAAAATTGAGAGATTTATTTATTTTATAAATAATTAAAACAAATAAATAGTATTTATTATGCATAGAATTGCTATTACTAGATTTGATAATGTAACTTATAAAGAAAATCGTGATTGGTGTAAACGGTATAATTTTCAGGGATGTATATATGGAACTCCTATTAAACTAAGTGAATCTATTTTACCAGATACTATTTTATTTGTATTAGAAATGAATAATACTACAAATAAAATTATGGGAATAGGCATGATTAAATATGGGGCAAATGGGTGTAGTGTTAGTTCTAAGAAACATAAAATTTATAGTGATAATAATTATAATAGATTTGTTTATCGTTCAGACTATCGAATAGATTTTAATGAAAATTATTGTCCACTTCGATTTCATAAAAAAATTCAGAAATTGGAACAATGTTTGTTTAAAGGTAGTCGACATTGTAAACGTGGCCAGGGTATTCAATTGTTACCTATATGGATTAGAAATATTCCGAAGCTAAATATTTGTGATGATATTCGTCGAATTTTAAACATGGGGATTTGATTTAGGTTTCGAATTTAATTTTAGTAAATAATATAAATGGTAAATAATATAAATGGTAAATTTTAGAAAGTTTTGTATATCTGGTGGTAATTTTTCAGGGTTTGAAACATTTGTGGATTTAGATAAAACGGAAAATTTACAAGATATTATTTATTGTGTAACTGATAATCTCAAAGCTGGTTTATATAATATAAATTTGCACACATTAAATAATATTGTAGATCCAACAATATATCATATTCATGATTTTACATTTGAAAATATTTTAATGAGTGAATCTAATAATACTTTTTATATATGTAATCATTGCTAGGCTAAATTATAATTCTAATCAGTAAATTGTTTTAAAATGGGTATGTTTTTATGCCAATTTATATAATTATCTAAGGGCTCAACTCCATTTGTATTTTTTATATAAATAACATAATCATATTTTTTTGATAAAATAATATTGGCTTGATTGGCTTGATTGGCTTGATTGGCTTGATTGGCTTGATTGGCTTGATTATAAAGGATCATTACTGCACCCGGCACCAGCTGAACTTTTGGGTTTTTTGGGTGATGCGTTGATGGTATATTTATGATTTGTCCAATTAAACGTATTATCTATTACTATAACAGAATGATTGTATGTAATTGAAATCATTTTTAATTCATTATTTGTGTATTCTATTAATTTTTGATAATTTTCGATAAAATCTGTTATTATTTTAATAAATTCTGTGGTTGTTTGTATTTGTATGGCATTATAAATATTGGTGAAATTTTCAATACCAACAACACTCAATAATTCATAAATATTTAAAATATCCATGAATTTTTTACGCATTGTATCGTTACGATAAATCTTTGTGGCTAACTCTTGTTTTGTTTTTTTATTTAAAATATATAAAATTCTTAATTGTTGGTTATCTGCAAGTTCACGTACTTTAGTACGAATTCTCTGCAAATCATAGTTTGTTATATGATTAACTAAACGATGAAGATGTGTTAATTGTGTATCTAATATTTTGTGATCTTTTCCTAATTTTCGTTTAATACTGCCAAATTGATAATAATTAATCAATCCTCCACATAGAACATCGCGCGGGTTTCGCGGTGCCTGCCCATTATTCTCTCTAGCCATATGTTGATAATAATGAGGATTATGAACAACACCATTCACATCTATTTTACCCGTATTCCAACTAAACGCCACCTGGCATTCTGTGCACCACATTTGATCACATCCACTTGCTTTTTGGATACGAATTCCACAATTAGGACAAGGTTTGCTGGTTTTCTTAATTTCTTCAGCACTTGATACATTATTTGGATCGCAAGTATGAGGATCGTCTTTACTATGACCAATCAGCTCATGGCATTGGGGACAAGTATAAAGTTTACATAATTCACATTTATATTGTGTGGATAAGTATCCATGACAATCATCATTTGGACAAGGGTGTATAAATTTTCGTTTTTCTTCAGATTTGGTTTTCCCCGTTCTAAGTTCACGAATAGTATTACACTCAATCCTTTGTTGTTCGCGAACTATATTAAGTTCTTCTTTTAATTCTTTTATTTTATCTGTATAAATTTTAACATTTTCTTCGTGTTCTTCTATTTGTTTATAATTTGCTGCAGCTGCCATGGTTTCGGGCATACGACTTAACTCACGATCAACCAATAAAGTTTTTCTATGTGTTTTAAAAGTTGTGTCATTAAAACTGCGATTTAAATTAGTAATAATAAATTGTTGAGTATAGCCTCGCTTGCAATTCATACAATGAGGATCATTCGTGGTTGAAAGCAAATAAGTTCTAATACAGCCTTTACAACACTCATAATTACAATCATCAAACCCACATACGACTTTTGCACGAATTGTTTTGTTAAATTTTTCACAACACACAAAGCAACTCATTTTATAATATTTTATAGTAAGATATTATAAAAAATTTTTGCAATTTTTATTTCAATTTTATAGTTTTAATTTAAATACTTTTATAGATAAATATTATATGAGTTTAGGGTTTGATACTTCTATGAATAAATATACTATTGATGATTTATTGAAATTACTCGAGTTAGGAAGTAATCCTAGTCAAGCTGAAATAGTAAATAAAATTACAAATTTTAATACTATATTTGTAGATAATTCTGGAGTAATACAATTTTTGAATAACATACAAGATAAATTACTTGATAATTTTAAACAATCTACTGCATATACTGCTGAAGGATTTAATTATTTTGATTATAATATAGAAAATCCTTTATTCTCTCAATTACCGTTAGCCGCACCAGATTTTGATGAAAATAGTGATTTTAATCCCGAAGATTTAATTGAGTGTTATGAAATTACCCAGGAAGATCTTGATCAAGAAGAAGATGAAAGAATAGAATTAACACACCAAGAAGAAATAAGAATTGATAATACTAAAAATAAGGAGTTTCGCACGCTAACATCATATACATATGACTTTTGTGATTTAGATATATCAGTTACTAATAAAGATAGAACAATATTTAAATATACGCTGGATAATACGTTAACAAATATAACTGAATTATGTGTGGCGAGTATTAAAATTCCCAGACCATATACTATATCAGAATATAAAAATAATAATAAAATTACTATTATTGATGTGAGTAATTCAATATCATACGAAATAGATATTGGTAATCATGTAACATATTTGTCTAATAATAATGACATAACAACATTTGTGACGAATTTAAATAATGAATTTACTAATCATGTAAATACTGAGATGTTGCATTATATAAGCGTATCGTCTGTTTCGGTTGGAAATCATTATAAAATAAAATTTGATTTAGCATCGAACAATGTATCTTCATTGTTTTCATTAGATTTTAATGTATCAGAAAATTTATGTGGATTAAATTATAGTTTATCTACTCTTTTAGGATTTGAACAAATGATATATCAAAATATAAGTAGTGTTACGGGAGAAAATCATGTAAATTTTGATAATAATATATATTATCTTAGTTTAAATGATTACACATATAATTTTCATCAAAATTTAATAATTATGAGTAATAAATTGAAAGATAAAAATATTATAACATCTATTCAAGTTAATGCTAATACTCAAGGTACTGCTGATATGCATTTAATTTCTAAAGTGCCTACACATAATACTTTAGATAATCCCATAAGAAAATATAATGGATATATTAATTTGTTAAATTTTGAAATAAAAATTTTTGATAATGTCGGAAATTTACAACAAATGCCATTAAGTTTATTAAATGACAATAATTTTAATTTTAAATTAACTATTACTAGAGAAATTTAATCTAAACGCTTATTTAATTTTTCTAAATTTTTTAAAAATAAAACCAATGGACCATATGAATTACTTATATCAGTTAAAATTTTAGTAGATCTTTGTAGAGTTGTAGCTGTTATATTACTTAAATCATTATTACATATATCATTTAATAGTTGATTTGTTATATCTAAATTATTAAAACATAAATCAATAATATTTTCTTCTGTTGGCATAGTATATTATATTATATAATATATTTTAAATATTTCTTAAATCTAATGCTTTTAATAAATATAATTTTTTATTTAAATTTGTTAAATTATCTAATAAAGTATTAAGATCTGTTTTATTATTGTTTATTGTTTTATTTAATACTTTTTCAATTATAGTTAATATATTATTAATTCTATTGTTATTATTAATAATGTCAGAATAATTATTAATACTATTTATTATTGCAACATTTTCATTTAAATTATCCATATTGTTAGATAGTACCATTTTATATAGTATAAATATAATATATTATGCAAATAATATATTTATATAATATATATGTTTTGTAATATTAGTTGTTTTGTAGCGATTTTATTTTTAATAACCAATATTTATGTTATGTTAACTATGGATTGTAAAGATACTAGAGATCGGTTCTATAATATTTTAAATAATAATCAACAACAAATATATGAAAAAATTATTGAAGAACGAAAAAATATTTATTTTAG
>ERZ802824.945-NODE-945-length-15834-cov-14.7353_pt1 | contig 15834 bp, 6 predicted proteins | sample MGYA00345650_ERZ802824 | MGnify/ENA primary metagenome ERZ802824 (study PRJEB30503, sample SAMEA104212361) | marine metagenome | biome: Westerlies Biome; feature: [SRF] surface water layer (ENVO:00010504) within the epipelagic zone...; material: water... | reverse complement strand
TATGAATGGTAATCGCATGGACGGTTGCAATATCTTCAAGTCTGGAGACCGGCACTCGAACATGTTGTCCGGGTTGGCCAAAAACGGCTTCGAACCGATTCTCACTATCATCAGAACGCACAATGACTCCAACATCGCCATTAAAGAGTGCCAGTGAACGGCAATTCCGAGTAACCATGACTGGCTGGCCGACATACCACGATGTCGCTGGGGGAATACCGAGCTTTGTCTCAATACTCGCATTCCACTGACTCACGCCTGTAAAGCCCCCACGATGTGCGCAAAGGACCTGGAGTTCCTGTTGTATGCGGAGAACAGTATCGAGGTCAGTTTGTTCTGCCGCCCTTTGCAATCGCTTTGCGTGGCTACCAATTTCGGCTACGAGTTCCTCTATTGCTCGTGCATTTGTTGGTTCAATCCACTGAATATCAGTATGGCCTGATTGAAGAACAGTGAGTGTTTGAGCAACATCACCCGCGCGAATTGACTCTGCTAGGGCCAAAACACCCGGTGCATCTTTTGCACGGTGAATTATCTTCAGTTCTTCAATTCTTTTATGGAGAGGATGTCGACTGAAGTGACTGGAGCGAAAACTAGCAATATCTCCTAATACTGTCCCTGCATCGACACTGGCAAGCTGATCAGGATCACCCACAAGAATGATTTCAGCATCATCTGCTAGAGCAATAAGAAGATGGTACATCAACGAACTTGAAAGCATTGACGCTTCATCAACGATCACAATGTCATATGGCAATCGATTACTCGAATGGTATCGGAAAGGTTGCGGTCGCGATGGATTATAATCTAGTAACTTGTGTACTGTACGAGCCGGTTCTGATGTCACGGCAGTAACAACGCTTGGTGAGGCACCTACTTCTATGCATCTTTGTCGAAGAACATCGGTCATACGAGATGCTGCCTTACCAGTTGGTGCAGCAAGGCCCAGTCTCGGCCAAGTTCCCTCCGCAGGAAGAACAGAAAATCGCTCCACTAGATCATGAGCAATTTTTGTTGTTTTCCCCGTGCCTGGCCCACCAAGAAGAACACGTACATGCCGACATGAATCTCGCATGAATACATCTGCAATATCTTGCTCTTCCGAGAGCGATCTGGCGAGATAAAAAAGGTGACCATCAATAATGAAAGGACATCGACTACCCGAATCACCGACAAGTGACCCAACAGCTCGTAATGAAGCGAGCCATGTAGTGGGCTGTAATGGCCAGTCCGGTGCACCGGTCGCACCAATTTCAATTCCGGCTGCCCACTCCTGAATGTTGTCAAAATCAACACAGGTGTGACCATCACGTACACTTCGAAGTGCCAGACAAAAACCAATCCAGGCAAGAAGATCTGGTTGTTCTTCACACTGTCGATGAGCCATTGATACAAGAACCGTAGCGGCTGCGATGTCTTCGCGACCGATAACTCCCAACTTTCTATAGTCCTGTAACGCAGGAGGCGGCATCATGTATCTGCCTCATTTTTTCCAGCGAGCAAATTGCTCAGTTCCTGCCAGAGTCCCTCTGGTGCACGCCACGTAAAGACACCGTATCTTCTTCCTTGGTCATCAATAGGTGTCTGTACTCCTTTCATGCCACGAGTAAATGCATAAACAATGCCGACAATACATTGATCTGGATCTGCCTGAGGCAATCGCCATCTCAGCATGCGAAAAAGGGCTGTCCCATACAGAAGTGCCTGTAATGGATAATGATGACCTACCATCGCATCAATGAGTCGTTCCGGTTCATAGGCTTGTAACGGGTCGGACACCCCATGCGAATGGAGTCGATTACTTTTGTAGTCACAGATTGCGAGTCTGGGGTTGTCAGATTGACTACCCGGCAAACCGAAGACTGCATCAACTGAACCTGTAAGAAGGCCGCCGACCGGTATATCAAAAGCCGGGCCACAGAGTGTCTCCGCGTACCTTGCGAGAGCATCCTCAGGACGTACGTATTGCCGAAGAATTTTCCCGATAGAAGTTACTTTTATGTTTTTCAACTGCCCACCCAGTCCCATTTCAAAATCCATCTCAGGCAGGGATTGAGAAGGTGGAGTATCTGTTAAGCAGTAGTCACCAAATAGACCACCAAGTGGTGTTGTGAGAGTTTCATGCACCATCGTAGTGAGGTTTTCACGGTAGTGCCCGAGTATTCCATTGGATGTTTTCTCTTTTATGACTCGCTGTATTTCGGCCTCAAGAGGTACGGCGGTTGCATCTACTTCCTCAAAAATTTCATGAACTGTTCTGCCAACTGCCAGACCTGCTGGCAAATCAATTACTTGCTGGTCTGCTGTAGAACAAGGTGTAGACAAAGATGATTGTCTCAGACCGGCAGATAACTGCTCGTCATATCCGCCACGTTCCGGTCTGTAAAAGTCTTCCCGACCACGTGTAGCGACAATACTACTGAAGGACATTCGCCGTGAGGAATGTATCGCTGGGGGCAACGTGGCATTCTTCATGACATCTGAAGACGTTTCTATTCGTAACTTCCGTTTGAGTCGCTCCTGAAGTTCACCCGAGTACACAGCGGAGTCTGGAAATGAAAATGATTCTTGAATGATGCTGGGTACTTTTCCATCAGCTACGAGTACTCCCAGATAGTGCTCCGCTCGTGTTGCAGCAACATAAAGGAGCCGTTTTGACTCCTGATCCTCTGCCTCCTCATGTCGACGACGTGCTGTTGCTGAAGCCTTTTCTACTGCAAAACCAATATCTACTTTGCGACTTCCATCTTCAGCATAGAAAACAGTAGGCCGAGATTTGGCACGCGTATTTTTTGACGCTGGCTTCCAAAGGTCAGCCACAATAACACATGGAAACTGCAGTCCCTTTGCTGCATGCATTGTGAGAACTCGAACTGCATCAGCATCGCTCTCAATACGTCGACTCACAAGATCATGTCTTGGATCCTTTTTCAATAGGTGGATAAATGTTTCGATAGCCTGGTGAGGAGTACAACCACCAGAAGGACCAATGGCATCCAACGCTTCAAAGATATGGAGGAAATCCGTGAGATTTCGTTCACCATCAGGGCCCGCAGCAATACGCTGCATCATGTCCACTTCTTGTTCGATTGCCACACCAAAAGCAGCAAGACCTTGACGCGTCAGCACAGCCGAGAGCTTCATAAGCTCTTCCTGCACCCGATACATGACAGCATCAGCCAAAAGGCCACTCTCTGACAGTGCATAACCAAAAAAACATGTCGCAGCTGCTCGTCGAACATGCCCGTTGCTGGCTGGCTTCTCAATAGCTTCAAAAATGAGACGAAGGTCAAATGCCATGCGACCTGCCATGACACTATTTGTACCACCACTTACCGCTGGAATACCGACCTGCGCCAGTCGTCGTTCAATCATTCGACTCACGCTTCCTGTGCGCGTCAAAATGCAAATATCATTCGGCTCTAAGTGGCGTGCTCCCGTCTCGCCACGCGGTATGAATTGCACCTGCTCTAAAAGATGAATGACTTTTCCAATGGTTGGACCAACAAGTGACTGCTGACTGTCCGTCTGCCCTAGGTGAATCATCTCAAGGGGCTGCACATTACCGACAAGGCAAGACTCCCTGTGATCATCTGATGCAGTGACATCACTGTAGGTAATTCCATCTCCAAAGCTTACGTGTGAGAATGCCTTGTTCAGGCTTTCCAGAAGAGGCTGATCTGAACGCCAGTTTGTGGAAAGTGTCCGATGATTCTTCGCCTTTTTCGTAAAATTTACATATGCCTGTACATCCGCGCCACGAAAACTATAGATCGCCTGCTTTGGATCACCGACGCTCACTAATGACCGATCATCACTCCCAGGAAAAAGCCGCGTAAAAAACTCCCATTGAAGACGATCTGTGTCCTGAGCCTCATCAACAATTGCCAAGAGAAACCGCTTTTGCAAACGTTTTACCATCGCAGAACGCGGATCTGCTACGAGTTCATACGCACGTCGCAAGAGATCATTTGAATCTGGTGTCGACGCCATCGCATTGTGCACTCGACGAACACACTGAGCCAGCATTTCCTTTAGATTGCAAAGACGGTCAATGATTACCTGGTCTGCTATTTCCTGTTCATCAAACCAGGTTTCGATGAAAGGATCTCCTAATAGAGTTGTCAGAAGTAAACGCAAGGTTGACTCATCCCAGCGTTGACCAGATGCGGCTGCGACAACGATCGCATCATTTACAACTTCATTCACAATGCGGTCCGTCTCTTCAGCATCGACTACCGTTTCGATATCTACACCAGCTGTTCGAAGCACACGACTACAGACACCATGAATTGTTGAAATTGTTGCGGTGTCGAACTCAACAAGAGCTCTTTCGAGACGGAGAGCTCGTTTCGATCGCTCACTTTCATCAGTATCAAATAAGAAACGTGTAACAGCATCGGCTCCGTCAACAGATGAGCCTCGTAGATCCGAAGCCGTTGAAATAAGTCGCTTTCTGATTCGATGCCGTAATTCCATGGCTGCATTTCGCGTGAATGTCGTTATCAGGATATGTCCAATCCGCAGATCATCACGGACGGCTAACTCCCGAGCCACAAGTGCAGCAACGGCATACGTCTTTCCAGTACCAGCACTCGCCTCAACGATCATGCTTGTGTGAATATGATCACTAGTCAGGTCAAGTTTCATTCTGGGCTGTAGATATTTGTTCTAGGTTTAAAACGTGTAAGCGCAACATATTGATTGAAAAATGCTTTCTGTCTTTGAGCGTCTGCAAAAACCTCATCGAAGACAGGGGTTCGGCCATGAACGACTACTTCAAGACTATTTTCATATGAAGCGTATGTGACAAACGAAGAAAATGACTTTCTTGACTTGTCTTGATTGGCAAGAAAGTCCTCAGCTGCCTTACCAAAACTACTGTACGCGCTCACTGCTGCCTGCTGATACAACGTGCACAACTTTTCAAGGAGATGCTGAGAATCCTGTCTGTTTATACTGTTGTCCAGAGTGACTTCACGGACCATAACGGCTTTCCGTGGCTTTCCCTTGTCATCTTCCGCACCGGGTGACCACTTTTCATGCTGGCTATAAACATAGGCACGTTTTGCTGGTACACCCGCAACCATTGCGACAAGTAATTGTGTTAATGCAAGATACTTCGACCGTCGAAATTGCGTTGATGTCTTTGCACCTGGGTGAAGTAGTATGAGTGACAGAGGATCATCCTGACAGAGCTCCAGCGTGCCCGAAATCTGTAGATTATTCACTTCGACACGGATTCTCTCAGCCTGTCTTTTGACAAGCGGCAAGCTGTCTTCATCTGTCTGCTGCACAACTGCCTGGGCAAAACCTGTAATTTCCTCAATTGCTGCCTCGCCAAATCCCCAGATTGGGACATCACCATCTGCCCGGACAGCATCCTTCCATGCATTTTCAAATACCTCACTCTGATCACTATCAATGTAGCCCTGAATGTAGTTGTCTCGTAATTCGCGCTGCTCATAAGACGAGAGCGTCAGCGGAAGTGTGGCGGGAATCTCAACGTCGTCATTTCTCCAAGGATTAATCGCTAATGTTTCGCGTACGAATGGCCACAGCGGGTCACACATAAATGCCGCAAGTGACGAGAGCTCGAGAAGCGTTCGCGGAGCAGGTGATATGGGTTCAGGCATGACGGGCTGAGGTGGTGCTCCCAATGCTTTGGCAACATGCAAAGCTTTTTGATCATGACTCCATATGGTGCCTGGCCGAATCCCAGCTGCCAAAAAATTTCTCTTGCTACACGCATGCCGCGGATGAAACACCTCAACATCGCTATATTGTTCACCATTGTAATTCCAGAGAGGCACCCCGTGACGACCTACAAAATCAATAAATTCAGCCAACGGTGTTACCAACGGTAAGGTCGCATTTGTTGAAACGCTCATTCCGGTACAGGTGATAATTAATTGGTCTCGAGCTGAGACAACACAATCTAGAAAACCGCGACGAAGATTGACCCTGGGGTCACTGTCGCCAAGCAATTGCTGCCGCTCAACAAGGTTGTCATGATCACTGACAGTCGCTTCAGCCACATCATCATCAAAGCCAGCGACACAGATCACCCGAAATGGCACTGCACGGAGTGGAATCATAGAAGTGGCAGTAATCGCACCAGTACGCAGAGGCTGATAGCCAACAGCAGCTGTTAACTTTGTTATCAGAATGGTTTTCATATCGTGGTATGGCACTTGGGTTTCAGTCGCAACTCGTCGCAACTGATCAAGTTCATAGACCACTACTTCTAACTCTTCGGTTTCATCCCCAATGAGCTGTATTAGTGATTGCTCGAGGTCATCACACCAATCACCGACTGATTGGTTCTTGGTCACACGACGATCCAACGTGTCGATCACGCGTACGATAGACAGAAGTGGCGCAAGTGATTCTATATCTGCAGTATCTACACCCGTTATTGGCACAACACCACCAAGTGCTGCTTCGGGTGTCCCATCTGGGAGCAAGATACCGAGTAGCATTCTCTCGAGGCCCTGCCACCAGGTGTGTGCTGCTAACCCTGGCTGATCAAGTCCATCTCGCTTACGACGAGGGCCATCAATACCCCAGCGAATACGCGTACGTTCTATACATCGCCGCCAAACTTCGATCGCATTATCATCAAGACCATAATGATTCTGGACCAGACGATGTGTAGCTACCGCTAACATATCATCAACTGAACACCGCGAACCGATGAGTTTGAGCAACGCGATAAGAAGCTCTGCTCCGTCACTTACATCACGAATCCCTCGATCTGCAATGACAAGAGGGAGTTCAATTTTATGGTTGCTGTCTGTCAGCGTACGGCTAAAGACTGCTTCAAGGTGGGGCGCTAATTCAGAAATCCGTGGGCTCACGATAAGAATATCATGAGGGGAGAGATCTTCATGCTGCTTCAATGAATGAAGAAGTGCGTCATGAATCACCTCTGCCTGCCTACTGAGATCATGGCAACGATGAAGAAGCAGCGAATCGTCTGCTTTACAAACAGTGTCACTACCGATGTCCCCATCTGCAATTGTCTGCTGTATTGATTCTAAAAGCGACCGCGGCTGCTTGCTGGTATCACTTTCGTGATGAGCTGTATGCTTCGGTGTAAAACCTTGAGAGGCAAGCAGCATTTGGGTCTCTTGTGTTCCGCGTAGCCAGGAAGTAACCAGCGGATCACCAACTTGTGAAACAGCTATCTCTCGCTTCTCTGGAAGATACCCAGGCGTTAATGCAGGGGCCATCTGTTTCCATTGAGCCTGAAGAGGTGGTGACGGATGAACAAGTAATACATTGACGTCACAGCATTCTCCGTTTGTACTCTTCAGTGAGGAAAGTTTTTTGAGCACCTCGGTTTGTTGCAACGATAGTGACTCAAGGCCCGCCACCAGAACTGTTGATGGAACCGGCCCTTGAGCATTTCGATCCCGGGCCGGTGGACTTGGTTGATTGATAGCAGTGCGAACCAGCTTCCAGAGATCAAATTGCCAGCGATCGCTACGAGCCAACGAAGCGAGGAACTCATTTCCGGTCCCGTTCCTTTCTTCAGCCGTCGGTGCAAGAACTGGCTTTCCATCCTCCCATCCCAAAATCATACCTGGTCGTCGGAAGTGGTAATGATCAAATCTGTCAGCAATTCGCCACGCTGCAAGCAAAGGACCACCTGCTTGCTGAATCAGCCATTCATAGTGTGGCGACTGCACAATTATATCGAGTACCGAAAATGTAAGTCGCTGAACAGACCATGGATCGTTCTCATAGTCATCCGACCCAATCAATTGTGACAGTGAACCCGGATAGGAAAAATCCACACCGGCGACTATCCCATCACCTAGTTGTGCATCTGTTGAGCCGAGTCTTCTCGCCAGTTTGTCCGCCAGCCAACTACGAGCTCCGATAGTTGGTATTACAATCTTGTAGGATGTAAAAAGATCCATCGGCTGAGACAGAAATTCAACGGCCTCATCGACAACAGCATCCAAACTCGTAACGTATTGAATGGAAAGTGGCATAGTCGCTGTAGTTTATCCGGCCTGCAGAATTCCTGGAATATTTTCATTGAAACTTCGTTTACACTTGTTTTGCAATCGGTGGCTATTCATCAATCCTAGGCTCTAGCCGTCACGTGCTAATAGACTGCCTCAAAAATAGGAGCAATGGCAATCAGACGACACGAACAGGGCCACAACTCTGAGAAACGTGATACGCGTGATGCATCACCCTCGATTGATCATCATGACACCATTGCGTCGGTCGAGGAACTGTCAAGGCAGACAACCGACTTTGGCCTAGGAAATGAAGAGACTGTCACAGAGCACTCTGATTCTCTCATTGGCCATACGTTTGGCGATGTCGTTATTGAGTCGCTTCTCGCATCAGGTGGTATGGGCCGTGTCTATCAAGGACGACAGCGATCACCTGACAGAAAAGTAGCAATCAAAGTCATACGTCCAGGTCATCGATCACCACGTGCATTCCAACGATTTCAGCGTGAGACTGAACTCTTAGGACGACTGAGCCATCCGGGGATCGCCCAAATTTATACTGCTGGTTCTATCACAAGGAATGGAGAAGATTCACCATACTTTGTGATGGAACTGATCCAAGATGCAATGCCATTGGTGAAGTCCGCAAATCACCGAAACTTGTCGAATCAAGAACGCCTGACTCTTTTTTCATCGATCTGTAAAGCTGTTGCATACGGCCACTCACACTCTGTTATTCATCGTGACCTCAAGCCAAGTAACATACTCGTTGATGCCGCAGGGCACCCGAAGGTCATTGACTTCGGTATTGCTCGAATAGAACAAGACAATGATGCAACTGAAACAGGTACATTTCTTGGGACACGCCAATACAGCAGCCCTGAACAATGTGCCGGAAAGAAAGTAGATGCCCGTAGTGATGTCTATTCACTCGGCGTTCTCCTCTATGAATTACTCACAGGGAAACTGCCCTATGAAGTAAAAAACACTTCTTTTCTTGAAACAGCCCGCATCATTCACGAGCAACAACCAAACAAGCTACGGATACCAGAAAAAAAATTACGTTCTGGCGTTGAATTAATTGCAGAAAAATGCCTTGAAAAAAACCCCGCGGATCGGTACTTAAATGCTGAAAAACTGAGTCTTGATATCGATGCACTTCTTTCTGGACAGCCACTTGCTGCAAAGCCACAAACCATTCTTAAAAGAAGTCTCAATTACTTGAAAAGCCATTCGTCGCCTGCTGCAACAATTGGGACACTTCTACTGATTGCGATTGTGTTTTTCTTTTCAGATACGTTTTCTTCACCAGAAAAAAATATTTCTAAAACGACAGACAGGTCATTAGAGAATATCAAATCACTTGAGGTCGAATTTGCTGGAGTATCAAGCTACAGAACCACACCACTTCGCTGGCTTCATTTCGCATTCAACGAGCCAATACTCAGTCTCACTACCGCTGACTTTCATCTTACGCGTAATGGTAAAGACGTCCCTCTTGACGGTGTGACAGTCTCTGGCAATCGAAACAGCTGGGAGATAAGCGGAATGGAAGAACTTACTGCAAAGGAAGGAGACTACGTCTTAAGTTTGTGTGGGACTGAATCGACTCCCCGAAATATTGCAGGGCACAGCTTACGACAAACATACACCACAACGTGGACAATGCCGCCGTTCAAAGACGTGCGTCTTAATCTTCTTGATGATTCATGGAGACAATACCTTGTTTCAATGAGGGGTGCGGAGTGCTATACGGAGCACTCCGCCGGCGGTTGTACATTCATTCGACCGACCGTAGTGAACAAGGAAGGTGTTACCGTTCTGAAATTTGATGCTCCATTTTCAATCCGGAACGCAACGATCAAAGCAACTATTAAAGTCTGGACGACTGGTGATCCGTCACCTTATGACCCGGGAGCAATTGCTGCTCTTGATATTTCACCCGATGGCGAAATATGGACAACCCTCGATACACGTGCAGCAAACCATGGTGGATTCGGCGGAAATTTTTTTGATATTTCTGAGTTCGTGGCCGACTCACAAACAGTGTGGGTACGGGCAAGGTTAACTGGAACTCGTGAATGGCCTGAAGATGGTCTCATCTTCAGTCAATTTTTAAGAAGTGACAAAGAAGCCTTACCAGAACCCTTCTATCTCACCATGACAGGCGGTAAGTCGCCACAGCAAGAGATTGCGGGGGTCCCTGTTCCTGATCAATAGTTGTCGTCACGTGGTGACGCACACTGCATCACATCTCGGTCTGATCGTGAAACACTCGGACAAGTTTCATAATCCGGCCAGAGCTATTCCAGTCTTGAACATACAGATTGCCACTGGCATCCCAGCATGAACCGTGTGTTCCACTAAATATCCCCTCCTTCCAATGCTCATGTGGAACCTTAAAGTTGCCACGAGTCTTGGGATCTGTATTCGACCCTAGCACCGCTATGATCGTGTTACTTTTATCGAGAATCACAATTCGTCCGTGGAGATCTGGCACTGCTACATAGTCACCCAGAATGGCTACGGACGTTGGCATACCAAGCCCAGTAATAACCTCTTCGATATATCTACCATCAAGATCGTAATGTACCAATCGACCCTTAGGCTTATGATTTCGGTCACAAATTAAGAGTCGTGGCGGATCGTATCGATCATCAAGAGTCATCCCATGTGCAGTATTAAATTCCTTTAAGCCGTTTCCTTTTGTTCCAAAGTGAGAGCGGTACTTGCCTTCTTTACTGAACCTAAAAATTCGATTGCTCGCATAACCATCCGCAAGATAAATATCGTGATCGGGCCCAACCGTAATTGCCGTTGGCGCCCATTTCTCTATCTCGAGTCCGCACTCTTGTTTACTAGGAATTCCGAAACGTAGTGTGATTGCACCTGTTGCAGCTTCAAACTTTATTCCCTCACCAGCCTTATTTCGTGCACCATATATGAAATCCTGCCCACCTTCGTTTCGCATTTTCATGTCGTGAATCGATGTATAGTCTTTTCCTACATACCGCTTCACGATCTTTCCATCTGGCGTGAAGACAAAAACTCCAAGATTGGAACTTGTGTAAATTTGCCCTTGACGGTCTACAACAACGTTTCCATGTGTCGGACCAATTTGTGAATGTCCCTCAGCATCCAGACCCCAGCCCGGAACGGTATCAAAAGTCATAACACCACAGCCCATGCGAACGGGATCAGCGGCATATATTGGCCTTATGATAAATACCAACAAAAGAATACTTTGAGTACATACAGACAGTGCATATCGAAATGACATTTCTCTTACTTTCATTCAGAATCAACAGTTCAACTATTTCAATATTTCAGGAACTTCACTTTTCAGCACCGTTGCTGTCCAGAAATACATAACGGGTTTATTTGTTTTCCTGAAACATGAAGTCGCGAACCTGCAAACTACCAGATGCGAATGAAATAGTTATCTGTGCCTTTTCTCTTTGCATTGCCGCGTGTTGAATTTCTGTTCGAAAATCTCCGATTGCTACCGACGCCATATCACCATGTATATCAACAGAGACCTGCGTCCATTTGTCATCCAAGGCACCAAGTGAAGGAAAATCCTTCAGTTGTAAGGAGTCTCCTTTATTGGTTTTTGATGATTTTTCAGCCCAGGCAATCATTCGTGATTTGCTTTTTTTCTGCCATGGACTCATTGCCTTTTCTGGATTGATGAATGATATTCGGAAAACATGGCCATCACCGTTGAGAGTAAATACGACCCGTTGGCAGCCTGAAGGCTTCATCCCAAAAACTGTCTTGCCTTGTGAGCAATCGACTGCCCATTTTAATATCGGTCCATGGTTTGAGTATTTCTTGTACAGAACTGGATCAGAAACGACTGAGGCGACCCCATCTTGAAATGACCAGTCTCCGCGCTCAGCCTCCCTCGTTTCGAATTTTTTTGCTGCGAAGGGATCGATTAGATCATTACTAAAACCGGGTACAGCTGAAAACATTACAACTGCAATCCACACGATGCGATGACAAAACATTCCTTCACCCCTCTAAAGAACACTGACAGGTTATCGATACAATTTATTGTCTAGCAAAAAGATCTGACGTAATGACCGCTGCGACCAGATCTTGAAGCCTGTAACCATCATCCTCAGCCGACAACATTATTTTGTCTATAGCAAACCGATCTTCTGGTTCTATATGTCGTCCGAGAGCATGGGTCAGAAGATGTGTGACTAGCGTTCGTACAAAAAACTCTTCGTGACGTACCAATATTTTCTTGAGTTCTGCAAGATTTGAAAATGATTCACCGCTTGGCAAAACACCTGCTGTATCAACTTTTCTTTTACCACGCATGTCGTATGCACTTCGTGTTCGTCCAATCGGATCAAAACACTCCATGGCAAAACCGAGTGGATCAATCTTGCGATGACACTCATTACATGCTGCCGAGGAACGATGCTTCTCAAGTTGTGCCTTGACAGTTTTTGCACCACGAATATCTGGGTCTATGGCAGGAACGTCATCCGGTGGCGGAGGAGTGGGTGTTCCAAGAATCCGCTCTAAAACCCAAACACCACGAATCACGGGTGATGTCTCGATTCCATTTGCTGATACCGTAAGAACACTTGCCTGACCGAGTAATCCGCCACGATTCTTATCTGTAAATTGCACACGTTGAAATTCAGCTGCTTCACTGAAAGGTGTCTGAGTCTCGACACCATACAGTTTTGCAAGATCTCGATTGAGAAAACTGTAGTTTGCACTAAGCAGGTCCCGTGCCGGAAGATTATTATCCAGTACATGACGAAAAAATAATTGTGTTTCCTGCTTCATCTCTGGCTGGAGATTTGATGCATAGTATTCTGGAAATGTTTCAAAGTCAGGTGGCATGCTGCCAAGCTCACGAAGATTGAGCCAGCTCTCTAGAAAGTCATGCACAAAATTATGAGAAGATTCCCTCCCAAGAAGCCGTACTACTTCAGCTCGTAATGCATGATGAGAATTCAGTCTCCCTTGATCAGCTGCTTGTCGAAGTTCTGCATCAGGCAAGGATGACGTAAGAAAGTAGGAGATCCGCTCTGCTAAAGCATGCTGAGAAATTCTCTTCTCTCTTGTTTTGTCCTCTGTTTCCGGTTCTCCCGGATTGAAATAGAGGAACTTGGGTGAACAGAGAATTGCTTTCAGTGTGTCCTTATATGCTTGAAAAGGAGTCTGTCCGGCCTGACTTTGGGACTGAAACAGCGCATGGAATTCTTTCAGTTCGTCTGCAGAGACCGGCCTTCGGAATGCTCGTGTCGCAAATGAATCGATACGATGAAGAAGTTCCTCTTTGCGAAAGGTCGGACCACCCACAAGCCGCTTATAATTTTTAATCTGAGGAGAGTTTTTTAGTGGGCCGAAAATTTCTACTTGCTGAATTCGGATTTGAGGCATGCATCCATCACGAAGGACTGCGTTTCTTTGCTGCACAATTCCCTTGTTATCCCGCAGCGATTCAGGGAATGTGTCCTTATGAAGTTGGTAAATGCGAGAATAAGCACCACGAATGTCATGCTGTCCATTTTCAAATGTGAAGCGAGGACTATAGCCCTTATCAAGCGGAATAACACACTCATACCACTGTTCTATATCATCGGTAATAACGTGCTCTGCCAATTTTGGCTGGAGTGGTTGAGCTTTGTAGAGTGCACCGACACGTGAACTGCCCGGCCGAATGCCCATCCGAAAAGGCTCAGATGTATCTATCTTTACAGCCTTCTTGCTGTAGGGCGTTTTGCGGTGAAGAGCGCTTGCGAGCACACGTACCTTGTACAGCCCATCAACTGGAACACCTTGCGGAAATGAATTCAGTGATCCGTATGCCCCCTCAGTCTTGTCGTTGAATGGATGCTCGTAGAGAACCATATATTTTTGATCAAATGCTTTTCGATGGGCTCCATCTAATTCTGGCTGCTGATCAAACTTCGAATCAAAATTCCACGTCTTCGGACCTGGATATGGCCCTGAAAGAAATGCCTTCTCAACAGAAGCATCTGCAGCCTCAAGGTACTGCTCCAAAAGAAATCCTGAGGTCACAAGCTGGTCACCAATATTGTCAAAACCATGGGATAGCGATTCGTGTGGAAACGCTTTGGTTGGATCAAATGTATTCAGGCTGACCCCGAGTAAGTCGCTCACAGTATTCCGGTACTCACGTTGGCTTAGCCTTCGTAGAACCGTCTTTCCCCCTGTACTTGTTGTCTGTTGGTGCATGGACTGGAGACGAGTTGTGAGTGCCCGAATCACTCTCACCCGTGATCCATCTGTTGGCTGCTCCGCTTCCTCTGGCGGCATGGCACCAAGTGTGATTTGATCGATGATTTCTTGTACCCGCAACTGTGTTTCAACGTCAGTCTGGGACAGGCTGAGATTTTCAAAGTCGCGATCACCACTTTGATCGATGTTGTTGTGACACGTAATGCAGTAGTGTTCAAGAAAACCATCTATCTTGTTGGCTTGATCAGCATCAGCACAATTCCGCATCAGAAGAAGCACGATGAGCGCAACGCTGATTCCCAGAGGAAACTTTTTACCGGATGAGAATCTCATCACACCAGACCCCGTAAGGTTCCGGTACTCTTTGCAAAAGATTCTGCCTCAACTCCAAACTCTTGGAGCATCGACACGAAAAGATTTGCTAATGGCGGTCGATGTGGATGACTCGTATCAAATGCAAGAAGCTTTCGATGCGCAAAACTTCCTCCTGCTAAAACGATTGGAAGGTTTCGATTGGTATGTGAATTTGCGTCCCCCATACCACTTCCAAAAAGGACTGTCGTGGTATCAAGCAACGGGCCTGTATCATCAAGGGTCACCGCAAGCTTTTTGACAAACCGAACAAACTGCTCGATCTGATAGGTCTCCAAAGTAATCAGAGCGTCAATTCGATCCTGAAGCTGACCATGATGGGAAAGGCTATGGTACCCCCCTGGAATCCCAAGATCTGCAGGGTTGAAATCACCACCTATTTCCAGTGTTGCAACTTTTGTTGCGTTTGTCTGTAACGCCATAACAATTAAGTCGTACAGCAATGGAAGATCTTCAACCATGTTCCGGTTCTGTGGCTGCTTGATCATTGCTTCTGGTTTTGGAACATCAATCCAACGCCGTCTACGAGCGATTCCTTTTTCAACATCACGGACAGATGTAAAGTACTCATCAAGTTTGTTCTTGTCCCGCTGATTGAGAGACCGCTGTAAATCATGCGCCTGTTCTTGAACAACATCTAAGATGGAGTTTTGGAGGGCAAAGCGATCTGCTGCAGAATCTTTATCTTGCTCTGTCGCGTCAACAAAAAGCTTTTTGAATAACTGCTCTGGACCGGGAATCGGTGGCACTCGCGTACCTGTCCGTGTCCAAGAAAGCTGACAGCCCCCGTGAATACCTTCAAGGCTCCCAATCGTCAGGGAGGGAAACCGTGTTTGCCCAACAACATGCTCCGCTGCAAACTGATCAATCGTGACGTTGCCATGGATCATGGAGCTCGCTTCATTCTGCTTCACACCAGATAGAAAAGAGTGGATTCCAAAGTGCCCTCCCTTTGTGTCATGATCAAGCCCCTGAATGAGGGTACTCTGTTCTCGTATTTCATTGAGTGGTTGCGTTGTTGTGCCGTACTCAAAGCCTTCAAGCGATGTAAATCCTCCTTCAACTCCAACCTGTTTTGCGGATGGCCAAAAAGCAGCTGGATGAAATCCAAGCATATTGCCAATGCAAACCATCTTCTTGGAGCCCGTCACCACCTGTTGACTACCAACGGCTATCTTTGAAGACGTCAGTGATGGAAGAAAAGGCAATCCAATGGCAACCCCAGCTTGCCTAAGAAAAAGTCGGCGATTCA
>ERZ802824.938-NODE-938-length-15921-cov-103.411_pt1 | contig 15921 bp, 17 predicted proteins | sample MGYA00345650_ERZ802824 | MGnify/ENA primary metagenome ERZ802824 (study PRJEB30503, sample SAMEA104212361) | marine metagenome | biome: Westerlies Biome; feature: [SRF] surface water layer (ENVO:00010504) within the epipelagic zone...; material: water... | reverse complement strand
AAAAACCACGAAATACGACCATCCGGACTCGAGGCTTGCCCGTCTCTGAAAGCGTCGCCAATTGGATGTAGCGATTGTGGGCATCACGCCGATTCTTTTGGATCGCTTTTTTTAAACAGTCGTACCACGCAGGCATCTTTATCTCACTCATTGTGCATCATCTCTCGCAGTGCCTAACATTGCGGACAGTCAATCCGACAAGCGTCCGCCTGCAGGCCAGAATACAGACTTACCCACGTTTTCGCCTATGGAATGCGCCAAGTTGCCCGAGCAAATAATAAGCGCTGGACCTCAGAAGTCATCAGCGTAGTGCGATTAAGAATGCAAAACGCTACAAGGCACGCGTGTTAACCACGATACGTCGGCCGATGGGCTGAGCGCCACAGCGGTTTTTAGATTTGAAACCCGCTACCCTTGGGCATCGAATATCAAACCGTAAACCATGACACGCAGAACCTATGAGACCGACGGCAAGCGCATTGAAGTCGCGGATGACCTTGATGAGCTCGTATCCGACAAACGCGCGGGGTGGCGCGCAAATCCTGCGAAAGCACGCCGTCGTCAGCGCCGGTACAAAAAGCGCCTGACCAAAGAAATTCTCTACGTTAGCCAAGACATCGATAGCGCTGACTAGTTACAGAGCTCAAGCAGGAGTGCGCTGCCCGTCCCCGCCGCGCCACTGGCAGCTACAATTGCTCGCTTACCGCCACACCGCTCTAGCTCGTCAATCGCTGTCCCCGCCATAATCGCACCTGTTGCGCCCATTGGATGCCCCAGGGCAATACAACCGCCGTTAACATTGAGCTTGTCTTCCTCAATTCGCAGTTCGCGTTTTAATTTAACGATGGTAGCCGCAAACGCCTCGTGGATTTCAAAGACATCGACGTCATCCTTGGTCAATGCACTCCGCTCCATAATGGCGGCCGTTGCCGCTACGCAACCACCGACTACTTCGAGTGGCTCGGCGCAGCACGTAATGGAGTCAACAATCCGTACCCGAGGGGTGAGACCGAACCGCTCGCCAAATGCTCGAGAGCCCACCAAAACAGCAGCGGCCGCATCACACATGGCTGGCGAATTACCGGCTGTATGAACGTGAGATATAGCATCCAAACTTGGGAATTCGGCCAGCTGGATCGCATCAGAACCGGCTTTTCCTAGCTCATCAAAGGCAGGGGGCATTTCCGCTAGGCGCTGGGGAGACAGCGAGGGCCGAATGCACTCGTCTTTAGATACTGGGGCCTGCAAACCTGTTATTGGAATAATCGAAGTAAATCGTCCTTCGTTTTGGGCTCGAATCGCATTCTGATGACTCCGATAAGCTACCTCGTCACACTCTGCGCGCGATATGCCATGTCGAGTCGCAATCAGATCAGCACCTGCACCCATCAGTAAAATACGATGACTTGCGCCGAAATCGAGATCGGCAAAGACCCGTGCGCGATCCGCTAGCAGCGGTATCCGCGACATCATTTCAACACCACCCGCTATTAATGCAGCAGATTGCCCCGCGGCCACCTTCAACCCAGCCAATGCAATTGCATCGATGCTCGAAGAGCAAAAGCGGTTAATGGTCATCCCTGCAATCGACGCGGGCCAGCCGGCATGCAGAACTGACGTCTTCGCAATATTAGCTGCTTGCTCTGCGTACTGAGTTACACAGCCCAGAATAATCTCCGATAAATGATTGGGGTCTAACTGAGTTCGGGATGCAAGCGCATGATAGAGCTGGGCCAGCAGTTCGGACGGAGTCAGGCTGTGGAGACCGCCGGTTTCTCTCGCTTTAGTACGAGGGCTCCGAATGGCATCAAAAATGTAAGCGTCGGTCACGTACCAACGCCCACCACCAAACTTGCACAGGTAGTGGTGCTGCCACCCATATTAAATGTCAGTAGATTTTCAGCATCTCTTATCTGATAGTCGCCCGCACGTCGACTCACCTGCCTAGCGCAATCCAAAGCCATGCGGACCCCCGTCGCACCAACAGGATGACCCAGACCAATTAAGCCACCGCTCGCATTAATGGGAAAATCACCGTCAAGGGTAATGCGTCCCTCTTCGATGGCTTTCCAGCTCTGCCCAGGCGCAGTAAGTCCAGAGTGATCAATAGCCATGTACTCGGTAACGGTAAAGCAGTCGTGAGTCTCTAGACCATCCACCTCATTGACTGACCGCAAGCCGGCTCGATTGAGCGCGTCAGTCATGGTCTGCGCCGCATGGGGGAAAATAATGTCCTGCCCCCGGGACTGGGCAAGCTTTGTATCCAGCGAGATGGGAGCGGAGCGATGTCCCCAGCCTTTGATGCACGGAATATCAGCCAGCCTCCGGCCAAGTTTTGTGGCATGCGCTTTGGCGACTCGCTCACTGGCCAAAATAATGCACGCGGCCCCATCCGTTATTTGACCGCAGTCAAGCTTGCGGACTCGCCCTTCGATAATTGGGTTAAGCGCGTCATCATCACTAAAACTCCCCGCCGCAAAATGCCAGTCGCGCGTTTGTGCCATGCCGTTGCGTTTAGCGTTTGCAAAATTAATCTCCGCAATCTTCACAAGATGATCATCGCTAATACCGTGACGATCATCGTATTCACGCGTGATCAAATCGAACATATGCGGCCAAGGATAATCACAGACTAACGCCTCATGCCCTCGCCAGGTTGCGGCTCCTAAGTACTCAGCGCCTGTCTTGCCGTTTACGTTACGCATGAGCTCAAGTCCCAGCACGCAGGCTGTCTCATAGTGACCAGCCTCGATATCTCTCATGGCGCCGAAAATAGCCATCGACCCGGACGCACACGCGGCTTCATGACGTGATGTGGGAAGCATCGATAGCTCGGGATAAACCTGACCGAAGAATCCACCCAACAGTCCTTGCCCAGCAAATAGGTCGGCAACAAAATTACCAACATGACCAACCTCAATCTGCGCGGGCTCGATTCGGGCATCCGCAATGGCGTCATTAAGCGTCTCAGCAAACATGTCGAATACTTCGAGTCCCTCGCGCGCCCAATTGCGGGAGAAATCAGTTTGACTGCCACCGAGAATGTAGACGTTACCGGTCATTAAAATTCTCCGTTCGTGTTGTTGTAGCGCGTTGATACCACATTTTTGACTGGGTTGCTCAAGGTGCATCTCGACGATGGACGCGCTCTAACGAGGCGCAAGCCCCAAAAAATTGGCACGGGTTGGTGCCTTGAGACAAAAAAACCCGGCAAGTGCCGGGTTTTAGGCCCTAAGACAACATCACATCGTATCGGCGATGTAGATAGCGCGAGAATCAAACATGGCTTCATCCTGGCAGGTCGCTATCTCGGCAAATGTGCCCGCAAGTCCAGACTCGGCAAAGGCCGCATTCCCGGCAGCGCGCTCGCTCTCATCAGCCCAAGAATTAAACCAAGCGTAATCGACGTTCGTGCCCTCGGGTAATTCAAACTGCGGTGTCATAATCGCCCACCAGTAACTTCCGGGTCCGTTTGCTTCTTCATAAGAATCTACCCAGGCGTTAAATTGCTCGCCCGCTAACATGAGATCATTCGGGCCTTTTCCGGCGTTGTACTCACAGAACATGTAACCCGTTAATGCGGTGGCAGATGTGTTTTCAACCGATGGCTCGCGCATCGGGTTTGGCGTCCAACCGAAGGCGTTGTTTCCGTCGTAATTGAATATGCCGTCAGATGTTGACAACCACTCAGCTTCATACGTTTCCCCCCAACTTTGCCATGCGGCATCGCGTGCTTCCAGGGTGGGCCATATCATGACCCACATGAAGTCGAAATTATCGTCGGCGAACTGCGGCGTGATAACAGAGGCAAAATTAAGGTCCCAACCCGCTTCATCTACAATTTGTGCCCAGCGCTCCGTGTGCGCCATCAGGGCTTCATCAGAAAAGTTGGCCTCCTTTGAGTGCCAGACGTATTCGACCATGGCGGGGACGGCATCAGGCATTGCCTCAGGCTCCGGCATCATCTCAACAGCTGGGGCTTGCTCGGCTGAAGGGGTGTCGACAGTGGTGTCCGCCATCTCTTCAGAGCCACATGCAGTTAGGAAGAAAAACAGGCTTATACTCAGTAGATACTTCATCATTACGCTCCATTAGGATTTTTAAGTCTCAGTCTCACAAAACCGCACGTCGTGTGCTCTGGTTTCACTGTGAGTCTAGGGTGTGACTTTCAGAATCGCCATTTTTTTACCCAAAGCGCGAAAGCCGACATCACCGTGGCATGCCATTCCGCCTTAACCCTCCTGATGCGGTTGGCAGAGCGGCATGGTGCCGTGCAGATATGGTGCCGTGCAGATATGGTGCCTTACAGCTAAAGCAAAGGGACGTCGGTGCAGTAAACAAAAAAGCCACCCTGAGGTGGCTTTTTAAAAAGGATGGTGGGTCGTGCTGGGTTCGAACCAGCGACCAATTGGTTAAAAGCCAACTGCTCTACCGACTGAGCTAACGACCCAAAAACTGCATTAAGAGGGCGCGTATCCTACGGTTTACAGGCAAAAAAGCAAGCCCTGAAAATTACCGGACGCGCGACTGATTTTGTGCCTACCAGGCCGAGGGCATGACAAGGCTAAAACAGAGCAGTAATTCTGTGCGATCGAGATAAAACCAACGAAGGTGAATGTCCACTGAGGCTATACATTACTTGATGTGAACAGGTGTTCGCCAAAAGTGCCACAAGACCCAGCGTTATTCCTGGCTATCAAGAAAATCCTGCGCCAGTTGGGCCGCAGGGTGCTGTTGCGGTCCATACTCATTAACAACTCGAGCGAGGTACTCTCGCGCTCTTTCCATGTTGCCTTTCAATGCATGTACTCGGCCCAGTTTGTAAAGTGCATCAGGCACTTTCCGGTCGTTGGGATACTGATCGAGTAACAACTGAAAATTCTGTCGAGCCGACTCCGGATCCGCTGGCTCAACGACCAAATACAACTCGCCCAACCAATAGTGGGCGTTGGGAGCGTATTGCCCAAATGGAAAAGCTGACAAAAAAGCACTGAACGCTGAGATGGCGTCATCAAATCGTCGCTCTCGAACCAGCCCGTAAGCCGATCGATAGGCGTCACGCTCTTCTGGTTGAGCTTCAACCCCTAGCGTCTCTGTTGTTGTCGGCGTTGTTGCAACATCGACGCCGTCATCAGCCGGGAGCGCCTCTGTTTCGGATGTGGGGACAGATTCAGCAGTACCAATGGCAGCGAGCCGACGATCCATCTCTACATAACGCTCAAGAGATTGGTCCTGCAGCCGCATTAACAGGCTCGATTGCTCTTCAACTAAACCATTTAAACGGCGAATTTCTTCTTCAAGCTGTTGAACCCGAATAGCCAAGGAACGCGAATCGGTACCGCCCGAAGGCAGTGGTTGAACACCAATACTATTATTGACCGACGTATCGCCTTGCTCGAGAGGCAGAACACCGGCCGGCAAAGCAACGGGCTTGACTGGGTCAACTTGCGCACCGAGCCCTGACGCCCAAACAAAAAAGCCGGCAACAAGCACCGGCCTCATCATACTCTTTGAGATCATAGTGCCTTACTTGATCTCCACTCGACGATTCTTCATCCAATTTGACTCGCCGGATCCGTATGCAACTGGATTCTCTTCACCGTAGCTAATAGTCTCAATCCGATACGCTGGCACACCACTTGCGACCATGTAGTCTCGGACGGCGTTTGCACGCCGTTCACCCAGCGCCAAGTTGTACTCTCGTGTCCCACGCTCATCGGTATGCCCTTCCAATCGCACACTATCTCTGCCAGCCATAATCAACGCTACGTGAGCATCGATGGCAAGGCGCGAATCATCGGTCAATGAAGAGCTGTCGTAATCAAAATAAAACACACTCCCCACAGCGGTAGCCGCGTCCATAAGCTGACGCTTCACTTCGCGCTCTTGCGCCACGATCATAGCGCGCTCTTTTTCCATTTCACGGCGCTCTGCGGCAGCGGCCTCAGCAGCAGCGGCTTGCTCAGCGGCGGCCTGCGCAGCTGCAGCCTGTGCAGCGGCTTCTTCCTTGGCTGCGTTACTTGAGCAAGCGCTTACCAGCGTCGCCATCACAATAACTGCCGCAACTTTTCCCAACGTATTTCTTATGCTCATGACGTGTTTCCTACACAGTGGCTTTATTACTGTACATAATGTATCGCATATATGTCCGTTTGTTGAATATCTCGAACCTTTTTTCGCGCTGTTATGTCAAATGACACGTTTATTGGGCCAGCATCGGCGACCAAGCAGGCTCTTGGACACTACCCGATCGCCCAGGCAGACTAAATTTAACACCGCCATCGACTGCAACAGCCGACAACACACTTCTGTCGCCGCGCTTAGTTGCATAAATTACCAATGAGCCATTGGGCGCGATGCTGGGACTTTCGTCGAGTGAAGTCTCTGTCAGTACAGTGAGTCGCTCTGAAACCAAATCGAAAACCGCAATGTGAAAACGACCGTCTTTCTGATGCACAAGCGCCACGTTTCGCCCGTCCTCGGCAACCCGAGCTCGCGCGTTATAACGACCCTCAAAAGTAACGCGCTCGATTTTTCCTGTGGCGAGCTCGTATCGGTAAATTTGCGGACGTCCACCTCTGTCTGATGTAAAGAGCAACGACTGTCCATCGGGCATCCAGGTTGGCTCGGTGTCGATCGCGTAATGCCTCGTCAGTCGGCTCAATGCCTTTGTCTCAAGATCCAGCATGTAGATGTCTGGGCTGCCATCTTTGGACAATACGAGCGCCATCGATCTTCCATCGGGCGACCATACGGGCGAGTTGTTAAGACCTTGGAAGTTCGTCAACTGCTCCCGCTCACCGGTTGCCAGAACCTGACGATAAATAGCAGGGCGAGAGGTTTCGAACGAGACGTAAGCGACTTCGGTTCCATCGGGGGACCAGCTCGGCGCTAAAATAGGATCCCGACCTTCCAGCAAGACAATAGGTCGGCGACCATCGGCATCGGCAACGGTCAAGCGGTAAAAATCCTTACCCTCAGGGTTGCGGGTTACCGAGACGTAGATCAATCGGGTCGCGAACGCGCCCGGTATGCCCGTTAGCTTTTCGTAGATAGCATCCGCCACCCTATGGGCTACCATGCGAGCCTCTGACTCAACACCCACAACCTGCCCTGAGAACAGCTCAATGCCTCGTTCTACATCATGCAGCGCAAAATCAATCTGTAATTGCGCCCCTTTACTGACTCTGCCGATCACTAAATATCGCGCTGCAATAGCGCGCCAGTCGCGATAAAAGATATCGTCGCGCGAGGTAGGAAGACTGAGCATGTCGCGCCTACTCACTGGACTAAACTGACCACTGCGCGCCAAATCAGAATCTACGATTTGTGCAAAATCAACCGAGGCCGCGCCCACTGCATCCCAGGCAAACGGGGCAATGGCGATAGCGGTAGGATTATCAATGCCCCGCGTAACCTGTATTTCTAACTGGGACCACGCCGCGGGAGCTAAGGCCAGCATCCCAACAATGGCCCATATTCGTAACATCATGGCTAGTACCTCAAATCCTCTGGCTTAAAGCGCAATGGGAAGCGCCGAAAATATTGCTCGAAATCTGAAATAGGCAACACAGTGACCTCCGGAAACTGTCCCACACGCTCGACTGCCGCAATGGCGCTCTGATCGAATGCATTGCTACCACTGCCCTGTGAGATCGATATGCCCACCACCTCTCCCGTCGGAACCAAGCTAATAATGAGCAACGCCTCCATGCCGTTTCGCGCCGATGGCGGACGACGCCAATTCTGAGCGATTCGGGCCTGCATCAGGGACGCTACCTGCTGGACCTCATCGATCTCTGAGCCATCGCCCCCCTCTGCATCGGGCAGCTCATCAAGCCCAGCCATTAACTCCTTTTGAAGTTCGGCCAAGCGCACTTCTCTCGAGGGCTCTGGATCGGAGGGCTCTGGATCGGACGGCTCTGGACGCTCAGCCGGTGGCTCTGAACTGACGATCGGCTCTGGATTTGGTGCGGGTTGTGGCTTTGGCGCTGCTATTGGCTCTGACTTTGGCTTTGGCTTTGGCTGAGCTTGGCGCTTGATGGGCTTCGTGAGCGACACCAGGGACGCCTGAATAACCTGTGGTTGCGCTGTCATGACAGGTGACGTACTCGTCCAACCGCCTTCCATCGCAAGGCCAAAAAGCAGGTGAACGAGAACCGCAAAAAACGCCGGAACCACAACGATATAAAGTTGATCTGACTTCACTACCGTCTCGCCGGAGGCTCAGTTACCAATCCCACCGACGGCGCACCCGCAGCTTGCAATTCAGCCATCAAAGTGACCACTTCACCATAGGGCACGGCTGCGTCACCCCAGACCATAACTGCTTTCTGAGGATTGCGCTTGAGGACCGTAGCAACACGCTGCTTCACTGTCTCGATGCTCAGAATCTGATCATCGCTAGCGCCCAGGTTCAAATAGAGTTTCGCCTCAGCATCTATGGAGACAATTAACGGCTCGGCATCGCTGTCGGATACCGGCGACGAGTTAGCGTCAGGCAGATCGACCTCAACACCCTGCATCAGAAGCGGCGCTGTGGCCATAAAAATGACGAGCAAAACCAGCATCACATCGATGTAGGGAACGACATTAATCTCGGCGACGGCGCGACGCGACCTCACTCACTTGCTCCTCGGCGTTGCGCGTAGCTTTGACGCTGCAGGAGACCAGAAAACTCATCAACAAATGACTCATATCGATTCAGTAGGGCATCAACCCGCGAGGCGAAGCGGTTGTATGCCAAGACGGCTGGGATTGCGGCAAACAACCCCATTGCCGTCGCTATCAACGCCTCTGAGATGCCCGGGGCCACTGCGGCCAATGTAGCTTGGGAACTGGTAGCGAGGCCTCTAAACGAATGCATGATGCCCCACACGGTACCGAAAAGACCTATGTAAGGACTGGTCGAGCCGACTGACGCCAAAAAAGGTAGGTGCCGTTCAAGGCGATCACTCTCTCGCATCAAAGCCACTCGCATAGCGCGACGGGAACCTTCCAAAACTGCCTCCGCGTCCATGTTGGGCTGACGTGATAACTTGGAAAACTCTTTAAAACCGGCTCGGAACAGCGCTTCCCCACCGGTAATATCAGTGCCTGCATCGATAGCATCAGAGCCATCTCTGTAGAGCTGAGCGAGGTCCATACCAGACCAGAAGCGATCCTCAAAAGCCACTAGCTCAGCATTGGCACGCTGAAGAATGATGACTCGTTGAACGATCATAAACCATGAGGTAACGGACGCGGCCACCAGCGTCGCCATCACCAACTTCACCGTGAGACTGGCTCCCAGTATCAAGCCAATAACACTCAGTTCCTCATTCATTGACTACCTCATCTGTCCCGAACATATCTCACCTCTGTCCCGTCAAGCTGTCGCGCAATGTCTTTGGCATGCGCTTTGGTCGACCCGTGGCACCATTAGTCAGCGCAACCTTCACCGTTCCGCGTGCCAGTACTTCATCCGCTCTCATTACGGCTTGGTCAAACTCAATCATTGCAGCACCGGAGCGCACGACAGTTGCAATGGCTTCCAGCTGATCGTCAAGCCTGGCGGGCGCTTCATAATCTATCGAGGCTGACGTCACTACAAATACCGAGCCATCATCCATGACAGCTGTTTTATCGATACCCAGCGCGCGAATAAGTTCCGTTCGGGCGCGCTCAAAGTACTTCAAATAGTTTACGTAATAGACGATTCCGCCCGCATCCGTGTCTTCAATGTACACCCGCAAGGGCAAGCGATACTCAGTCATCAGTGGAATCACCTAAATTGAGCGATAAACTGCCCACAGGTTCGGTTTGCTGCGGTGGCTTCAAGCCAAAGTGATGATAGGCGGCGTTAGTAACAACACGCCCACGCGGTGTGCGAATAATGAGTCCCTGCTGTATGAGATAGGGCTCGATCACATCCTCGAGCGTGCCTCTCTCCTCAGACAGTGCCGCCGCCAAGCTATCGATGCCCACCGGGCCACCCTCAAACTTTTCGATCAACGCCAGCAGGAACCGCCGATCCAAGTGATCAAATCCCTGCTCATCAACACTCAGCATATCAAGTGCCGACTCAGCCATTGCCTGAGAGATGATCCCATCGCCTTTGACTTGCGCGTAGTCTCGAACACGTCGCATGAGCCTATTGGCTATTCGAGGCGTGCCGCGCGAGCGCTTGGCAATTTCGAGCGCACCGGACTCTTCCGTTGCAACCGCCAAAATGGATGCTGCACGCGATACGATGCGTTTTAAATCAGATACCTCATAAAATTCGAGTCGTTGAACAATGCCAAATCGGTCCCTCAATGGGGATGTTAGAAGGCCTGCTCGCGTTGTCGCGCCTACGAGCGTAAATGGGGGAAGATCGAGTTTGATCGAGCGGGCTGCCGGACCCTCGCCAATCATGATATCGAGCTGAAAGTCCTCCATCGCCGGATAGAGAATTTCTTCTACATAGGGACTGAGGCGGTGAATTTCGTCGATAAACAGCACATCGTTGGGCTCGAGATTCGTCATAATAGCCGCAACGTCGCCGGCCTTTTCTAGCACTGGGCCACTGGTGGCTTTTAGCTGAACGCCCATTTCATTGGCAATAATGGTCGCTAGCGTCGTCTTGCCTAGCCCTGGGGGACCAAAAATAAGCGTGTGATCAAGTGGCTCACCACGACCCTTTGCCGCCGATAGAAAAATATCCATCTGTTCGCGCACAGCTGACTGACCGATGTAATCATCCAGCGTTTGAGGCCGCACCGCTCGATCCAAAGCAGTCTCACGCGTATCTGTAACGTCCCCAGCTACTAAACGATCGGTCTCAATCACAATGTTTCCTATACGTCCCTGAACAAAATTTGTTCTCTCAGCGCATGACGGATTTAAGGGCTGCGCGAATAAGTGCCTCGCTACTGTCTGCATCAACCGAGTCAACAGACGCGACCAGTCTAGAGGCTTCAGTGGGCTTGTAGCCCAGGGCTACGAGTGCCTGCTCGGCCTCAGCGCGGATATCAACCACAGCGACCGGCTTGGTTCCGATCGACTGCGATGGCAGCACATCAGACAACCACTGGCCAGCCTTGTCACGCATTTCTACCAATAGGCGCTCGCCCGTTTTTTTGCCGACGCCCGGCAGTGCCACAAGAGCGTTAACATCATTACGATTGAGACATTCAGCGAATTGTTCGGTGTCCATACCCGAGAGAATGGCAAGCGCAAGTTTCGGGCCAACCCCATTAACCTTTATCAAATCTTGGAACAGACGCCGATCGATCTCTCTCACAAATCCATACAACTGCTGGGCATCCTCACGCACGACAAAATGTGTGAGCAGTATTGTCTCTTCGCCTATCGGCGGTAATTGATAAATCGTCGTCATCGGTACGCGAACCTCATAGCCAACGCCACCAACATCGATAATGACCTCTGGCGCTTGTTTCGCCAATAACGTGCCGCGGAGCCGCTCTATCATGGATTCACTCTCACTACTTCAGTCGCCCGGTTGCAAAGGTTTGCGCGCCGGTGGCACGCCTTACCCCATCACCGCTAATGTGGCACAAGGCTGCAGCAAGTGCATCGCTTGCATCCTCTTGCGGTGTCGACGGCAGCTTTAGGAGGCGCGTTACCATATGCTGAACTTGCGCTTTGCTTGCGCCGCCAGTACCGACCACCGCTTGCTTAATTTGACGAGTGGCGTATTCATGCACATCCAGACCCGCCAGCGAACAGACTACCATGGCGGCGCCACGTGCCTGGCCTAGCTTTAACGCAGAGTCCGCGCTTTTAGCCATAAATACCTGCTCTATCACTGCCAGTGTTGGCTTGTACTCGCAAATGATCTGATTGAGCGACTCAGCAAGCACCTTCAAGCGCAGGGCCAGTGATTGATCAACGGGCAGCTTGATCACGCCGCTCGACAGGTATCGAGTACCAGCGGCGTCGGTCTCCACAAGACCGAATCCTGTTTTACGAGATCCCGGATCTATTCCAAGAATGATTGTCACTGCGCTTCTCCACTCACACTGCGATTGTGCGGGAAAGTCACTCTGACGTCATGTCGGTATACCAATTACTTATCGGCGGTTCTCAAGCGGATACTCAAGTCGCGCAGTTGCTGCTCTGATACTTCACCGGGTGCATCGGTCATAACGCATTGCGCTGACTGGGTTTTCGGGAAGGCAATTACGTCTCGGATAGATTGCCCACCCACCATCAGCATAACAAGACGATCGAGACCAAACGCCAGTCCACCATGGGGCGGCGCGCCGTGTTTTAACGCTGACAACAGGAAGCCGAATTTGGAATCCGCTTCCTCCTCGGTGATGCCGAGCACATCAAATACCGCTTTTTGCATATCTTGGCGGTGAATTCGGATGGAGCCACCACCAATCTCGCTACCGTTTAATACCATGTCATAGGCGCGCGACAATGCCTTCTCAGGCCCAGCTTTTAGCTCGTCAACCGAGCAAGACGGCGCCGTAAAGGGATGGTGCAGCGCGGTAAGCCCCCCTGCTGACGTCTTCTCAAACATAGGGAAATCAACAACCCAAAGTGGTGCCCATCCGGCGCCAACCAGCCCCAACATCTCCGCGACTTTGAGCCGGAGCGCACCGAGCGAATCATTTACCACCTGACGCTTATCCGCCCCAAAAAACACAATGTCACCATCGGCCAACTGGAGTCGGTCTGCCAATTGTGCGACTGTTTGCTCAGGCATAAATTTCAAGATGGGTGATTGCAGGCCATCGACACCCGCAGCAAGGTCATTGACTTTTATCCATGCCAGACCACGGGCTCCATAAGCGCCAATGTATTTTGTTAGATCATCTATCTCTTTCCGACTAATTGACGCGCCGCCAGGAACCCGCAACGCAGCCACACGTCCATTCTGATCATTCGCCGGCCCAGAAAAGACCTTAAATTCAACATCGACCATCAGATCATCGATGGATACTAACTCTAGGTCGATCCGCAGATCTGGCTTATCAGACCCAAATCTCTCCATGGCCTCATGCCATGTCATTCGAGGGAAATCAGCGAGTTCAACCTGCAGGTGATCAGTAAATAGTTGTTTGACCATGTCCTCGGTCAGTCTCATCACCTCTGATTCATCCGTGAACGACAGCTCAAGGTCAATTTGAGTGAATTCCGGCTGACGATCGGCACGAAGATCCTCATCACGAAAGCAGCGTGCTATCTGGTAGTACCGATCGAAACCCGAGACCATGAGCAGTTGCTTAAATAATTGTGGGGATTGTGGCAAGGCGAAGAACTTGGACGCGTTTGTCCTACTGGGCACCAAATAGTCTCGAGCTCCCTCGGGGGTCGCACGCGTCAACACTGGCGTCTCTATGTCTAAAAACCCAGCCGATTCCAAATACCGCCTGATCGTCGATGTAATCCGAGACCGGCTAATCATATTCTGCTGCATCGAATCGCGGCGAAGGTCCATGAAGCGGTAGCGCAGCCGAACATCCTCGCCTACTGATTGGTAGGCATCGAGCGGAAAGGGTGGCGGAGCTGCTTCATTGAGAATAGTGAGTTCCTTGCCCAGAATCTCGATGTGCCCTGTGGCCATGGCCGGATTAACCGTCTCGGGCGCGCGTTCACGAATTCGTCCTGTTATTTGCAGCACATACTCGCTTCGCACCCGATCGGCTAACTCAAAATACTCTTTTGTATCCGGGTCAAAGACCACCTGAACGATGCCCTCGCGATCACGCATGTCTAAAAAGATGACGCCACCATGATCTCGACGCCGATCCACCCAGCCACAAACAGTGACAGTCTCGCCAACCGGAACGTCTTTTGTAGTACCGCAATAATGTGAACGCATTTAAATTCTCTTACCTTGTGCCCATCTACTCAGAAGAGGCGGGCGTGGATGTAGACGCAGGTGCCGATTCCTTCGGCGAACCGGTTTCGGTACCCGAGTCCTTTGCGAGGTTCTTTTTGGCCCCTGTCTTAAAATCGGTTTCATACCAGCCCGAGCCGGCCAGCCTGAACGCGGGCGCGGATACCTTTTTCTTCAGCGCCGATTCGCCACAAGCAGGACAATCTGACAGCGGTGCATCTGCTATTTTTTGCAATGCCTCATGCGCTTTACCGCAGGCACCACATGCGTATTCGTAAATTGGCATGCGAACATTCTCTCAGGTAGTTTACTGACCCCTGCGACCCATCGCGCAGAGCGCGGGAGATTACACTAATCAGCGCAAGAGGTTAACGGTAAACATCGCTACTACTGACGTTGTTACGTGTTGGCAAAGCCCTTTAGTCTTTTCAGGGCACGAATCTTCACCGTCCGAGACTCGGGGCGCGCAGCAAACAATGCTTCCTCACCCGTGAAGGGGTTTATGCCCCTGCGGGCTTTGACAGCTGGGCGGGTGGCGGTCGTGAATTTTGCCAAACCAGGCAGCGTAAATTCACCAGCCCCCTTTTTACTCATCTGCTTCGCGATCACATGCTCGAGCGCCTCAAACACCTGCCCGACTTGCTTTTTACTCAGGCCCGACCTGGTCGAAATGCTGTCGTACAAGTCGCGCTTTGACAGACGCGTCTGCTGTTTTTTCTTTATGACTTTCATATCCTTCATCTTTTCTGGTTGCACTGTCGGCTAGGCACGCGGGTTAAGGTCAATCGTCGGCGCGGGTACGCTCGAATGAAACAACATAAATTACACAAAATACAAGTCAAACCCATGACGATATTGATGAACATCTCGCGAAAGGTCTAGCGACCTCAAAATCGAGTTTTGATACACTGCAACCTTACGCAGTGAAGAGCGAAACCAAACGCCCTCTAATTACTCAACTTCTATTACTAGGAATCGTCGATGCGATTTTCACAGTTCCCTCTGTCGACCACAAAAGAGACGCCTGCCGACGCCGAGGTGATTAGCCATCAGCTGATGCTTCGCGCAGGGCTTATCAAGCGTATAGCTGCCGGTATTTACACCTGGATGCCACTGGGTCTAAAGGTCGTCAGATGTGTCGAGCGGGTTGTGCGCGAGGAAATGGAAAATGCGGGTGCAGTCGAGGTATCGATGCCCGTCGTGCAGCCAGCTGAGCTCTGGCAGGCCTCGGGACGATGGGAGCAATACGGCCCCGAGCTGTGCCGACTGAGGGATCGACATGATCGTGAATTTTGTTTGGGGCCAACGCATGAGGAAGTGATTACCGATCTGGCGAAGTCGGAAATTAAGAGTTATAAGCGGCTACCTGTGAATTACTTTCAAATTCAGACTAAATTTCGGGACGAGGTTCGTCCCCGCTTTGGTGTTATGCGATCGCGCGAATTCGTTATGAAAGACGCGTATTCATTCCATGAGAATCAAGCATCTTTGGAACAAACCTATTGGCGGATGCATAAGGCGTACTCCACCATATTCGACCGCCTTGGATTGGACTATCGCCCAGTGGAGGCAGATACGGGATCGATCGGTGGCAGTCACTCTCACGAGTTTCATATGCTGGCCGACTCAGGAGAGGATGATATTGCGTTTTCTACTGAGAGCGACTTCGCAGCCAATGTCGAGTTGGCAGAGGCTGTTATGCCCGCAATGCACCGTGTCGAACACGAGGCATTGGTCACATTTGATACGCCAGAAGCGAAGACCATCGATGCACTCGAAAAACACTACGGTATTGCACCTGAGAGCTCGATAAAAACGCTGTTTGTGGAAGATGCAGAGGGCGCACTCGTCGCCTTAGTTTTACGTGGCGACCATCAACTGAACGAGATCAAGGCCGAAAAACTTAAAGGCATCAGGCAGCCCTTAAAAATGGCACAGGAGTCAGCTGTAATCTCAGCCACAGGGGCACATTTTGGATCTCTTGGGCCGGTTGGTTTAAAGACACGAATTGTCGTCGATCGAGCCGCGTCGGTACTCTCGAACTTTGTCTGTGGCGCCAATGAGAACAACAAACATTTCCAGGGTGC
>ERZ802824.932-NODE-932-length-15963-cov-31.4201_pt1 | contig 15963 bp, 10 predicted proteins | sample MGYA00345650_ERZ802824 | MGnify/ENA primary metagenome ERZ802824 (study PRJEB30503, sample SAMEA104212361) | marine metagenome | biome: Westerlies Biome; feature: [SRF] surface water layer (ENVO:00010504) within the epipelagic zone...; material: water... | reverse complement strand
GCGGCTATCAGGTGCATGTCTATGACCGTTATGACCGGATCGGCGGCTTGCTGATCTATGGCATTCCCGGATTTAAGCTGGAAAAAGAAGTGGTTGAGCGGCGCGGCCAGTTACTGCGTGATGGCGGGGTCAATTTTCATCTTGGCGTTGATGTCGGCAATGGCGCGCACAGCTTTGCCAATTTGCGGGCCGAGCATGACGCCATTTTGATTGCCACCGGCGTCTATAAAGCGCGCGATATCAGCCTGCCGGGTGTTGGGCTTGATGGCATTGTGCCAGCGCTGGATTATTTAACGGCGTCGAATCGGAAAAGCCTTGGCGATGCGGTGCCGACCTTCGATAACGGCATGCTGGATGCGGCTGGCAAGGATGTTGTGGTGATTGGCGGTGGTGACACGGCGATGGATTGCGTGCGCACAGCGATTCGCCAGAAAGCGAAATCTGTCAGCTGCCTGTATCGGCGCGACCGCGCGAACATGCCGGGGTCACAGCGCGAAGTGCAAAATGCCGAAGAAGAGGGCGTGGTGTTTAACTGGCTGTCAGCACCGCAGGCCTTTCTTGGCGACGAAAAAGTGCGGGCAGTGCGGGCACAGCGCATTCACCTTGGTCAGCCGGACGCGACCGGGCGGCAGGTGCCCGAGGTGATCGACGGGTCATCGCATGAATTGTCAGCCGATCTGGTGATTAAGGCATTGGGCTTTGACGCCGAGGATTTGCCGAAATTATTTGACGAGGACGCATTGGAAGTGACCCGCTGGGGCACGGTGAAGATCGACTGGCAAACCATGATGACGGGATTGGATGGCGTATTTGCCGCTGGCGACATTGTTCGCGGCGCATCGCTTGTTGTCTGGGGTGTGCGCGATGGGCGTGATGCTGCCGAACAAATTGATCGCTGGATCACGGCCGCGGTGGATGCACCGCGCGCGGCGACAGCAGGGAGATAGAGCCATGACAGAGATATTTAACGCACAAAATTATCTGGCCAAGCGGCAGCGCAATGAAGCGGCATTAGAGGCGGCTGGCGCCTATGGCGCAGAGATGGAACATGATGCCTGCGGCGTTGGTTTTGTTGCGACCTGTGATGGCCAACCGCGGCGTGCGGTTGTCGAATCCGCTATCGAGGCGTTGCAGGCGATCTGGCACCGCGGCGCTGTTGATGCCGATGGTAAGACCGGCGATGGGGCGGGTATTCATATTGAAATTCCGCGTGATTTCTTCATCGAGCATATCGCCCGCACCGGGCATGATGATGATGGTGGGCGGCTGGCTGTGGGCATGGTGTTTTTGCCGCGCACTGATCTGGCCGCACAGGAACGCTGCCGCTGTATTGTTGAAGAAGAAATTCTGGCCTTTGGGCATTTCATTTATGGCTGGCGTCAGGTGCCGGTTGATATCAGCGCCTTGGGGCAAAAGGCCATCGCAACCCGCCCGGAAATTGAACAGATCATGTTCTCTATGCCGACCGATATGAGCGAAAAAGAGGCGGAACGACAGCTGTTTCTGGTGCGTCGCCGTATCGAAAAAGCGGTCATGCAGGATTTAATCAATGATTTTTACATCTGTTCGCTATCGACTCGTTCGATCATTTATAAAGGCATGTTTCTGGCCGAGCAGGTGACAGCGTTTTTCCCGGATTTGCTGGATCATCGTTTTGTTTCGTCATTTGCCATTTATCACCAGCGCTATTCGACCAATACCAAGCCGACCTGGAAACTGGCGCAGCCATTTCGGGTGCTGGCGCATAATGGTGAAATCAATACCATCCGTGGCAACCAGAATTGGATGAGCTGTCATGAAGACAGGATGGAATCGACATTATTCGGCGATCACATTGATGATCTAAAACCGGTTGTCGCAAAGGGCAGTTCTGACTCAGCGGCGCTGGATGCGGTGTTTGAATTATTGCTGCGTGGTGGCCGCGATCTGCCGATGGTGAAAACCATGATGATCCCCGAGGCCATTGATGTGAGCGCGAATAACCCGCGAGCGAATTTATATGCCTATTGCAATTCGGTGATGGAGCCATGGGACGGGCCAGCGGCGATTGCCGCCTATGCCGGTGACTGGGTTGTGGCCGGGCTTGATCGCAACGGGCTTCGTCCATTGCGTTACGTCGTGACCCATGATGGGCTGGTGATTGCTGGCTCTGAAACCGGTATGGTGGTGGTGCCGGACACCAATATCGCCGAGCGTGGACGGCTTGGGCCCGGCGAGATGATCGGCATCAATCTGGCCGAGGGACAGCTTTACCGGGATCAGCAACTGAAAGACGCGCTTGTTGCGAAATGCGACTGGCAGCAGTGGATTGGCCGCGCCAAACAGATGGATTCGCTGTTGGCAAATGCAACAGGCAAAGCCAGCCAGCCGCTGGATCCGCAAGAGGCAAGACGCCGGCAATTTATGGCTGGCTGGACTATGGAAGATGCAGAACTTGTGCTGCAGCCGATGGCGCAAACCGGCAAAGAGGCGATCGGCTCGATGGGTGATGATACGCCGCTGGCGGTGTTGTCCGGGCATTATCGGGGGCTGCATCACTTTTTCCGGCAGAATTTCTCGCAGGTGACAAACCCACCCATCGACTCGTTGCGTGAACGCCATGTGATGACGCTGCGGACGCGGCTTGGCAATCTGGGCAATATTTTGGACGAGGCGCCAGAGCAATGCGACCATCTGTTGCTGCATTCGCCGGTGCTGACGGTGCCGGAATGGGATGCGTTGTGCCTGTATCTTGGCGATAAGGCGGCTGCCATTGACTGTACTTTTGTCGATGATGGCAGCGATAATGCGTTTCATGCGGCGCTTGACCGTATTCAGGCCGAGGCCGAAGAAGCGGTGCGCTCGGGATGTGAACATGTCATGCTGACCGACCTTAATGTGTCGGCTGACCGTGTGCCACTGCCGATGATTCTGGCAACCGGTGCGGTGCATTCGCATCTTGTGCGCCAGCAATTGCGGACATTTGCCTCGGTCAATGTGGCAAGTGGTGAATGTCTTGATGTGCATCATTTTGCCGTGTTGATTGGTGTCGGTGCGACAACCGTCAATGCCTATGTCGCCGAAGCGGCGATTGCCGACCGGCATGCGCGTGGTCTGTTGCCGGGGCTGGAAATTGGCGATGCGGTCGGGAATTACCGCAAAGCGATCGAAGATGGCTTGCTGAAAATCATGTCGAAAATGGGCATTTCGGTCATCGCATCCTATCGCGGCGGCTATAATTTTGAAGCGCTCGGCCTGTCACGTTCGCTTGTGGCGAGTTATTTTCCACCCATGTCATCACGCATTTCAGGGCTTGGTATCAAAGGCATTGCGGCGCGGGTGGTGGCAATGCATCGCAAAGCCTTTGCGGCGGATGATGTGCATCTGCCGGTTGGTGGCTTTTTCCGCTATCGCAAATCCGGCGAGCGCCACGCGTTTGATGGGCAATTAATCCATGCCATGCAGCATGCCTGTGATACCGGTTCCTACGAAAGCTGGAAAAAATATTCAGCGCTGGTCGCGTCGCAAAATCCGATCAATTTGCGTGACCTTCTGGATTTCAAACCGATGCAGGATGCGGTTGAGATTGAAAAGGTGGAATCGATCACTGTTATCCGCAAACGTCTGGTATCGCCCGGAATCTCGCTTGGCGCGCTGAGCCCGGAGGCACATGAAACACTGTCGATTGCGATGAACCGTATCGGTGCCAAATCTGACTCAGGCGAAGGTGGCGAGGATCCGGCGCGATTTAAATTGCGTGAGAATGGCGATAACCCATCCAGCGCGATCAAACAGATCGCATCCGGACGTTTCGGGGTGACGGCGGAATATCTGAATAATTGTCAGGAAATCGAAATTAAGGTGGCACAGGGTGCCAAGCCGGGCGAGGGCGGCCAGTTGCCAGGCATCAAGGTCGATAGCCTGATCGCGCGGTTGCGCCATTCAACAGCCGGGGTCACTTTGATTTCACCGCCGCCGCATCACGACATCTATTCGATTGAAGATCTGGCGCAGCTGATTTATGACCTGAAACAGATCAACCCGGACGCAAAAGTCTGTGTCAAGCTGGTCGCCTCGACCGGCATCGGCACCATTGCCGCCGGTGTGGCCAAGGCCAAGGCCGATGCCATTTTGGTATCGGGTCATGGCGGTGGCACCGGTGCCAGCCCGCAATCATCGATCAAACATGCCGGCATGCCATGGGAAATGGGCCTGTCTGAAGTGCATCAGGTATTGTCGATGAATGATCTGCGCGACAAGGTTGTATTGCGCACAGATGGCGGTCTGAAAACCGGCCGTGATATTGTCATGGCGGCAATGTTAGGGGCGGATGAATATGGTATCGGGACATCTTCGCTGATTGCCATGGGCTGTATTATGGTGCGGCAATGTCATTCAAATACCTGTCCGGTGGGTGTCTGCACCCAACGCGATGATTTACGCGCCAAGTTTGAAGGCACGCCGGAAAAAGTTGTGCAGCTGTTCACCCATCTGGCGGAAGAGGTGCGGGAAATTCTGGCCGGTCTTGGCTTTACCACATTGCAGCAGGTGATTGGTCGTACCGATTTATTGACGCAGGTCAGCCGCGGTGATGCCGCGCTTGATGATCTTGATCTCAATCCAATTCTGGTGCGTGTCGATGGCGCGACTGATTTGGTCAGCTGTCGTGACAAGCCGCGTATTGAAGTGCCTGACACGCTTGATTCACTGATGGTGGATGACGCCAAGCTGGCGCTGGAAAATGGATCAAAGATGCAGCTGTCTTATAATGTGGAAAACACCCAGCGTGCGATTGGTACAAGATTGTCGTCGCATATTGTCCGGCGTTTTGGCATGACCGGCCTGCGTGAGGGACATATTTCGGTGCGTCTGCGCGGCTCGGCCGGACAATCGCTCGGGGCTTTTGCCACGCAGGGATTGTGGCTTGAGGTGATTGGTGACGCCAATGATTATGTTGGCAAGGGCCTGTCGGGTGGGGTGATTGTTGTGCGCCCATCGGCGGCGGCCGGCTTCATTGCCAGTGACAACACCATCATTGGCAACACGGTGTTATATGGGGCGACGTCTGGCAAGCTGTTTGCCGCGGGTCAGGCTGGCGAACGCATGTGTGTGCGTAACTCCGGGGCGACCGCTGTTGTTGAGGGTGCCGGTTCGAATGCCTGTGAATATATGACAGGTGGTCAGGTCGTCGTTCTTGGCGAGGTCGGACAGAATTTTGGTGCCGGTATGACCGGTGGCATGGCGTTTATCTATGATCCGCAAGACAGCTTTGTCGACCGGGCCAATCCCGAAACCTTGCAGATTGGACGTATCCAGCATACGCATTGGGAATCGGTGTTGCGTGAATTGATCATCGAACATGCCGCTGCGACCGAAAGTGTGCTGGCAGCGCGGTTGTTGAATCAATGGACAACGGCGGTCAAACATTTCTGGCAAGTTGTGCCGAGCGAAATCATTCCAACACTCGAGGTGCCTTTAGGTACAAATGATGCGGTGTCGCAAACAGCATAAGCTTTGCGACGCCGTTGCAGGTTTTGGTTTGGCAGACGGTGTTTTATTCGGTTGAAAAGCTGATTGCGTCACCTCGGGCTTTGGTGTAAGGCACCGTAATGGTTGATATTTCACTGCAAACAGCGGCTGATGAAGCGGCAATTGAAATCCTCATGGATGGGGCCTTTGGTGCGGCGCGACACAGCCGCTCTGTTTGGACGCTCCGGATGCTGCCACCTGTTGCTGATTTATCTCTGGTGTTGCGGGATGGCGGTGCCATATTGGCATCTCTGCGATTTTGGGAAGTGCAGCTGGGGTCACAAATTGTGCTGCTTTTGGGGCCACTTGCAGTGCAGCCGGAATTGCGTGGCAAAGGATATGGCCGTAAAATTGTTGCAGACGGATTGGCCCGCGCTAGGGCGATTAACGAATGGCCGTTGGTATTGGTGTCAGGTGAGCCGGAATATTATCCGAAATTTGGCTTTGAACCGGCACTGCCATATCAGCTAGATTGGCCCGGCTTTATCGAGCCGGAAAGGTTGCAGATATTGGAATTGCAGGCCGGTGCGTTGGCGTCATTGGTGCCGCCTTTACGGGTCCGGGCCAAAGTTGAATGAAACAGGATTGCTAGAAGGTTTATTTGTCAATGCGTGTGCTGCATCACTATCAACTGTCGGCGTCGGCACGTTTCATCCGTCTGGTGCTTGCCGAGCGCGGTCTTGTGTTTTTGCCAAAAGTTGAGACCCCGTGGGAATTAAATGATGCGTTTTTGTCGCTGAATCCGGCTGGCGATGTGCCGGTATTGGTCACTGAGGACGGTTTGGTTGTATCGGCCGGCACGGTGATTGCCGAATTTATTGAAGAAACTGAACCAGCCGGTGCGGCTGATCTGTTGTGGGGTGAGGCGCCGATGCGCGCTGAGATTCGGCGGCTTGTGCATTGGTTTGAATATAAATTTAACCGCGAGGTTGGCGGGCCATTGGTTGCCGAGCGGGTGATTAAAAGATTTTCCGGAAGCGGCGACATATCCGCAGCCGTGATCCGCACGGCATTGAGTAATCTGCAAGTGCATATGGATTATATTGACTGGCTGTCGGAACAGGGCAACTGGCTGGCCGGCAACAGGTTATCACTGGCCGATCTGGCGGCGGCGGCGCATCTGTCGGTGCTTGATTTTTTGGGTGATGTTGACTGGAGCCGCCATGCAGAGGCGAAAATCTGGTACGCCAAGATGAAATCACGCCCATCATTCCGCGACCTTCTGGGCGATCAAATTGTCGGGCTGGTGCCGCCACCGCATTACAGCGATATGGATTTCTAGCTGGCTGTAGCGCAAAAGTGGCGCTAGATGGCCGGGCTGGTTTTGGCGATAAACGTGACAAGCTCGTCAAGAACGCTCTCAAGCTGTGCCAGTTGACGCGGTTCAGAAAACCGGTGTGTCGCGGTTTTATCAAATATTACGGCTACATCTTCTGATTGCAGCTGTATGGCCAATCGGCTTGCCGTCTGCCATGGCACCTCGGCATCCTGCATACCATGTAACAGACGCACCGGCACATTGATTGGCAATGGTGCCCGCAAGCGCAGATGCTGGCGTCCATCTTCGATCAAATGATAGGGGTAAATCACCGGGCTGTCCGCATAGGGGTTTTCCATGGCAATCTGACCAGAGCTTTTGAAATCAGCCTTCGCCGCATCATCCAGCGGCGTCCAGATCAAATCTTCGGTGAAATCCGGTGCTGCGGCGATGCCGACAAGCGCGGCAACCCGGGCGGGGCGGGCCAGCGCCGCATTCAGCATGATCCAGCCACCAAGTGAGGAACCCACTAAAATTTGTGGGCCGTCGGTATGGGCGTCAATCATGTCAATGGTATCGCGCGTCCAGTCGGAAATATTTGTCTGCAGAAAATCGCCATCTGACTGGCCATGACCGCTATAGTCAAATCGCAGGAATGACTGGCCGCGCCGTTGCGCCCAGGCGTGCAGACATGCCGCCTTGCTGCCGTTCATGTCAGACCCGTGACCGCATAAAAAGACAACCCCGGGCTGGTTACCATGATCTCGGCTATAGGCGATGGCCCCAACTTGGTCTATGTTGTGTTTTGAAACATTCGGCATTCGTACCACCTTGTGTGTTCGTTCCGCGACATCTCTATCTTCAGCGTTATATATCATGGCAAAACCACAGGCTAAATTCAAACTCGCATCCGGTAAAGCACCGGTGATTGTGCAAATTCTGCCGGCATTGGTGCGCGGTGGGGTGGAGCGCGGCACCGTCGAAATGGCGCGAGCGATTCAGGCGGCAGGTGGCCGGGCTGTGGTGATTTCGAGTGGTGGGCCGCTGGTGCGGCATATCGAGCGATTTGGTGGCAAGCATATTAAATTGCCGGTGCATGTGAAAAACCCGTTGCGCTGGCCCGGTTTGCGTCACCAGATGCGCGCCATTTTAACCGCCGAGGATGCCGATATTGTGCATGTGCGCTCGCGGGTGCCAGCATGGATTGCCTTGTCGGTGGCCAAGGCATTGCGTATTGCGACCATCAGCACGGTACATAGCCGCTTTACCGCCAAATCATTTTTCAAACGCCGCTATAACGCCAAACTGCTGGATGCTGGCCAGGTGATCGCCATTTCCAACTATGTGCATGATCTGATCACCAGCCAGTATATCGGTGTCGAAGACCGGTTAACCGTGGTGCATCGGGGCGTCGATACAGATGTATTTGACCCGGCCGCGGTCAGCCAGGCGCGGATTATCAATTTTGCCGACTCGATTGCGCTTCCCGAAGATGTGCCCGTGATTATGATGCCGGCGCGGGCATCCTTATGGAAAGGCCATCATATCTTGCTTGATGCGCTGGCAAAGCTGGATGATATGCGCTTTGTCTGTCTTTTTGTTGGTGCGCAAGACGGCAAAGCCAGCTTTGTGCAGGCGCTGACAGCGGCGGCGAAATCGCGTGGGCTTGAAGGCCGGTTTCGCCTGACCCCGGTTGTTGATGACATGCCAGCCGCGTTGATGGTGGCGGATGTCGTGGCGATGCCATCGATTACGCCGGAACCATTTGGCCGGGTGGCGCTCGAGGCGCAGGCGATGGGGCGGCCGATCGTTGCTTTTGCGCATGGTGGTGCTGTTGAATCGATCCAGCATGGCGAAACCGGCTGGCTGGCAACGCCGGGTGATGCAGATAGTCTGGCGGAAAACTTGCGCACCGCATTATCGCTGAAACCGCGTGCCCGCAAAGCCTTTGCGGCGAAAGCGCGGGCGCATATTAACGCGCATTTTTCAACACAGCGCATGTGTGATGAAACGCTGAAAATCTATCGCCGCATGCTGGCAAAGAACCAAAAGAACAGCGCCGCACGGCGCACAACCTGAATGATGACGGCGGCGGCGGTATGGCCGGGCGCGCAAAGGCTTGAGTTTTCAGCAGCCAGCGACTATTTTCGGGACGGTTTTCGATGCGGCGCCCGTTTGGCGGCGTCTGATGAGATGCCAGTTTAATTAGACGTTACGACAAAGGTCACCCGAAACAATGCCACAAATCACGCTTCCAGACGGATCAGTTCGATCATATGACGCGCCGGTAACCGCGGCCACTATCGCCAGCGACATCGGGCCGGGATTAGCAAAAGCGGCATTGATAGCGGTTGTTGATGGTGACGAGTGGGATTTGTCGCGGCCGATCGAGACCGATGCCACGGTTGCCCTTGTCACCGCGAAAGATGACGCTGCATTGGCCTTGCTTCGGCATGATTGTGCGCATGTGATGGCCGAAGCTGTGCTTGAGCTTTTCCCGGAAACACAGGTGACAATCGGCCCGTCCATTGAAAATGGCTTTTATTATGATTTTCACCGCGAGACAGCTTTTTCCGAAGATGATCTCGCATCCATCGAACAGCGCATGCATGATATTGTCGACCGTGATGAGACGATCGTGCGCAGCGTCTGGTCACGCGATGAAGCCGTCGCATTTTATCAGAAAAATAACGAACCCTTTAAAGTTGAACTGGTCGAGGCGATTCCAGCTGATCAGACAGTTACATTTTATCAGCAGGGTGACTTTATTGATTTATGTCGCGGGCCGCATGCGCCCTCAACCGGCAAAATCGGACATGCCTTTAAATTGATGAAGGTGGCCGGTGCCTATTGGCGTGGCGATTCCAACCGGCCGATGTTGCAGCGTATCTACGGCACGGCATGGACCAGTGAAAAAGATTTAAATGCTTATCTGACCATGCTGGAAGAGGCCGAAAAGCGCGATCACCGCAAGCTTGGCAAACAGCTCGGGTTATTCCATCTTCAGGAAGAGGCGGCAGGGTCAGTCTTTTGGCATGCCAAAGGATGGGTGCTGTATCGCGAGATCGAGGCCTATGTCCGCCGGCGCCTTGACGCTGCCGGTTATAGCGAGGTCAAAACACCGCAATTGGTCGACCGGTCACTGTGGGAAGCATCAGGACATTGGGAAAAATTTGGCGAGAATATGTTTACCGCGCAATCCGAAGATGAACGGACACTGGCGCTCAAACCGATGAATTGCCCCTGTCATGTGCAGATTTTCCGACAGGGCATTAAGTCCTATCGTGATTTGCCATTGCGGATGGCCGAATTTGGATCCTGTCACCGGAATGAACCATCCGGCGCATTGCATGGGATTATGCGGGTACGCGCCTTTACCCAGGATGATGCGCATATTTTTTGTACCGAAGATCAGATTACTGAAGAGTCGGTCAAATTCTGTGCCTTGCTGCAATCCATCTATGCTGATTTCGGCTTTCATGATGTGCGGGTCAAATTTTCCGACCGTCCCGAGGTGCGGGCTGGTGATGACGCAACATGGGATCGCGCCGAGGCAGCGCTGACCGATGCCACAAATGCGGCCAAACTTGATACCGTGCTGAACCCCGGAGAGGGCGCGTTTTATGGCCCGAAACTAGAGTTTGTTTTGCGTGATGCGATTGGCCGTGACTGGCAATGCGGCACCTTGCAGGTTGATTTTGTTTTGCCTGATCGGCTTGATGCCGAATTTGTCGGTGAGGATGGCAACCGGCATCGTCCGGTCATGCTGCACCGGGCGATTTTGGGATCAATGGAACGCTGGATCGGCATTTTGATCGAACAATATGCCGGCCGCATGCCAGCGTGGCTGGCACCGGTACAGATTGTGGTGGCGTCGATTACCGACAGCGCCAATGATTATGCCCGCCAAATTGCCGCCGCCGCCGCCGCCGCCGGATTGCGGGTTGAAACCGATCTGCGCAATGAAAAGATCAGCTATAAGGTGCGCGAGCATAGTGTCATGAAGGTGCCGTTTATTCTGGCAGTCGGGGGGCGTGAGGCCGGGGATGGCACAGTCGCCTTGCGGCGTCTTGGATCAAATGACCAACAGGTTCTGGATGCGCATGAGGCCATTGCGATGCTGCGGGATGAAAGTCTTGCACCCGACATGCAAAGCCATTAAATAACCGTCAATGCTAAAAAACTGGCATTTGCCGTCTGTTTTTGTTAGTTAACGAAGCCAGTGTATGACTGGATGTAAGATTGGGGCGCCGGATTGCGGTGCCCGGTCGGCATCGAGACAGAATTATGACAGCTATAGGAGAGTTACATAGCACGTCCACATAGTAATACGCCGCCAACAATTGACGGCCCACGCATCAATGGGGCCATTCGTGCGCCAAAGGTACGCTGTATTGACCCTGAAGGTGAGCAGCTTGGGGTATTAGACACATCAGAGGCCATTCGTAAAGCCGAGGATTTTGGTCTTGATCTGGTCGAGGTTCAGCCCAACGCCGACCCGCCAGTCTGTAAAATACTGGATTATGGCAAATTCAAATATGAAGCGCAGAAACGCGCCAACGAAGCCCGCAAAAAGCAAAAGATCATCGAAGTCAAAGAGATCAAGCTGCGGCCGAACATTGATGAGCATGATTATCAGGTGAAGATGCGCAATGTGCAGAAATTTCTGGACGCTGGCGACAAAGTGAAAGTGACTTTGCGGTTTCGCGGTCGTGAAATGGCACACCAGGATCTGGGTGCGAATGTCTTGACGCGGGTGCGCGAAGAAACCGATGAGTTTGCCAAGGTCGAAGCCATGCCAAAAATGGAAGGCCGGCAAATGATCATGGTGCTGGCACCAAAATAGGCGCAATCGCCGGGATGTGGTGCTGTTTTCAGGCTTGATTCTGCGACAATATCGCCCTATAAACACGTCACTTTGAATTCTGCCGCGACCGGGCCTGAAAAAACAGGGCATGCCCGGCCGGTTTACGCCAATAGTCCTATTGGCCCCCTTTGAAGAAGAAAGAGGTCAAAATGCCCAAGATGAAGACCAAGAGCGGTGCGAAAAAACGCTTTCGCCTGACCGCCAGTGGTAAGGTTCGTGGCTCTGCCGCCTTCCTTAGCCACAATCTAAGACGCCGTTCCCAGAAAATGAAACGTCAAGCCCGTGGCACCATGATCTTAAATGATGCTGATGCGCGGATTGTAAAACGTTTCCTTCCATACGCTTAACGGAGGCTGGAACATGGCACGCGTTAAAAGAGGTACCACGACACATGCTCGTCACGCCAAGGTTATCAAGGCGGCAAAGGGCTATTATGGACGTCGTAAAAACACATTCAGAACAGCAACGCAGGCGGTCGATAAGGCCCGCCAATACGCTTATCGTGACCGCCGTGTCCGCAAGCGCGAGTTTCGGGCTTTATGGATTCAGCGGATCAATGCAGCGGCACGTTTGCACGGGTTGACCTATTCGCAAATGATGGGTGGGCTGATCAAAGCCGGGATCGAAATTGATCGGAAAATGCTGGCTGATCTGGCGGTGCATGAGCCGCAAGCGTTTGAAGCCTTGGTCGAACGGTCAAGAGCGGCAAGCTAGGGATTTTCCCGCCACATGAAGAAACGCCAAGCCGTTGCTTTGACCTGTGCCCGCCCGAAATGGAACGGCACAAGCCAGCAGCGGCTTGTTTTTTGCGACTTTCTATGCAACCGGCAACTTGCCGACAATTGTGACTATTGAGGGTGAAACAACATGCAAGGCCTTGATGCCCAAAGTCTAAGCGCTGTATCGGATGAAATTTTGCAGGCTGTTGATGCGGCGCAAAATCTTGATGATTTGGAAAATGTGCGAATCAATGCGCTTGGCAAAAAGGGCCGTATTTCACTGTTGATGCGGGAATTGGGGGGGATGGATGCTGATGCCCGCAAAGTCGCCGGGCAGGCTCTGAATCTGGTCAAAGACGCGGTGGCGACGGCGCTTGAATCCAAACAAGCGGTGCTGGCACAAGCCGCGCTAAATGAAAAGCTGGCGACCGAAGCGATTGATGTCAGCCTGCCAGCCCGACCGGTCAGCGAGGCCCGTCTGCACCCCTTGTCACGCACCCTTGAAGAGGTGCTGGCGATTTTTGCCGAGATGGGTTTTGAGGTGGCTGAAGGCCCCGATATTGAGTCAGATTATTATAATTTCACCGCATTGAATATTCCGCCCGAGCATCCGGCCAGACAGGAGCATGATACCTTTTATCTGCCGCCAGATGCCGATGGTCAGCGCAAAGTGCTGCGCACCCATACCTCGCCTGTACAGATCCGTACAATGGAGGCAAATGAGCCGCCTATTCGTATTATTGTGCCGGGGCGCACCTATCGCTCGGATCATGACGCCACCCATTCGCCGATGTTTCATCAATGCGAAGGTCTGGTGATTGGCGACGGTATTCATATGGGGCATTTAAAAGGCTGTCTGATTGATTTTTGCCGGGCGTTTTTTGGGGTTGATGATCTGCCGGTGCGATTTCGGCCAAGCTATTTTCCCTTTACCGAACCATCTGCCGAGGTTGATATCGGCTGCACCCGTGATGGCGGTGGCCTAAAGATCGGCGCTGGCGATGACTGGCTGGAAATTTTGGGGTCAGGCATGGTCAATCCGCGGGTGCTGGAAAATTGCGGCTATGACCCGGAAAAATACCAAGGATTTGCGTTTGGCATGGGGATTGAGCGCATTGCGATGCTGAAATATGGCATCCCTGATTTGCGGACATTTTACGAGAGTGATTTGCGCTGGATGCGGCATTACGGCTTTTTGCCATTTGATGCGCCGTCGATTCACGCTGGTTTGGTTGGGGGAGCGAGCTGATGAAATTTACCCGCGACTGGCTATTTGATCATCTTGAAACCGACCGGTCTCTCGAGGATATTCTTGAGGTTTTGCCGATGCTGGGCTTGGAGGTCGAGTCAGTTGTCGATCGGGCCGCTGCACTTGCCCCCTTCACCATTGCCGAAGTGCTGTCAGCCGCGCCGCATCCGAATGCTGACAAGCTGCGTGTGTGTATGGTCGCTACCGGTACAGGTGAGCCGGTGCAGGTGGTGTGTGGGGCACCGAATGCGCGGGCCGGGATGAAGGGTGTGTTTGCACCGGTCGGGGCGTATGTGCCGGGCATTGATCTGAAATTAAAAGCGGGTGAAATCCGCGGCGAAGCCTCGAACGGGATGCTATGTTCCGAACGCGAGATGCAATTATCGGATGAACATGACGGCATTATTGATTTGCCGGTCGATGCGCCGGTTGGTGCCGCATTCGCCCCTTATGCCGGGCTTGATGATCCGGTCATCGAAATTGCGATTACCCCAAACCGGGCCGATTGTCTCGGGGTGCGCGGTGTCGCACGTGATCTGGCGGCTGCCGGTTATGGCCGCCTGAAACAGCTTGATACAACGCCGCATGTTGGTGATTTTGACAGCCCGGTGCGCTGGCAGCTAGAGCTTGCCGGAGAAGAACATCTGTGCCCGTCAATCACCGGTATTGCTTTTGAACAGGTGACGAATGCCGCCAGCCCGGACTGGATGGCACAGCGGCTGACAGCCGTTGGCCAGCGTCCGATCAGTGCGCTTGTTGACATCACCAACTATGTGATGATCGACCTTGGTCGTCCGCTGCATGCCTATGATATCGATAAGATCAAGGGTGATGCATTGGTTGTGCGGCATGCCAGAGATGGTGAAACATTTACCGCGCTGAATGAAAAAACCTATGAATTAACCGCCGATATGCTGGTCATTGCCGATGCCGATGGGGCCGATGATCTGGCGGGGGTGATGGGTGGCGCGCGTTCCGGCGTGAGCGCCGATACCACACGCATGTTTCTGGAAATTGCCATTTTTGATCCGATTTCAGTGGCGACCACCGGGCGTCAGCTGAATCTGCATTCAGATGCGCGCTACCGTTTTGAACGCGGGCTGGATGCCACCGCCCCGCAATCAATGGCGGGGCATATTGCGCGTTTGGTAACCTCGATTTGTGGCGGTAAAGCCAGCCATCCGGTGGTGGCGGGAAGCGGCGTTGACTGGCAGCGCCAGATAGAACTGGCACCGGACAAACTGTTGCGTCTGACCGGCATCGACCTGCCTGCAGCCGATCAGCAAAGCATTCTTGAATCGCTTGGCTTCACGCTGGACAGCGTTGCGACCGGCTGGCTGGTGACGCCGCCATCATGGCGCGGTGATATCGATGGTGCAGCCGATCTTGTTGAAGAAATTGCGCGGATTCACGGGTTTGAGCATTTACCGGTCACCGCATTGCCGCGCACGCATGCGGTATCACAACCTGCGGTCAATGCCAGCCAGTTGCGCCCCTTGCAATTACGGCGGGCGCTGGCTGAAAATGGGTTGATGGAGGCTGTGACCTTTTCCTTTCTGGCGGCAAAGGAAGCCAGCTTGTTTGGCGGTGGGGCGCCGCATCTGACGCTGGTCAACCCGATCAGCGCAGATTTGTCGGTCATGCGCCCGTCAGCATTGCCAAATTTGTTGCAGGCGGCGGCCCGCAATCAGGATCGCGGTGAGGCCGATTGCGCATTATTCGAAATTGGCCCGGTGTTTTTAGGCGATGCGCCGGAAGATCAACGCACCGCCTGTGCCGGTATTCGTCATGGTCATACCGCACCGCGCGAATGGCATAACCAGCGCCGCGCTGTTGATGTGTTCGACGCCAAAGCCGATGCCGAGGCCGCGCTTGCGGTTTTGGGTGTACGGCGGGCCAGCCTGTCGGTTGACAGGTCTGCGGCAGATTATTTTCACCCCGGCCGGTCGGCCGTGCTTATGCAAGGGCGCAACAGGCTGGCAAGTTTCGGTGAGCTGCATCCGAATGTTGCGGCGCATTTTGGCTTGCGCGGGCCGGTTGTCGGGTTTGAACTGTTTCTTGATGATGTGGCGTTGGCAAAAGCAAAGGGGCCGGCACGCAGCCTGCTAAAAATGTCATCATTTCAGCCGGTAAGCCGGGATTTTGCTTTCCTTCTGGATGCGGATATTGCGGCCAGTGATTTGTTGCGGGCGGTGAAATCGGCGGCCGGGCCGATGCTGAGTGACATCCAGCTGTTCGATTTGTACCAGGGCAAAGGCATCGAGGATGGCAAAAAATCAATCGCCGTGACAATCACGCTTACCCCGCAAAAAGCCACATTGACCGAAGATGATATCGAAGCCATTTCATCGGCGGTGGTGAA
>ERZ802824.931-NODE-931-length-15964-cov-40.9401_pt1 | contig 15964 bp, 18 predicted proteins | sample MGYA00345650_ERZ802824 | MGnify/ENA primary metagenome ERZ802824 (study PRJEB30503, sample SAMEA104212361) | marine metagenome | biome: Westerlies Biome; feature: [SRF] surface water layer (ENVO:00010504) within the epipelagic zone...; material: water... | reverse complement strand
GATTTTTTTGCTCCACCTGCAATTCGACTGTTGCTTCATCAGCTACCATGATTTCGTCCTCAGCAATCGTAACAACCTGAGTTCGGAAAAAAAGCTCAGAAGCTCTTACCTGAAGAGCATAGGAACAATCATGAAGAATATTTCTCAAAATTATCTGTACCATTTGATCAACAAAGAGTGGCGGAAAATTAACAGCCTTTCCTCTAGCAATTGCTAAATAAGCTGCATCTAGCGTTGGATAATGAGATAAAAAGTCCCTAAATTTTAAGATTACTTCGTAATTGAAAATTACATCTTTATCTTTAATTTTATCTAATTCTGTTTTTTCAATATTTAGAAAAGGTGAGTCTACTAATCTTTTGTGAATATCTATCTCAGCTTCACATGATTCTTCAATAGGAGCAACCTCAGGCCTGTAGAAATATGCTCTCATAAAGTCTTCTGTTGGCAAAAGTCTACCTTCATCATCTTTATCTAAAAGATGCCATCCAGATGTTAACCAAAAGTCATTTTTTACCATTTTTCTGATTTTCCTTAAATTTAATCTTCTTCTACTACCGTCCATATTTTTTGTTCAGCACACGAGTCTGCCTTTGGTAAATTTCTAAATTTTTCTTTTATACCCTCTTCAGACCAATCTCTTGATAAGCTTAAGAGACTTCCTAATTCATGTTCTTTACATAAATCTAACATAAAATTTATTTCCTCTGATGCGGCTTTTTCAGCAACATCTTTTGAGGGAGCTCCGTAATTATCAATCAAATACTGTCCAAGTTTATTTTGCAGTGTTTTTAATTCCTCTTCACTTATATTTACCAAACTTACAAGGGTAGAATAGCCAAAAGTAGAGCATCCCATAAATCCATTAGAAAAGGCTTGTTTAACCTTACCTTTCAAGTCTTCAGGCTTTATATTATAAAAACTAAAAGTTCCCACTACAGCAAGTTCACCTTCTTCTGAAGCAAGAGGAAAGATATTTAAATCTGATTTGTCAAAACGAATTGTACGGGCAAATTTCATTGTAAATTTACTTCTCCAATCTCTTTTTTAATTTCAAGTGGTGATAAAAAAATTTCTTTTTCTTTTAATTTAACAATGGCTAAACCATTTTCATCCAAACCTACCCAAGAAACATCTTCATTTCCTTTTAAATTTATTACTTTTGTTTCTTCTCTTCGACCGTTCCAAACATCAACAACTGGTTTGAAACCCTCATCTTCCCATTGACTAACCCAAGCCAAAAAATGTCTGGATAAAGATTCAATAGCTCTCGTTCTAGAGATGTATCCTGCTCCCTCATCTGCCAGTGAGGTTATGTCAGGTTTGATATTACTTTCATCAATTTGGAGATTATTATTTAATCTAAGTTTTATTCCAACTACTAACCAATCTGGAATATTTTCATCTTCATTTGACGTAGAGACTTCAATCTTAACTAAACCGGCTTCACCTCTATTTAAGAAAATCAGTCCAGGATAAGAAAAAGTTACAGCAACCTCTGGTGGAGCTAAAGCGCCAATAGCATCGCCTGCTGCAACCATCATAACATATAGCATTTGGTTACACTTTATTTTTGACACTTCGGGTAACAAAACAACAGCAACTTCCAAATATTCTGGGTTCTCAGAATAATAAACTGTTCCAGCTTCGCTATTTGATGCAGATGCAATTGCCTTAGTAAAAACATCAATATTATTTGGAACCACAACAGGCGTTAAAATGGGAGGTAATAATGGTGGATCGTCATCATTTGCCGGGTCAGGTTCATAATACAAACTCATACTAACTCCTCCTCATCTAATTTTATGGATTTGATAAGATTTTTTGCAATATTTCTATAACTTTTAGATTGAATTGATTGTGGCTCTGAAATTATGATTGGTATTCCAGAATCTGAACTCTTTCTAACTTCAGCAGAAATTGGGATTTCTCCTAATAGTTCAATATCTCTTTTTTTAGCCTCTGCTCTAACTCCGCCCTCTCCAAAAATGTGATCTACTCTTCCACAATCGGGGCATGACCAGTATGACATATTTTCTATCATTCCTAAAACAGGAACATTTGCCTTCTGAAACATTGTTAGAGCTTTTACAACATCCAATAAGGCTATGTCTTGAGGAGTTGAAACAATTACTGCACCAGCAAGATTGACTTGTTGTGCAAGCGAAATCTGAATATCACCTGTCCCAGGAGGAAGGTCAATGACAATAACGTCCAAGTTACCCCATGCAACTGAATTCAACATTTGTGTGAGAGCTGATTGAACCATAGGCCCCCTCCAAATCATTGCTGTATCGTCAGGTACAAGGAGCCCCATAGACATTAAACTTATTCCATAATTTTGAAGTGGGGCAACCATATCTCCACCAACAGAGGCAGGTCTTCCGCTTACGCCTAACATCCTTGGCTGAGACGGTCCATATACATCTGCATCTAGCAATCCAACACTGTAACCTTCTAGTTTAAGAGCAATTGCTAAGTTGACTGATGTTGTTGACTTTCCAACACCGCCCTTTCCTGATCCAACAGCAATAAATCTCTTTACATTACTTTCTAATATTTTCTCTATTTTTTTTTCTTCTGTTTCAACTGATGATTTTGCTTGTTTTTTTTCATGAGCAGTTACAACAACTGTTGCACTAGTTACATTGTCAATTTTTAATAATTTTTGCTGTGCTAATTTTCTTATAGGCTCCATAGACGAACCTCTATGAACAGGAACCTCCATAGTAACAGCCACATTTGTATCTTTAATAGTTATATTACTAATTAATCCAAGAGATACTATATCTTTAGATTGAGAAGGATCTTCAACTTCTTTTAATATCTGTAAAATAAAATCTTCAGTTATATTAGTCATTTTTAGGGCAGTAATATAGTAGAATTAATTGTATGATTCAGGTCTAATTCATCTATTTTAATATGAGCTGTAATATTTAGCTTTGTATTATTTTGCAATTCACCATTTTCTATTTTTTTATTAACAAGTTCTTCAATTTCTTTATGAGTAGTAACTCCTAAATTTTTAAGAAATTTTCTATAACTTATTTCTGATTCTGTCATATCAGACATTTCTTTTTTATCTCTCATTGTATATCTCCAATTTTTTTCTCGTATTTTAATAATTATTATAAATTTGGATCTGCTAAATGTTCTCGAAGCATATCAACAAATTGTGCCGATAAATGTTTTACATACTCTTCATGATTTTCAATTTCTATTACGTTTTTGCCTACATGAGCACTGTAACGAGCTGCAGCGTATAGCATGACGTATTTTAAATCGGTAGATTTAATTGTTTTGTTTTTTGTATTAGCAAAAGTAATAAAATGGTCAGCTAATTTTAAAAAGTTTTTACCATCAAGTATACTTTGATCCTTAATTTTTTTTTCAGAGCTCTCTGGTCTCTCATGCCATTTTGGTAATTCCATAACTAATCTATATCTCCCTGTTAAAATGATAAACTACATTTAACCCATAAGATAGCCAATAAATTTTCTTCTTTGTTTAAAAATCGTTTCTTATTTTTAAATTTTAAAATAAAGTTAAAGATATTTAGGAGAATGTTTGATGAAAGATCTTTGGGCACTAACTGGATTTGAAATTTCTGAATTATTCAAAAAAAAGGAAATTTCAGCAGTTGAGATTTGTAATGAAACTATTAAGCATATTGAAAATACAAACCCCAAAATAAATGCAATAGTCATAGATACTTTTAGTGAAGCAAAAAATACCGCTCTTTCATTAGATAAAAAATTAAATAACAATGAAAATTTGGGCGAGCTTGCAGGTGTGCCTGTTACTATTAAAGTGAATACAGATCAAATAGGTTATGCAAGTACAAATGGCTTAAGGATACAAAAAGATCTTGTCGCAAAAAAAGACAGTCCAGTTGTAAAAAATTTAAAAAAATCTGATTCACTCATTGTTGGTAGAACAAATACACCGGCGTTTAGTATACACTGGTTTACTAGAAATAGTTTACATGGGCATACATTTAACCCACACAACAAGAATATAACACCTGGCGGATCGTCAGGAGGAGCTGCGGCGGCAACAGCTTCAGGAATGGGAGCTATTGCTCATGGAACTGATATAGCTGGTTCTATTCGTTACCCAGCTTATGCTTGTGGTATACACGGCTTGAGACCAAGCTTAGGTCGAGTGCCAATGCTAAATTATACATTACCAGATAGACATATTGGCGGACAAATAATGGCTGTTTCTGGCCCACTTGCTCGCTCAGTTAAAGATCTTGAACTTGGTTTAAAAGCAATGAGCAATGAAGATTACGATGACCCATGGTGGACACCCATACCATTTTCATTTGAAGCCCCACAAAAAAAATTAGCCTTAATAACAGAGATTAAAGGATTAAAAATTGACCCCATTATCAAAAAAGAATTAAAAAATGTTGCCAAACAACTTGAAGATATTGGTTGGATTATTGAAGAACCAAAAGCTCCAGATTTTCAAGAGGCTGCTAAATTCCAAGCTGCATTATGGCTAGGTGAATTTAGAAGAACTGGTGGGGAAGCTATAAAAAAAGAAAATGATCCTGACGCAAACTTTATTTATGATCAAATGTCCAGAAGATGCCCAGATACTAGTTTAGAGAACTTTATGGATGCCCTTCAGAACAGGGCAAGAATAAGTAGAGACTGGAACAATTTCTTTGATAATTATCCTTTGATTTTGTGTCCTGTAACTGGAGACTTACCTTTTCCAGACTTAAAAGACCTAGAATCGCCTGAATCTTTTGATTTAGTTTTTGATTCAATGCTTCCTCAAATTGCACCTCCATATTTAGGTCTTCCAGGACTAACATTTTCAACTGGGAAAACTTCTTCCAATATACCATTGGGAGTTCAATTTATTGCAAGAAAATATAGGGAAGATATATTATTAAATGTAGGGTATGAGTTAGAAAAGTTTTTTCCTGAAATTAAGCCTGTGTTACCAAATTTATAGTTAAAATTTTTTTTGATGTTAGTTTGAAAATAAATATTGAAAATTGAATTTATAATATTATAGAATCACGATTATTAATTATGAAGTGCAAAATATGTTTAAATCAAATGTTAAAATAACATATGCTGAATCATGGTTACCCATACATCATAGATTTTTAATTCATACTGTAGAACTTTTATCGGCTAGGATTTCGCTTGAAAAGAGATATAAGAATTTTATTTCATTATGCCAAGATAAAAGAGGGACAGATCTTTGGAAACATGCATTAAACTCTATGGGTATTCATACACCTAAATTAAATCCCATCCCAAAAAGATCAAAATCAAGAGGATTAATTATAGTAGCAAATCACCCTTTTGGAGTTGTAGATGGAGTTTTTTTGTCATGGTTTGCTTCAACTTTAGATGAAAATTTTAAGGTCATTGCTCATGGAGTGCTTAGACAAGAACCTATACTTGCTGATAATATTCTTCCTATTGATTTTAGTAATAGAAAAGATGCAATGAGGAATAATGTAGTAACAAGGCAAACAGCTATAAAAATTTTAAAAAATGGTGGCGTTGTAGCTATTTTTCCCGCCGGTGGAGTAGCTTGGTCACGAAAAAAAGGATTGCCTATTCAAGAGGATGATTGGAAACCAATGCTAGGAAGATTAATAAATGATTCAAATAGTGATGTCATAATGACTAAATTCGATGGGCAAAACTCGAAGGCATTTCAGTTAGCATCACGCGTTCATCAAACAATAAAACAAAGTTTATATTTATATGAAATTAAAAAAAGTTTAGACAAACCTATGCAGTTCAAAGTTGTGAAATATTTTAAAAATCGATCTTTGCCTGATTTGAATGATAAAGATTTATCATTATACCTTCAAAAAAAGCTAAACGAATCGCTTTAAGCATTAAACAGCTTACCCCCTTTTTTAGAAAGTTCCGGTGGAGCCGTTGGCCTTTTTAGAAAAGTATCAACATCATTAACATCTAAAAACTTGTCTCCTGCTTTTATTATCTCATCGTTAGCTAATTTTTTTAGTGGGGTATATTTGGGATGATGATGATCTACAAAGGGATTATTTCTTGCTGCATTGTAACAACATAAAAGTGTCCAACGCCTATCTGGAGAATTGTTTTTATCTGATCTATGTAGAGTGTTACAATGAAAGAATAAAACATCTCCTGGGTCCATCTCACAATAAACTAACTCTAGATGTTTTTTTGCCTCATCAACTCTTTTTAAATCCACCCCTACTTGTCCACTTTCAAGCAATGCATGATCAATTCTACCCAAATTATTTGAACCTGACAAAACCTGTAAGCATCCATTTTCTTTAGTACATTTATCTAATGCAATCATTACCGTTGCCATTAAAGGAAATAAACATCCATTATTATACCAATAACCATAATCTTGATGCCACTCCCAAGCACCTCCCTCGTAGGGTTCTTTTGCAGTAATTTTAGAATGATAGTGATACACTTCACCTCCAAGTAGACTTTCCATCGTATCAACAATTTTCTCTGATCTTGCAGTAACACCATATATACTATCGTCAGGATGATTCCATGCCATCATTTTTGTTGTTAAGCCTTCAGAATCTTTTCTATCATATAAATGGTCTCTTATGGCTGGGTCTTGTTTTGAAGCATTTTGCAAAAGTTCCGCTTCTTTCTCATTAAAAAAATTTTTAATAATCACGTAACCATTTTTATGAAAGTCAGAAGTTTCAGATTCACTTAGAAATGATGTCATTTAATTTAATCTCCAAGTTATTTTTTTACTCATATTATTAAGACATGTTTTTTAAATCATGCCAATTATAATAACATTTTTTTATATCATCATCATAACCAAATGCATGAAAAACATCTCTTAAGTAATTTAAAAGATTTCTACTTAATATTTTTTTATTTTTTAAATTATATTTATTCTTTAAAACTTCTACCCAAATGGTCATGGCACTGTGGACAATGGCTATCGGAATGGGGTCTATATTATTAATAGTTCCATTTTTGATATCTATTACAAATATACTTATTAATTTTTTAAAATCTTTTTGTAAGTCAGTAAGTTTTTTCAAGATAAGTTCCGAAGAGCCATCAGTGCTTTCTTTAGAGTTTGGTTCATGCTCCCATTTCCTATCTAACAAATCTTTTATTGGTGTTGGTATCTTTTTTATTTTTGAATTAAGGTTTTGAAAATCTGACTCAATTTTATTTAGTAATAAAATATTTTCATCATTGTTATTAATTTTAAATTTTTCACCAGACTTATAATTTTCAAATATAACATACATTCTTCGAGAACTTTTAATAAGCTCTGTTAATGAAAGTTTAACAAAAAGATTTTTTTTTGAGCTTTTGATTATAACTCTTAACTCGGATTCAATTTGTTCTCTTTTCTTCAAAATGATCCTTACTAAAATAAATCTAATTTTTTAGTACAATTATATAATGTGTCTTGCATACACATTAAGTACATTTCTTTAGCCTTACTATATTGACCTTTAGTCATCTTTTTTTTAATCATTGATATATTTTCACTTGCACCATCTATATTTAAATCTTGAGCTAAATTCCACCATAGAAAAGCTCTAGAATAACTAACAACTACACCTTGACCTTGATAATACATATTTCCTATTAGAAGTCTTGATGTTGGATGTTCTCGAAGCGCTGAATATTTAAAAGCTTTCAAAGCTAACTTATAATTTTGTTTTATTCCTGAGCCCTTCAAATAAGAATGACCTAAAGCATAATTAGCTAAAATATTACCTTGATTAGCAGATAGAAAAAACCAACTAAATGCTTCATTATTATTTACTGGGACACCTAATCCTTTTTTGTACATAATTCCTAAGTTATACTGAGCTTTATCATCTCCTAAACTTGCATCGTAACTTAAATAATAGAGTGCTTTTTTATAGTCTTGATCTTCTAAAGCTTGGTAACCTTTTAGTCTATCATTAGCAAAAGTTGTTGAACTTAAAATAATTAAAATCAAAAAACATAGTTTTACCATTGCTAATTTTTTCCTGTTAAAAAAATAATTGTTTGTTCATTAAATGACATTACTAGACCCGCAACAAGTTTTTAATGTTCAAATTTTACTTATATTATTATTTAAACCTTATTTTATAAAAAAATGATAAGAAATATATTACTTTCAAAATAAAGGAACTTGAGTGTATTTCGCTGAAAGAATAAATAAAGTTGTTAGTAAAGTCCCAAAACCATTAATAGCGATAAGCTTAATGGTTATATCAGGTTTATTTTTTGTTCTTATGCATAGTGCTGTTAAGTATTTATCAACGGAAGTACATATTTTTGAGATAGCATTTTTTCGTTGTGCGTTAGTAATCTTTGTCCTTTGTCCAATAATTTTACAACAAGGTAAAAGTGTCTTTGTAACTGGTCAACCTAAAATTCAGTTTCTACGAATTACAACTAATTCCGTGGCTATGTTGTGTTTTTTTTACGGGATTTCTTCTACTCCACTAGCTCAATTGACTACATTAGGTTTTACTGTACCAATATTTACAACCATATTGGCTGTTGTTTTTATGAAAGAAAAAATTAGGTTGCGAAGAACAAGCGCTTTAATCATTGGTTTTATTGGAACGTTAATTGTTATGCGACCAGATATTTCAATTGAATTAGGTGCTGTTTTAATTATTTTTTCTTCTTTTTTATGGTCTGTTTGTCTGATTTACATAAAAAAACTTACAGAAACTGACAGTGCAATTACCATTTCTCTTTATTTTGGAATAGGAATGATCCCAGCTACTTTTATAATGGCTTTTCCAGTTTTTGAAATGATTGATTTAAGACAATTTTTAATTCTAATATTCATAGCCATAACTGGAACTTTAGCTCAAACAATAATGAATTTTGCATTTGAAAAAGGGGAATTAGCTTTGCTTCTACCTTTTGATTTTTTAAGATTAATATGGTCAGTTCTTATTGGTTATGCATTATTTGCAGAAGAACCTGAGATTACATTATGGATAGGTGGATTTTTAATAATTGGATCAACATCATACATTGCATGGCGAGAATCAAAATTAAAATAAATAACAAAAGATCTATCCAGATAATGATGAGGCGCCACCATGATCAGCAGACCATGTCATTGGATCATTCAAGAAACTTTCTACCTCTGCAATCTCATTATTTTCAAAGTAATTAAACTCTTTAGCTACTTTCAAAACATCCCACCAAGTGGCTAGTGAATGCATTTGCAAGCCAATATCTTCTAATGTTTTCCTTGTTTGTGGAAATATATCATAATAAAAAACTACGAAAGTGTGATCAACTTTAGCGCCAGCTTGGCGAAGTGCTTGACAAAACTTTATTTTGCTATTTCCATCTGTAGTTAAATCTTCAACCAAAAGTATATGTGAGTTATTTTCAAAATCACCCTCAATTTGAGCATTTCTTCCAAATCCTTTTGCTTTTTTTCTAACATATTGCATAGGTAGCATCATCCTGTCAGCGATCCATGCAGCAAAGGGAATACCTGCCGTTTCTCCTCCAGCGATTGAGTCAATACTTTCAAACCCAATATTACGTGTAATTTCGGAAGCTGCAAAATCCATTAATGTATGTCTTACTCTAGGGTAAGAAATTAGTTTTCGGCAATCTATATAAACCGGACTTGCCCAACCTGAAGTAAATTTGAAAGGTTCTTTAGCACTAAATCTTACTGCTTCAACTTCTATTAACATCTTAGCAGTTATTCTTGATATAACACTTTTTTCGGGGAAACTAGTTGAAAACATTTTTAATTTTTCCTTATCTAAACATGTTTATTAAGTATTTAATCTTCGTACATTTGAAACATTTTCTTACCTAACAATTTCTAAATATAAAGTATTCAGATAAATGATTAAATGAATATTTAAAAATAGAGTCATAAATCACTTAAGTATATTATTCATAATCATTTAAAAATTTATTTAATGTTGAAACACTTTTCATAAAATCTTTTATCTCCATTCTTTCATCTGGATTATGAGATCCCTTGTCATTTCTTATAAAAATCATTCCTGTTTTTATACCCTGATTTGAAAATATAGCAGCATCATGAGTTGCGCCACTTGCTACAGAAACCCTTGGGAAACCTAAAGACTCACTTGCATCTAAAAGTTTTTTTACAATTTCTTGATTACATTCAGCTGGATCTGATTTAATTAGATTGTCAAACTCAAAACAAACTCCTTTTTCTCTTTCTATTGTTTTACATTCCGATCTTAATAATCCTTCTAATGCGTCCAGAGTTGAAATATCTTGGCTCCTTGATTCAAAACTAAATAAAATTTCTCCAGGTATTCTAGACATAGCCTGATTATCAACATCTGTATGAAAAATACCTGAAGTTAGAACAAGATCACCACCATGTTGTTCTATTGTATTCCAATGATCATCCATACGAGTTATCAAATCGGCACCAGCAAAAACGGCATCTTTTCTCAAATATCTTGGAATAGTACCGGAATGTCCAGCTGTACCCTTACATCTTATTTTGTGATGACGATAATTACCTCGAATCCCAGTAACAACAGCAATTGGCCAATTTTTATCCACAAGAATAGGACCTTGTTCAATATGTATTTCTATAAAAGCTTCAACCTCATTTTTATTTATTAAAGTTTTACATTTTCTAATCTGATCTAATTTTACACCAGATTCTGTCATAGCTTTTGATAATTTTTTTCCATTGCTTCTATGAATAGAATTTAAATCTTCTTGGGATATTAAACCAAACAATGCTTTAGAACCAATACAGTTTTTTCCATACCAAGCACTTTCTTCACCTCTTAATACTAACAATTTTATGGGCAAAGAAGTTTTGACTTTTTTTTCTTTTAAATAAACTAGAATTAAGAAACCAGCGATTACTCCGGCAAGTCCGTCAAAATTACCTCCTTGAGGAACAGAGTCTATGTGTGATCCAATTAGTATATGATTATTTTTTATAGATTGTTCTAATGATAAATAAACATTTGCAGCAGCATCTTTTTCAATATAGAAACCAAATTCTTTTGCTAAATCTATCATATAATTTATACTTATTGTTTCTCCTTTCCCATAAGATTCTCTAGAAACGCCAACTTTATCTTTGGTTAATGCCTCAATTTCGTTAAAAATTTTTATAGCTAAGTCTTCAATCCATGCTTCCTTATGTAGAGGCATTGTATTTTTTGACATTTTTTAACATCCAATATTTTTTAATAAATATGATTGATTTAACTATTAAATAAATGAATTTAAGATTAGCTAAAATTTAGATTAAAAAAAATTACCTAATAAAAACAAATTTACCTTCTTTTGATTTTTCAACATTATAAGAATATCCGTCTAAGTTGAATTTTTTCAAATCTTCTTCATTTACCAAACGATTTTGAATTATGAACCGAGCCATAGCTCCCCGAGCATTTTTAGCGTAGAAACTTATAATTTTTTCTTTACCATTTTTACGTTCCATGAAGACAGGAGTGATAATATTTAAAGAAAGATTTTTAAGATTTATCGCATTAAAATATTCATTTGAAGCACAATTTACTAAAGTATCTGTTCCAATTTTTTTTGCGTGTTGATTCAGATTATTAGAAATTTTATGGTCCCAATATTCATATAATGAATTACCGTGAGATCCTTTTAATTTACTCCCCATTTCTAAACGGTAGGGTTCAATTGAATCAAGTGGTCGCAATAAACCATACAAACCAGACAAAATTCTAAGATGTTTTTGAGCCCATTCAAGGTCATGTTGATCCATCTTTTCTATATCTAAGCCTTTATACGTATCTCCTGCAAAGGCAAAGGCTGCAGCTTTTCTATCTTGCTTACCAAAATCCGTAAATCTTTTCTTATTTAGTTCTGCTAATTGAGTGCTGATTCCCATTAAATCTTTTAAATTATCTGAGCTTAATTTTCTGACTTCAGTAATCAACTCATTTACGTTTTCAGCAAAAAGCGGTTTGGTTTCTTTAAGCTTGTTAATAGGGTTCATATTAAGTTTTTTGGCTGGGGAAACTACTACTAGCATTTTTTTCTCCGTTATTTATCAAGTTAAAATAATGCATATACTAAGAAAAGTCTAGATAGTGGATTTTGTTCTAATAAAAAATTAACTACAATCAATTAATATGTTAAATATCAGATACATTTATTAGTTTTTCTTAACCTTGGTCACGCAATGGGATTACTTTCCTCCAAAAATACTGTACCTATAATACTTTTAATAATTTTAATTCTAGTTTGGACTTCAGTTTGGTCTTTATTTAGGATTGTCATAGAAGCCGTACCTCCTCTTAGTTTTAGAGTTATTATTGGAATACCAGCTTTTGTTTTATTGTTAATTCTTGGCTTTAAAAAAGTTAAAACAATTAATGTTCCAAAAGCTGACTGGAAACCTCTATTATTAATAAGTTTTTTTAATGTGACCTTGTGGCAGGTACTAATGTTGTATGGTATAAGCATGCTTGGTGGGGGCAGAGCAGCTGTTCTAACGTATACTATGCCTGTATGGGCTACAATTTTTGCAGCTATTTTTGGTTACGAAAAAATTAATTTATCTATAATAATTTCATTAATTTTTGGAATGTTAGGTATTTTCTTTCTTTCAATAGAAATAAATATTTTTCAAAATATGGTCGGTTTTCTTATTACTTTGTCAGCTGGTTTAAGTTGGGCAGTAGGAACTATGATTGTAAAATATGGTGGTATTAAATCAGACGGATTAATTGTGGCTGGCTGGCAACAAATAATTGGTATAATTCCGATTATACCATTTGCGTTATATTTTGATTCAAACAATTTTGGATCTATAGATTATATACATATATCTATTATTTTTTATGGCATATTTTTATCAAGTGCATACACCTATTGGGCTTATTTTACAATTCTACAAAAATTCTCAGTTAACGTTACGTCAATTTCTGTTATGGCAGTTCCGATTTTAGCCATTTTAGTAGATTATGTTTTTATTAATGTTAAATTCTCAACATTTGACCTTTTAGCCCTAATATTCATAGTAACTGGGATTTATATAGTCGCTAAAAAGCCATTCAATATAAGTAAAAATGTTAATTAATTACAAGATTACTTAAATCTAAATCTTTAGAAATGTTAATCTCATTAATTTCTCCTTTTGAAACTTCTACTCTTGCTCCGGTCTCTTTTAATTTTTTAAATACCTCCTCACCAAATAATTTCCATGTTTTTTCTTCAATTTTTTTATTTGGCCAAATTGTAACAGAATATCTTTGTGTATCAGAAACATCCACAGACATTCTTAAGAGCATTCCTTCTGCGAACCCCTGTGTTTTTCCTATTTGTACTAAAAGATTTGATGCTGCTTCTTTTGAGAAGTCATTCATAAAAGATAATTTTACAATTCTTACATACATTTACATAACCAGATAATATTAGCTTAAATCTTATGTAAAAAGTGTTCCAAAATGAAAAAATAATCAAGTAGATCTTTGTTAATCAATTTTTCATTGGATTTGTGACCCTCGGACCCGGTTCCAGGTCCAATGTTGATAATATTAACATCATCATCTGCAAAATATCTACCATCACTAACTCCAATGGAAGATAAAAATCTTGGTTTTTTGCCTGTAATAAGTTGTTTAGAATTAGATAATTCTTTTAAATAAATATTAGATTTATTTGACTTAAATGGATTTGTGCCAGTAAGAAATTTAATTTTTGCGGATTTATCAATTTTTAAAATAAAGTTTTTAATTTCAATAAAAGCTTTTTTTACATCTTCTTTATGAGTAATTCGTCTGTCAATAATTATATCAGTTTTAGAAGGTACAACATTTACGTTTTCTCCGCCAGATACAATCCCTATATTAATTGTAGATTTGTGTGTTCCAACATCATATTTTTTTAGTTCTTTTTTAAATTTGGAACTCAGTTCACTTATTATTTTTGCGGATTTTTCAATTGCATTTATCCCTTTATGAGGCTCACCCGCATGAGAGGTTTTACCTGAGATATTAACCTCTACCCAAAACACACCTCTTTCTTCTATAACAAAATTATTATTAGTTGGAGCACCTAGAATTAGAGTATGTGGTTTTATTTTCTTTGATCTTCTAAGATATTCTGTACCATCAGGTCCTAAATTCTCTTCATCTGTTACAAAAGTAAAATCTATATTTTCTCTAATATTAGGAAATAATCTTTTAAAATTTTTTGCTAAATATAAATGTACTGCTGCACTTCCTTTGCAATTAACCGCGCCGAGACCATATGAATAATCTTTTTCAATTTTAAGACCATATGGGTCACTTTTCCACTCGCTCAAAATCGGCCTAACAGTGTCTATATGTGAGTTAAAGACAATTGATTTTTTTAAACCTTTATAATTTGAAGCTACAACATTTATTTTCTCTTCATCAACGCCAAAAGATTTAACCTCTAATCCACTATCTTTAAGATATGAATTTACAAATTTACCAAAATCTTTACTACTCCCTGGAGGATAACAAGTGTCTATTTTAACAAGTTCTTTTAATAAATTTAATAATTCTTTTTGGATATTTTTTTTCATTTTAAATACTAAATTGATTTTATTGAATATTTATATATTGGCGGAGAGGAAGGGAAACTAAATTAACACTTAGAAATTTCCAAGTTCCATTGTGGCTGCTGGAATTATCTCTTGTATAATTTTTTTACCTTTATATTTAAATTTATTAGTAACTGATAGTAAAGCAATTACACTATTATTATAATGATTTGCCACAGCAATTTGTCCCCATTTACCAGTTAAAACAATAACTGGTTTACCTGAAATTTCAGAAATCCAAAAATAATAACCATATTTTTGATATTTTCTTAGATTAGTTGGTAACGCATTTTTAATACCATCTAGGAGATAATTACCCATACAAGATTTTGAATTAATTTCTTTATTCATATAATTAGCCATGTTTGCCCAATCTCTAGTTTTCATAAACATACCAGCCATACCTAGTGACATTTTATTATTATCTTCAAGCCAATATAAAGAGCCTTCAGGTTTTATATTTGGAAAAACATCTTCAAAAAAAACTTGAGCAACAGATTTTTGTGTTATCTCATTAATTAATATTGATGCAGCGGTTATATCAAGAGAATGATATCTACTCATCTTCCCTTGTTCAGAAAATTTAGTTTTAATTTTTTGAATTACTTTTACTAAATCATTACTTCCATTATTTTTACGATTCATCATTATATGATTTAGTTTTCTTTCATTATCACGATTCTCATTAATACCACTAGACATCCTTAATAAATTACGAATAGTAATATCCTTGTAGATACTATTATTTAATGATGCTGAATACTTAGAAGCAATGTCATCTAAAGATTTTATTTGCCCACTGCATAATAAATGTCCCATTGTTAACCCAAGAGCTGTTTTAGTCATAGACATCCCATGCGCATAAAAATCAGGATTAGCTTTTAGTTTTTTGTTATATCTTTCATAGACAATCTTGCCGTCTTTCATTGCTACAGCAGAGAAATTACTTGGGGCTTTGAAGAATTTGTCTAAATTTATTTTTTGACCAAGCTCGGTTTGCTGTGGACTTTTATTTTCAAAAAATGCAACTGGTGTAGGCCCCTTGCCTTCTCTAGAATTTAAGTCTCGTCCCATCATTCTTTTTTTTACGAAACGTTTGTCAACGTCAGCAAGAGTACTAAAACTAAAAATAATTGAAATAAAAGCTAGAATTAATTTTTTCATTAATAAAACTCCACAAAATATATATATATCAAAATGATAGCTATAATAATTTATTAAACAACTTTTTAAATTATTAGTAACTTATAACGAACTTCATATTAATATTCTAAGAATTAAACAAATAATGTTAGTAGATTTAAACTGTGTACATTCTGGGTACAAATAATATTATCTGATATTTAAGTTATTGTTTTTATTGTATATTTATATATTGGCGGAGAGGAAGGGATTCGAA
>ERZ802824.910-NODE-910-length-16212-cov-20.0271_pt1 | contig 16212 bp, 15 predicted proteins | sample MGYA00345650_ERZ802824 | MGnify/ENA primary metagenome ERZ802824 (study PRJEB30503, sample SAMEA104212361) | marine metagenome | biome: Westerlies Biome; feature: [SRF] surface water layer (ENVO:00010504) within the epipelagic zone...; material: water... | reverse complement strand
CGTTTGCAATGGAGTTTCTGGATACAGTTCCTTCATGAAAGAACTCCAGAAACTTTCCCGCGGTGACAAAGTTGCCATCTTATCGCCAAGTTTTGCGGCGCCAGGCTGTTGGCCGCATGTTCACGAACTTGGCTTGCAGCGCCTGCGAGAAATCTTTGGGTTGCAGCCTGTCGAATACCCTTCCACCCGAGATTTACAGGCGAGCGTTGAACAAAAAGCCGCGGACTTAGAAACCGCATTTGCTGACCCTGAGATAAAGGCCGTGATCGCGACGATTGGTGGCGATATTCAGGTGACCTATGTAGCAAACCTGAAGCGAGGCGTATTTGTCGATAATCCCAAACCTTTTTTCGGTTACAGCGACAATTCGCATATGGCGAACTTTCTCTTTTTGCTCGGCATCCCATCATTCTATGGAGCCTCCGTGCTGACGCAGTTTGCGATGCAGGGGAATATGGATGCTTTCACGGTCGATTACACCAAACATGCGTTGTTCGATAAGGGAGAGTTCCAATTACTGTCTGCTCCAACTTACAACGACATTGGACTGCACTGGGACGATCCCGCGCTTCTCCAATCGACTCGCGCACACGAACCGAATGATGGTTGGTATTGGGACGGAGACGTAAGTACAACGGGGCTGCTTTGGGGTGGCTGCGTAGAATCCGTGGACGAAATGATGCGTCATGCAGCCGCCATTCCCTCACTCGAGCAATTTGAAGATGTCGTCCTGATGCTTGAAACCTCCGAGGAAATTCCGCCAGCCAGCTATGTATTGCGGGTGATCCGAGCGTTGGGCGAGCGAGGTATCTTGGCCCGGGTGCGGGGGGTCTTGATGGGCAGAGCCAAGGCGTGGGAGTTCGATAAGCCGCAAGCGACTGCAAAGAAAGCCGCGTATCGTGCAGCCCAGCGCGAAGTCGTCGTTGCGACAGTGCGCCGATACAACGGACAAATCCCAATTGTGCAGAACCTAGATTTTGGTCATACCGACCCGCAAATCCCTATGCCTTACGGTGGTCGAGCGCGCATCGATGCGCATAAGCGAGAGATTTGGGCGTCGTTCTAGGAAGCTGCTTCGTGGGCCCACTTGAACCAACCTCTGACATTCATCGTCAGAAAAATTAGGCTCGCGAGGATCATGGCCATACTGTCGGTCAAGACGCCCATCGTTACCCAACATACATTGCCCAAGGTCATCAGCACGAACCCATACCGAGCTTTGTTGCCCAATAGATAAATCGCCAGCACCGTTAATAGCATCGCGAGCCAATCGATTCCGTAGTAGTTCATGGCAGTGGCCAGTTGCAAGAGGTGCTTTGTTTGTACGCCGAGACGTTGCGGGTGCTCAAGCTATTGCATCAGGCTTGATGGCAAGTGTGATCTGGTTGGCAGATCGCGGCTATCTGGCAATTTACTCATTCGCCAGATTCAAATGCTTCTACTAACTCGAGAGGCGTCTCATCGAAATCCTCTGCGACCCAGAGCTTATTACGCAGTCGGCCGGGACGGCGAGGTTGTGAGCGCTGATCGTAGGACGGTGGCTTAGCGCTTAGTTCGCCGGCCCCGATGACGGCGGTCTCACCTCCGGACTCGGTCTCTGCCATTAACTTTAACAACCGAGATATGGCTTTATGGATATCGACTTGGTGCATATCGCCAACCTGATTAGACACGTTTAAATAACGATAGCTAGCAGGGGGCGTTGGTCAATGAAAATTCATTCGAGCGCTCCAACGGGCTCAAGGAATTGTCGATCCAATCGAACAATACAGCGTGTTTCATTGGCGAAAGCCGATGCTGCCCGGCAGTCCGGATCACTTTGGGATTCCAGTCGGTATGTTTCGTAGTCAGCAAGGCTCGCAAAAGAAAACAGTGCAACCGCTAAGTCACTGGCACTTTCTTTTGGTAGAAAATAACCGTGGTGCGTACCACCAAACTTGGGTACTAGGTGTAGCCACATTTCAGCGTACTTGCGGAATTCTTCGCGCTTGTAGGGATCGATCTGGTACTGCAGGTAGCAGGCGATCATCGCTATGTCCTCCTTCACTCAGTCTGTTACAAACTGGCGAGCACCATAGCAATGCCGAATGAAATGCGGTGTGACGTCCTTGGCAGAACAGCTAGCTTGCAGGTTAGCCCAAGGTGATGGGAAGTGCCTTGTACCCCGCTGACTCGAACGCTTGCTGCACAGCGCTGCTTGCATCTGGGCATAGGGCGATCATCGAGCCACCACCGCCCCCGCCGGTCAGTTTGGCGCCGATGGCGCCATGCTTGCGTGCTATGTGCACCAGTTCTTCGAGTTCTGGTGTGGATAGCTGCAGGGCGTTCAAGTACCCATGACACAGGTTCATCAGTTCGCCCAGCTCGGCTAGTCGTCCTTGCTGCACCGCTGCGTGCCCCAGTGTTGTGAGCTGACCGATCTGATCAAAAAGACTTTCGTATCGCTCCGGGTACTGCTGCCATGAGGCGCGCACCCTCGCCACCGTGTCGGCGGTGAGGCTTTCCTTGCCGGTGATGCCAATCACCAGTTCCAGCGGTTGACCGAGGTCGACGTTGGTGAAGGTTGCTTGTTGTTGTTCCTGCTCTTGCTGGCGCTCATACAGCAGTGGTGTGCCGTAGGTGGCCACGGTGTTGTCGATCCCCGACGGCGTGCCGTGTGCGGTTTTCTCACACTCGAAGGCCAGCTCGTTGATGCGGCCATCAGTCAGCTTGAGATCAAAGGCGTGATCGACGGCGCGTAGTATGGCGACGGCCAAGGCGGATGAACCGCCGAGTCCCATGGCGCGCGGGATATGCGGGAAGACCTCGATGGTCATATTCTGCTCCGCCAGACCAAGCTGACTGAGCATGGTGGCGATGATGCCTGCAAAGCCCGGCGCTGAAGGTCGTACGCGCTGTTCGATACCCCAGCGCGGTATCAGCACATTGATGCCGTCGCCTTCCTTGCGAACCGCGGCTTCTACCGCGATGGGTATGGGTAGTGCGATGGCAGGGCGCCCGTAAACGACGGCGTGTTCGCCCAGCAGAATGATCTTGCCGCAGGCAGATTGGCGTTCGGCCGTCTCTGGCATGGCGACATGGCGAGACAAGTTTTTGGCGATTTCTTGTGCTTTCCAAACTTTGATCTCGCCCGATTCGATCAGACTTTCCACTACGGTTTCAAATACATCCTCGGCGACACCCGCGGTGCTGGCCACGCTGCGTGCGTGCAGGTTCATGTGGTTCTGCTGAATGCCGTCAGTTGATAGTGCGCGCAGGGCGGCAAAATTTTGTGCCAGTCCAACCACACCCATGATGCCGGCAAGCTCTGATGCATTTGGCGAGCCCAGCAGTCTGTGGTTGATGCGCACGCTGGGGTTGGTTTCCAGTGAGCCACCGACGGTGCCTACCTTCATGGGAATGGCGATCTCGCCAACTAGGTATCCCTCTTCGCGCTTATGCCAACGGGTCAACGCCTGATAGCGCCCACTGCGGGCCGCATAGGCGTGGGCTGCGGCTTCGATCGCCCGCCAATCATTGCCTGTGGCAAGCGCTAGGGCATCCACGCCGTTCATGATGCCCTTGTTATGCGTCGCTGCACGGTAAGGGTCGGCGAGGGCCAGATCGTTGGCCAGCACGATACCGTTGCGCACTTCTTCGCCGGTATAGCCCTTGCCTTCAAGATTTTTCACCGGAATGCGCACGGTGGCGCGGGCAATGGCTCGGTCGGTGAGGTTCGATAAAATGCGCAAGAAGACTTTGCCGCCGGTGAGGCCTTCCACATAGGAAGCAACTCCCTCGCACATGGTATTCACCAAGTTCGCGCCCATGGCGTCCCGGGTATCTACCAGCAAGTGCATGACCACCATCAAGCGACCGTCTTCCTCGGCCTGATAATCGAACACTTCAATATCCAGTGCACCGCCGCCTCTGGCGACCATTTTCGGGTGCAGGCTGTTGGCTAGGGCAACAATATCTTCTCGATGCGCTAGCAGCGTTTGCTTGACCTGCTCAGGATCGCAGTCGATGACAATTTGTACCTGGCCAATCAAGATGGGGTCGACGGGCGCTACGGTGAAGCCGCCACCCAGTCGCGCCAGACGAGCGGCCCCAGACAAACCCGCCACAATGGATGGCTCTTCGACAACGAGGGGTACGACATAGTCGCGGTTGTTGATCAAAAAATTCAGTGCCACGCCCATGGGCAGACCAAAGACGCCAACAACGTTTTCGATCATCTTGTCCGCTACGTTCAGCTGCACCTGATGGTTGCCGCTGCTCAGCAACTGCACATCGTCACCGCTGAGTAGGCCTCGTTGGTGCAATGCACTGATGCGCTCGGCAATGGGCATGCGAAAGAAGTTGGGTATGCGTGATGAACCGTCTTGGTTCGAGTGACCAGCAGTGGACGGATCGTTATCCGTGCTCGAGTGCGACGCCATGGGAGGCCATCTCCAAATCAAGTGGTAAGAAGCCGTCTTCTGCAGCCCGTTGTCGAAATACTGCCAAGGCGCCGGGGTCGTCGGAAAAACCAATGCCGATATCGCCGCCGCCAGCACCGCAGGGTTTGTAGAGCACCCCTAAGGCGGCGGCAAGTGTACCTAACCTCGTGTGTTCATGGGTGAAAATATTCACATTGGCGGACTCATCGAAGGCTTTTAACGCCTCACAGTAGCGGCCCAGATCCGCCAAGCGAGGCGATCCGGCGCAAAGGTCGATGCTCGCCTTCACTAGGTGATCTAAGGGCGTCGTATTCGCCTTTTGCCGCCATGCGTCAAAGGAAGCGATATGGTCTTTTGTGCCGGCACTCTTGCCACTGAAAATAACCTGCCAATGCAAATCAGCGGGCAGTGTCGCTGGGGCGGCTGCGCCGGCTTGAAAGTGAATGAGGCCTCCATGCCAAACGCTGGCAATATCGAGGCCACTGCCTTTGCCGCCCTGCCAGTGCTTGTGTATGGCCATGGCTTCGGTCAGCGTGGCCTCTCTATCCGTTAGCTCGCACAACAGTGAATACGTCGCCGTGCAGACCGCAGCCGACGATCCCAGGCCCAGTTTCTGGCTGCCCGCAAAGAAAGCCGAACTATCGGTATGGATGCTCATGGGGCTGGCGCATTCGTTAAGCGACGTGACTTCCCAGTGCTCTAAAATTGCGCTTATAAATCCAGCGGCAGGTTGCCTGGGTAGTTCTCTGGGTTCACAAGATGCGGGATTGGCATTGAAGCCTGCGCTTGAAAAATGCCAGCGATTATCTGGCGACGGAGCTGCGGTCACGTTGGCATAGGTGTTCAGTGCCAGCACGCCAGCAGGCGCACCCGCTAACACGGCGTATTCACCCCACAGAACGATTTTGCCGGGGGCTGAGGCTTGCGTCATTCAAGCACTCGCGCGCCATCACCCAAGGTGCTGCGAATCACGTTGATTACCCCCGGTGTTTTGCTCAGCGCAACAGCCACGGCATCGGCACTGCTCGGCAAACAAACCGCCTTGATTTGCGGGCCTGCATCGACGGTAAAGAACACATCGTGCCCCTCGGCGCGAAGGTCGCGTACCCGATCCATGCAGGCGATGCTGGCAGGCGTCCAATAGCTCAGAGTTGGCTGACTGGTCAGCATCACCGAGTGCATTTTCAGGCAGCTCAGTTCTGCTACTGCGCCAAGTGCCGCAAAGTCCTTGCTGCTGATGGCATCAGATGTCGTGGTGAAATCTGCTGCTGCATCGCGCAGCCACGCATTGTAGTAAGGGGAGGTGAGTCTCGAACGCTCCATGCCCTCCCCAGAGCTGACGCCTTTCGCCTCAGTACTTGTCACAGCGACGACCACCTCCAGTGGCCAATGCTCTTTCTTCGCCATAGGCACAGCCCACCACTTTGGCGGCTCTAAGGCGACAAAGCCGCCAAAGATTGAGCGTGCGGCGCTAGCGGAACCCACCCGAGCCCATTCGGAGCACATGGCGTGGTCGAGCCCCAATTCGCAGTGGGCGTTGATCGCAGTAATCAGCGCGGCGAAACCCGAGGCCGACGATGCCAAGCCAGCGCTGGTCGGAAAGTCATTGCTGCTGTGAATTGCCAGCGGCGGAATGTCGAAGCTGCCGCGCAACGTTTCCAGCCAGCGACGTAGCTTTGGGTCTTCGGCGGTGGCGTCATTGAGAACGAAGGTATCTGCGGCTGCCTCCGTCACTCGCGTGGTGGTGGTAAGGCCTGCCAGCGTGATCGACAAATTGGCTGTGGCGGGCAAATTGCCCGACCGTTCCTGCTTGCCCCAGTACTTCACCAGTGCAATGTTGGGATGCGCTTGTGCCGTGGTCATGGGTTCGCGCAGGCTTAGCGGTAAGCGTCCGGCGGCGTAAAATCAAAGCCTAGGCGTTCCAGCTCCTGAGCGATACCAATGGTAATCAGATCGCCGTACTCCGGTCCTACAATCTGCACGCCGATGGGCAGGCCATCCTTATTCAGTCCCGTAGGTATCACCGTAGATGGTAAATAGGCGACGCCGGTTAAGCCCGCCCAAAAGACTTGCTCGAAGTATGGGCGCTCGTCGTTATCGACCAAAATGGTGCGTTCACCAAACGGTCGGTGATCGTGGGCAAAGGCCGCAGTGGGCATGATTGGCATGACCAAGGCATCAAACTCCGCAAAGTACTCGTGCCAAGCCCAGCGCAGCTTGTGGCGGGCTTCATTGGCCGCCGCCCAGTCGCGGAATGACGAAACTTGACCGCGAAAAACGCGAGCGGCGTCACTGTCATCCTCGGCGTCCAGGGTCTTTACATGCTCTACCAAGGATTTGTAGCTCTCATCGGGCATGCGCGAGGCCATGGTGGCTTGCAAGAGATGTTGATAGATCTTGTGCGAGTCATCCGCCGTAAAGGCGGGCCTCGCAGTTTCATTGAGCTGCGCACCCGCATCCCGCAGCGCCGATGCTACTAGGTTAACGCGCTCCTCCACCTCGTTGGCAACGGGGAAACCCTCATTGCTGCGCCAGATGCCAATACGCAGGTCTGACAGTTTGCCCTCGCCCAACTCGGGCATATCCAGTTTGTAACCGCGTGCAACGATAGGGTCTGGACCCGCCATTAAATTGATAGAGGTGCGCAGGTCGGTAGCGGAACGGGCTAGTGGGCCAATGACGGAAATATCGGGCATGGCGCGCACGCTCGGCAAGGCAGAGTGGCCTTTCATCCACAGTAAATTGTGGGTTGGCTTGTGGCCGAACACACCACAAAAGTGTGCAGGATTGCGGATTGAGCCGCCGATATCTGAGCCGATTTCCAGTCCGGTCAGGCCCGCAGCCAAGGCTGCTGCGGAACCGCCAGAAGAGCCGCCAGAGCCTTTTGAGTGATCGAAGGGGTTGTTGGTGGTGCCGTATACGTTGTTATAGCTTTGAAAATCAGCCAATGAGATTGGCACGTTGGTTTTGCCAAAGACACTGGCGCCTGCAGCTTTCAGCCTTCTGATGGCTTCGGCGTCTTCATGAAAGACATTGTCTTTCAGCGCGGGGTTACCCCAAGTGGAGGCGGTACCGGCGAGGTGAAACGATTCTTTGACCGTCATGGGTACGCCGTGCAGTGGCCCTTGCACATGACCCTTGGCCAGGTCTGCGTCGGCCTGCTGGGCGTCGGCGAGCGCTTGCTCTCGAGTGTCCACGACGATGGCGTTGAGTTCGCTGTTGTGCTCGTCTGTTCGAGCCAAATAAAAGTTGAGTAACTCAACAGCAGAAATGTCTTTGTTTTGGATTTTTGCCGCTAACGTAGTGGCAGACGAAAAGGCTAGCTCGCTCATGGTGTTCCCTCGTCCTCAGTCCCAACGGCCCAATGGTTATGGAGCCTGCCAAGTCAGCTGATGCTTGGCAACCGATCTTAATGCCCTGCCTAGGTATCTAGATCTTCTTTGAGGCGCTCTATCCAGCGTTCAATGGATTTGCGTGTCGGAGGCAGATCGAGGGCGATTAGGGCAAGCCCGAGGGGCAGCATCCAAAAGCCCAGAATGGGCAAAAAGCCAAAAACGCCGCCAACCATGAAAAGCAGACCGACGATACTGCGAACACCTGGCGGCAGTTTTGTTTTTGCCCACATCAGTACGCGATAGGAAAACGCCTTGGCTTGGCGCTGCAGGTTTGATTGTTCCTTTGGCACAAGGCTAGCTCTTCACTGCGAGCTGCTCAGACATAGGCGGGCTGGTCGTCTGGTGCTTCGTGATCGTTCGGATGGGCGCGTCGCGACAGCGTTGGGTCTACTGAGCGAAAGCGAAACACGCCATCGTCAGATTCCATGCGCTGCAAGCGGTTGCGATGTATGAGCAAGTGAATATGGGCAATTGCCTCACCCAAGGCCATCATCATCTGCCGTGAATCGAGCTTGCGCGCAAACAGCACAGGCAGTAGATCCTTAGCAATTTGCGGTTCTACGCAGGCTTCTTCGATGGCTAGCATGCGATCTTCATGATGGTTAATCAGGTCACGCAGCCGCGGCTTCACACCAAAAAACGGTAGGTTGTGGGCGGGCAAAATAAACGTGTCTTCGGGGATTACCTCTAAGAAGTGATCGTGGGACTCCATCCAGTTTTTCAGCGGATTCGCATTAGGCTCCGTGGGGTGCACGCTCACGTTTGAGGTGATGATGGGTAAAATCTGGTCGCCGGATATCAGCACCTTGAGCGCCGAACTGTAGAGGCAGGCGTGCTCCGGGGAGTGGCCTGATCCCACGACAATTTGCCAGTCGGTGTCGCCGATACGCAGAATTTGTCCATCCTGCAGGCGCTCGAAACCCTGCACCATGGTCGGCATGCTCATGCCTTCCGATGCTCGCGACGCCCACATTTTGGCTAACTGCTCCAAGTAATCCTTTGGCATGCCGGCCTGTACGTAGAACTGCTCGCCGATCCAGCCTGACTGAGAATTGCCGCCGCCGTTGGCGAATGCTCTGGCCTGGAAGTACTCGCCTTGGGTCATATAGAGCGGACAACGAAACCGATCGGTGATGTGTTTGGCTTGGCCAATATGATCGGGATGCATGTGGGTGCAAATGACACCGACGACGGGCTTACCGCCCAGCGCATTGGCGAAAACGTCCTCCCACACGTCGGTGGTTTGCGTGTTCGACAAACCCGTATCGACAATCCACCACCCATTGTGGTCTTCCAGCAAATACAGATTGATGAAGGCAAGGGAACCGCTCATGGGCATGGCCAGCCAATAAACGCCCGGGGCTACTGCTTGAAGTTCACCCTTGGCGGGGCGCTCGCTCAGCGGGTAGGTAATGTCGTCAAAAGACGCAGGTCTTGAAATGCTCATGCGACAGAGTATAGCCGCTAGGCTTTTGTAGCGCCGCTTGTGTTTTCTGCTGCGCTGCGGCAAGGCTTGCCAAGCCTGCGACTTTGGTAGATTTTGCTTGCAGGGGATTCAAGGAGAGATGTCTGTGCAGTCAGTCTTAGCAGGCCTAACGGTGGTGGAAGTAAGCCAAAGCCCAGCAGCCGGTCTGGCCACCATGGTGATGGCGGACTTCGGCGCTCAGGTCGTGTGGTTTGAATATGGCGGCGAGGGCGAGGGCGAGGGCGAGGGTAAGGGCGACGATTACCGCGTCTGGCATCGCGGCAAAAAACGCGTGCCCGTGGAGCTCGCGCCAGACAGTGAACCCGCACAATCTCATGCTGATGCGATTCGCGCGCATATTCTTGCCAGCGCGGATGTTTTTGTAACCGATTTGAGTGCCCAGCGTCTTGCCCAGCTGGGTTTGGATTGGCCCACCCTGGGCGCGGCACGTCCTGATCTGGTGCACGCCGAGGTCAGCGCCTTTGGTGATGACAATCCGTTTTCACCCCTCGCCGCCGATGGTGAGCGCGGTATGCCCGAAGAAAGTCTGGTTGCCGCCGCCATTGGTCGCATGATGTTGTTTGAGGGAGTCGCTAAGCGACCTGGCCCTGTCTATGCCGCTGTCAGTGTGGGCACTCACGGAGCGGCGCAGGCCACCTTGGCGGGTGTGCTTGCTCAGCTCATTGCAAGGTGCCATGGCAGTTTAGGTCAGCGCCAACAAAGCACTATTTTGCGTGCGCTAACTTCCTACGATTTGGTGGCGCTGGGTGTAAGCCAGCTTGATGAATCACCGTTTCCCCTCATCAGCCCGTTGGCGGTGAAGCCCATCTTGAATTTTCAGCCGGTGCAGTGTGCGGATGGACGTTGGCTGCAGCTTGGCAATTTGCTCCCGCACCTACAGGTTAATTTTCTTCAGGCTGCAGGCCTCGCCGACATACTCGATGACCCGTTATTCGGACAAGATCCACCGGATGAGGCTGCGGTTGAGCGTTTTCGCAAACGTGTCTGTGAGCATATGGCGACCCGCACGCTGGACGAGTGGATGCGCGAGTTTGAGGCTGACGGCGGCGTGGCCTCGCACCCTTATCAAAGCACCCAGCAGGCGCTACAGGATCCGGACATTGTGGCTAACGGTCATAGCGACACCAGCCACGGGTTTCGTCAGCTCGGGGTGTTAGGGAATTTCGAGCGGACGCCGGGGGTTGTCGCCGCACCGCCGGTCGATGTGGCCCTGGCTGATCTTGGGCTGGCGAAAAAATTCTCGCCCCAGTCTGCGGATACAGGGGCCGCGCACACAGCCCCTCGCTCCTTACCGCTTACCGGTATTACCGTAGTGGAGGCAGCGGCCATCATAGCTTCACCCTTGGGGGCCTCGATGCTCGCAGACCTGGGTGCTCGCGTGATCAAGCTCGAGCCACTGGATGGTGACCCGTTTAGGCTGATGGTCTTTGGCATTGGCGCAGATCGCTGTAATACCGACAAAGAGAGCATTGCGCTAAATCTCAAGAGTGCAGAGGGGCAGAAGATTGCCCAAGACCTCGTGGCGGGCGCCGATGTGTTTATTCACAACTACCGCCCTGGAGTACCCGAACGCCTAGGGCTCGATTATACGACCCTGTCAAAACGCAATCCGCGCTTAGTACACTTGTCAGCAACCGGTTACGGCACGCAAGGCCCGGGCAAAATTCGTCCTTCCACCCACCCAGTGCCCGGCGCGGCCTTGGGCGGGGTGCTGTATCAATTTGGTGAGCTGCCAAGCACACCCCTTGCCTATGACGAAATGCTTGATGTGAGCCGACGGTTATTTCGAGCCAACGAGCTGAATCCCGATCCCAATACCTCGTTCGTCGTAGCCAGTGCCGCGGTGATGGGACTGCTGGCGGCTGCACAAACAGGACAGGGGCAAATGGTGCAGCTTGATATGTTCGGCGCCAATGCCTATGCGAATTTTGATGACTTCGCTGACGTTGGCAGCGGTAGCATGAGAACGCCGCTGGACGATGATTATCGAGGTAAGGGGCCGTTTGAGCAGCTGTATCCCTGCCGCGAGGGCTGGCTGATGATCAGCGTTGGCAATGAGTTGGATCAGCAGCGTCTGCTTGCAGAGATCGGCAGTTTCGACAATTTGCTTACTGAAGATGCCAGTCATTGGCAGGATCGATTGCTGCCCGTGGGGTTGGGCGCGGTACGTGCCGATGGCACCGTGACGGGCCTGCGTATTCAAGAGCCGCAGTTTGCTCATAGTGATTTGGCAGTGGCCTTTGAGCATCCGATTCACGGTGCGGGCATGCGACATGGGGCTATGTCGGCTTGGCCAATGAGCGATAGGACCTTGCAGGGGCCTTGCCGAACGGGAGACGCGACGCAAGCGCTGCTGCATGAACTGGGACTTTCCGAAGCGCAAATGAGCGCGCTGCAAAGCGGTGAAGTTGTCAACGTTTATGACGTTGGCTAGGCGACATACCGGCGCTATCATCCGCCTAACGGGTTTGCAGGCTCAAAGTCTCAGAGCGAGCGACAAAGAGTGAAGATCATGAACAAAGAAGACGCATCAACAACCGCCCTGCAGCGGCCTACGGATTTTTTTACCGCGGATGAAATCGCCTATTTGCGCGAAGTCGATTCCCGGCGCAGTTGGCTTGCCATTGCGCACTGCTGGGCTGTCATTGTCGGCACGTGGATCGTGGTCTCGTTATTTCCCAACCCCATCACCATTACGCTGGGTGTGATGATCATTGGTGCACGGCAACTGGGTCTGTTCGTGCTCACCCACGATGGGGCCCACGGCTCGTTGTTCAAAAACCGCAAGCTTAATGATTGGGTCTGCGAGTGGATTTTGAATCGGCCCTTTACCGACGAGAAGATTGATAACTATCGAAAATACCATGTGGTGCATCACGCCAATACACAACAAGAGAACGATCCAGACTTAGTGCTTTCCAAGCCCTTTCCCATCACCAAGAGTTCCTTTCGGCGCAAAGTAATCCGCGACCTCACCGGACAAACCGGCTGGGATCAGTATGGACGTATCGTCAAGGCTGCCTTTAAAGGCGATACGCTGGCAGCAAAACTCAAGCATGCGTGGCCGAGGATTGGCCCTAATGTATTGATCAACCTGGCATTTCTGGCGGCTTTCGCCGCTGCAGGGGTTTGGTACATGTATTTTGTGCTATGGATTTTGCCAGCGTTTACGTGGAATCGTTTCGTTGTGCGCTTACGCAACATTGGCGAGCACGCCGTGGTGCCGGATAACGATGACCGCCTGCGCAATACGCGTACGACCTTGGCAAGCTGGTGGGAGCGGGCGCTGATTGCACCCTATAACGTGCATTATCACTTGGAGCACCATTTGGTGGTGAATTGCCCGCACTACAAGCTGGCAGATGCGCATCAAATGCTGCTCGACAAGGGTTATGGCGAGCAAATGGAGATTCAGCCCAGCTACAAGGCCGTGCTGAATCTCGCGCTAAAAGCTGGTTAGCCAGCCGGTCTATCGCTTCAAGCTGTTCAAGTACTTGATCAGCGTTAGTGTCTCCGCCGGATCCATTCGTCCCACCGGTGAGTTACTGTAGGTCGAAAACATCACCTTGCCTTGTGGGTTCAAGACGAACTCGCTGGGTTGAATGAAATCTCGCCGCTCTTCCCACCACGAACCCAGCGCATTGCCGATCTCACGGTTGACGCCATAGGCCACCGGAAAGTTCAGCGGCTCAGCCACTTCCTGTGTTTTTTCTAGCGAGTCCACTGTGCCAGCAATAATGCTGACGCCTTCTGCTGCGAACGCTTCACGGCGCTCTTCATAGCCAGCTAACAGCCGGCGACAATAGGGTCACCAATGGCCGCGATAAAACAGCACGATGGTGTACGGAGTTTCCAAATCAGCGGGTAGCGATAGGGTGTCGCCTGTCACGCTGGTAAGGCTGATGTCCGGAAATTGATCACCGGACGTAAGCATGGTTGTCATAGGGGTCTCCTCGGGAGTTTTTCTGATGTTTTTCTTCGGCGGTAAATGCGGCCCGCTCACTAGCCAAACAGGCTGTTGAATTGGCGTCCTTCGTTGCTGCCCCGACAGCTTTTGATGCAGCGCGCCAAAATCGGTAGCCCGTCGCGTATCTGCTCCAGCGTTAGGTGGCCAAAGGCCAAGCGCAGATACGGCACGCGATCGCGCTGATAATGAAAACTCTGGCCGGGCAAGAAATTCACGCCTTGCTCCAACGCCATGGGTCGCAGGGCCTTGGTATCAACGTCGTCGGGTAGACGAACCCAAATGAACAGCCCACCGACAGGCTCAGACCATACGCAAATGTCTCCTAACTCGGTTGCCAATCCGTCTAGGGTGAGGTCGCGTTTTTCTTTCAGCACCGGGTTAGTGGCCTTGGCGTGCTTTTGAATACCGTCTTGGTAGAACTCGGCGGCGATGGCGGCAGCGAGGTAGTTGCTGCCCGCGTCATGGCGACGGCCAAGTATTTTTTCCAGCATGGGAGGTCGAGCATAGATGTAACCCAGTCGGAGCCCCGGCGCCAAAATTTTGGAGAGCGAACACAGGTAGATTTGGTTGGGATCGTCATCCAACGCGTAAAACGCCGGCTCTAACGGGCCGTCGTAATGCACATCGGCGTAGCAGTTATCTTCAACAATGGGCACGCCATAGTGCTTGGCCATTTCAATAATCTGCAGCCTGCGGGCCTTGGGCATAACGAAGCCCGTAGGATTTTGATAGGTAGAAATCGTATAGATAAACTTTGGTAGACGCTTTTCCTTGTGTAGGCGGTCTAGCTCACGTTCCACTGCATCAGGACACATGCCGCCTTCGTCTAACGGAATGCCCACCATGTCGTATTTTAAAGAGCGATAGGCGCTCAGCGTGCCGGGATAGCAGTACTCTTCCACCAGCACGGTATCGCCGTGATTTTCTTGCAGCGCCTCGGCGGTGAGTGTTACGCCCTGCATGGAGCCATTGGTCAACAGCAGATGGTTTGGATCGATGCGGATGCCTTCACGGTCTTCTTCCCGCTGGGCCATGGCAGCGCGCATGCCCGCGTGGCCCAAATCACCTGGGTATTGCGTGAGTGCTTCGGCTTGCTCCTCAATGACTTTGTTAGCCGCCGCTTGTAGCGCCGCTACCGGAAACGTCGCGGGGTCAGACCGACCGCTGCCAAAGTCGTACTTTATCTGTGTCATGGCTTTACTCTCCCTTACCGCTAAACCTTATCGGATTCTGTGCGATGCGTAACACGTTTTGGCATAAAATTCGGGCAACGCGATTGGTTCTGATTTAGGGGTTTTGGCTTTGTGCGGTAGCCTCAGGACTACTTGCAAGGGGGAAAATCTATGGGTGTCGATGAACTGAACTGGCTGACTATTTTGGTCGCCGCGATTATGGGTTTTGTGGTGGGCGGCATTTGGTACGGACCCATCATGGGGCAGCGATGGCTGGTCGCTGTGGGTCTGACCGAGGAGGATGTTCAGAACGGCAGCATGGCGATGATTTACGGCTTCGCCTTTGTGTTAAGCATCATCGCGTCTGGCATGTTGGCTTGGCTGCTGAGCGCCTTTCCCAATTTGGAGGTGTTGGAAAAAATTCTTGTTGCTCTTGGCATTGCTGCCGGATTTATCGTGCCGGCCATTGGCACGAACTATCTGTTTTCGCAGAAAAGCCGCGGGCTATTTTTGATCGACGCCACGTACTGGCTGCTGTTCTATTTAGCAATGGGAACTGTGCATGGGTTGCTGTGAGTCGATCAGATCGAAAATAAAGAATCTGCATAAGGCAAATCATCAGTTGCGCAGTCAACGTAATCTGGCTCTGGGTCTGACGAAAGTGATACTGGGGTCTTAGTTCCGCGTTCACGCTTGTTTGTCCCGATTCGTAAGATTTTGAATTAGCGCGTCTACCTCTTTGGGAGAACGCACACGAACGAACTCAACGTGTGCGTAATGCCCGCTTGCCATGAGTTCCTCAAATTTGTCCCTATTGCTGGCGTAATTTGAGAGCGTCCACAACACCATGGAGTCTTTGGAGAAAGGCGAGCGAAGCTTTCGCAATTGCCGGTGCCCGGCCACAATTCTTGTTTTGTCCACGCTCGCAGGATCGAGCGCTTAATCACTCGGTACACAGTGAGTAACAAAGAGTAGTCGATCCATATGACGAGGTCGGCTCGCTGCCACTTGATGTGCGTCGTACGCGTGTAGTTACCATCCAGCACCCATGCGTCGCCGGATAGTGCTTGTTCAAGAATGGGAAAGAACTCCTCGTCTTTGGGTTCTTGCCAGTTCGGTTTCCAATACAGGCGATCCATTTCAAGATAGGGGATTCTCAGTGCCCCGGCTAACTGCTTCGCAAAGCTCGATTTACCGCTGCCACTTGTACCAATGACATTTACTCTCAACAGTTCTCCAATCGCCGGCGGGCGCTAATCAAATAGGGCGGGTGGCAGAGGTTGTCGTTGTGCATGAAACGCTGCAGCAATGTCGTCGACGATCACTCGGCCTTGGGAAAGCTCGGGCAGTTCGTCTTGGCTGAAGAAACCCACGTTGCGTGTCTCAAGCCCAGGGCTAGGAGCGGCATCGTCGGTCTGTTCGCACAGAAAAAAGAACTTATAGAAGTCGCGGGCGTCCTCGGTGTAGGCATGCTTGGCCTTATGCCGAACGCTGTATAGGTTCTTGACCGCAACTTGAATATTCGCCTCTTCGGAAATTTCCTTAGTGACATTTTCTGAGGCGGAAAGCCCGACGTCTGCATAGCCTCCGGGCAAACTCCACAAACCGTCGGCTTTTTCCTGCACCAACAAGATTTGATCGTTTTGTATGACTGCCCCGCGCACGTCTATGCGCGGTGTTGCGTAACCCTTGGCGAAGTCTGTGACCAAGCCCTCGATTTTCTCTATGGGAACATCTCCAAGTGTGCGCAGCATTTGCTGTGCAATGTGCG